>UOFI01000207.1_pt1 | contig 38216 bp, 32 predicted proteins | sample 1988361 | NCBI WGS metagenome assembly UOFI01 (sample SAMEA4712194, study PRJEB27164) | hydrothermal vent metagenome | biome: marine basaltic hydrothermal vent biome; feature: marine hydrothermal vent; material: mineral | place: Pacific Ocean | collected 2011-06-14/2011-07-23 | depth 1689 m
GACGTGCAGGGATGCACTAATATCGCGGTTGCAGGATGCAAAGGAGCGAAGACGTGCAGGGATGCACTAATATCGCAGCTGCAGGATGCAAAGGAGTGATGCTTTGAAATAGTCAGGTGTGCTCCCAGACAGGGGTGCAATTTAGGGTGCAGCACCCTCACCGAACGGGTGCCTTGCACTAAGTGAGAATAACTAACATTCTCAAATACTTACAGTGTATTTGTGCGGTTAACTGACTAATTTAGGATTAAATACACTCCTCTAACATTAAGATAATTAATGCATCAAGATCTTTATATTCCTGCGAATTTATATCAATATAGGGGGCCTGACCACCATGATTAAACTGTCCTACAGATTTTCCACGCAATTTATTCGCATCAACCAGAGTGTAGCTTCGTAAAATACGATAGTTATACTCAACAGTCTCAAGCGGATTAAAAATTAATTTTGAACCAATAACACCTGGCTGGTGGCAGATAACACAATTAGACTCCATTGATAACCACACCTTATCCACAAATAAATCCGGTGTAACGCAGGATGAAATTCCGGCAGAGGCATCACCTCCATAACCTTCACAGGAGGATAGTAATATAAAAAACACAGTTGGCATCAATATTGTTAATTTTTTCAAAACACAGCTGATCATTTCAATACACCCAGTGCAGGCTTATCTGGAAATTCAACACTTCGAGTATGACGATCCATTGTTCTCTGATTAATAATTATTCTGAACATCGCATTGATTTCATCAACCGTTAATGCACGAAAACCATTATGACTCACAGGGTTTGGCCCAAGACATGCGGGCGCTGTAATGTCAGGATTTTTTTTATCACCATCAGGACAGTTGATATCATATAATTCATCGCCTACAAAACGATCAAGCACATACTCTATCTGAATATCCTTCCCACCCTTTGGGTCAGCAACAAAGGCATCCTGCCTGTACCTGGTCGAACCCAGGCCATATGTCACACGCAGCCTTGCAAGCCGTTTACAACGTTTCTGGTAGGTTTTATCCGGTTGATTATCACAATCAACATCTTTTAATATCCCATTATTATTTAATGCCCCTTTAGGATCTCCTACATTATAAACGGCATCAATTTCCTGTTGTGTATAATCTAAAAAAACTGCATCAGTTGGATGACATTCATTACAGTTACGTGGTTTTATCTGGTTAGAGTGAGGATGAATTTTATTCCAGGGTATTCCCTTTGAAACGCCATCACTGGCAACTGGTACTCTATCTTCATAGACAAGCCTGATACCATTTTTATATGTATTGAATGTTCCAAAACCAATAAAGGGGGCCAGTTTCCCTTCAGGTAAATATTGAGCGTTTCTGTTAGACCCCAGAACAAAAGTATCAATGCTTACAAATTTACGATTATCTTTTGTTAATTTACCTATTCGAACCTTACCATCACTCCAGTTTCTTTCCGGCCCGGAATCATCACGCTCAACATGACAGGAAAAACAGTTTTGATACCAGGTTACATGACATGAAAAGCACTCCAGTTTTTCCATATGTCTGCGCCGATGTCCATCGAGAGAAACCTGTTTTCTGCTATCAACAGCAGCTTTAATCTGCGTTACCTTTAATCTCTGCGAAGATGATTTAAGCTGTAGAAACACCTGACCATTTTCTATACTGAGTCGTGGATGTTTTCTAAAAACAGTGGTTCCCGCCACTTTTTTCAGCGTATTGCCATTGGCTATTGCATTTCTCGTTCCATGACAGGTTCTACACTTAATTTCTACTTCATAAAAGCGATCTTCATAAATATGCCCATCACCATGCACTTCTGTCTCTATATGGCAGTCTACACACTGCATCCCGTATTTTTTCTGATGCACATCCGCAGGTGTCTCATCATAATTATTCGTTGTATCTTCATCATCTATATAAAATGGAAAAGTACGCCCATGGAGACTGGAAAAAGGGCCATCACCTAATAGTGATAGGTCAGTATAGGATGCATTGACCGGGTTTTTAGGCGACTCTCTCCCTCCTGATGCCCGTTCTCGACGCCCATAGTAAGATTGAGGTATGCGCCCACCACGGTTATGACAATGAGCGCATTGATCATCATCCGTCGCCCCTTTAAACGTGTGCTTAGCAGGCCGACTAATAAGAGACTTATCAATGGATTCATCTGCAGAGCGTGATAAGCCATTGTTTGCATATTTCACATGACAGGCCGTACACCCTGCAGCGCGCATATCACCCGTTCGTTTTGAACCATCATTCCATAAATGGCAGCGAGCACAATCATTATTACTATACATGCGCGATACCACTTCACCTTCATTCATCTGCCCCACTTTCGTTTGCGGTGTTCCCACAAAGGAGAATCCATCCGGACAACAATCGGGCTGCCGGACAGGGCAGGGCTGGCTGAGTATAGGGTTTGGGTAAAGCTGCAGATCAGGATTATTAACTGCCAGCCTCGGGTCATCACGTTTTAAGCATTCAACTGGAGGAATCATTCGTAGACTTTGAATCGTGCCTGTTATACCTGCATCATAATCCGGATTGAAACTGTCATAGCCAGCCCATCGAGATTTATTGTCCGGTTGAAGCGTGTCGCCATTTAAAAACATGATTTGCGATAAATCACCCTGCATTCCCGCATGGATATTAAGCTTCACTCTACGCACAATATCTTCATGACATCCCGCAGCACCACAGGTCTGATCAACTACATGCAGATCACCTGGGTTTTTAAAACGAAGTTCACTCAGACCATTAACAGAAAAAGATTCATCGAATTTCCCCGTTGAATTCCAGCCTTTATTGCGCATAGGAAATTCTGGTGCAAACCAGTTATTTAAAACCGATGTGTACATTGGGTGCGCACCTTCTTTACCTGGTGCAGTATCATCACCACCATGACAACTCACACAGTCATGGCTTGTACTAATTACTTCTATCTGGGAGTGACAGCCGCTTTGCGAGCAACTACCATTACCTTCTGCACTGAGTGCTCTCGAGGATTGAGTGCCGGGTGAGCAACCACCTTCGCAGCCAGCAACCAGAATACTGACACAGAAAACCAACACGACTACAAGACGCGTTAAAACGGACATATCGTTTTGCTATAATCGATTAAATCCTCTGGTGTAGAAAGCCCCAGCTCCAGACCATTAATCCAGGCTTCAAAAACATATATTTCCTCTGGCGTCAAAGCTGCATTATTCAGGGGCATAGTAAGACGAGTTGTACGGGTATCTCCACGCAGTCGAATCATCAAATAACTTTGATCCGCATCACCTGGTTCAACTAGTACGCCATCATTACCACCATCGGCACTGGACTGACAATAAACATCATATTCAGTGTAATCTGGTACGCCAGAATTACAGGGCATATTAATCATACTCCAGAATAAACTGACAGTATGCATTGGCGGCGAAACCTCGTTAAAATGGCACGAGTTTGCACCACTTGCACAGGTTCGTTTAATCGTATATTTATGTAAATCATCAAGATCCCGATATTTTGACTGAACTTCAAGACAACGTGAACTCAGTGTTTCAGCTGTATATCCATCACCCTCCGCTCCTGGCTCACAAGCACTGAGTAAACACACCAGTACTACTACTGGAAGATTTCTCAGAGTCATATATAAAGCTCTTCAATGGGTGTTGTACTCAGGTATTTACCACGACTAACACCCAATAAATCATAAATAGTGGCATTTATACGTGATGAATGATATGTAATCCCATCAACAGGACTAAAAGAAACATCCGTAGCCCCTATGGCACGCCCCCCGGTCACACCACCACCGGCAAACATAACTGAAAAATATTTTGCATAACGATTATTATGGTCTGAGCCACTACTGGAATTAAAACCATTTTCACCCGTATTATCTCTACCAAATTCAGTATCCACAACAATGAGTACATCCTGCAATGCATTGGCTTTTGTCCCACTAAGGGACGGTAGATCCTTAAGCGTACTAATCAGACTATGCAATGCTTTTCCTAAACGGGGCAGACTGTTCCTTAACCGGCCAGCTTCATCTCCATGTGTATCCCAACCACCATTTGTTATAGTGATGGCCCTGGCACCCGACTGAATAAGCCGTAATGCCATCAATGTTTTATCGTTGTAACCATTTCCAGCGCCATTAACATTAATCTCAAATAGCGTTTTCAGCTCACCGTTGGTCAGCGGCGTACCATCAGACATTCTTATGCCTAAAAATGCACTGTCTCCTGCAGCCGTAATGTTAAAGTATGGTGATGATAACTGGCTAACAACCTGCCTGGTCCTGTCCTGATGAAACGGCAGATCTCGAATAATAGAAGAAGATACCTGCTGCACAGTTCTCAAAGAAACCGCATCTCTCATTTGCTTTATTCTACGCAACTCCTCAGCAGTTACAGCACCTGAAATACTGGTTAAGCGAGCCACTGATTGAGCATTCGGCACCATAAGCGAAGTATAAGCAGCCCCCAAAGACCCAAGTTGTCCAGCTCCCGGGTTTCCTCCTAATAGAACCGAAGGAATTGATGAAGGGAATTCTCGATTGACCACACTGGACCAACCTGGCAAATCTAAATCAGTCCCTCCTGTCAGTATACGTTGGCGACAGGCTTCGTGTGATGTGCTTACGCCATCACCATGATACACAGTTCGAACCACTGAAATATCCGGCAGAATTTCCTCCATAATATTATCTGGCCATAAATTACTAATTAAGAAATCAGCATCCACACCGGAAGGTGGGGTCGTATATTTCAGCCCATATGGATTGTATTTTTCTGTATGATTACTATCCCACAGAACACTGGTGCGAGCACCACCAGACAGATAGAAACGAATACAGGCCACAGCACTTCCATGGGCGGCATTGGCCCTGCGCACGCCTCCAATAAAAGGAGCAACAATATATCCCGAAGCAGCCCCTCCTATAGTTTTGAGAAATCTGCGACGCGAAGCGCCTGTAGCATTTTTAGTTACTGCACTCATATACTTCCTAGTAATAAATAAATTTACTGCTGGTGAGTAAAACAAAACAGTGACTTCTCAGGGCTGTTCCAAAACTATAGCGCCTGGTTTCAGCAGAGGAAAGACCAGTGTCCGGGTCAATTTTATTCAGATGATCATTTATAAACCTGAGACTAAAACTCATTTCTGAGTCATCCGGCGAATCACCAAAAAAGTGAATATATTGCCATCGAATTGCAGATATTATTTCTTCTTTAGCAGGTTTCAGACTGTTTTCATTAGCATCGGGTGGCATCATGTCGACTGCTTTTCGATCTTTAATACAGGCCCTGTTCGCTATATCATCAAATGTCAGAGAAGACACCGCATTCACATCTTGTGAACGAAAACGATTAACATGATCTGGACAGCCACCTAAATTCTCACATAACATTCGGAATGAACCTGTTCTATCTCCCGTCACAAAACTGTAATCTCCAAAATCGTGCCCTGTCAGTTTTTTTACAGAGTTCAGGTACTGCTCTGCCATCATCCGCTTTGTTGGCCCATGACTATAAATAATTTCACTATCAATATCATCAAACAATACCTTTCCTCCGGCATCATGCTGTTTATTTTCGTCCTGACTCTGACCAACACAAGCTGAGGCTAAAACAATGACAGAAAACAACATCAGTACTTTATTAACCATAAGATTATTTTTCATATATAAAAATTAAACTACAACACCAAATCATCATCACGAAATTTATTTGACTGCGCATATGCAGCAGAAGTAACAATTAATAAAGTTAACTCACGTAAATCATAACCTGTATCTGAAAAATGACGCCCCAGAGCAGAAGTCAGTTCAGGCAATACAGCATCTGGATCCTCACCAATATAACGACGCCATAAAACCGTTGCTCCATATTCTGCAAATGACGGTAAGCTGACTAAAATATTACCGGCATCCACAGGGCTATCCCCGATCATCCCAGAAACATTAGCCACACATGACTCTTCAATATTTCGAGTTTCACTGTTATCACACTTTCCATCCCAAGTGTAAGTTCTATCTTTATTATCAACCAGACGATATCCATTAAACATATTCGCAAACTCAAAATCATAGGGAGTAACAGGGGTATACCCAAGAAACAGTTCCATTGCTACCGTTGTTCTATCCACTCCTGACGTAAATCGAGACAAAAACGCCGGCTCCATTAAAACCTTCCTTGCAAATACATCATACATTATACTGCCATCATGCAAACGTCCCACCAGATCATTTAATCCAGCAATCTGCGTCTCCCTGGAGAACATAAAAGCCTTACTATATTTAAAAACATCAGCATAGATTAACTGGCTGGTTACAATAAATTCCGGTTTATTCATAAAGTAAAGCGCCATTTCCATTCTACTGGAGTCAGCCAGATTATTTCGATCCTGCTCATCAGGGACCTCACCCGTCAAATCCAGAGACAGACGACGCATTAGCTCTGCTTTACCGGCCCAGTTATGGCTAACCCCAAGACGATCCAGTCGCGCAAGAACGTAACTGTCGATTAAGTTGTTATAATAAGGATTAAAATCAAATGATTTGTCGCGCGAAACCGTTAAATCAGAAATAAGAACCAGTGCGAAAAAAAATATGATTTTTTTGATGAATTTGTTTTTCATATAACCCAATAACAATGAAATTTATACTATATTTTTCAATAGATGAAACATTATATAAATTTAAACCTGAAAAACGTGACGTGATTCAGTTAAACAAAAAAGAGAACGATATAATTAGCTGTGGTTATTAGACTAAAGTCATTTTTAGTCTGATAGAATACTTTATACCACAACAATAAATGACATAAATCAATATACGAATGAATTTTGCAACACGATACACTTTCAAACTTATAAATAAAGAAAAACTTATATTCGACGAACCAGCAATGCACGAATTTCCACATCGGACATAACAACTGGATTCGTTTTCATGCTGCTGCCTCGACTGTTTTCAACAACCTTATCCAGCCCGTCTTTGCTTACTCCAAACTCACCTAACCTGGGTAACGCCATGGTCTTTGTCCAGTTTTTAAGCGTACTACACAACGCCTGCCATGACTCATGTTTGTTATTATGTCGTTTGCTGGAAATCACATCCCCCAGCACAGCATATTTATTCAGCGCTGGATTACTCGGTTCTCTATCCAGCATTATCTGTATATTCAGATCGGTTGCTTCAGCAACGAGTGTTCCACATACAACACCATGAGGGATAGAGTAAAAAGCACCTAATGGCGAAGCAAGACCGTGCACCGAACCCAACCCGGTCTGCGCCAGACAGATACCTGAAACCAGTGATGCATAAGCCATTTTATCCTGTGCGCCATCGTCTACAACATAATCATACATCACCAGCAAAGCATCACGAACTGCACGCAACCCACTCAGCGCAAGTGCGTCCGTTAAATTGTTTGCGCGAGTAGAGACATAAGATTCTATTAACTGGGTTAAAGCATCCATGCCATTGGCCGCTATAATATTTTTGGGACAGGTGCCAAGAAGCTCCGGATCTAATACCGCATATTCTGCCACCAGCTTGTCATCTCGAAATGATTTTTTAAAGCCATCACTCCCCTGGATACTTAAAACCGCATTTTTAGTCGCTTCAGAACCTGTGCCGGCAGTTGTTGGTACCGCAATAAAGGGCAGTGCCGGGCCAGGATAATTTAACTCCGGGCCAACTCCTTCCAGAAAATCCATAACTGAATGATCTAAATTCAATAGTCCCGCGATCGCTTTTGCCGCATCCAGCGCACTTCCACCACCAACACCCAGCACCACATCCACTGACTGAGTTTTAAACTCATCAACAAAATCATCAACTAACTGAGGTGAAGGCTCAGTTGGCACATTACATTTTAATAACTTAATATCGCGACGATCAAACTCTGATTTGAGCTGATTAAACGCGACACTGCTTTCAAAAGAACCAGCCCCCGTCACCAGCAAAACCGTTTTACCATACTGAAGACAAAGCTCGGGCAACTGTTTAACAGCCCCCCTCGAAAAAATAATACGCGGCAGACGTGCGATTGAAAAATCAAATATATTCATGGTTTTCAGGGCACTTAGTAGTGTTTAACAGTATTAAAATTTCGGATACAGACCCGTATAGGTAACGCCGGTTCGCGGCGCTTCCATCCAGTCAGCGACCGTCTCACGCCAGTTCAGATAATGGCTGGTTTTTTTGTGCTCTCTGGCCTGCTCTTCAGACAGATAGGCCTCATAAAGGATAAACTGTTGCGGATTCAAATCAGACTGCAACACATCAAAACGACAGTTACCCTGCTCCGTAACAGATGACAGGTGATTATCCTCTGTCGCCTGTATAAAATCAGATACATGCTCCTTTTTAACCAACACATCAACAATAGTGACATACATAGCCTAATCCTTACTTTCTCTCTAAAGAATGAGCTTAACGCTACAGGTCAAGCACGAAAAATTCAACCGGAAAACCATGGTTTATTATTTTCCCAGGTTAATGATAGTAGAGAAATGATCACCTGAAAATGATATAATAGACTATATCTTAGCTCTAACTGAAAACCATTTAGCCCTTATATAAGACAATGCCCATTTCAAGAATCATTTTTTTCCCGGCAGCAGCAGATCAAAGTATAGAAAATAGTCTGATAATTGCAACACTGATTGATATAGAGTTCGCACTACCAACTATAGAAAAAACACATCAACACCTGCCCGGTGAACGTTTTTTAAGCCTGCTTACATTCCTCGGTTGCTCGCCAAATATAAACCTGTCACCCACAGAAGGTGAAAATTATTGCGCTATTTCTCTGCTAAAGCCAACTGACTGCACCGTGTGCCTCGGTTTTACACAAAATAGCCAGCCTAAGTGCCCGAACTGTAAAAAACGAATCGCAAACTGGAAAACAGCCGACTGGCAACAGAAAAAACACACCTGCAAATGTGACAAATGCATGACATATACGGCTTACGCAGAACTGAACTGGAAGCATGAGTGTGGCTTTGGCCGATGTGGCTTTGAAATATCCCATATTTACCCCCATGAAGCCGTGCCAACAGAGCAGCTGCTTAACGCACTGCACCAGTCAACCGGCAGCCAATGGCAATACTGCTATGCAAACAACTAAAAACGCCTTTGCAGCATATTTCTAACATCATCCTGGAAAAATCAGTTGGGTGCAAAAAAAGATGTGTCAGCAATTGATTGGGATGGCATAATGAAAAAAAGCCTATTCACCTTATGGGTGATGAGCGTTTTTTTCATATAGCCAGGCAAGTCAAGGGCTTGCGCAGACTTTTGCGATTCAACTGATTTTTTCAGGATTTTTGGGGTAACTCTATAAAAACGCCTCCACAGGCAGTAAACGGTACACAATAACACTTAACTTTCGCCAGAACCCGGCCTGCGGATCAGAGTAATATTGCCTCTCCCCCTCACCTTCTTCGCTGCTCCAGACAATTCTGCTTTTCGCAACTGAAGCAGATGCCCCAACCCCAGCAGCACTATTTTTATGCTGACCCTCGAGCATCAGGTGGTAGCTGTTTTTCCGGGTCATGTCCCCTGAAAACAAATCCAGCACCTGCCTGGCAAGCACTTTATTATTGACCAGCAAACCCATTTCAGTATTTAAATTTGAAGATCGAGGATCAAGGTTTGGTGAGCCAATAAACACTCTTTCATTATCTATAATCACTGTTTTTGCATGCAAGCTGCTCCTGCTGCCCGGCCTCAGGACTTTAAGTCTGTTTCGTCCCATAACATAGGCTGATGGTTTAAGCTCATATAAGCTGACACCCGCTGCAAGCAGCTGAGAACGGTAACGAGCATACCCGGAGTGAACCGCCACCACGTCTGTGGCCGCCAGAGAATTTGTATACACACAAATTTCAATGCCATTTTTGCGCATTTCTAAAAGCCACTTAAGGCCCTGAGTCCCTGGCACAAAATAAGGCGAAATAAGCGTCACTGAATGACGGGCCGAACTCACAATTTCACGTAAATCCGTCTTCAGATATTTTTTTTCAGCTTCGTTATCGCTGTCAATTTTTGTCGGCGCATCATAAAATAACTTTGCATCAGACCAGATATAAGTTAGCCCAGCAAGGCCTTTATTAATTTGCAGACTGGATTGTTTCAAAGCCTGCTCAAAGTCAACCTGTTTTACACTTTGTACATAGCGCTGAAGATATCGTTTTAACTTTTTTGATGCGGTTTTTTTATCCGGTACTGGATACAGGTTTTCAACTGGAACAGCCCAACGACTGTTCCAATATTCATCAAAACTGGCAGATATTTTTTTTACAATCGGCCCCATTGACAACAGGTCAATATCAACAAAGAAAAACTCAGGATTAGCTGAAAAATAATTATCCCCAATATTTCTACCTCCAATGATTGCCTGACAGTTATCTGCAATAATCGCTTTATTATGCATTCGTCGCCCCACTCTCGACAAATCAGTAATAAACTCAATATATCGTAACAGCCCACGAAAAAAGAACGGGTTAAATAAACGTATTTCAATGCCCGGGTGAGCATTCAACGTACTTACAGATTCATCAGCACCCAGAGTCTCTATATCATCGAGCAATATCCTAACCCTTACATTTCGGTCAGCTGCTTCAATCAGGGCCCGAGATATCAAACGACCACTGGTGTCTCCATGAAAATAATAGTATTGCAAATCGAGTGTTTTTTCTGAATGCTCGATCAATTCATATCGAGCAAGAAAAGCATCAAGGTTATTCTCCAGCAAATAAAAACCTGAACGCCCTGGGTGTTTTTTCAGCTCGGCTTTCCCATAGCAGTTTTCCTGCAATGAAAAACTTTTTTCTCGTGGCAACCGCAGAAGATGAGCTGGCCGGTTTACAAAAACATCGAGAATTTTTTCAAACAGTTCAATAGCGCTTCTCAACAATAGCTTAAGTGTGCGCACAAAAGACAGTATTTTATTCGTCATAATATCCAATGATAAAAAAGAGTCTCCTAATCATGTTTCAAGCGACAGAATTTTTAGCTGATTTAGTTTATCCCGTATTGCTGCTGCTTCCTCAAATTCCAGATTCTGCGCATGTTTGAACATCTGCTTTTCAAGCGCATCCATCTGTCGACTGATTTCCTTCGTTGACATGTGCATATACTCAGCCTGCTGCTCCGCCACTTTTAACGTGTACTGCTGATGACGCTGCTCATACCCCACCCCCATAATATCGTGAATGGCTTTTTCAATGCCTTTCGGGGTAATGCCATGGGCTTTATTATGGGCCAGTTGTTTTTCGCGCCGGCGATCTGTCTCATCCAGTGCTCTTTGCATTGAGCCGGTAATTTTATCTGCATACAAAATGGCTCGCCCATTCAGGTTACGTGCAGCACGGCCCATGGTCTGTATCAATGACCGGTCAGAGCGTAAAAAACCTTCTTTGTCTGCATCAAGTATCGCCACCAGTGAGACTTCTGGCATATCAAGCCCTTCCCGTAACAGGTTAATCCCCACCAGCGCATCAAACTCTCCCAGGCGCAAATCTCGAATAATTTCCATCCGCTCCACAGTATCAATATCCGAATGTAAATAGCGCACTCTAACACCATGTTCCGTCAGGTACTCGGTTAAATCCTCTGACATACGCTTGGTTAATGTCGTAATCAGCACCCGCTCTTTTTTTGCCGCCCGTATATTAATTTCAGATAGCACATCATCCACCTGGGTCGACACCGGGCGTATTTCCACTTCCGGGTCGATCAGCCCCGTGGGCCGTACCACCTGTTCTGCCACCTGATCTGAATTTTCTTTTTCATAGGTCCCGGGTGTAGCTGAAACAAAAATGGTTTGCGGTCGAAGCGCATCAAACTCATCAAAACGTAAGGGCCGGTTATCCAGCGCCGAAGGCAGACGAAAACCGAAATTCACCAGGTTTTCCTTACGCGAGCGATCCCCCTTATACATACCACCGAGCTGTGGAACCGTGACATGGCTTTCATCAATAATCAGCAGCGCATTATCCTGCAGATAATCATATAAACACGGCGGCGGCTCCCCCGGTTTACGACCGGACAGATAGCGCGAGTAATTTTCAATACCATTGCAGTAACCCAGCTCACGCATCATTTCCAGATCAAACAGGGTGCGTTGCTCAAGACGCTGTGCCTCTACCAGCTTGTTATTATCCCTAAGCGCAAGCAGGTGCTGCTTTAACTCATCCTTAATTTTATCTATGGCATCCTGAATCACGTGTTTCGGTGTTACATAATGAGATTTAGGGTAAACCGTCAGTCGTGTCACCTTTCGTAACATCTCGCCTGTTAACGGATCAAAAAAACTCAGCTGCTCAACTTCATCATCAAACAACTCAACCCTCACCGCCTCATATTCAGATTCCGCCGGATGAATATCTATCACATCCCCCCGCACCCGATAGCAGCCCCGTGCCAGCTCAATATCATTGCGGGTATACTGCATCTCTGCCAAACGACGCAGTATATCCCGCTGATCGATCATATCCCCCTTAACCAGGTGTAACATCATCGACAAATAGGACTCCGGATCACCCAGACCATAAATAGATGATACCGTGGCCACAACAATGGTATCCGTACGCTCCAGCATGGCTTTGGTCGCCGAAAGACGCATTTGCTCGATATGCTCGTTTACCGATGCATCTTTTTCAATAAACGTATCACTGGCGACCACATAAGCTTCCGGCTGGTAGTAATCATAATAAGAAACAAAGTATTCCACCGAATTATGTGGAAACAGCTCCTTCATTTCACCATATAACTGTGCCGCCAGGGTTTTATTAGGGGCCAGAATCATCGCCGGGCGCTGCGACTGCTGTATTACATGAGCGATGGTAAAAGTTTTGCCCGAGCCTGTAACGCCCAGTAAAGTCTGATTAAGCAAACCATCATCAAGGCCGGATAATAAGGCTTTAATGGCACCCGGCTGATCACCCGCCGGGGTTTTGTCTGTTTCTAACTCAAATTGTTTCGACATCATTTAACCTGAAATAATCATCAACCACTCAAAAATCAATGTGATTCATTAAAAAACTTAAAATATTTACGCTTTACTGGCCTTTTGGGATAGGACAAAAGCCACCAAGATTGTTTATACTCACACTAATTGTGTTTAAACCATAAACTAACAGGATAATCGCCTTGGGCACTCAAGCATCCAACCGTATTCAAAAAGTAAAGCCATCACCGACACTGGCCATCACCGCCTTAGCCCAGCAATTACGTGCTGAAGGCAGAGATGTTATTGGCCTGGCCGCAGGCGAACCCGATTTCCCAACCCCGGACCACGTCAAGCTAGCCGCTATTAAGGCAATCCATAACAATCAGACCAGATATACTGCGGTTGATGGAATGCCCAGCCTGAAACAGGCCATTATAAACAAATTTGCCAGTGATAACGGCTTTAACTATGACGCAGATCAGATTCTGGTGTCCTGTGGTGGCAAACAAAGCTTTTTTAACCTGGCACAGGCACTGCTTAATCCCGGAGATGAAGTGATCATCCCTGCCCCCTACTGGGTTTCCTACCCAGATATGGTACTGCTGGCCGATGCAGAGCCCGTTATTGTGCAGGGTAAGCAGGATCAGGGCTTTAAAATCACTGCGGACCAGCTAAGGGCGGCTATTACTGACAAAACCCGGCTGTTTGTCATCAACAGCCCGTCCAACCCTTCCGGCAAGTCCTATACCCGGGATGAACTCATCGCTCTGTCTGACGCGCTGCTACAATACCCGAACATTCTTATCGCAACCGATGACATGTATGAAAAAATACTCTGGACTGAAGAACCTTTCTGTAACATCTTAAATGTATGCCCCGGCCTGGCAAATCGTACTATTGTACTTAATGGCGTATCCAAGGCTTATGCCATGACAGGCTGGCGTATCGGCTATGCAGCCGGACCCGCAGACCTGATCAAAAACATGAAAAAAATCCAGTCCCAGAGCACCTCAAATGCCACCTCAATCTCTCAGGTTGCGGCACAGGCGGCACTTGAAGGCGACCAGTCACGACTACTGGAAATGAATCAGGCCTTTAAAGAACGCCATGACTTTGTGCTGGAAGAACTCAATAAAATTGAAGGCGTAGAGAGCATCGCCAGTGACGGCACCTTCTATATATTCCCCGATTTCAGCAAAGTCATGCGGAAAATGGGCATAGACAGCGACGTAGAACTGGCTGAAAAAATACTCGAAGAAGCAGAAGTTGCCCTGGTTCCCGGTTCAGCTTTCGGCAGCCCCGGCCATATGCGCATCTCTTTTGCCACGGATATGGAGAGTTTGAAGAAAGCCCTACAAAGAATTAGGAAATTTGTCGAATAATCAGTAAATTAGTATTGACCGACAAGGGGCGAATCAGTATTATAGCGCACCTCGAAACGACGTAGTTGATTCGAAAAAGAGTCAACTCTTTGGGTGAATGGCGGACAAGGAGCCATGAACGCGAGGCAGGAGCCGAAGCCGGTTGACCTACGAAGGCGTGAAACATCGCCAGGACGGCAGTAGTTAAAGTTATATCATTCCCTGATAGCTCAGTTGGGTGAATGGCGGGCAAGGAGCCATGAACGCGAGGCAGGAGCCGAAGCCGGTTGACCTACGAAGGCGTGAAACATCGCCAGGACGGCAGTAGTTAAAGTTATATCATTCCCTGATAGCTCAGTTGGTAGAGCAACGGACTGTTAATCCGTTTGTCCCTGGTTCGAGTCCAGGTCGGGGAGCCATATTTGCTTGTTAAACAACAAGTTAAAAGCCGCTGGCATTTACTGCCAGCGGCTTTTTTATTGCTTATCATTGATCACTGCGCCTCCATTCACTTTTAATACAAAATATTCAACCCTATTCATGCATTTATATTTGCTCACACACAAACCACACATCAAGCTAAACTCAACATTTCTGGCAATACACTCTGCAAGCCAAAATTTACAATACATCCAAACACCATAATCGCATAAAAAAATCGTATGGTTTTAAACTAGAATCACTGAGTACGATATTTAAGATATACTCTGAATATGACATAGACATACAAACTTCACTTATTAATACGACAACAAGTTAATATGATAACAAAGCTTTTCAGCCGTTACGTCCTGGCCCTTGGCCTGACGCTCTTCAGTCAGGGCACCCTACCCCAGCCAACACTGGTGCTAAATACAGCCTTTGGCTCACCTGTTAGCAATGCGCAGCAAACAGGCTTTGCTGACCAGGTCGTAACCGAAGCTTTAAGGCGTATTGGTTATCAGCTCAACACCATAAAGCTACCTGCAGAAAGGGCATTGATTAATGCTAATCGGGGCATTGATGATGGCGATTTATTACGGGTTGCAGGTATAGAAAAAAAATACCCGAACCTTATCCGCGTGCCGGAAACAATCATGACCATAGACATGGTGCTTTTTTCAAAGAACATGTCTGACTTTGTTCTCAAAGACTGGGAAAGTGTTGCACCACATAGTCTTGCCATTATTTCCGGCTGGAAAATTATGGAAAAAAATTTCGCGAAACCGGGAAACAGAGTCGAAATTATTAAAACCGATAATGCGGACCAGTCATTCACCCTGCTGCTCAAAGACCGGGTCGATTTTATTGCCTACTCTTACTGGTCTGGTCTTGGCTACCTGAAAACACACAATATAACCGGCATCACCCTTGTTCAGCCACCACTGGCCAGTCCAAAATTTTATATTTATCTGCATAAAAAACATAAAAAAATCATACCTGAACTAGCCGCTGCTCTGAAGGAAATGAAAAAAGATGGCACAACTATGAAATTATTTGAAAAAATATTAAAACCATACGTACCAGAATAACAATTTATGCAGAAAGCAACCTCACCTCTCACAGCAGATAAAACATCGAAAAATAAATCAAGCATTGCTCGCCGGTTTATTTTATATATCGTTTTATTTAGCTCATTTATTACACTCATCACCACCAGCATCCAGCTTTACCGTGAGTACAACAGCGATATAGACCTTATTCGTGACGAGCTACAACAAATTGAAAGCGTACATCTGGAAAGTCTCAGCGCAGCACTATGGACATCAAATCAAAAACTACTGCAAACCAGCATTAACGGAATATTAAAGATACGAGACATGCAGTATGCTGAAATACGTGATCCAATAAAAGTATGGGCCAGCGCAGGTAAAATACAGTTTAAAAACAATATACAACGCAGTTATCCAATAGAGTACAAACATAGAAATAAAAACATACACATTGGAACATTAACCGTCAACGTTAACCTTGATGGCGTTTACCAACGATTACTCGATACTGCATGGATCATTTTAATATCAAACGCATTTAAAACCTCACTGGTTGCATTCTTTATTTATTTTCTATTTCATCAGTTGGTGGCCAGACATTTATCCGCCATATCCGATTTTTCAGAAAAACACGACCCACTATCCAACAACTCACCTCTGGCACTGAACCGAAATAACCGCACCCATGATGAGTTTGATGCAGTCGTTAAATCAATAAATGATATGCATGAGCGACTGCATGAACAAATTTCAGAGATAAGCAATCAGAAACAATATTTAGATCAGACATTTAATGGCATTGGTGACGCTGTAATTACCACTGATAACAGGGGCAGAGTTACACGACTTAACCCAGTAGCAGAACGACTGACAGGCTGGACTAATAGCGATGCACTGCAACTGCCATTAAAAACTATTTTTCCCATTGTTGACGCATCTACTCGCGAGCTCATTGCAAACCCGGTCGACAAAGTTTTATCGACTGGAAAAACCATCTATTTAAGTAACCACACAACCTTAATTGCAAAAGACGGCAAAGAATATCACATAGCTGATTCAGCAGCCCCAATCCGCAACGGCGATACTATTCTGGGCATGGTGCTTGTATTTAACGATGTCACAGAACAGTACAAGATGCGAGCAGCATTACAGGAAAACGAAAAAAAACTGCGGCTATTTTACTCTCAGGTACCTGGAATTCTATACCAGTTTGAAATTGATACCCATGGCAACAAACGTATGCCTTATGTTAGCCCGGCAATTGAAAGCTACCTTGGCATAAGCGCTGAAACTGTTATGCACGACGCTGAAAGGTGGTTTGACCTGATCCATCCAGACGATGTACCCAGCCTGGAAAAATCAGTTACCGATTCACTTAAAAGCTTAAATAACTGGGAATGGGAGGGACGGTTTATACGCCCGGATGGCGAGCTTATCTGGTTACACGGAACGTCTATACCTGAAAGAACAGAAAATGGCAGCACAATATGGCACGGCCTTTTTATTGATATCACCGATCGTGTGCACGCCGAAGAAGCCATACACCGGAGTCAGAAAATGGATGCTCTGGGTAAATTAACCGGTGGCATTGCCCACGACTATAACAATATGCTGGGGGTTGTGCTGGGCTATTCAGAATTACTAATGGACAAACTCAACGAACAACCCAATCTACTAAATTATGCCGGACAAATCAATCACGCCGGCGAGCGCGGCGCTAAACTAACAAAGAAACTGCTGGCATTCTCAAAAAACAAATCCTCCAATGCCGAAAAACTAAATATCAACACTTTGCTTAATGATGAACGGCATATGCTGGAAAAAACTCTAACTGCTCGTATAAAACTGGAGTACCGTCTTGCGCATGATCTATGGCCTGCTTTTCTGGACGAAAGCGATCTGGAAGATGCCATTCTAAATATGAGCATTAACGCCATGCACGCAATAAAGAGAAACGGTCAACTCACCATAAAAACATACAATGAACCCATCAGTGTTGCCACTGGAGAGGAATCAGGCATCCCCCCTGGTGATTACGTTGTTCTCAGCATTAGAGACACAGGCTGCGGTATGGACCAGACAACCAGAGAAAAAATATTCGACCCCTTCTATTCAACTAAAGGCGAAAAAGGCACCGGCCTTGGCCTGAGCCAGGTATATGGCTTTATTAACCGCTGTAACGGTGCCATTCGGGTTGACTCCATGGTGCACCAGGGCACAACATTTACTTTATACTTTCCAAGATTCAAGGGTAAAAAGCACAGTAAAAACCAGACAAGCTCAAATGCTAAAACAAACCTGGAAGGTAAAGAAAGCATCCTGGTAGTCGATGACGAACCTGCATTACTCGATTTAACCTGCGAAATATTAAGCCAGCAGAATTATCGCATTTTCAAAGCGGAACGGGCTAAACAGGCCCTGGACATATTAAAAACCGAACATATAGACATATTACTAACCGATGTCATTATGCCCGATATGGATGGATACGCTCTCGCGGCTATTGTACGAGAAAACCACCCCGCTATAAAAATTCAGTTAGCCAGTGGTTATTCAAGCGAACAACAGGTTAACCAGATAGATGAAGAACTGTCTAAAAACTTACTTCACAAGCCCTACGACTCTCAAACTTTATTAAAAACTATTCGCAACCTGCTTCGGTAGCAATATGCGTTCATCAGTTAATTGATAAGTCAAATAATGTGTTTGAACCTGAATTAACCTAGGATGACCGGACGGGTAACTTGCCCATAAATTTCAGACAAAAAAAAGCACCTACATTTCTGTAAGTGCCTGTTTTATATGGGGTGAATGATGGGACTTGAACCCACGACAGCCGGAATCACAATCCGGGGCTCTACCAACTGAGCTACACCCACCATAACTGGGTAGATTAAGGTACTGCATAAGCACGTCAAAACATGGTGCGCCCGGCAGGACTCGAACCTGCTACCCTCGGCTTAGAAGGCCGATGCTCTATCCAGATGAGCTACGGGCGCATGCTACTCTGATATCCGTCCTGCACGGCAGGATTACTTCGGGCTTCCTGCCCTTCGCCCTTCGGGCCATGCTCGCAAAAAGCTGCGACCATGTTCAAAATTGTTCCTGACAATTTTGTCGAACCTGCTACCCTCGGCTTAGAAGGCCGATGCTCTATCCAGATGAGCTACGGGCGCATGCTACTCTGATATCCGTCCTGCACGGCAGGATTACTTCGGGCTTCCTGCCCTTCGCCCTTCGGGCCATGCTCGCAAAAAGCTGCGACCATGTTCAAAATTGTTCCTGACAATTTTGTCGAACCTGCTACCCTCGGCTTAGAAGGCCGATGCTCTATCCAGATGAGCTACGGGCGCATGCTACTCTGATATCCGTCCTGCACGGCAGGATTACTTCGGGCTTCCTGCCCTTCGAGACCATGCAAAGCCCTGCCTACTATTCGACAAAACTTTGCATTATCTAATTTGGTCGGGGTAGAGAGATTACAAAACACTTCCCTGTGTTTTGCCCTCCGGGCCAGGGTGATAAAAAAACATCACCCTGTTAAAAATGGCTCCCGGCCATTTTTTCGAACTCTTACGTTCGAACCTCTCTACTGGACCATGCAAAGCCCTGCCTACTATTCGACAAAACTTTGCATTATCTAATTTGGTCGGGGTAGAGAGATTCGAACTCCCGACATCCTGCTCCCAAAGCAGGCGCGCTACCAGACTGCGCTATACCCCGAACTTTTCTACACCACTCCATGTAACGAGCTTTACAATCCGACCGCCTGCGCTAAAGTAGCAGGCTCTGCTTGACTGCGCTGTACCCCGAACTTTTCTACACCACTCCATGTAACGAGCTTTACAATCCGACCGCCTGCGCTAAAGTAGCAGGCTCTGCTTGACTGCGCTATACCCCGAATTTTTCTACACCACTCCATGTAACGAGCTTTACAATCTGACCGCCTGCGCTAAAGTAGCAGGCTCTGCTTGACTGCGCTATACCCCGAACTTTTCTACACCACTCCATGTAACGAGCTTTACAATCTGACCGCCTGCGCTAAAGAGCAGGCTCTGCTTGACTGCGCTGTACCCCGAATTTTTCTATACCTCTCCATGTAACGAGCTTTACAATCTGACTGCCTGCGCTAAAGAGCAGGCTCTGCTTGACTGCGCTGTACCCCGAATTTTTCTATACCTCTCCATGTAACGAGCTTTACAATCTTACTGCCTGCGCTAAAGAGCAGGCTCTGCTTGACTGCGCTATACCCCGAATTTTTCTATACCTCTCCATGTAACGAGCTTTACAATCTGACCGCCTGCGCTAAAGAGCAGGCTCTGCTATACCCCGATGCCCGTTAAGACTGTTTATAGCAACATAACGAGGAAGCGGATATTACGCATTTCCTCGATTCAGGTCAACCCGTTCTGACCTTAATTGCTTAAATTTTCTATCTTTTTTCTTGATCATGTACCTTTCGCTCACACGCTATGCATGAGAAAATCCACACCACGATTTATCTGGACTCACAATTGATGCCTGCACAAATTATAGACGGTAAACAAATCGCTGCTGATTTACATGAAAAAATTCGCGAACGCGTAGAGGAGCGACTGGCCGCAGGTAAAAAAGCCCCTGGTCTGGCGGTGGTGCTGGTTGGAGATGACCCCGCATCGCACATTTACGTGCGCAATAAACGCCTGGCCTGTGAAAAAGCCGGGATTATATCAAAAGCCTTTGACCTGCCGGATACCACCACTCAACAACAACTGAATGATTTAATCGACCAGCTCAATGCGGATGATAATATTCACGGTATTCTGGTGCAGTTTCCGCTACCTGCTGACCTGAATGAATCGGCGATTATTGAGCGTATTCACGCCAGTAAAGATGTAGATGGCTTTCACCCATACAGTCTGGGCCGTCTGGCCCAGCGTCAGCCTGAGCTTCGCCCCTGCACACCCTATGGCGTCAAGCTTCTGCTCGATTCAACCGGAGAAGTTTATAAAGGCCGAAATGCGGTAATTGTCGGTGCATCTAACCATGTGGGGCGCCCGGCAATGCTTGAGCTCTTGCTGGCGGGGGCCACCGTTACCATCACCCACCGGTTCACCTCAGACCTGGAAGACCATGTCAGGCGCGCCGATATCGTCATCGTCGCCGTAGGCAAGCCCGGCCTGGTCAAAGGGGAATGGATCAAAGATGGAGCCACTGTGATTGATGTGGGCATTAACCGTATGCCGGATGGCTCTCTTTGCGGTGACGTTGACTTTAAAACCGCTTCAGAGCACGCGGCGTGGATCACGCCGGTGCCTGGAGGTGTTGGCCCTATGACAGTTGCGGTTTTGTTACTAAACACCCTGGACGCTGCCGACAAGCTCGATTAAATACTTTAGCCCGAATGTTTCATACAATATTTGGGCTAATTGTTTTTTGTCAATTACTCTCAAAACACCAATATCAGGTAAGAGTGTCTACTCCCCTTAAAAACACGAAAAATGCTATACTTTGCATTGTCATTTACTCTTTAAAACGTTTTTTGATCATATTTTAAAGAGTAATAACAAAAAAATAGCCTGTAACTTTTACTCTGACCACGACAAAATCATGAACACTTAAATATGCATGACGCTCTCAGTGATACCATAATTCTGCTCGCCATTTCAGTTGTGGTGGTTTCCCTGTTTCGACGCCTCAAGCTCCCGGCTATTCTGGCATATCTAACGGTCGGCGTTTTTCTTGGTCCCCATGCCACAAACTTAATTCAAAACACAGACATCCTGCACTTTCTTGCTGAAATAGGCATCGCCTTTCTGTTGTTTAGCCTGGGCCTTGAATTCTCTTTAAATAAATTGATTTCAAATCGTCGGGCAGTGGTTGGCCTTGGCAGCGCACAGGTTTTTCTAACCCTGTTTATTGCCGGTATCAGTGCCTGGTTACTGGGTTCCAGTGCAGAATCTGCATTTGTTATTGGCTGTATACTCGCGCTTTCATCTACCGCCATTGTTATAAAACAACTGGGCGAGCAACTGGAAACCGACTCCAGGCACGGCCAGGCCTCTATTTCCATTTTATTATTTCAGGACGTTGCCGTGGTACCAATGCTGGTGATCATTCCGGTGATTGCCAGCGGAGATGACAGCTCATTTCTAGTAGAAATATCATACAGCTTTGCCATGGGCATAGGCGTCACAGTTATTATGCTTGCGATCGGCCGCTGGTTATTGCGCCCGTTGTTCCATGAAATAGCCTCAGCCCACTCTGCAGAACTTTTTACACTTGCCGTATTACTGGTCGCACTGCTATCGGCATGGGCCACAGAATTCGCCGGCCTGTCGATGGCATTAGGGGCATTTCTTGCTGGCATGATGCTGAGTGAAACCGAATTTAAACACCAGATAGAAAATGATATTCGCCCCTTTCGCGACATTTTACTGGGCCTGTTTTTTATTACCATCGGTATGCTGCTCGACCTTAATAGCCTTCAGGAAGTTTTCATCTGGGCCATTTTACTTGCCATCGCTGTCATCACCGGTAAAACCGTTATTACTATGACGCTGAGTAAACGCATTATAAAATCACCCAATGGCGTTGCTTTACGAACGGGCGTCGTTTTAAGTCAATGCGGTGAGTTTGGCTTTGCCATTATGGCACTGGCTGTCAGCTCAAACATTCTCGCTGAAACAGAAGAACAACTGCTGCTGGCAACCATTATTATCACCATGATCGCCACGCCCTTTCTGGTAAAATACAATGGTCTGCTGGCAAAAAAACTGGCAGGCAGTTATTTACAGAACAGAGAAGAAGCCACCGAAGACATCGCAACAAATGCCGGCCCACTGAGTGACCACGTTATTATCTGTGGCTTTGGTCGTATTGGACAGAATATCGCTAAAATACTCGACTCGGAAGGTTTCAGCTATTTTGCCCTGGATTATAATGTCGAACTCATTACTAATGCATCTAAAGCAGGGTATAAAGTCGCCTTTGGCGATTCCACCCATAGAGAAATTTTACTTGCCACCGGTATCGAACGAGCAAGCATACTGGTTATCTGCCACGATAATATAGGTTCTGCGGAAAAAACCCTGCATCAGGCAAAAACATTAAACAAAGACATTCCGGTATTGGTTCGCACACAGGATGACACCTACTATACGCAATTAACAGAAGCGGGTGCGACAGAGGTAATTCCCGAAACACTGGAATCCAGCTTAATGATGGCATCCCATGTGCTTTCAATTCTGGGCATGCCAATGGCAAAAATTGTGCGCCGTGTTCAGGAAATGCGTAACAATAAATACGCCACATTACGTGAATTTTTTCATGGCAATGAAATTGATGATCTCGAATTACCGGATGACCTTCGAAAACGCCTGCGAACCTTCACTCTGGAAGAAAGAGCCTATGCAGTCGGTAAAAAAATTGAAGATTTACACCTGCAGTCCAGAGGCATCACCCTGCACCGAAATCGCAGAAATGACGACCGCGTGGTTTCACCTAGTTCCGATATCGAACTTAAACCGGGAGATGTACTGGTACTGTTTGGGACACCGGAAGATCTGGAGCATATAGAAGGCTACCTGCTTAATGGCTAATGGCTAATGGAGAATAATAATTATGAGTATCAAGACCGTTAAGAGCAGCAGCTACTTTATCGACAAGATGATTATACTGCATGTAATAAAGGTAAGCCTGAGATGAAGCGGCAAAACCATTCGGCACTTTAACGCCCCGGCTGACAGATGCAGATACATTTCACCCAGGGACGCGTTTTTACCCCCTACGCGCTCAACATCATTGATTTCCAGTCTCTGAAAAAAATGTACGCAGGACATAACACCCCCTGACTTTTGAGTAATGAGTTATCTAACGAATACCACACAGAACCTGTTGATAAATAATACGCCAGATTTGTGCTAACCGCGAAAGCCAATCGTATTTTATTTGAAACACATCAAAAACGCCCCTGCTCCAGCATCAGTAAAATACAGTCTTTTACAAAGCCGATATCATTTTTCAACAGAGCAAATTCCAGCTCATCACTCTCTGTACCCGGGTTTAGAACCACCCGTGATGGCCTGAGTTTTATAATGTCATTAATGAGAGGGCCAATTCGTTGAGGCCCGATATAGAGCGCAAGCGTATCCACAGGAGAATGAATCTGCCCAAGCTCATGCTTCACCACAAGGCCGTCTATATTCTGCAGCTTCGGATGAACCGGTAAAACATGGTAGCCATATTCCTGTAACATCTTCAACGCCTTATAAGCATAACGATGCGGCTTATTACTGGCCCCCAGCACAACAACCTGTGAGTTTTGCATCAGTGTGTCAACTATTTAAATGCCCAGGTTTAACAAAATTGACGACCTGAGGTGGCGTATACTCCCGATCATGAATAAGGCTGATTTCCTTCTCGCCCTTTTTTTCTTTTGAACTCACCTGCTTAAGCGTCTGCATACGGATCGCAAGATAGGCCATACTGGCAAAAATCAGTTGTTCATCGTCATTTTCAATGGCCATCATCAACTGCTCTGCAACAAAACGGGCTTTCTGCTCCTGGTTTGGTGCAAAAATATTTTCCTGACCACCGGGAATACCCAGGTCCATTTTTTCATCCATTTTATCCAGATATGCAAGTTGCTTTGCCGGTAATGACTTATCACGATCATATTCAAACACCGAATCACCATCCACTACCGCTACCAGTACGCTCATAAACACCTTCCAGAACTATCAAAATTGTGGCTTATTTTAACATAAGCACCCAGCACTGTTACAATAGTCTACTATCACATCACACATTAACCCTTAAATTTATCCGGATTTAACAACCATGAGTCAAACACCTTCTGCTTTACTGCTCATCACCACAGAGTGCCCACACTGCCCGTCTGTATTGAAAAGCATCACCGAGCTTGTTAAAGAGGGTCAGCTCTCAAGCCTGGAAATTGTTAATATAAGCGTATCCCCTGAACGGGCAGAAGCCCTGAGCGTTCGCTCAGTCCCCTGGATAAAACTGGGTGAATTTGTATTAACCGGCCTTAAAAGCAAAGCGGAACTGCAGCAGTGGATAAACAGCAGCGGTAACGATGACAATAACGACATGAGTGCCTATTTTGAGGAACTTATGACATCCGGAGAGCTCTCAAAGGTACAGCAGATGGTGAAGGAAAACCCTCAACATATGCAAGCCTTATTTAATATGATGGCCAATGATGACTCCAGCCTTTCTGCCCGTATTGGCGTGGGAGCCATTATTGAACAGCTGTCAGGAACCGAGCAATTGATCAATAGCATTGATGCGCTGGGCCAGTACTGCAAACACAAAACCGCACGGGTCAGAAATGATGCCTGCTACTACCTGGGCTTAAGCCAGCACCTCGACGCTCGAAAGTATATTCGACCACTACTGAACGATGAAGACCCGGAAATAATAGAAACAGCAAAAGAAGCGCTTGAAGAAATTAATGATTAGCCCCTGATGACCTTTCATAAATATTTTCTACAAATTGACCCAGCTTAATTTATTAAGCTTAACAGCCACATATAATCCCCATTTTTAAGAAACGCAGCATCATTATGAAAGCATCATTCTGGAACACATTTACTGCCGCCCCCCACCGCCTGTTTTTCTTCAGTGGGGCCATACAGCTTATACTCCCCATGCTGGCCTGGTCGGTTGAATTAACCGGTCGATATACAAGCCTGTGGAGCCCGGTCGAAGCCGTAATACCCACCACCTGGGCACATGGCTTCATTATGATTTACGCGATCTTTATTTTTTTTATTTTTGGCTTTTTAATGACCGTATTCCCCCGCTGGATGAATACCCAGGCCATAAAAAAAGATCATTACACCGCGACATTCATCTGGCTCAATGTCGGACTGTATACGTTTGAATTCAGCCTCTTCTACAGCCTCAATTACGCATTCATCGGTGTTATTGTTTTTCTATTTGGCTGGTTTCATGGCATCGTGGTGCTTTATCAGTCATTCAAAAGCAGCAATGCACCAAATAAGCGCTATGAAACTGTGGTATTAAGTGCTTTATTGTGCGGCTGGCTGGGGCTGGCCAGCTATGCCTGGTGGATATACAGCGACAACTGGCGGTTTTTAGAGCTGTCACTGAATATCGGCCTGTGGCTTTATCTGTTGCCCCTGTTATTTACCGTCAGCCACCGCATGCTGCCCTTTTTTAGCAGCAATATCATCGAAAATTACAAAATATACCAGCCTGCCAGAACCCTGTGGATTTTTCTTGCCGCCAGCGCAGCACATTTCGTTTTAGCCTACCTGCACCAGCAAAGCTGGTTATTTATTGCGGATATTCCACTGGCCGCCGTCGCCCTGCTGCACAGCATTCGCTGGCAGCTACGCCGCAGCTTTAAAGACCGCCTGCTGGCCGTGCTGCATATGGCTTTTTTCTGGATTTTTATTGGTATGACCCTGTTCAGTATACAAAGCCTGATACTGCTGTTTAGTGGTGAATACATAATAAACAAAGCCCCCTTACACGCTATTACCATTGGCTTTTTCACCTCCCTGCTGGTCGCCATGGCCTCCCGGGTCACTATGGGACATTCAGGTAGAATGCTGCATTTAAATACCCTCAGCTGGGCGCTGTTTTTAGGGCTACAACTGGCCGCGATTATGCGTATCTTTGCTGATTTGCAGTTTGATAACGAACAACTCAGTCACAGTTTAAATTTAGTCGCGGTGGCACTCTGGCTTATCAGCCTGTCAACCTGGTTTATTAAATACGCGCCTATGTACCTGAGCCGGCGCGTGGACGACCAGAACGGATAGACCAGGACGAATAAAGTACCCCACACATAATGATAAATTAAGGTATGATTAACTCTTTCTTCCCCCCACTCAGAGAAACCCGATATGAGTTATGAAAACTACGTTTTCTCAAGAATATGTAAAAAATGTAACTGCGAACTTGAACTTGATGATTTTGCTATAGACACCCACACCTGTCAGAACAAACACGTGTTTTATTTTAAATGCCCGCAATGTGCCGATTACCTGGCAACAGCCATGGCCAATATACCGCAACAACAATGGAAAGACTTTATACCCGCTGACAAACTGACAGAAGTCGAAGCCAAATATGAAGCAGCCATGAAAAGCCATTAACCTCTGCATGTGAAACAGTCAACTAATGAAATATAAATTTTACAAACATCCGCTATTTATTATCTTCAGCCTGTTTATTGTCGGCTATTTTTTTATTCAGCAATATGCGCAAAAATTAATATCGGATGAACCCGTTGTTTTAACAAAAGCAGACCCACCACAAATTATTATGTATGGCACAAAAACCTGTATGTATTGCTATGTTGCAAAAGAATTTTTTAGAAAACACCAGCTGCCATTTACCGAGTTTGATATAGAAGAATCTGATAAAAACATGCAGATGTTTACTTTGCTGGGCGGCAGAGGCACACCATTAATTATTGTGAATAAGGAAATAATTTATGGCTATGATGAACAACTTATACGGCAAGCTTTATAATACAACCTGGGCATTGCAACACACCAGTAAACTACCTGAAAATAAATATTCATTATCCGCCCCGGCAATATCTCTTTTATATAAATCAATCATCCGAATAAACACACGACTGATTTCTTCCTGATTCTTTACACACATACAACGCTTTATCAGACTGCTCCAGCCAGCTCTGATAACTTTCACAACTTTCGGCTAGCTCAGAAACACCCAGGCTAATCGTATATTTTATTTTAAACTCATCATACTCCACAACTTCGGCCTCGATGCGCTGCCGCAAGCGTTCAGTAAAAACCAGCGCATCTTTTGCAGTGGTATCAACCAGTATTACGCCAAACTCTTCTCCGCCATATCGCCCGGCAATATCAGTATTTCGCATAGTGTCTTTTAGCAATGCGGCGGTGCGTCTGATAACCTCATCACCCGCCTGATGCCCATAAGTATCATTGACTTTTTTAAAGTGATCAATATCAAACATGACAACACTGCAGTTATGACGACTTCTTTTTGAGCGATTATACTCTCGCTCTAAATAACCTTCCCAGGCACCGCGATTATTAAGCTGTGTAAGATGATCTGTTTTACTCAGCTGTGCCAGTTTATTATTTGCTTTTTCAAGCTTTAATTTATTAACCGCTATATCAGTGACATCATAAATTAAAACACCAATTTGTCTCACTTCATTATCCGCAGACGACAACGGCAATATTGTAATATTCTGATACATATAATCGGCTGCACCGGTAATAGGACGATAATTTTTAAACTGAAAAAGATACGGCCGCTGCTCCCAAACAGTAAAGGTGCTGCTCTGCAATAAAAAAACAGATTCCGCTTTTCGACGAAACCACTTCTGAGGAATCGAAGGAAAAATATCGAATAATATTTTATCTTTTATAATCGCAGGGCTGACACCACTGTGATTTTCCATAAATGAATTCCACACCATTACCCGGTAATCACTGTCCAGCACAATAAGACCAACATCAATTGACTGCAACATATCCATTAACCAGTGGATATCTTTTATATTAACCTGGCCCGCTTCATTATCCATCGACATTAATACTCATCAAAAATACACATCATTACAGTTAATTTATCACTCAAGTAAGTGTTGAACACGATCATTAAGAGAATCTATAGAATCCTCTGTAATCAACACCAGCAAATCACAGTCAATATTTCTGTTTTCAATTTTATAACCCATTTCAATGGTGAGTATTTGTTTCCATTGCGTTGCCGAGCCACTTAAAATATCATCGAAATGAATATGCTGACCGATTACCATCGGGTGCCCCAGACTAAAATTAATATCCAGCTGATTTGCAATACCATTTAAAAATGCATTACAGAGCACACTGGATATATCCATTAATAATTCCAGCTCAGCGGTTTCATTGATCTCGCCATCGAACTTCATCAACTGAGCAATATCCTGATAACTGGTTTCATTAAAAATAAGCAGCGCTTCACCCGCAACACCGGAACCGATAAACCCCTGACAAACGGCTGAGATGGAATCATCAGACTTTATATGCTGCATTGCCATTTCCAGCTCATTTATTTCGATATGCTTTACATTGGGAACCGGCATAATGACAAAAGCATCCAGCAGCCGCGCCAGCAAATCAGCGGCACGTCCCATGGCGACATTGGCCAGTTCCTGATAGCTGTCATCAAGGTCTATTTCATCACTGAACTCAACACCCGAAGCCGCAGAATCAGCCTTCTCGAAGGTAATGCCATAGCTGCCGAGTATCTGCTCTATAAGCGCACCATCAACCGGCTTTTTAATGAATTCAAGTGCACCTAATTTTTTAACCCGCTGCACCGCTTCCGGCTGTATATCACCGGAGACAACGATAACCATAGTGGGCAGGTCTTCTTTTTGGATGCCCTGCAATGTCTGGTAGCCATCCATCACGGGCATATTGAGATCGAGAAAGAGAATGTCGCCTTTGCCTTTGCGAATCAGGTCCAGTGCCTCAGCACCATTAGCAGCGTAACTCAGTTCAATGTCCCAGTTTTCAGGAAGGGCGCGTGCCATCTGTTTACGCGCAAAACTGGAATCATCACATATTAACACGGGAGTAGTCATATAACGCGGGTGTACCTGAGCAGTTCATTTATCTATGAGTGTAGACGAATATCAGACACAGCTTGAAAAATCACCCAATTACTTTTTTCTAAAATTCCTCTTTTGCTCTGTTGTTCACAAATACATCTGAAAACAGTCAAATAAACCACCTGAAACGGCTACTCATTATCCAGAAACATCAACCGCCAGGGCATGACGACGCGCTCTGAACAATGAGAGCCCATTACCCCCGGCAGTATAAAGACAGCTTACTTTTCACGCATAAAGGCATAATACATCACCGGAATAACCACCAGAGTCAACATGGTTGATACCAGTATTCCAAAAATCAGTGAGATTGCCAGACCACTGAATATCGGGTCACTCAAAATAAAGAAAGCCCCCAGCATAGCCGCCAGTCCTGTCAGCACAATAGGCTTGGCACGCACCGCACCCGCACGTATCACCGCCTCTTCAAATGCCACCCCTTCACTGATTTGCTGGTTAATAAAATCAACCAGCAGAATTGAGTTGCGTACAATAATACCCGCCAGCGCAATCATACCGATCATGGAGGTTGCAGTATACTGAGCCCCCAGCAAAGCGTGCCCCGGCATCACCCCTATCAGTGTTAAAGGAATAGGGGCCATAATAATTAAAGGCACTTTATAAGAGCGGAACTGCGCCACCACCAGAAAATAAATAAGAATCAGCCCCACTGAATAAGCAATACCCATATCACGAAAAGTCTCGTAGGTTATCTGCCACTCGCCATCCCATTTCATACTGTATTTATACGGGTTATCCGGCTGATTAATCAGATATTGAGTCATTGATGCATCCGTTTTATTCAAGCTCAGCATTATTTCAAACATACCATACAACGGACTGTCCAGTTCACCCGCCATATCCCCGGTTACCATAACAACAGGCAACAGATCCTTGTGGTAAATAGTATGCTCCAGGGTTGAATTTTCAATGCGTATTAAATCAGATAGAGCAATCAGTCGACCATCAAGGCTGCGCACCCTGAGTGACATTAAACTTTGAATGTGCGCCTTATCTGCAACTGAAAACTGCATTCTTAATGGCAGGGGGTATTTCATATTACCCGCGTGCAGATAACTGACATCTTCGCCATTCAACGCCATGGATATAACACTGACAATCTGTTTCTGATCAACGCCCAGTAACATGGCTTTCTGCTGATCCACTTTTATAATTAATTTGTCGGCCTGTGCTTCAATTGAATCATCAATATCCACGACATCCGGTGTATTCTCAAACACCTGCCGCAGGTTTTTAGCCACCTGCATCTGCCCGGAATAATCAATCCCATAAACTTCTGCTACCAGAGGTGACTGCACGGGTGGCCCCGGCGGCACTTCAACAATTTTTACATTGGCATTAAATGGTTTTGCTATCTGCTGCAATGGCGCACGTAATGCGGCAGCTATTTCATGGCTTTTTCGGTCACGCTCAGATTTATCCAGCAAATTAACCTGAATATCACCCTCATGCGCCTGCTGACGCAAATAAAACTGGCGCACCAGACCATTAAAATTAATCGGTGCCGAGTTACCCGCATAAAGCTGATAATCAGTCACTTCAGGCACGTTGGAGATATACTGCCCCAGCTCGCTTAATACCCGCGCGGTTTGCTCCACCGTTGTACCCTCAGGCATATCCACAATCACCTGAAATTCAGATTTATTATCAAAGGGCAGCATTTTAAGCACCACCAGCTTCATGCCGGCTAATGCAACAGACCCCAGTAACAATACGAAAATGAGTATCAATAACCTGTATCGATTGCCCCTGCCCTTATTGCCGCGTAAAAAGGGCATCAGGTATTTTTTAAAAAAGGCATATAAACCTTGATCTGGTGCAGACTGATCTGATGTAGACTCACCCGCTGAAGCAGACATATGCTGAGGAGACAGTATTTTACTGGCAAGCCAGGGTGTCACCACAAAAGCCACCAGCAGTGAAATTAACATGCCGATACTGGCATTGATTGGAATCGGGCTCATATAGGGCCCCATCAATCCTGTTACAAAAGCCATGGGCAACAATGCAGCAATAACGGTAAAGGTAGCCAAAATGGTAGGGCCACCCACTTCATCTACCGCCAGAGGAATTGACTCTTTAAATGACCGACCACCCAGCTGCATATGCCGGTGAATGTTTTCAACCACCACAATCGCATCATCAACCAGAATGCCAATGGAGAAAATCAGCGCAAATAACGACACCCGGTTTAAGGTAAAGCCCCAGGCCCAGGAAGCAAACAAGGTCATAGCCAGTGTAATCACCACCGCCAGCCCGACAATTATCGCCTCACGCCAGCCAAGCGCCAGCAACACCAGTAACACCACAAAAGCGGTGGCAAACATCAGTTTACCAATTAACTGCTGTGACTTGGCATCCGCGGTTTTACCATAATTGCGCGTGACAGTGACCTGCACATCATCCGGTATAAAAATGCCTTTCAGCTGCTCTACCCGCTCAATCACTTTTTCAGCAATTTCAACCGCATTGGTACCCGGCTGTTTTGCAATAGCCAGAGTAACCGCCGGATGCTCAGAGCCAACCGCTACATTCAGTGTAGAACCTGCAGCCACACCAAAACCGGTGTACTGCTGAGGCTGATCAGGGCCGCGCTTAATGCTGGCCACATCGCGCAAATAAACCGGCTTATTATTTTTCACCCCCACAACCAGATCAAGCACCTCACTTACCGAGCTTAAAAACTGTCCACTCTGCACTTCAATCTGCTTATTATCCCGCACCATATAGCCGGATTTTCGTGAGTAATTGCTCAACTGCAAAGCATCGCGCAAATCATTAACAGACAAGCCGTAGGCAGCCAGTGCCGATGCATTAAGCTCCACCAGCACCACATCATTCGAGGCACCCAATGTGTATATATCCCGTGTACCCGGCACCCGTTTTAACTCCGCTTCTATGGAGTGAGCTACCTGAGTCAGCTCATGGCGGCCATGCTGCGGATTTTGCGTCCACAGGGTTAAAGTCACAATAGGGACATCATCAATGCCTTTCGGTTTGATAATGGGTTGGGCCACCCCTAAACCCGGCGGTAGCCAGTCCATATTGGAATAAACCGCATTATATAAACGCACAATGGCCTGCGTGCGATCCTCACCCACTTTGAACTGCACCGTTAATACAGACATACCGGGGCTGGATGCCGAGTAAATATGTTTGATACCCGCAATTTCAGACAGAATCTGTTCCGCAGGAATGCTCACCAGCTGCTCAACATCGCTGGCTGAAGCACCGGGAAAAGCAATGAAAACATTCGCGAAGGTCACATTTATTTGCGGCTCTTCCTCTCGCGGGGTCACAATAACTGCAAACACCCCCAACAAAAAACCCAGTAATGCCAGCAGTGGCGTAATTTCTGTGTCCAGGAAATATTTTGCTGTTCTACCTGAAATGCCCAAAATCGGTTTCATAATTTATCTGTCTCTTTAAAATACAACAATGGCTCTCACTCGAAAAAATACTCAGGTATTTACCTGGCACCACTCTGTCGTACCTTGTGTTCTTTGATATAGGTAGTGGCCATCACCGGGTCAATCGCAACCTGCTCATTTTCCTGTAGGCCAGCAAGCACTTCTATCATATTATTGCCGTGCTCATGTCCGGCTCGAACCTGACGCATATGAAGAGACTGTTGCTCTGTCATGACATAAACCGCTGTAACTTCACTGCGGTGAGCAACAGCGGATGACGGTATTAATAACATGCGGGTTTTACCCGTAGCAAATGCCACCTTAACCGCCATACCCGGATACAGGCCATGATCACCGGGGGGCAGATTAACCCGAACCTGAAACGTATGACTGGTTTCATCGGCATAGGGGCTGATCGTCATTGATGTTGACTCAATACTTCTGTCGTTATCTTTGAGCAGCAGCACCCGCGCCTGCTTCAGCTCCCGCACCACATTGATAATATCCTGTGGTAAATCAACCACCACCCGCAACGTTTCTAATGAAAGGCCGGTAAAGAGTGGAACTCCCAGTCGAGCGGTTTCACCCACCTCTATATGCCGCTTCACAACAATGCCGCTGTAAGGTGCACGCACAATGGTACGTTGCAAATTCTCCTGAGCCTGATCCAGTCTGGCACGGGACGACTTCAACTGTAATTCAGCTCGGTCAACAGCGGATTTTGCGATCAGTTTATTTAAATTCAGCTTTTTTACCCGGCTAAACTCAGCCTGTGCCTGATTAAAGTTCGCCTGAGCATCATTCACCTTTGCCTGTTGATCCTTATCACGCATGCGCAGCAACACCGCACCTTTTTTGACATAATCATTCACATCATAAAATATTTTACTGATTCGCCCGGAGGTCTGAGCAGAAACCGTGGCCTTATGCACAGCTTCGACCCGTGCATCCAGTACCCGTTCGTGGGCAACGACATCATAGCGGGCTGTGGCCAGTTTTAAGCCGGACAGATCGGGTTCAACCACAGGCCGCATTGAGCTTTCAGGTACGCCGCTGTCAGCGTAAACATTTGTCGCCAGTATTGAAATAACAAGGCAACAGAATGAAATTTTAAGCATTTGAGGAACGAATATTGACATGGAGCCGTCTCTTAGTTAAATTTTGTATGCAATAATAAGTTTAATTTATAGAATTACAACTACTGAATTACAATTCTTTATAGAATATTTCATTTATATCAATAAACCTGAAAAAAACAGCTGAACACAATACGAATTTGTAAGCTATTGATTTCGATAACATAATGAAAAAATGCGTAACCACCTTACGAGTGTTAAACTGTTTTTCATCACTCGCCAATAAGAAGCACTAAAACCATGAAAATCTGGGTCGATGCAGATGCCTGTCCGGTTGTCATTAAAGAAATTCTCTTCAAGGCCGCTGAGCGAACCACGACTCCCATGACATTAGTCGCGAATCATAGCCTGCGCATACCCTCATCAAAGCACATTAGTTTTCTGCAGGTATCACAGGGCTTTGATGTGGCAGACAATGAAATAGTTAGACGTCTGAACCCGGGTGACCTGGTGATAACCGCAGACATCCCCCTGGCGGCTGAAATTATAGAAAAAGAAGCCATGGCTCTCAACCCCCGTGGCGAACTCTATACAAAAGCCAATATCAAAAGCCGACTGAATATGCGAGATTTTATGGATACCCTGAGATCCAGTGGCATTAACACCGGAGGGCAGCCCCCGCTCAGCAAAAGTGACCGTAAAACCTTTGCAGATCAGCTAGACAGAATACTCACCCGAAATTAGCCCTTAATCACAGCACAAAACAGGAAAAATTCACCTGAGAGAAATCCCTCACAATAAAGAAAAACACCCAATCTACTGCTACGCTTAAGCTCATACAACTAAAACCAATACCATAGGGTGCAGTAATGAGGGGGCTAATCTGTGTCATTCTTGTTTTTATCAGCACTCACCTGTGCGCAATCAGCAAACAGGAAGATTTTTTTAATATGTCCCTTGAAGAGCTATTACAGGTTGAAATATATGGCTCCACCCTAACCCCTGAAAATATAAAAACAGTCCCTTCTGCCGTGAGTGTTTTTACCCAACAGGAGATAAGCCGCATGGGGCTGGATACCCTGGGTGAGCTTATGAACCTGGTTCCAGGCTTTCAGTCATATCGATCATCCGGCTCTTCACTGGCCACCCCTTTTTCATCACGGGGGCGACGCATTGGTAATACGCCGGCAGAAATACTGGTGATGATCGATGGCCAGCGATACGACTCCCCCCAAAACAGCGGCAGTTCGACACTGGCCCCCAACTACCCTCTGAAATACATTGACAGAGTCGAGTTTATTCGCGGCCCAGGTGCTGCCGTATATGGCTCTAATGCAATGACCGGCGTCATCAATATTGTGACCCGCTCAGACGTCAATGAGTTAAGCGTCAGTTACGGCAGCCTTGAACGTCGGCAGATATACCTGCAGACATCGACTCAATTAGGAAATATGACCCTGGACCTGTTTGGCCATATAGAAACCGACAATGGGGAAACCTATAACGTAGAAGACACCTTCAGTAACAACCGGATTGATACCAGTGATCCACGCACACTCACCGACCTGAACCTGAAACTCAACTGGCAAAACACTCAGCTAAATATAAGACACAACCAGTTCAAAGTAGAAAATTTTTATGAATTAAATGCCATATCCAATGGGTTTAATGCCAGAGACGGCCAGATCAGCTCTGCTTCTCTGCAACACAACTTTAACTGGCAGGCAGTAGAGTCCTACCTCTGGTTGAGTTTTAACCATGTGGGTTTCACTCTCTCAACCCAGTTTACCGCTCCCGGAGATCTTGCCCCCATTAGCAACCCGAGCAGTAATGACGCACTGTTTATGCGCGCCGATTTTAATAATTATACCGAAGCGCGCGTTCAGCTACATAATGACTGGAAGATCAATAACCTGAGCAGTTTACAGTTCGGTCTTGAATTACGCCGCATTGATGCTCCACAAGCGATAGCCAGTAATAACTTTGACCTGAGAGATCTTGCAAATCAGACCATCCCCGTTCGCTACTACGGCAACCTGCTGCCAACCACACCGGTGCAGGCCAGTTCCAAACGAGACATTATTGGCCTGTATGGTCAATACCAACGTGAACTATTTCAGGCAACTTATTTAACACTGGGCCTGAGATTTGATGATTTTTCTGAAATTGGTTCTCAAACCAGCCCCCGCATCGGAGTGGTTCATGAACTAAATGATCACCACAGCCTGAAACTGCTCTACGGCGAAGCCTTTCGAGCTCCCTCAGAAAGTGAACTCAACCTGCTTAATAACCCCATAATATTAGGTAATCCGGAATTAAAACCGGAAACCGTGCAAAGCTGGGACCTGATCTGGATAGGCCAGTGGACACAAACCGGCCTGTCACTGGGGTATTTTGAAAATCACTTTGATGACTCTATCGTACTGGTTGATATAGGCAACGGAACCTCGCAATATAAAAATATGAGTCAGGACCCGACTCAGGGCATAGAACTCGAACTATCACATGAATTAAACACCGCCTGGCTGCTGCGCTTTAACTTGACGCACTTCACCGCCAAACCCGATTTATCTTTCCGTGAGGCTGACCACCTTGGCTCCTTCAGCATTAACTATCAAAGCCATAAATGGAATGCCAATTTGATCAGCAGCTACACGGGCAAACGAAAATCGTCAATCGAGGGAGACATCAATAAGCGCATAACACTGGACGATTACTGGCAACTGTTTGCCAAACTAAACTATAATATCACTGACGACTTAAGTCTGTTTTTACAGGTCAAAAACCTACAGAATAAAAAATACGTCACCCCTACCGCCACCTCATCACTGAATGAAGGCACCCCTAACCGCGGGCAGGAACTGCTGGCGGGGCTTGACTGGAAGTTTTAACCCCCTGCATTCTCAGAACCTGCCCCCGTCAACTCTGTAATAAAACGCAATAGCATACATTTCCCCCATCAAAACAAAAATAAGGTAAAATCTGCCGAAAAAATTTCATGGGCGTTATTAGCTAGGCATGCTCAGAATACGCGCCCTGACTTATTCTGAGCATGCCTGTAGAAAATGCACAACCTAAAACCACAGAGCAGGAAGAGTTATGAGCATCGAACAGACATTATTACAACGCAGCGAATCAAAATGCGAACTATGCTGTGCAACTGAAAACCTGCATATTTATGAAATCCCGCCGTCATCAGACGCCAGTGCAGAACAAAGCATACTCATCTGCAACACCTGCAGAGAACAGATCGACAACCCGGATAAAATCGAAGTTAACCACTGGCGCTGCCTGAACGACAGTATGTGGAGTCAGATTCCCGCTGTGCAGGTCATGGCATGGCGCATGCTGACCCGACTGAGTGCCGAGGGCTGGCCACAGGACCTGCTGGATATGCTTTATCTTGAAGATGATATTTTAAACTGGGCCAAAGCAACTGATGAAAGTCAGGCATCTGAAGGCAGCGTTATACATAAAGACAGCAACGGTGCCGCGCTTCAGGCAGGCGATACCGTTACATTAATAAAAGACCTGAATGTCAAAGGCGCAAATTTCACCGCCAAACGTGGCACCGCCGTAAGAAACATTTCACTGGTAGCCGACAATGCCGAACATATCGAAGGCAGAGTTGAAGGCCAGCGCATTGTGATACTGACGCAATTTGTTAAAAAATCGAACTGATTAATCCAGGCGCACAATAAAAGACATATTATTATGAAAATAGCACTCATTATCATCGCCGCCCTGGTTGTTATTACACTGGCTTATTTCATTTTTCTTGGATTCAAATCACACAGTGGAAAACCTGCGGGTCTGATAAAAAACCAGCTCGCCCCCTGCGCGAAAAAACCCAACTGCATTTGCACCGAATACCCAAACGACACCTCGCATTATACTGACGCCATACACTACACCGATGAATCTGTCGCCACTGTTATTCAGGCAGTTAAAACGTCCATAAAAAAAACCGGCGGAGTCATTACTCGCCTCCCGGATACAGGCAAACAAAACCATTACATTGCAGCAAACTATACATCCACCATCTTCAGATACATTGATGATTTTGAAGTACGCATCGACAACGAAAACCAGCGCATTCATATACGCTCAGCATCAAGAGTCGGACACAGCGATATGGGGGCAAACTTAAAGCGAATAAAACGCTTTAAAAATGAACTTATTCAGGAATTAAAGTCCATCACGACTAACGACTAACGACTAACGACTAACGACTAACGACTAACGACTAACGACTAACGACTAACGACTAACGACTAACGACT
>UOFI01000178.1_pt1 | contig 37895 bp, 34 predicted proteins | sample 1988361 | NCBI WGS metagenome assembly UOFI01 (sample SAMEA4712194, study PRJEB27164) | hydrothermal vent metagenome | biome: marine basaltic hydrothermal vent biome; feature: marine hydrothermal vent; material: mineral | place: Pacific Ocean | collected 2011-06-14/2011-07-23 | depth 1689 m
AAAATGTAAAGCGTTTTCTCAAACTTCTTTGCAACTTCAACGACACGTTTTCTCTTACTTTCCCTTGCCGTTCAACCTTTCGGTCGACCCGTTTGCCTTAACGAGGTGGCGCATTCTACAGCTTTACCAAAACCCGTCAACACCTTTTTAATATTTTCTTAATATTATTTTTCATATCTCCAGACAATCGCCTGTGACTACTGAATAAAGCACCAAAAGTAAATATGATCAGGCTCTATTTTAGCGTTATTTTAGCTATTTTTTTCTTACCCGCCTGAATAATGTATTCGCCTACAGACAGGCGATGCTTTGCATCAACTACCTGCCAGTCAACTTTTACCCGCCCATTCGTGAGCATATCTTTAGCCTGTGCGGAGTTTTGCGCGAGGTTGGTTTTATTAATTACAGCGGAGACAGGCATATCATCCTGACCACCGAGGTCAACCTCCATCTCCGGCGTACCCTCTGGCAACTCACCGTCTTTTATAACATTACCCGCAGATTTGTCCGCATTTGCCGCCGCTTCTTCTCCATGAAATCGACTTATTAACTCTTTTGCCAGCTCGATTTTCACCTCTTTCGGATTTCTGCCGCTTTGCATTTGCCGCTTCAGGCCCGCTATCTCCTCCATAGAGCGAAAACTCAATAGCTCATAATAACGCCATATCAGTGAATCTGGCATGGACACTATTTTACTGAACATCTCTCCCGGAGCCTCGGTAATACCTATATAGTTATTCAACGACTTGGACATTTTGTTTACCCCGTCCAGCCCTTCAAGCAACGGCATCATAATAACGGTCTGCGGGTCCTGGCCATACTGCTTCTGCAGCTCTCGCCCCATTAGCAGGTTGAACTTCTGATCCGTCCCTCCCAATTCGACATCCGCCTGCAGGGCGACCGAGTCATACCCCTGGACCAGCGGATAAAGAAACTCATGAATGGATATGCTTTGCTCATTTCTGTAACGTTTTTTGAAATCATCCCTCTCCAACATGCGCGCCACAGTCTGTTTGCCCGCAAGCTTTATCATTTCTGCGGCACCCATCTTAGCCATCCATTCGGAGTTAAAGACTATTTTTGTCTTCTCCCTGTCGAGTATTTTAAACACCTGCTGCTGATAGGTTTTAGCATTGTCCGCCACCTGTTTCTCTGTCAATGGCGGCCGGGTTGCGCTTTTGCCGGTTGGATCACCAATCATTCCGGTAAAATCACCAATTAAAAACAGCACCTCATGCCCTAGCGACTGAAACTGGCGAAGCTTATTGATTAAAACGGTATGCCCAAGGTGCAAATCAGGTGCCGTCGGATCAAAGCCCGCTTTAATTTTAAGAGGCTGACCAGATTCCAGCTTTTTAATTAATTCCTCTTCGACGAGTATTTCTTCGGCTCCACGCCTGATTAACGCAAGAGATTCGTCTATAGACGCCATAGTGACTCCACATCGGTTATTAAGCTCCGGTATTGAGTACCGGGTTATCATTGAGCTGCGTTATACAAGAGCCGGCAAAATAAGGCAACAGGTAAAATGAAGCGACCATGCATGCCCTGACTATTAAAATACCCTGATATAAACAGATAAATCAGATAAAAATGACGACTTTCCTGCAAAAACACCCGCCCATTTCAGGCAAATCTACAGAAGTACTTGCACATCATGACAATTTAAATACAATCTTTATCCCTCAATAATTGATTTTCCTGCTTTTTCAGGCTATTTTACTGTAAATAATTGTAGATAAATCCGTGAATTACAACAACTTTATAAACAAAGACTTTCGTAATAGAACTTACATTGCTGAGCGGCCACGCCACCCTGCACTACGGTGGGTGCTGTTTGCCGCCAGTTGTGCAGTTATTGGTGTCGTGATAGCAAGCACGGCTATCAATGACACACGTTCAGATATCCCCCTTGTAGTCCCTGCCAGCGAAATCAATGCAGAACCCGATGTTGCTCAACAACAACCCATTAGCACCACAAACAATATCCAGCTTAAGTTACCAGCGCCCTCAAGCTCTCAGGCGGATTTGATTTTTGATACCCTCGGCGACAACTCCGCTGTAGAGACAGCCGATGAGCAGGCAGTAACAGATATTGATGACCCTGCATGGCAAACACTCAAGGTAAAAAGCGGTGATAGCATGTCAGCCCTGTTTGATAAAGCAAAAATCAAACCTGATCAACTTCATGCACTGATGCAGCTAGGCGAAGACACTGCGCACCTGCGTCGTATTCACCCCGGTGACACGATTAAGGTTATTAGCAACGACGAAGGCATGCTGATTGCTCTGAACTACCCAATTGACACCATCCGCTACCTGCACGTAGAACGTATTGACGACCAGTTCATTGCCAATATCCATGAACATGAAATTGAAATTCGCACGGCATATGCTTCCGGTGAAATAAAACACTCGCTGTTTCTGTCCTCAGAAAAAGCGGGCCTCTCCCAGAACATGACCATGGAACTTGCCAATATTTTTGGCTGGGATATAGATTTTGCACTGGATATCCGCAATGGAGACCAGTTTACCGTCATTTATGAACAGCGTTTTAAAAATGGCAAAAAAATAAAAGGCGGCAATATACTTGCAGCTGAATTTATTAACCAGGGAAAAACACATCGCGCACTGCGTTACACTGACCCGGTTACCAGGCGAGCAGGATATTATTCACCGGATGGACATAGTTTACGCAAAGCCTTTTTACGCAGCCCGGTTAACTTCAGTCGCATCAGCTCCCGGTTTACCACTAAACGCTACCACCCTATTTTGCATAAAATTCGCTCACATAAAGGCGTTGATTATGCCGCCGGCCGTGGCACTCCGGTACGCGCATCCGGCGATGGAAAAGTTATATTCAAGGGCCGCAAAGGCGGTTATGGCAGAGCCATTATTCTGCGGCACGGTAATAAATATACGACACTATATGCACACCTGAACAGTTATAATAGAAAAATCCGTAACGGCAGGCGAGTAACACAGGGACAGATTATTGGCTATGTAGGGTCCAGTGGCCTTGCGTCAGGCCCACACCTGCACTACGAATTTCGTGTCAATGGCGTGCATCGCAACCCACTGACGGTCAAATTCCCGGGGACAAAACCCATAGCAAAGCGCTACCGTGATAGTTTTAAACTTTCAACCCAGGGCTTTACTGCTCAACTGGATGTTTTATCACGCAACACCCTCGCATTAAACGACCCGCAATAATGTCAGACTTTTATATTGGCCTGATGTCCGGGACCAGTATGGATGGAATCGACGCAGCTCTGGTTGAATTTAGCCAGGACAAAATAAACCTTGTCGCCCACCATAGCCACAACATTCCCCCCGCGCTAAAAGAAAAACTAAAGTTGCTCGCGTTAGACGCCCCCGAGGCCAGCATTGATCTACTGGGAGAAGCCGACACTGAGCTGGGGATCATTTTTGCTGACGCGGTTAAAACGCTTCTCAAACATTCAGGCATTAAAGCCGAACAAATTACAGCAACAGGCTCTCATGGGCAGACAATCAGACACCGGCCTGATTTGAAAAATACATTTTCCATTCAAATAGCGGATGCTAACCGAATCAGCTATTTAACCGGCATCACCACCGTTGCTGATTTTCGCCGCAAGGACATGGCCGCAGGCGGTGAAGGAGCCCCTCTGGCCCCGGCATTTCATCAACAGGTATTTCATAGCACAAAAGAAAATCGCGCTGTGCTCAATATTGGCGGCATATCTAATATTACTTTTTTACCCGCAGACACATCACAGGCCTGCTTCGGCTTTGACACAGGCCCCGGCAATACATTAATGGACGGCTGGATACAAAAGCATCAAAATCATGCCTTTGACAACAATGGCGACTGGGCAGCCAGCGCCACAGCCGATAATGAACTGGTAAAACAGCTGATGCAGGATAGTTTTGTTTTGGCCAAACCACCTAAAAGCACTGGCAGGGAACATTACAACTTAAGTTGGCTGGAACAACAGCTAACTGATTTTAAACACCTGAATACAGCACAAGTTCAGTCTAGCCTGTGTCAGTTTACCTGCGACAGTATTGTTTATGGTATTCAGCACGAACTGCCGGATATAGACACTCTGATTGTTTGCGGAGGTGGCGCACATAACAGGCATTTAATAGAATTGCTTTCTCACAAACTGAAAGAAAACAGGATAAAAACAGAATCCAGCGAAAGCTTTGGCGTTTCCCCCGACTGGGTTGAAGCCATCGCTTTTGCATGGCTTGCCCGGCAAACCATTAGCCGACTGCCTGGCAATATCCCTGCCGTCACCGGCGCTGAGCGAGATGTAGTGCTTGGGGCTATCTACCCACCCTAAAAAAATCACGAAGGCAGGAAGTCTATAGGGTATTTAACCGTAACCTTTTCGGCATTACCCGGTTTAAAGCGGAAAAGCTTCACCCTGGCAATGAGCTTTCTCTCTAATTTGGGATTATTTAGATCACTGGATAAGATTCTTGCCTTAATAACCTTACCACTGGAGGAAATAGTCAGCTCAATAACCACCTTACCCTGCAAGCTGGGATCTTTTCTCAACGCTCTATTATAGATAGCGTAAATTGCGCTTTTATTTTTCTGAAATACCTGCTCTATCTCATATTCAGGACGAATCGCACGACCACTTTTACTGCGTTTTGCAGGTTTGCCCGCCGGCCCGGTGTTAATATTGCTGCTGACTTTTGTTGTTTTTCTTGCCGCCAGTTTTCCACCCCCGGTTGATTTACTTAACCGACTGTTTTTTATGCCTCCGCTGCTTCTCATTGCTGTACTGGTAATGACCGTCGGGCTACTGAAATCCTGCGTTTTAGTATTCCCTGATTTACTTAACGATTGATCCTCTATCTCTGAAAGATCAAAACTGTCACGCAAATCATTGAGCTCCGATGCCATTGTCATCAGCCCGCTACTGGCTGCCGTTTGCTGAGCCAGCTTCTTTTTAGCTGGCTTCGGCTTTTGCTTAACTGGTTTTTTAGCCGGTTTTTTTACCGGCTTTTTCTCTTTCGGCTTAGGCTTATCCTTAACCTTCGGTTTAGGTTTGGCTTTTGGTTTTGCCGGTTTAGGTGGCGGCGGAGGCGGCAGCTTACGCTTCTCCATAATCAGCTTAGCCAGGCGAGGAGAGATAGTTTTTAAATCTTTTTTAACCGGCTCAGATGTGGGCAGGAAAGGCACAACAGCACCAAAAATACTGAACACAACAACACAAACCAGCAAAATTTTTAAAAATCGCCGGTCATTTGCGCTTTGAACCCAGGGTAAAAAAGGTTCATCCCAGGTATTTGTCTGCAGCATACTCAAGTTTTATCTACCGCTCTTTTATTAACCGCCAACGAAATATCTGAAAAATTCGCAGCTGCACTGGTAATCATTATTTTTTTCAACAGTATATAGGGGACGTCCTTATCACCCATTATAGTCACGCCTTTTTTCATCATTTTTTTAGCGCCGTCGCGGCCTTTAGCTCTTAAATGCTTTTTTAGCGCATTCAGTAGTGGCAAAATAACATTTTGTTTGCTTCTAATCGTCCTGTCTATACGTGCAATTCTTTTCCCCTGTATCAAAATCTCATTATTACCCACAATAATAACAATATTTTCTTTAGGCAACTTGTCGGCCGTCGAAACAGGTAACTTAATATTTTTAGGGGTTGGCAAAATATCTGAATTTGCTGCACTCACCAGCAGAAAAAACACCAGAATAGTAAATATATCCATTAATGACACCATATTCAGAGACGCATTCTTATCCGCACGCCGTGCATGGTGTCGCTGCATTCTTTTAGCCCGACTTGACTCTTTCATTTCTTAATCCTGGTCATCGTTTGCCTGTTCATCTCTTTGCGGCATCTCCGATAGAAATTCCCGGGAACAACTCAGCAACCACGACTTCACCATCCTGTACCGTTTCAAACTCACGCACGGTATCCATTACCTGTACCAGCGTGTCATAAGAAGTGTAAGGCTCAGATAATATAGTGATATTAGTTTTTTCAGGGAATTTATACTTTATAATTCTCAGCGTCTGATTAAGCAACACATAGTTATAGCCACTTCGAGTTTTGGGAATATGTTTGATCATCCCCCCCTTGGTATCAGATAAGTCCAGTGCGTCTTTTCGCACTGTCACCTGCAACTCAAACTCCGGTTTTTTATTGTTCTGCTTTGCCGAACTCATACCCGGCAGTTTAAGATCAAGAATACTGATACTGGTAAAAACTGCACTCATTAATAAAAATGGCACCAACACAACCATCAGATTCATAAAAGCTGTAATATCCAGCTCGACCTGACTGCTTTTTTTAATACGCTTATGACGCCTGGAAGACATAGTTCAGTAATCTTATTGTTTTAGCATAATCAGGTTTATAAATTTAATGGTCGCCATTTCCAGGCTATCAACAATTTCTGTCGTTTTGGTCTGTAATATAGAAAAAATAATAATCAGAGGAATAGCAACTGCCAGCCCTAGCGCAGTCGTGTTCATAGCAACAGAAATACTGCTTGATAATATTTCTGCTTTTAGAGATGGATCAACATTGGCTACAGCAGTAAAGGCCTTAATAAGCCCTGTAATTGTTCCCAACAGGCCAAGAAGAGTCGCTATATTAGCAAACATCGCCAGATAGTGAGTCCGTTTTTCCAGCCGTGGAATAATCTCCATCATGCTTTCTTCCATTGCCATTTCAATCTGGTCGCGTTGCGGCTTAATTTTAAGACGGGATAAGCCCAGATTCAACATCTGACAGATTGCCACTTTTGAGCGGGATGTAATCTGATAGACCTGATTTAAATCACCTTCTTTTAGTAATGGCATCAATTTTGATAGCAGCCGACGATTATTAATTTTGATCGCGGTTAAATACAGATACCGCTCAATTGCTATAGCCATTCCGAAAGCCAGCACCCCCAAAATCGGGTACATAAACACCCCGCCGGTTTGCATAAAGTTGACTAATTCATCGTACATTTTAATCTCCAGTCTTACATCTTAGATGGCCGCCCTGTAGGCTCCACTTATTATTCAATTCTTATAATAACCAGGCTGCTTATTGCTATATGGTTATATATCAAATTAAAATGAAAAAATATTCAGATTTTATATCCTGAATTCAGAATCAATATTTATTGCCCGCCCTAAAGCTTACTTCTGGGGCTTACTTACTGCGGTTTTTAACTCTTTCTGCAATACGCCCTGCTGTTGAATCACCTGCTTATAATACTGGCGCCTCAACATCGTCTGCCTGTCAATTGGTTGCAATGCATCATTAATCAGACTGGATAATGGCAACTCAACCATTTCAGGGAGATTGGCCTGCTTCCATGGAAGAATATAAAGAATATTTGGCAATTCCTTATTGCCAATAATCGACATAGTTTCCATATTAATACGCTCTTCCGCAAATGTCTGACGGCCAGCCATTAAGACAAACAGGATAATAATTATATTAGTACAATATTTCATGATTTTTTATTCTTCGCTATACGGCGTTTGATGTCAATGATCCACTTTGAAACATTGGCATCTTTTTTCTCAATCAGTGCCTGATACTTTTCATACTGCTCCAGTGCCGGCTCAAGATCGTATAAATATAGATCCAGCAGAATCCCAAAATTCAGGTGAGCAATCGCATAATCTGATTTTTGCGCTATGGCTTTTTTATACATCGTCTGAGCCGTATCAAAATCACCATTTAAACGTGCAATAACGCCCAGGTGATGATATGACACCGGGTTTTCCGGGCTAATCTCAATTGATTTTTTCAGGCTCTTCTCAGCTGCTGATCGATCTTTTAACCTCAGTTGCTGCAAACCCATATTTGTAAACGCCGGCGCAAAGTTAGGATAGTCCTCAGTCGACTGCCTGAATAAATTTATAGCCTGCTTTGACTGACCTTTTTGAGCTGCTTTCAGGCCATCGATATAAGGCCGAGGAACATCTTTCCAGGCTTCATCTCCAGCAGGTGAGGAACCGCCTCCACTGATTAAAGCGCAGGAGTTAAGTGTCAAAAGAAAAACACTTATGTAAAACAGTAAGCTAATGCGTAATAAAAACATAGGATTCTATCTTTTCACTCTTGGCATAACGAACAGGCTGAATGCTTTTAAGCACATTTATGCTCTTTTTGACCCATTCATCATATATATCCTGCTGAGTACGCTTCGCATTTATGCTGTGGATATCCACTGATTTTTCTTCAAATGGATAAGCCTGCTCCTCAAGCAGAATTTCATATTGTTCAAGCTCATCAGCAGACAACCCTTTCGGGCGCTGCGACTTCATTAATGAATCGGCCAGATTATTATAAATTTCTCCCATTTGATAGGTTGAAGCGGTTGAAAACTCGGCAACCTTATAAGCCATTACTCTCTTCAGGGATTTAATAGCTGATTCCATGCGTTTTTTCTTGGTGCGTAAACTTTTCTTTAGCGGGATATTGAGCCTGACCTTCTTATATTGATAAATAATCGGCTGCGCCAGCTCTAAGGTTGCTTCAGCGGCCAGATAATGAGTTCTATCAGAACGCCGCTTGCCACCACGATTTTCTGCTGCAATCAACTTTCGAAGCCATGCATTAGTCTGTTTAACCGATTTTTTTGCCTTATAATACCCGACCACTCTGCTATGGGCCTCAATAGACTGCACAAAGGGTTTAGGGTATTTCTTAATGTATTTTACATACAACCCATTAGCTTTTGATTTCTGGCCTGCCTTTTCATACATTTCAGCCGACTGCCAGGTCAGTTTACGACGATCTTCTGGTGTTTTAGCGTAGCCCGAAAGCGTATTTAGCTCTTTTGCGGCTTTATCAAAGTTTCCAAGCTGTGAATATATCAGGACCAGCTTGCCACTGATACCCTGTGCAAAACCAGCTCCAGCAGCAGAAGCACCCCGCCGCATATTCTCAAGTATATTAGACGATGTTTGCCATTCACCCATCGACATATAGAGTGTAGCCGCATCATATTCAGCTGTAGCTCTAATGCTGGATGAGGGTGCCACTTTACCTACCCGTAAAAAATTATAGGCTGCCAGTTTATTTTCACCCTTTGCCTTATAGGCCTCTGCCTGCTTATAAATACTCGCAGCCTGTTTATCTGTTAATTCAGCTTTAAGCTTTAAGTTCTCTTTACCTTTGCGGGGCACCCGACTTATTGCCACAGCATATGCTTTCTCAGCCTCAAAATACTTCGTTAGTTCATATTGAGCATGCGCATAAACAATCCACGCTGTCCTCTGCAAATCGAGTGGCACTACGGCCTTGTAGTCGATAATGCGTTTTGCAAATTCGCCTGCCTGCTCATAGTTTTTAGCCTGTAATAAATTTTCTGCGGTTTTTGTAATTACTGAAGGGGCATGTTTATCGTTCGGGAATGCATTACTAAACCGAATAGCACTACTCAGTGACTGTTGTTTGAGTAAAGCCAGCTGGCTCTTTTTTGCCAGCTTTAATAATGCATTATAGGTTAACAGCGCGGCATAACCCGCCTCCGCACTTTTTTTATGACTCGGATACTGATACGCCGATTTCTCATATTCCACCAATGCTTTATTATAAAGCCTGGCGTCAAATAGCGCCTCCGCATATAAAAAATTCATACCGGCAGCTTCTTTATCTTTCGGAAAAGAACGCAGAAAGGTTTGATACCAGGTAGCTGCCAGTTTGAAATCTTTCTGTTTTTTAGACTTTCTTGCTTTTGCATGAAAGTGCAGTGCCAGTTCACGTATATGACGAATGAGATCTGGCTTTATTCTGCTCTGGGCTTCAATGCTTTGCTGCTTCCAGTACGCGGAGCCTACCCCGTAAGTTTTCACATAGAGTATTTTACTCTCCAGTACCTTATTGTTTATTTTTCCATCGATATAGGCCTGCAAAGCAAGATTATGGAATGACGGAGACAAGGCACTCATCGGATACTTCCGAGTGTATGCCATAAATGTATCTGCAGCATCATTATAACGTCCTTTGTCAGCATATAATTTACCCAGCTGCTTATATATTAGAGGTAAATAAAGTTTTACACCCCTATCTTTAAATAATGGGGGTATTGTTTTATAACCCTCAAGATAGGACAGAGACAAACTGATGACTCTCAATGAATCAATAATAAAATCCCTTTCTGAATTACTCACAGAAGTGACTATACCGTACTGGTCTATTTTCTTTTCCGCCTCCTTTATATCCAGCAATGACAGGTATGTCTGCAATGCCTGCTGATAATGCGATTGTTTAAACTGTGACCAGCCAAGCTTATAAAGCGCCTTTTCGTATACAGGTGACTGCTGATATTGCGTTACAACACTTGCATAGGCTTTCTCAGCAAGAGCAAACTTGCGGTTAACAAATAATATCTCCCCACGACGAAACTGCACTTCATCTATGTGTCTTGATTCCGGATAATCTTTAACCAGGCTATCCATTGCCTCCATGGCTTTATCCATTTCCCCCACAAGTGAGTAGGCTTTAGCTAACTGATAGAATATCAGATCATTATTCTCATGCCCTGGATAGGTTCTGAGGTAGGTTTTGTAGTGTTCAATAGAAGACAGTTTAATTGCCTGTATGGCCGCGGCATCTGCCCCGCCTCCTACGCCAGTAACGCCATGACGCTCTTCTTCACTAATCTCCAGCTCCAGGTCAGCAACTCGCCTCAATGCCTCACCATAATGAGTTTTAAACTCCGTTTTCTGCAGGTATGTCTGATATTGCTCTATTGCATGCAGGCGCTCTGGCGAGACACTGCTCGCCAATGGATAGTCAATCGGGCTGGAAGCCAGATCTTTTACCGTTATCTCTTTTTTAGTATCACTCGCACAGGCGGCTAAAAAAATGACCGGGAATATGAAAAAAACTTTAAATGAAACGTAATTCATATCAGTTATTACGCTCCATCAATGAATCATACAGACGGGCTTTCGCATACAATGCACGATCATGGTAAAGCTTAATCTGATTTCGATGCAGTCTCAGCTCTTCAAGCGCCATTACGCGCAACTGCTTTTCCTGAGACAAAATAGCCCTGTCTATCTTTTTTATCAGCTTTTTTATCTGCGCCTCTTTGTTCGCAATACGAGCATCAAAACCAGAAAATTCTGATGGTGCTGATTTCCACGCCCCCTCTAAAGATGACATGGTTTTATTCATATCGTTAACTGCAATATTAAGCTGTTGAAGCTGTCTTTTTATATTCCACAGACGTACAGGGTAATCTGTTTCAATCTCCCAGAGCATTCGACCCTTTAATAAACGATATTTATTTTTAGAGTCACTTAAGCCCTCTTCCTCAGAATTTTCCAGCAATTTAAAACGAGACGCACTGTTTGACAACAGCTCTAAGCCCTCTGCTTCTTCAACTGTAGCGAGTTGTAGCGCGTCTTTACTTTTTTCTATCTGCCTAACTTGTTGTGCCAGCTTATTTCGTTTGTTCGTTAAAACCTTCACTCTGTTCAAACTCTCATCATCCATGGTTTTAGAGAGCTTATTTTTATAGGTCTTACGCTTTTCTTTTAAAATCATCTCTAATGCTGGGATATTGTTTTCCCAGTGATTCAACATATATCTTAAATGGAGTATTTCCAGGTAAGACTTGGCTTCATGCTGAAATTCATTAGATGAAAGAAACGGCAGTAAGTACTGGGTGAGCAAGGGATCAAGATTCTTAATGACATTAACAGCAGAGGTTGTTTCTTTTCCAAGGCTGCCGGGGTTTAATTGCTTTATAAACCCAGGGCTTTTTATAAACTCGACCAGTTGCTGAGTCTGGCCCAATTGAAACTTATAACTGTCTAGCGCTAACCCATAATGATGCAGCGCCTGATCTTCTAGCTGCATTTTTTCAAATGCGTAGGGTATGGAAATAAAAGCCTCCTGCACCGCCAGATCAGATTCCGTCTGACTGGAAGCAAGATGCATCCATGGAATAACCGCTTCCTTAAACTGATTATTGCGATAACGAGCCCAGCCAACACCTAACAGTGCTTTATTAGTTTCAACACCCTCTAACCTGATATCGTTAAAGTATTCGATGGATTCTTTTGAGCGCCCATCTCTAAGTGCCACATAAGCCAGTGCCAGGTTCGCCTTATCTTTAAGGATTCGCTTTTCAATATGAGGGGAATCATTTGATGCAAGCTCACCCAGCATCTCAAAACCCAGCTCTATGCTGTCTTCGTCCGTATGCTGAATTAAGTGGCTGGCGGTATTAAACTGAGCATAATCTTTCCAGACAGAGCCTGAAGAAAAATAGTCCAGGGTTTTCTGTGCCTGTTCAAAATCATCACTTTTAAGAAATAAAGCATTCAGTAAAAACAGTTTTTCTTCATCATTATCGAGGCTCAGCCCATCCTGTATTTTGCTAAACAGCTCTTCTGCCTGAGGGAAATCTCCATCGTGGTAATAATTTTTAGCCTGCAAAAACCTCGCCTGATCACGTATTGTAATGGGTATTTCTAACTCTTCATCTTCAAGCAGGCGCTGAAATACACCGGATGACTGCTCATGCAAGTCATATGACAGATAAAGCCCACCTAGTAATAAAGCGGGGTTTTTATCTTCAGATTTAATGCGCTGATAATGCTCGGCCACTAGTAACTCAGTGATCGCGGAGAAGTATTTCTGCTGAAAAAAATTAAAGAGAGATACACCGTAAGCCAGGTCTTTGACCTGATGGCTGCTGCTGTTTTCTGCACGTACACCGCTGCTGCACACATAAAAAAAAGAAATGCATACAAATAGCAATAATTTGATAAGGCGTTGGTCCCACATATAAGTTAACTAGGTAATTATTCCCAGACCTTTACTTCAAAGTCCGCTTGCTCCTTGCTGCTGTCACCCACAATTTTTAGTTCAATGTACTTGGCATCATCTGATTTCTCAATTTTTTTACTGGTGCCTCGCTTGAAATCTCTGTTACTGGGACCCTTTCCAGTAAAAAAAGCGGTTAATTCGTGCTCACCCGAAGTCAGGTTACCAATATACAGCCGCTGCACGCCCCCTCTTTTCAACGCTTTTATTTCTCGCTCGGTGTACAGGTAGTTACTCACTACTTTATCATCCAGTTTCAGTTGAACTGAATCCAGCTGAAAAAGCGCATCCGCATCCAGTGATAAAAACACACTAACCTGAGTGTTAGCAGAAAACAACAGGTCTTCTTCTAAAATAAACAGATCTCTATTCAACTCAATAACTTCATTTTTTAAATTTTGAATGTTTTGGTGAATACTCTGTGAATCAGCCGTTTTTTCATTTTCTGCCAGGGAAAAACCGCTAAAAACGACACAAAACAGCAACAATAATATTATTTTTACTTTCAATGTAGGAACCTTTGTATAGTATTGAGACGATTAATATCCCAAAGTATAGGTCACCTCCCCCAAACGGGTGAGAGAACGTGCTGACAACCCCCTGCAATTCATCACAGTATGATTAAATCATTTAAAGTATTATTAAAGTATGACTTTAATCTTACGTTTTGCACCGTATATCTATAACATTATAAGAAAAAAAGACATTTTTGTTTTTCTTTATTATATTTACGTGAAATAGATCACTAAACAAGCGAATTGCTTTGCTTATAATATAACCACATGGTTTGCTATAGCCATAAAGTAGTACTCCAAAACCAAGTCTATCTAAGTAGCACTCTGGAATAAACGTCTAAATTGATAAAACGAAATAAGTGCTAAGTATAGTCCAAAACGGGCTGGTATTTTGCGCCAGGATATATATTAATTAATAAAGCGTACTGTTATGTGTAGGAGAAACGTGTGCCATTAACCCAACAAAACCTGAGCCAGTCAATATTATCTTTACTGACACGTGCAGGACGTATGTCTATTATATTACCGCTACTCACAGGGAGCCTGGCGTATGCCGGTGTTGTCGAGAGAGATCAGGCGCGTCGTATACATGACCGTCTGACGGGTGTCCCCCCAACCAATGCCGTACTGGATACAATGGAAGGGCTGATCGTTGGCGGTGATGCTGAAGGTGCCGCTTTAGAAGCCATGAAAAATCCGGCATTCTACAACGTCACCCTGAAAAACTATGTCGCCCCCTGGACCAATGAAGCACAAACCATGTTTGTACCTCTCAATGATTACACCGCGACAGTAGTGGGTATTATTCGTGATGATATTGACTTTCGCCAGGTTTTATTCGGCGACATTCTATACACAGGTAATGCCAGCGGTTTGCCTGCCTACTCAAACAGCAATAACAACCATTACGCCGCGCTGGAAGCATTAGGTCCTGTTGCGGGCGATTTGTCTAATGCCTCAATACTGCAACAAGGCACCCAGTCATCGTTTAACGGTCTGCCGTCGAATGCCACTGCAGGTGTTATCACCACAAGAACGGCAGCGGAAGCTTTCTTTCAGGACGGTACTAACCGCGCAATGTTCCGTTTTACACTAATGAACCACTTATGCACCGACCTTGAACCACTTAAAGATGTCAGCCGTGTACCTGACCGTGTTCGTCAGGACGTATCACGCAGTCCGGGTGGTGACAGTCGCATCTTTATGTTTAGCTGTGTTGGGTGTCATGCTGGCATGGACGGCCTCGGCGGCGCATATGCAAGATACAGCTTCAATAATAACGGTAATAACCAGCTTAATTACACCCCAACCGGCGTTGACCCCAAATACCTGATCAACTCGGATAACTTCAAGCCTGGATACATTGCCACCGATGAAAGATGGGTTAATTACTGGCGCAATGGTCAAAACAAGCTTCTTGGCTGGAGCAGTACACCATCTGACCCCAGTATATCCATTGATGCACGAGGCCACTCAAACGGCAATGGTGCAAAATCCATGGGTTCAGAGCTTGCCGACAGCCAGGCATTTGCCAGCTGCCAGGTAAAGAAAGCATTCCAGGCGGTATGCCTGCGCAATTCTGATAACTACGCAGCAGACAGAACGATTGTTGACAGCGTAACAACTGACTTTATGGGTATAGACAATTACAACATGAAGTCGGTATTTGCCAAAGTAGCAGCTTATTGCAAGTAACCATAACCCCTCACTGCAACAAACCGGCTATAAAGTAAGCCGGTGAATTTAAATTATCCACAGTGAATAGTGATGAATAAATTGGAGATATATTAGTATGAAACATGAGCGGTATTATTCAGCACCATTTGCTCTGTCTTTACGTCATTCGCAGTCATTTCGTGCTTTTTTACGGGGCATCACACTGGTGTCAGCGTTAAGCGTTTTAGCGTCCTGCGGCAATAATGCAGAAGTTGAAACTAATTCAAATAACGGCAATGTCAGCTCTGCTCCCAAGTATCTGGGGCCGGCACCACTCACCAGTGAAGTTCAGGACTTTAAAACTGAATTCTGGGACAAGCTATCGACCAATGATCGCTGCGGCCAATGCCACACTAATGGCGGCCAGGCCGCCAACTTCGCATTCGTAGACCTGCAGGACATCAATGTCGCCTATTCCGCTGCTCTATCCAGCAGCAGCCTGGGGCCAATAGTTGATCGCAATAACCCAAGCAGCTCAAGAGCCGTACTTAAGGTATCTGAAGGTCACCAGTGCTGGGGCGGCAACCCGGATAGCGCCTGCGCAACCATCGTTGAAGGCTACATTAATAACTGGCTTAACGGCACATCAACAAGTGGAGGCCGCAGCATAACCCTGTCTCCGCCTACTATCGTTGCGCCGGGTGACAGCCGTAACTTCCCCACAACCGCTGCAGACAGCAACCCCAGCTTTCAGACTACAGTTTATCCGGTACTAACCGCTAATTGCGCTGAATGCCATTCGGACACCTCTGATACACCGCAGTCGCCATTTTTTGCCAGTGTGGATGTGAATGCAGCTTATGCTGCTGCAATGTCTAAAATAGATCTTGATAACCCGGCTAATTCCCGTTTTGTTACACGTATACAGGAACTGCACAACTGCTGGACACCTAACTGCCAGAACGATGCAAACACCATGCAGGCAGCGATAACCGCCTTTGCAAACGGTATTGCACTGACTCAGATCGACCCTACATTAATTGCCAGTAAAGCCATGACATTCAGTAATGCCACACTTGCCAGTGGTGGCAACCGTTATGAGAATGACCAGATTGCGCTCTGGGAATTCAAAAAAGGCATCGGCAATGAAGCCTTTGACACCAGCGGTATAGAGCCGGCAATGAAACTCACCTTTACCGGCCCTGTTAGCTGGATACTGGGCTATGGCCTTGATTTCTCTGGTGGCGGTAAGGCTCAGGCCTCAACTGAAACCAGCAAAAAACTAACCGACCTTATTACACTAACCGGTACATACAGTATTGAAGCCTGGACAATCCCCGGTAATGTAACCCAGGAAGATGCTCGCATAATCAGTTACTCTGCGGGTGACACTGCACGTAACTTCTCACTGAGCCAGACGCTTTATCACTATGAATTTTTAAATCGCTCAAGCAATACCGATGCTGAAGGCAGAGAGTCATTGCTCACGGGTGATGACGATGAAGACCTGCAATCTGCATTGCAACATGTTGTGGTCACCTTTGATCCGGTTAATGGACGACGCATCTATGTAAACGGTGTATTTACCGATGATGTAGACTCAGACAGCTCAAAAGGTGGTACTCTAATCGACTGGAATGACACCTATGCCTTTGTTCTGGGCAATGAAGTCAGCGGCACCGCAAATGCCTGGAACGGTAAACTGAGAATGGTTGCCATACATAACCGTGCACTGACACCTGAGCAAATTATGCAGAACTTCAGCATTGGTGTTGGACAGAAATACTTTATGTTATTCTCAGTAAGCGAGCTATTAAACCTGAACAGCGCCTACGTTATGTTCCAGGTGGAGCAATACGACAATACAGCCTATCTTTTTGAGAAACCTACATTCATCAGCCTGGATGACAACTATACACCTGCATCAGCCATTCCTCTTGAAGGCATGCGCATTGGTGTTAACGGAAGAGAAGCCGTTTCAGGGCAGGTTTACGGCAATGTCAACGCCAGCATTAATTCAACCGATTATGATATCAATGGCCAGCTTATATCCAGACTGGGCACTGTCATTGCGGTTGAAAAAGGCCCTGAATCTGATGAGTTCTTCCTCACCTTTGACAGACTTAACGGTTTGACAAAGGCCCGTGTAGACGCTGACCCAGTACTGCCTGTAGCAGCACCTGATGCAGCTCCAGTATCAGAAATTGGTGTAAAAACTTTTGATGAGATAAATGCGACCATGTCTTCTGTAACCGGTGTACCTGTTGCCAATACTACAGTAGCCACTACATTTGCAACATATAAACAACAGTTGCCTACAGTTGAAGACATCAAAACATTTTTGCCCTCACATCAAATGGGCATAGCGCAGCTGGCCATGAGCTACTGCAATGTTCTGGTTAGCACAGACAAGGCATTAAGCGCGAACGACTCAAATCGCTTCTTTAAAGGCTTTGACTTTACCCAGACAGCCCTGAATGCCTTTACTCCAGCATCCAGCAACCAGATTATTGAGCCTCTATTAACAGGCTTAATGAACCTTGACCTGGTAACGCCGGCTAATAATCTGGCGACACAGCCCGATGAAACAGTTATCAAAGATTTGCTGGGCTCTACAGCGGCTCAGGATCTGGACGCAGGTCTGTCAGGCGATAGCTATGAAAGCCTGATCACCACCATGAAGCAGTGTGGTGCAGCTTGTGACACAACAAAACGTACGGAAGATATTGTAATTGCCACCTGTGCCGCCACTTTAGGCAGCGCAATGTCGCTTATACAATAAGAGTGTGGTCTGAATGAATTATAAGAGGTATTTTTAATGAAAAACAAATCCAAACCACTGGGAATAAATGACCCGCTGCGCCATGCGGATCATGCCAGGCCAACCACTCGACGCGACTTTCTTCGCCAGGGATTTATCTCTGGAACAGGCGCAGTATTAACAGGCGGGGCATTTGGGCTTTTCTCAAATCCACGTGAAGCATATGCGGCTGTTTCCTCAGATCTTGATGCACTGGCAACGGATATAGGCTGCTCTTTAGGTGGCCTAAGCGGCGCGCGTAAAATACCCTTTATATGCTTTGATCTGGCGGGCGGGGCTAATTTCGCCAGCTCAAATGTTATTGTTGGCCAGGGCGGCGGACAAATGGATTTACTGTCCACCGGCGGTTACAGCAAAATGGGCCTGCCCGGGGACATTATTCCCGGTTTAAGTGATACGAACCTGGCCGCAGGCATGCTCAGCCTTAGCGATGGTGATTTCACGAATAGTCAGCTCGGTCTCAAATTTCACTCAGACAGCGCCCTGCTATTTGGTATTCTTGAGAAATTTATATCCGTAGCTCCAGGCGGTGCATCAGCAGGTAAAGTCGAAGGTGCGGTTATTCCTGCTCGTTCAGGCAACGACACCAGCAATAACACACACAATCCCTTATACGGTATAGCCGCTGCCGGCGCAGATGGCGGCGTAGTAAAACTCATCGGTTCGAGAAATACGGAGTCCGGTGGTAACTCTATGGCTCCTCCCAATCTGATAGATCCGGAAATTCGCCCAACCAAAGTTGATCGACCCAGTGATGTAACGGGTATGGTGGATGTTGGCGATCTGACAGCCGTGCTTAACTCCAAGGAAGATGTTACTGCTGTAATGGAAGCCATGGCTCGCATTAGCCATAAAAAACTCCGCCAGCCTGCTGTAGCACCCAATATTTCAATCTCACAGGATGAAGTCATTAAAGACCTGGTTCAGTGCGGATACCTGAAAGCCGCAGACATTGCTGACCGTTTTGCCGGTGTACAGGTTGACCCGTCAATCGACCCCAACATTGTGAGTGATGCGGGGGGCATATTTGGCCAGACCGAATTTGATGGCGAAGGCGAGTTCCGTAAAACCGCATCTGTCATGAAAATGGTTATCGATGGTCACGCCGGTGCCGGCAGCATCACTATGGGTGGCTTTGACTATCACACCGGTGATCGAATTGCCGGTGAAAACAGAGATTTAAGAGCCGGCCGCTGCATTGGTGCCTGCCTGGAATATGCCGCCATAATGGGGCAACCTCTGATGATATATGTTTTCAGTGATGGCTCAGTAGCCAGTAATGGCACACTGGATAACTCAGCGGCGGGTGCCAATAACTCCAGCGGCATCAGACTGGGCGGACGCGGCAAAGGCATATGGACCGGTGATAACTCATCAACTGCCTGCTCATTTTTCCTGGTATTTAACCCGAACGGCACGATTACGCCTTTTGCCGGCAGCGGACTCGTTGATCCCCGACAAATTGGCCGTTTCTCGGCAAATGGCTCGGTTGTCACCTCTGCCACACCTGCGGCGAATAACGTAAACTTGCTGGTAAACACATTACTGGCAAATTACATGGCCCTGAATAATAACCTGGGTCAGTTTGCCAGCACCTTTGCCAACCACGGGCTCGGAACATATCAGAACTATGTGTCATTCAACCCGATTGTATAGCAAAGGCGCTTATGACGCCTGATATAAGCACTAAATGAAAAACAGGCAACTCGCAGGACTTGCCGTTTTTACAGCACTTATATTCGCCAGTAGTATAGCGAATGCCCAGTGGTTTAGTGATAAGCAGACTATTATGGGTACATCAGCCATTGTGGAGCTGTTTAGCGAATCTCCACAACAGGCAAATAAATGCAGCTCATTAGTCTTTACAGAAATGAAGCGAATTGATGCCCTGATGAGCCCGTTCATTGAACAGAGCGAACTGGCCAGGGTAAATCGCGAAGCCGGCAAACATGCAACTAAAATCAGCCGGGAGCTGTTTGAACTGATCCAACAATCAATAGCGTTCTCGCAGCTATCTAACGGGGCATTTGATATAACATTTGCCAGTGTTGGCTACCTATACGATTATCGCCTGAAGCAACACCCAACTGATAAACAGATAAAACACCAGCTAAGCGCTGTAAATTACAGAGATCTCGTACTAAATGAAAAGCTCAGCAGCATCTCATTTAGTCATAAAAACACCCGCATTGATCTGGGTGGCATCGCTAAAGGCTATGCGGTTGATAATGCGATAAAAATATTAAAAGACTGCGGCATAGAAAATGCCCTGGTCAGTGCGGGGGGGGACTCACGCATTTTGGGCGATAAAAATGGCCGCCCCTGGGTAATGGGTGTACGCCATCCCAGAAACAGAAACAAGGTTGTTGTTAGCATTCCACTGAGTGATTCTGCTATTTCAACCTCCGGTGATTATGAACGTTTTTTTATAGAAAAAGGTAAACGTTATCACCATATTATTAAGCCAGGTAACGGGCAGTCGGCGGATCAGATGTGGAGCACAAGTGTTATGGCAAATGATGCGACAACCAGCGACGCACTATCAACCACCCTGTTTGTACTGGGTACAGAAAAAGCCCTCAAGCTGATTAATTCACTCGAGGGCATTGAAGCCATCGTCATAGATGCCCATGGCAAAATGTTTTATTCAAGTGGGTTAATGCCACCATCACAGCATTAACGGCTTTTAAACTATAATTTTCAGCTTAGCGCTGTATTGTTTCAGGTTGTTTTTATGAGAAATATAATATCGAATTTTTTCATTGCCAGATCCGCTCGGCGGATACCGCAAATTATTCAAATTCCCCTGTTAGTCGCAGCAGTGAGCTTGCTGGCCTCCTGTGACGGCACCGAAACCGGCTCAGACCCAGGTATTCAGACCTTTCCTGTTGTCTATGTTAAACGCACCATTCAAGTCGATAACCAGGGTGACTTTATACAGCCAGATCTGCGCAGACCCACCGCCTCAGCGCCAGGTGGGGATATATACATCAAGTCTCGCGCCACCGTCAGTGCACCAGCCGTTAATCTCACCGCCGCTATTACCAACCTGCAAGGCGATGTAAAGGATCTGGACGTATCAAGTGACGGAAAAACCCTGGTATTTTCACTGTTAACAGAAGACCTTACCCCCAATGACAACTCAGACAACCCAAAGTGGGATATCTATACCTACAGCCTTGAAACAGGTATCGTCAGTCGGGTTATCCCCTCTGATATTATTGCCGGTGAAGGTGATGATATAGCGCCCTATTTTCTACCCAACAACAATAAAATCGTTTTTTCATCAAACCGCCAAAAACAGTCCCGCGCGGTTCTGCTAAACGAAAAACTCAATGTGTCCAAGCCTCAGTTCTCTGCTCAGGATGAAGATAACCGCGAAAAGGCGCTGGTGTTGCATGTAATGGATGCCGATGGCAGTAATATTGAACAAATTTCATTCAACCAGAGTCATGACCTTGACCCGGTTGTACTCAGTAACGGGCGCATACTCTTTAGTCGCTGGGACAATATGAATCGTAATGATGCCATAAATTTATACACCATATTACAGGATGGCTCAGACCTGCAACCCTACTACGGCACCCATGATGAAAGCCACGCAATCCCCAATGTGAGCAATAATTCGCTTCAGTTTATAAAGCCCCGAGAAATGCCCGATGGCCGCATTATGCTATTACAACTCCCCTTCTCCGGCACATTTGCCGGGGGCGAAATTGTTGCCATTGATGCTGAGAACTTTGTAGACCTTAACCAGCCAACAACCGCCAATATGGGAGCGGTTAGTGCATCTGCTGTACAGAAAGTCACCGTAGGCAGTCTAAAATTTGATGGCAGCCCGGCAGCAGGCGGTCGTTACTCGTCCTTCTACCCCCTGAATGACGGTACCAGCCGAATTCTTGTCAGCAAGGGCCTGTGCCAGATTGAAATTGATACCAGTGGTGGCACAGCAACCCCTCCCACCCTTGAGCCGCGCCCGTGTCTGGAACCTTATTTATCTGACCCGACAGCAAACGAAACCTACCCGTCTTATGGCATTTGGCTATATGACAGCAGCGAACTAACAGAAAAGCCGGTAGAAATTGTAGAGTCCGGAAAGTTCCTGAGTGACGCTGTTGTTATGCGTCCTTACCTTCGTGCCACCGTTGACCTTGGTAAATCAGACACAGACCCCAACTTTGACTTAACCCTGGAAAGCGAAGATGTTGGCCTGCTCAATATTCGCAGCATATATGACCTCGGGGTTGGGGATGGTGTGTTTAATGGTTGTTTCTTTAACGAATGCCTGCCCACCGCAACCATAACAGCAATAAACAATGCGGTTACTGCACTTCCCGGCTCCACTAACTTTACACCTCAACAACGAACTGCAGCCTTTATTCGCCTGATGGGGGATCCAGCCCTGGTACCGGCCAATGACCTCCCTGCCCGCTTTATTCGCATTGTAAAAGCCGTTGGCCTGCCAAACCGACGTGACCCCGACCTGGCCAACCCACCTGACCTGACTGGAAGAGCATTTGGCCGTGGCGGACGCCGCCTGGGCATGAAAGAAGTTGTAGGTTACAGCCCAATCCAGCCCGATGGCTCAATCATTGTAAAAGTGCCTGCGAATATTGCCTTTTATTTTGAAATACTCGACAAGGATGCACGCCGAATTGGCCCGCGCCATGAAAACTGGTTACAGGTTAAAGCTGGTGACACATTAAAATGCACCGGCTGTCATAGCCATCCTGGTGGAACCAACCCGCCTTTAGCATTGCCCCATGGACGCATTAATGCTGAAGCCGCCGCCTTAAACAGTGGCGCTCCAGCAGACGGCTTTAATTACCCCAACACACAGGACCCTGCAACTACAGCCCCTTACTTTGCAAATGCGGGTGATACCATGGCGGAAGTATTAAGCCGTGCTCAGGGCGCACAGAGTGTTACAACGTCTATAACGCCCAGTGTTAATATAGAATTCAGAGATTTCTGGACAGACCCACTAACGCTCACCCCAACCGCTTCATTCAGCAGCGTATATACGGGTATATCTACGGCTGAAGTTTCCAGCCTGACAACACCCAGCCCTAATGTGGCGGCCTGCGAAGCCAACTGGGACTCCACCTGTCGCACCGTTATAAATTATCAGGAGCATATCCAGCCCATATGGGAAGTGGACAGAGCAGTCAATACCTGCACCAGCTGTCATGCACCTGTAAACGGTGCCAGTGCTGCCATGGTACCTGCCGCTCAGCTTGATTTAACCGCAACCGACCCTTCTGATGAAGAAAACCAGCATATTGAATCATATCGAGAACTGTTTTTTAATGACAACTTCCAGGAGCTCAATGGCAACACTCTGGTCGACACCCTGATTACACGCCCTGCTGTTGATGAAAATGGAAACCCTGTGCTTGACCAGAATGGAGTACAGTTAACAGAGCAAGTCCCAGACCCAAGCCTGCGACTCTCTCCGAGCATGAGCGCCAATGGAGCAAGAGTCAGCTACTTTATGGAAAAAATGACAGGGGTAGAACTTGATGCCGGGCGAACAATATCAGGCACAACTAACCATGTTGGCATGCTAACACGGGCAGAGCTGCGCCTGATCTCTGAATACCTGGATATCGGCGGTCAGTATTTCAATAACCCATTTGATCCTGCAGCGCCCTCAAACTAGTTTATACTTAGAGCATATTAATAAATCCAGTGAAAAGGAGCCTGTATTCGCAATAACAGCGCAATACAGGTTTCAATCATTGCCTTACAGCAAGTAAGCTGCTTGCCGGGCAGAGGTTTCCTTTTCATTGATTTCGATAACAACTATAATTATCAGCACAAATACTCAGGGCTGTTAGCACGTACTATGCATATAAGATTGACTGTCATGCTGTTAATACAGCTGTTCAGTATGAATGTTTACTCTGCATCCAGACCATTGCAGCAGGTAAAAATTGCTGACCCCTATATTGAAATGCACACCGGGCCTGGCGGTGGTTACCCAGTATTTCATGTTGTTGAACGCGGTTCATTTATCGAAATAATTGTGCGCCAGGCTAACTGGTATAAAGTCAGGGGACCAAAAAACAAAAAAGGCTGGGTACACTTTGATCAGTTATCACGAACGCTGTCTGCCAATGATGAACCCGTTGAGTTTAAAACCATTACACAGGAAGATTTCGCGGATAGAGACTGGGAATGGGGAGCCATGGCGGGTACTTATGGCGGCGCGCCGATGCTTTCAGTTTATGGGTCTTATTTATTTAACCAGGGGCTTGCCACTGAAATCAGTATCACACAATCAATCGGTGATATTTCCAGTAGTATTCTGGGCAAAATCGGGCTAGTCATGCAACCTTTTCCTGAATGGCCATATTCACCTTATTTTCAAATGAGCACCGGTATTGTAGATGTAACCCCCTCATCAACAACGATAACGCCCATTAACCCGAAAAGTCAGTTTGCTAACATCGGTCTGGGCATTCGCACCCACTTAACACAGAAAATTATTCTTCGGCTGGAGTATGCACAATATACGGTTTTTTCTTCCAGCAAAGACAATGATAACAATGAGGATACAAAAGAATGGAAGGTAGGATTCGCAGTCTTCTTCTAAGCTGCATTTACTTTTCGCTGACAATTGTCAGCTTGTCTGCACACTGCGCAGAACTTGAGGTTGAACAGGTCACAAAGCCGGTTATTCAGCCCGAAATTGAACGCATGGATTTCCAGGAAGCCAGGATCAATGTCGACAGCATTGAAGTCATTCTTTCATTCGGGCTGCTGAGCATTGAAGATTTTGGCACCAATTCATTCCTGGGGGCAAAGCTGGCCTATCGAGTCTCAGAAAATTTCTTTGTAGACGCAGAGTTTGGTAGCTCAAAAGCGGGCCAGTCCAGCTTTGATATATCAAATCCTGGCCTGCCGGTATTATCAACTGATGATAAAAATTACAGTTTTTACCTGATCAACATCGGTTACGACATATTCCCCGGGGAGTCATTTGTTACCCGCAACACAACATTTAATACCGCCTTTTACCTCATTAGCGGGGCCGGCAATACAAAATTTGCCGGCGGAGACAACTTTACCTTTAGCTGGGGCTTTGGCTACCGCGTGGTGGCCAACAATTATATGACCGCCTATTTTGATTTACGAGACCACACCTTTGAACTTGATGTTTTTGGTGATGCAAAACGCACCAACAACATTGAAATTTCGCTGGGCGTTGGTTTTTACTTTTAAGTTGCGACTACAATAAAATACACCTACGCTATGTATTCTATAAAACACACATTACTTTTGCTGATTGTCTGCTCTATTGGTATATATTCCAGCTTAGCAAAGGCTGAGGAAGATGAGCCAGAGCAGGAAGCGGCTAAAGAAGACAAACAACTGGCCTGGAACTTTACACTTAAAAGCCACAATGGGAAAAACATTAAATTATCAGAATTACGCGGCCACGTTATCGCGCTTAACTTCTGGGATACACAGTGTGGCACCTGCATTCAGCAATTTCCACTTCTCGATGTCTATTACCAGAAAAACAAAAATAAAGACTTCAGCCTGCTTTCCGTCAATATTGATGACGATCTGCTAAAAGCAAGCCGCATGGTACAAAAGCGACAGTTTAATTACCCCGTATTATTTGACTCACTAAACAAAATCAGTCGCCTTTATTCAGTTTCCGACCTGCCCACTTTATTCCTGATCGATAGAGACGGTTACATACGCTTTTCACTTGATGACTCACAGATCAAACAACAGAAAATAACTCAACAGGTGATAGAGGAACTGCTGAATGAGTAATGCCAGCAATAAACTATTATGCACCATTTTATTTCCCTGTCTGCTGCTTTTACTCAGCGCATGCAGTATAGAGCCCTGGGTAAAACCCTATGAAAAAGGCAACCTGGCTGACCCCATTATGTTATTAGACCGTGACCCCGTCTCCAGCGCCTATTTAGGTCACGTGCATGATGCACGAGAAGGTGCTCGAGGTGCTGGCACAGCAGCAGGTGGTGGTTGTGGCTGTAATTAAATTGAATCGCGCCTTCTTTTTCACCACAACCACTCTGCTGATTTTATGCAAATCCGTATTTGCAGCGGTGTTACCGGAAGAACGCGTTGATATGCTCTATCATAATTACACCGGCGGCGGCATTACCATTGATGGCCCTTCCGTTTTAATCCGTAAAAACTTTGCCGATAAAGTTTCTGTATCCGCTAATTATTACGTTGATAACATTACCAGTGCCTCGATCGATGCCGTAACACAGGCCAGTGCATATGAAGAGAACCGCGTACAACAATCCATTGGTGCAGACTACCTTAACGATAAATCAACCATCAGTTACAACTACACCACCAGTGTAGAAAGTGATTTCGATGCCACCACACATTCATTCGGCGTGAGTCAGGAGATGTTCGGCAGCATGACAACGGTTAGCCTGGCTTATTCCGTGGGTAATAATATCGTCACCAAAACCGGCTCCGATGACTTTCGTGAAAAATCAGACTTTAAAGATTTCCGCACATCACTATCTCAGGTGCTGACAAAAAATCTGGTTATGGCTTTCACTTATGACATTATTACCGATGAGGGGTACCTGAATAACCCCTATCGATCTATACGCTATGTAGATAGCGGTGCCTCTGACGGATACTCATTCCAGACAGAGCTCTACCCGGAAACACGCACCACCAACGCGGCCAGCATTGGTTTTCGCTACTACCTGCCCTACCGCGCAACTATATTTGGCAGTTACCGCTACTTTACAGACAGCTGGGGCATAAAAGCCGATACCTATGAAATCGGTTATGTGCACCCGTTAGAAGATAAGTGGACATTTGAAGCCAATGTGCGCTATTACACCCAGACAAAAGCCAGCTTCTACAATGATTTATTTTCTTTTCAAAATCCGCAGAACGTATACGCTCGCGATAAAGAACTCAGCACCTTCACCGACTATAATTTTGGACTGGGAATACGCTATGAGTTTGATGAAGACAACCTGTTCTTTTTTGAAAGAGGCTCGGCTAATTTCTTCTATACCTATATGATTTTTGATTATACCGATTTTAGAGACATCAGGGTTGTCACACCCGTGCCGGGGGATGAGCCTTTATATAACTTCACAGCCAGTGTTATTCGCCTGTATTTCTCTTTCTGGTTCTAGGGTTCATTTGCAGAAAGTGCTCTTAAACATTTCCATCAGGTAAAAAAAAGACGCAAATTGCGTCTTTTTTTTACAAAAACAAAAACTTAGAAACTAAACAGGTGAGAATGAAGAGCCACAACCACAGGTGGTTTGTGCATTCGGGTTACGAATAACAAACTGAGCCCCCTGCAGGTCTTCTTTGTAATCGATCTCTGCACCCACCAGATACTGAAAGCTCATTGGATCAATTAACAATTTAACTCCGTCATTTTCAACTTCGGTATCGCCGTCTTTAATTTCTTCATCAAAAGTAAAGCCATACTGGAAGCCAGAACAGCCACCGCCTGAAATAAACACCCGCAACTTCAGATTCGGATTACCCTCTTCCTCTATCAGCGCCTTTACCTTGGTTGCCGCCGCATCAGTAAAATCCAGCGGGTCTGGCATCGCATTATCAACTGTTTCAGCCGTCATTCAATCTCTCCAAAAACGATCGTCTATCTAAATAATATGCCTATTTAGCATTACCTGACTAATTTAGTCAAGTTTTATACCGGGCAAAAGCTAACTGGCTGTCACTTTAGAGGATGAGTCATGCTCATCCTCCATATCCTGCTGCTCCTGATCATCCTCATGTGATTGAAATTCAAGCAGTTTTTTCTCATCCTTGCAATGCACCAGGTTACCATTCACCTCGGCCCCCATGGCCATTTCAAGCAGGTTATAATACACATTACCTTTCACCTGACCATGTCTGGACAGCTCAACCCGCTCACTGGCATACACATCACCGGTCACCTGGCCATTCAACACTACGAATGGCACCCTCACTTCACCTTCTATCTGCCCCTGATCACTCAGTACCAGCATTGAATTAGAATCACCTTCGGCAATCACATTACCGACTATTTTTCCATCAACATGCAATCCACCCGAAAAAATCAGGTCACCCTGAATTTCCATCGCTGTTCCGATCAGGGTTTCAATTTTAGTTGATTTTGTTGTTTTCTTGCCCCACATTGGCTTCATTACCTCCAGCTATTAAGCTCCCCCAGGCATACACTCGTTCAACCCTGGGAACTTTCGCGCTCTTTGGCTGCGCTTTAACAAACATTGATAATGGCTCAAACCCTTCTGGGAATTTGATACCACCTTCAAAGTTCTGAAAATATTTAAATCCGAATTTCTGTCGCTTACCTGTTTTCTTAAGAGACACCGTTGGCAAATCAAGCCGCACCTCTTTGCCATCAGAGTTACGTCCCTGAAAAGACAGCTCAATCACGCCGCGCTGAACAGAGTCATGCCGGCCAACCTGAATAAGCACCACTTTATAGTGAAAGCGACCATCGCCTGATCGCGTCATTACAACCTTATTCACCTGAATTTCACGCTTTGACTTTCTTGGTGTCACAATATTATGATAAAAAGTCAGCTCTTCTTTCATTTTCAGCGTTGCCTCTTCACAGGCAGACAGAGAATCACTGATCTGGCTACTGGCATCTTTCTGAATATCACTGCCCCGCGACAAGCGCACATTATCCCTTAAAGCGCTTTCTTTCTTGACTGTCTGCTCATCCAGAGACTGCCGCAGTATTTCAATCTCCTGATCATATTCCCCCTGATCAAAGCCCGCCACATGCCGCCCGTATTCAAAGGCATTCCATATAATAAACAGAATGACTAACAGCGTAAAAACGCCACTGGCCACCCACATCAACGGTTTATGAACAGATATAAGGTATTTACTTTGTACTGGATCAAATTTCATTTAATTACTTATAGCCAACTTACTTGCCAAAATGTAAATATCACGGCGACAATTTATGGCAGCAACGCTACCTGATTAATACCCGTTGTTTCATCCAGCGCAAACATCAGGTTCATATTCTGTACGGCCTGGCCGGCTGCGCCTTTCACCAGATTATCAATAACAGAAGATACCACTACTGTATCACCCTCCTGTGGCTGGAACACGGAAATACGACACATATTAGAACCTTTAACACTGCGCGTTTCCGGCATAACACCCAGCGGCAGCACATCCACAAAGGGCTCGTCTTTATAGCGGTCCAAGTATAACCTATGCAGATCAGCCGCATCGGTTTTTAACACCGCATACAAGCTCGCCTCAATACCGCGGATCATCGGCATCAGATGCGGCACAAACGTCAGGCCAATATTATGCCCGGCAATGCCGCCTAACACCTGACGAATTTCCGGTAAATGCCGATGCCCCTCCACTGCGTAGGGCTTTACACTTTCCGTCGCTTCACACAATAAAGAAGCCACACTTGCCCCTCGCCCGGCACCACTCACACCGGATTTTGCATCAGCAATCAGATGCTGGTCATCGATCAGCGCATTTTCAATCAGCGGTATAAACCCCAGACTCACCGCCGTTGGGTAACATCCGGGGTTTGCAACAATGCGAGCCTGTTGAATCGCCTGCCGATTAAGCTCCGGCAAACCATAAACCGCTTCCGCCAGCACCTTCGGGCAGGCATGCTCCATACCATACCACTGCTGCCAGCTGTCGGTGTCTTTTAAACGAAAGTCTGCCGCCAGATCAATCACCTTAACACCCGCCTCCAGTAACTGAGGAGCCAGTGTCATCGCCGTGCCATTGGGCGTTGCAAAAAACACCACATCACAGCCGGACAGCTCCGCAATATCCGGCTCGGAGAAACAGATATCTATATGGCCACGCAAATTCGGATACAGACCAGAGACCGCCAGCCCGGCTTCAGAGCGCGAAGTAATCACCGATAAATCCACCCCACTATGCGCAACCAGCAGGCGCAACAACTCCACACCCGTATAACCCGTACCACCAACGATGCCGGCCTTAATCATCTAAAAACCTCATTATAAAGACAAAAGCTCAAAATTAAATTAACAAAATAGAGCAAGTGATTGAAATATAGCATGTAATTATAGACTGATTTAGACCGACATAATAGCCATCAGGTACTTTGAGCTGCGTAATACACAGGTTATGATAAGCAATCAGAACTCAATAACAGGAATACTATGCTCTGGGTAAAAGCCTTTCACATTATTTTTATGGTTAGCTGGTTTGCCGGCCTGTTCTACCTCCCCAGGTTATTTGTTTACCACGCCATGACAGAAGATAAAGCCGGGAGCGAACGATTTAAAATCATGGAAAGAAAACTCTACCTGTTTGTTAGCCCATTTATGCTGTTCACCGTTATATCCGGCCTGTGGCTCATGTTTGAATGGCAGCTCTACACCTCCGTGTGGATGCAAATCAAAATAGCCCTGGTTTGCCTGCTCATTGGCTACCATTTTTACTGCGGCCACCTGGTAAAAGTCTTCGCCCAGGATCAGAGCCGAAAAGATCATGTCTGGTATCGCTGGTTTAATGAATTTCCAGTACTGGTATTAACCGCAATCGTAATTCTGGTGGTGTTAAAACCGGCACTTTTTTCCTGAAATGCCACAGTAAAGGCGTCAAAAAACAGGCGAGGAAACAGCCGCTGGCCGTGCTCACCTTCTATATTGAGGAAAACAAAGGGCATTATTGTTCAAAAGCCTCAGCCACAGGGACAAATGTCGAGCTTCCACCGGTGTATTTACCGCCTCTTTTTATTGATTGACAATACGGGGCCCCATAAATGCCTCACTAAATCAGCACATTTACTCTGTGCAAACAATGTGTTGCTTACCTACTGAGTAAAACTAAAAAAGACCGACAGATCTTCTTCTGTATTTAAAAGATCGGGTTATTCCTCGGTTATAGTCAGTGCTGACTCTGTATCATCAAAATATTGATCCGCGGTTATTTGTCCAGAAGGCTCAATAGAGTAATCAAAAGTCACCTGACTTTCTGATCAGACACAGAGGTCGAAGCCGCGCCAGATTAGCTTTTGGCTCCCAGTACTTCCTGCCCGGGTAGCCGACCTCGTAATAGTATGCCTGTCATATTAATTGTTTCTGCTCCATCTCAGTCAAATAAATTTCCGCCGCTTTTTGCTCATACGCTATTGCGACATCTAAAGGCGCTTTACGCTCTTTATTTAAGAGACGCACATTACCGCCGTGCTTAACCATACTTTTAAGAATTTCAAGATAACCTTTCTGTGCTGCCATATGCATGGCTGAGTTTTTATCCGAATCATCCACCGTATTGACATTAGCTCCTTTTTTAATTAAAAATCGAATGATTTCGAGCTTACGAGATTCAATAGCCAAAAGCAAAGGGGTATAGCCATAGAACCCTGCTGCATCTTCCAGGTTAGCTCCATTTTCATACAGGGCTGTTACAATATTTATATCACCATTCTTAATAGCATCTATATACATAGGCTTATCATCTGTATTTCGAGCATTTGGGTTTGCACCCGCTGACAATAAAAACGCCACAACTTCACCTGCCTCTATCATTACAGCAATATGTAACAACGTTGCTTTATCACCATAAATAGGCGCTTTGGTTTCGACATTCAGCCCCATTTTAATTAAAAATGCAAACATCTCGATATTTTGTGTTTGAATTAGCTTGATTAAGTACTCCCCATCGTCAAACACACTTTTATCAAATGCACACCCCTGCTTAACAAAGTATTCAGCCATCAACGAATTACGAAAATGAATTGCTGATGAAACGATATCTGCTTCTTTTTTCCTATCAACTTTAATTCCCGCCTTAAGCAGAAATTCCACCATTTGCGCAGAACTATTCGCAGCCATGGAATACACAGAACTATCATCAGCCGATAGATAATTAATATCTAAACCGGCATTAATCAAAAATTCTGCAATATTCAATTTATTGTTATACACCGCATCATGTAAAAAACTATACCCGTTTTTATCTTTGGCATTGATATCAACGCCATTTTCAACCAGGTATTTAAATATTTCTAACGTCCCATTTTCTATTGTATACATACCCAATTTGTAGCCACTTAACTTAGCACCACCTGGGGCATCCATTTTTTCTTTATAGTATTTTTTAGTTTCCTCTAAATTCTTTAACCTTATTGCGCCACTAAGGCTGGTTATTTCGTTATTTTTACGTTTATCGTCCTCTGCTTTTTTATCTTTAGCCACTTTTTCGATTGCTTCAACTTCAGACAATGGTGTTGCACTGGCATTTTTAGTACCAAGCATTAAAACAATATCAGAAAACTCTTCGCCTATTGCATAGTTTAATGCCGTTTTCCCATGACTGTCCTTAACATTCACATTCACATTCACATCAATATTTTTTTCTAATAAATACTCGACTGTATCCTCTTGTTTATACTGAGCAGCTAAAATCAGAGGTGTTTTATTATCGTCCGTTACTGCATTTATATCCGCACCTTTATCCATCAGAAATTTAAGATAGCTTAGATTATTCGCAGAAGCATAGTGCACTGCCAGCCTTCCACTTTCATCTTTTTGATTGATATTTGCACCTGCGTCTATGAGTTTTTGAATCAGCTTTAAATTGAGATCTCCGTTTCTAATTGCGGCTAGAAAAGCAGACCGGCCATATTGACCGGTTAAGTTAACATCGGCACCATTATCTAATAAATAAGCGACAGTCTCTTCTATATCTATCGGCTCATCGGCTAAACCCAGAACCTCAATAAGTACCGTATTACCCTCTTTATTCTTGCTATTAATGTCAATATGCTTAATCAGGTACTTAATCAAATCAAGATTTGGTCTCCCCCCACCGGCATTGTGAAGCAGTGTATTTCCATCATCATCTACATCCTGCATGGTTCCAGCATTTTTACTAATTAGCAGCTCAACCATCCTTGCATCATATGTGTAAAAAAGCGCTGTTTTTCCAAAAGTTGACTTTACCGTATAGTCAATTTTCTTTTCTAACAACAGCTCTACCGTAGAATACATATTTGCCAGTGCGGTGATATGTAATAAAGTCAGACCAAAACCATCAATGTGTTGAACATCGCCGCCCTGCTCTATCAGATAATTCACAATGTCCTGACGATCAGGAATATAGCCATCCATTCTCATCATGGCCTCCAGAATACTTTCATCATTTACATTTTTTGCATCTGGAGATAAGCCCTGCGATATCAAAGACTTTACAGCTTTAAGATCTTTGGTATCGACGGCCTCAAAGAGTTCATCTACTCGTTTTTCCTGATCTGACATGTTTTTTCCTACCTGGCTGCTGTTACTGGCCCGACTGCACAGCAACAGCGTTATCATTAAAATAATAATTGATATTAACGAATGTGCTTTTTTTTAACAACATAATGAGCGAGTTTTTTTCTTAATACCAGTTGCACACATAACAAAGTGGAGCTAAAGATACATTAAAACTCAATATCAAAGCTCTCACTATATTCACCTTTTTCTACAAACTTAAACTCAGCCAATGGCAGGTATGCTGATTTAAAAAAATCACCGAAATCCAGACTTTTGTGCTCGTCCAGAAAATCTATTTTATCCATTGACGGACGTAAATCACAATCAAGATATAAATCCAGGTAATTACTCTCTTCTTTTTTATTAATTGAAGCCACTTTGAGCGTAAAAACATTAGTGCCCTGCTTTATAACGCCGCTAAAATTTTCTAATCCGCTGCCATTACTTGAATTATCTTCTATTTTTCTTATGGGCACATCGTTAATTAAAAGAGTTGCTGTAAAATTACTCGAACTATTTAATGAAAGGGAGCAGTGCGAAAAATCCACCTGTTCTACCTTATCGGTTTTTAAAAGCTCCAGCTGATATACAACACTGACCTCATGCGACAGTTTGTCTTCGGTAAATCGTCTGAGTAATTTATTCTCTAATACCTCTGCTTTAATGTCTGGTGAGAGGATTAATTGATCCAGGTCATACGACTCTATACCAAAGCTGCTGTCATTAAGTCGGCCACGGGTAATCACCGCGTGAGCATACATATCTCTGATGAGCTGTTTTTCATGTCCCTCTTCTCTCGCATTTTCAAGTATTGAAGAAGATTCAAACACTACTTTTATTTCATTGTTACCCGCTTTGAGATGACCATTAAGAATAAGCTTATTCTGGTAGCCCATAGGGCCACTAGAACTAAAACCACCCCTCGTCATCGAGCCATAACCTTCAGCATTACTTAATTTTAGCGCTTTGTTATTGACGTATACTCGAGTAACAAACAAGTTAGCGTCTGTATACAGCTCATATATATTCGGACCAACAATAGATGGGAGTACCCTGATTGATTCATTTTCCTGTATTGATTGAGACATTATAAATTCCCCCCAGACAAAGAGACTATTTTAAAGACGACGCCCATGATTTCACTTACTTTTTGAAGTGGCAGAACAATCAATCCAGATAGCAGATAGTATGCCTGTCATATTAAAATTATTAGTAAAATTATTAGCACTGTACTGCCTAGCAGATAGTGAGATAGTATGCCTGTCATATTAAGATTTTAAGATTCCCAGAGCATAGCGATAGCGGCGCGACGTGTAAACCCGGTCAACATTAATTGACTTGTTAGGGCTTTATCACTATTATGTACGGAGTTACAGTACGTAAAATAGGTGTACGAGATGAACAGTATTAGTGTAAATAAATTTAGAGATAACTTAAAAAGCTTTGTGGAACAAGTGGTTACAGAACATTTGCCGCTTAAAGTTACGCGCAGAAGCGGTGATGATTTTGTCGTTTTAAGCGCAGATGATTGGGAGCGCGAGCAAGAAACATTATATGTTTTACAAAACAATGACTTAATGAAGCAAATAGCCGCCTCTGCTGCTACAAATGCAAAAAATAAAGGATATAAGCCTACGGCTGGAGAGCTAGATGAGATCACTGGTATTTGAGGGTAATACCTGGGCAACATATGAAACACTTAGGTTAAAAGACAAAAAGTTACACAAAGCGCTTTGTCGCTTATTGAAAGAAATGCTCCGCGATGACCCGCACACTGGAACTGGAAAACCTGAACCATTAAAACACAACCTCTCTGGCTTGTGGTCTCGCCGCATAAGCCAGAAAGACCGCGTTATTTATAAGTACGATAAAGACTATATTTATATCTTTGCTATCGGCGGACATTACGATCAATTTTAAATTGCCCTAACATCTTAGCATTTATACGCTGTGTGGAGCCCAGCGCAACGATGAAGATTACGATCACCGACGACAATGGCTAGAAGATAACCTGAGTATTTACTCCTATGCCGTTATGTCTTATGTCGAATAACTATCATGTAGTTTTACACATCAATAAAGCGCAGGCGCTAGCCTGTTGATTATGAGCAGGGCGCTGTATCAAAATACCTGTGCCCCCTATCTTCCCAACAGCGCCAACTTCTTTTTGCCTGAGTGATTACAAATAATTCAGGAGAATTTCTTTTTAAACGAATGTCATAGCGAAACCCACTTACAGAGTCATCATCAGGAATATTATCGAAGATTAAAATTGCAGTATAAATATCCTGAGAATCATCGTTGATTCTATTAATTGATATAGAGCTATAATAAGCATTCTCAGTAGGCCATAGTTGAGATAAAATAAAATAAAGATTATTGATGTTCTGTAATTTTCGACTGAGACGAACCAATTTATGATTGAGTTCAACATGACTAATTACTTCGGAATTCTTAACTGTTATAGACAGTAGGTTAATCGAAACATTCTGTTTATTTTCAGAAGAACAAGCCACTATAAAACACAACAAAAAGAGCATTAACAACAATCTGAATCGAATAAAAGAGTGTCCTGTTTTCAAAGTTACCTCCCTTTCATTTTTAATTTCATGCGAAGTTTTTGAATGATCGGTACCAGGTGATCTCCGGGGCAAACCGTGGGTTTACCAGAACGTATAACCTCTCGGTGCATAAGTAATTGATTAATGCAGTATTTACATTTTAATTGCACAATTAATTTTTCCAGTATTATTAATTGATTATTAGTGGCATTTGTACTGCTAAACCAGTCATCTTTATGGTGAAAATCACCCTGAAGCACAATACCTATTGCTCCCCAATCAGGGTCATTAAGCGGCCCGCTGGATACTCCTGTTCCAGCATGACTCCCCATAACCTCTAATGGTCTGCCTTCATAGACGGTTCCTTTTTGATCTATAAAAAAATGATACCCAAGTGCGGCATAGCCTCTCGATTGTTGTTTTTTTTCATTATATAGAATTGATTTCGAATTATTTGTATGGTGTATGACGATTTTATTCAATATTGATACGAGCGATAAAACAACAGTATTATAGTAAATAACTTCATTTCTCCAGATTGGCTCAGGTGCATTCCATGCCTTTCTGACTTTTATATTAACATTACCGTAATTTAGAGAAGCATGATGCCAGGGTGTCATATTAACAACACCACTGCATATTTTTCGGTTGTTGGCCCATACATCAGGGTGCTGCCTGACTTTGAAAAATTTATCACTCACTATAAAACTTCTTTTATCTGATTGCCCGGTTATTTTAACCATTGATTTAGTATTCTTGCAAGAAAACTCTCGAAACTTAGCCAAACTTAGCCAGACACCCATCCCAACATTTGACACAACTTAGCCAGACACCCATCCCAACATTTGACAAACCAGCCCCACAAGCGTAGATTATTCTCAATTGCAGGATAACCCAAAATCAAGGAGTGATTGTTATGCCAAAACCCCGCTCTGCTCAGGTCTCCCTCGAAGCCACGCCCTTTTATCATTGCACTTCTCGCTGTGTACGCCGTGCTTTTCTTTGTGGCTTTAATGTCGATACCAATAAAGACTATGAATATCGTCGACAGTGGCTGGAAGATAAGTTGCTGGATACAGCCGATGTTTTTGCCGTCGATATTTGCTCATATGCCATTATGTCTAACCATTACCATGTCGTGCTGCACATCAATAAAGCACAGGCTGAAGCCTGGAATTTTGATGAGGTTATTCACCAGTGGCATAAACTCTATTCCGGCCATACTTTGTCACAGCGCTATTTGAGAAAGGATAAAATGGGTAAAGCCGAAATGGACAGGTTAAAAGAGATGGTCGAAGAATGGCGAGATCGCCTGATGAGCCTGAGCTGGTTCATGCGCACCATCAATGAACCCATTGCCCGACTGGCCAATGCAGAAGATAACTGCACCGGCCATTTCTGGGAAGCGAGATTCACATCACAGGCCATACTCGATGAAGCCGCCCTGGCAGCAAATATGGCTTATGTAGACCTCAACCCCATACGAGCCAAAATGGCAGAAACACCCGAAACATCTGACCACACCAGCATTAAACTGCGCATACAAAGCCTACTAAATACCGACCACCCCGATTATAGAGAACAACCTAAATGTCTGTATCCCTTTGTCGGAAACCCACGAGATGATATGCCTGAGGGCTTACCCTTTAAACTGACCGACTATATCGAACTGGTAGAAGATACAGGCAGACAACTCCGCTTAGGTAAGCGTGGGAAAATAGATTCCAGCCTGTCACCAATATTAGAACGCCTGAACTTTGAAGCTAAAAACTGGTTATACCTGAGCCAAAATTTTGAAAGCACATTTAAAGGCCTGGTAGGCTCAGTCAGCAAATTAAAACAGGCCTGTAAAAAACTCGGCTATGTACGAACGATATGCAAACAAAGCTGTGAACAATATTTTCCGTAAAGCATAACAAAAAACTATAAGATGAAAATAATCAACGCTCTGTTGATATTTTCTGTCGCCTGGGATTCAGGATATTTCACTATTTTTGATAAAAACTTCGATAAATATTAAATTTCACATTCAATAATTATTTATCTGAATTTTGACGGGTGCCTTTGACTGATTTTTATCTTTTTTAGTATGCCTGTCATATTAAGATGATATTAAGATGTAAGATGTAATCTGAACCGCTTGCATTTTCTGTGCGCCCTTTAGGCGATCACTCAGGCCCGGCGGATGATGAGCCAATAGCGGACAGGGTAATTTTACGCAGGAGGCGGGCAAATGACGGAGAATAAATTTCTAC
>UOFI01000168.1_pt1 | contig 37757 bp, 38 predicted proteins | sample 1988361 | NCBI WGS metagenome assembly UOFI01 (sample SAMEA4712194, study PRJEB27164) | hydrothermal vent metagenome | biome: marine basaltic hydrothermal vent biome; feature: marine hydrothermal vent; material: mineral | place: Pacific Ocean | collected 2011-06-14/2011-07-23 | depth 1689 m
CAAGCGGGTGCTATAGCTTGCCCCAAAAAGGTTAAAGCCTGTGAATAATCAGGTTTTAAGCTTTTTTAAACAATCTATTTACCCAGATATGCTGTGATTCTCAAAAAACATGAAATATTCAGATTAACTCGCAGCTCGGCTTAGGCACCCTGAAATGACAAATGCCACCTATTCATTTGTGGTAGCTTTATGGTGTGGGCTGTCTGTGTATAATAGCCAGCCATTAGAATAATTAGTGCCCATCCAGAAATAGGCATCTGCTGCAAACGAAATTGAAACGTCCTCTTCACGCCACTATATATAGTTGCCTGGAATAACCAAACGCCTATATCTAGTGACGCAAATCTAATATTTCAATTTCGCTTTCGCGACGATGCATTTTTGGATGCGCACTAATTAGAAAAACGCAGCTCGTATGTCAATATTAAAAATGGTTTAAATGAATTATGGATCTCTCCCCCGAAGACAGTCTCAGGCTTAATGTTTTACTCACGCAGGGTTTGCAGGCGGTGCGTGTTGATGAATCGCGTATGATTGTTTATGCCCTGACTGAGCGGGGTGAAGCGAAAGTACCGCTAAATTCTAATTGCCGTGACGATCAGTATATACGCAATGTGAAATCACTTTTATCGTCACATTCGCTGGGCTCCCCCGGTGGCTACCCGGTTTACCTTAAGCGCTGGACCCGTATGGGGCAGGCAAAAGATGACAGTCTCGATCAGCTTCTGGTGCTGGGGGAGCAGGAGGCTGTGGTGGCTGTGGTGCATGCTCAGGGTTTAACTGATGAGCTGGCACGTCGTGCCTGGTGGTGTATGCCTACATCAGGTAATGCCCGCCGCATGCTGGAAAAAGAGGCGGTGATCAAAGGTGAAATGGGGCCGGTACTGGCTGAATTTCTAATAGAACACCTGCCCTTTGAAGAAGACCCACTGGCAATGATTGACAGTGTAAAAGCGGCTCTGCAGCCGGGGTTGGTTACTGAGAAATTACAGCAAAGCCTGTGGGCAAAAGCAAAGTTAAAAGGGGCGTATTATGTTGGTTTTCTACAGGCCGTGCCGAATGATTTACCCGGTGATGCGCCGGCCCATAAAAATTATACCCGTTTTAATGAAAAATTATTACCGCTGGTTAAACAGGGCAATAAAGTGGCTGGGTTGGTGTTGCGTGTTATGTCGTCAGCCGGGCAAAACTATTTAAATACCGTTGATGCTGCACTCAAACGCCCCGGGGATCAGAATGTTGTAGTCAGCCTGTTTATGACCATTGAAAACTATTTTAAAGACATTTGTCCGGGATTTGAAAATCGTCGAGATATTGAACTGATTATTGAAGAGGCCGGGCTGAAGTGTCAGCAGTGTAATGAAGAGCTGATGATAGTGAAAAAAACTCTGCCAGAGAGTGAGGCCTATTTACTGGCAATGATGATTTTATCTGCTTATTGCGAAGAGCTGACATTTCCTGTGTTCGGCCAGACCGATGCCATTGGCTCGGTGATGCGTAAACGAATAAAACATCTGACCGACCCGTTACAGAACCAGACTAAAGCCTTAAAAAATTGATATATGGAAAAATTTAATGGCATCACTTTATATCAGTAAAATCCATATTACACTACAGGTCAAAGTACCTTATGAGCTACTGGAGCGTTATCTGCCCTCATCAGCAGAGGTCGTGGGTGAGGCTCTAACAGAGCAGGTGGTGGCCGCAGTAAAAAAGCATAATCTTAGCTATTTTCCCGCACTGGATTTTTTACAGCAGCAGGGAGATATTGAAGAGGAGCTACTGGATGCGACAGAAACCATTGCCTGGTTTGCCTGTAAGCTGGTGCGAGAAGAGGTTAATAAAAAACTCCGGGCTTTTTTTTCAGAGCTCAGTTTTCAATCTGTTAAGTGCTCCTCCTATGCAATGCCAGGTGTGCGTGCTGGGCAGATAAATGCGTGGCATGAGTTGGTCGAACATTACACGCCAGATACCGTCAAGCTGGATGTGGTTGCCAGTATTTTAAAAAATGAAGAGCACCCTAAAGGGCTGGAGAACTGGTCAAGACAGTTGTTTAGAAGAAACCTTGAGGAGTCGTTTGAAAATTTTCAGGTGATACAGACGATTGTGTTATAGAATATTTCTAAAAATATAAATACGTTATTAATCCGCTATGCAAAAAAAACGCAGAAATTGTGCGCTATTAGTCAGTGTAGAGGGTTATTTCCCAATAGACTAACGAGTCTGTTTATTAATGTTACTCAGGAGTATGCATAAAATGAAATCTTTTTTAGTGTTTTCTGGTGTGGTTAGCGCATTATTTGTCTCTTCTATATTATCTGCTTCAGAAGTTGAAATTATTTCTGTTAATGCAGAGTGTGATAAAGCGCGCGAATGCATTTTCAGGGTGGAACTCCGGCATGCAGACACTGGCTGGGACCATTATGCTAATTTCTGGCAGGTGATGGGGCCTGATGGAAAAGTTCTGGTTGAGCGTGTTTTGCACCACCCGCATGTCAATGAGCAGCCTTTCACTCGCTCTTCATCCAGAGTGACAATAGCCGCGAATATCAAGCAGGTGACAATAAAAGCAGGCGATAAACCGAACGGTTTAAATTCGAAAGTTTACAAACTGACACTGCGCTAAGTTTACAGCATATCCTGGATTTCTGCGGCCTGCCATTTGGCCTGCTGTAATAACCATTGATTATCTTTAACCAGTTGTAGCTCAAACTTATAAATCCTGGCTTCCAGGCTTAAAAGAGAGTCAGTATTTGTAATTGTGCTACCTGCCATAGCCACATAGAGGCTGACAAAGGCTCTGTTATTGCTTTGTATAACAATGTTTTCGATTTTTGTCAGCAGGTATATGTTTTTATGTCTGAAAAAATAGGCATGGATAATGCCGATAATCTGGTGTTTTTTCATACCCATCTGGTCGGCGTAATCATTACGAATTAAATCTGAAAACCTGCGATGTTCACGGCTTTCTGCGGCCAGTTTGACGGTCTCTATATATTGCCTGATTTCATCTTCCGGGCTGGCTTTATTTTCTGAGCAGCTGAGTAAACTAAGGCTAATAAATAACAGCCCGGCAAGCAGGCCCAGGCCCGTAAACAGGCTAGGGCATAAGCGAGCAATGTGCTTTAAAAACAGTCGGCTAGAAGGCATTATATTTTCGGGTAACTACGTTCTATATACTGGTTCAGCAATTCTTCAAACTCGTCTGCGATATTATCTCCTTTTAATGTCACGGTTTTTTCACCATCTTCATACACCGGTGCAACCGGTATCTCGCCAGTGCCGGGCAGGCTAATGCCGATATTGGCGTGTTTACTTTCACCCGGGCCATTGACGACACAGCCCATAACCGCAACGGACATGGTTTCAACCCCCTGATATTTTGTTGCCCAGACCGGCATCTGTTTGCGTAAATATGCCTGAATCTGTTTCGCCAGTTCCTGAAAATAGGTGCTGGATGTTCTGCCACAGCCGGGGCAGGCCGTCACCAGCGGTACAAACGACCTTAGCCCCATGGTCTGCAGAATTTCCTGGGCAACGATCACCTCTTTGGTGCGCGCTGCACCCGGTTCGGGCGTCAGAGAAATTCTAATGGTATCGCCTATGCCCTCATGCAATAAAATTGCGAGTGCGGCGGTGGAGGCAACAATACCCTTGGAGCCCATGCCTGCTTCAGTCAGGCCCAGGTGCAGCGCATAATCACAGCGTTTAGCCATGGCACGATATACCGTCACCAGATCCTGAACGTCTGACATTTTGCAGGAAAGAATAATTTTTTCTTTTGCCAGTCCGAGTTTTTCTGCCGCCGCCGCACTGTCAATCGCTGAGCGAATCACGGTTTCAAACATGACATCTTTAGGTTCTTTCGGGGTTTTCAGGGTTGCGTTTTCATCCATTAATTTAGCCAGCAATTCCTGATCCATGCTTCCCCAGTTAACACCAATACGCACCGGTTTATTATATTTAACCGCAATTTCAATCATGGTGGCAAATTGTTCGTCGCGTTTTTTACCACGGCCGACATTACCGGGGTTAATGCGGTATTTATCCAGTGCCTGTGCGCATTCGGGGTATTGTGTAAGCAGTTTATGGCCGTTAAAGTGAAAATCGCCAATAATGGGTACGTCTATACCCATGTGTTTTAATCGGGCTTTAATGCCCGGCACAGCTGCTGCCGCCTCTGCAGTGTTAACCGTAATGCGAACCATTTCTGAGCCACTGGCGGCCAGTTCGGCAATTTGCCCAGCAGTCGCTATTTCATTTGCCGTATCCGTATTGGTCATAGACTGCACCACAATTGGAGAGTTGCCGCCCACTGTAATGTTTCCCGCGTTCACGGAAATGGACTGACGTCTTTCAAGAAAAGGGTGTTTAAAGTTCATTAGTACCAGCCCAGCACATTGTGCATAATTGACCATCGTGGTTTTCTGGCTTTGGGGTTTTTACCCAGTATCCAGTAATCATAGACTTTTGCCTGAAAGCCATTGTCTTTTTTAAGTTGCAGCCAGGTATTGATAAAGCGTACATAATCCGCCTGATTTACAGGCAGTGGCAGGCTAATCGGTGATTTAACTTTTAAGCCTTTAGGTATCAGTGCGGTATATGCCGGGTATAACATTGACCATGCTGAGCCGGATTCTGTTGAGGTGACAAAAGCATCGACTCTGTCTTTATAATAGCCACGGAAGAACTCTCTGGGGCTTTCTATAATGACTATTTTTGCATTTGGAAACATTTTCTTAACTGATTTTTTATAGTAGTGACTGTCGACAACCCCCAGTCTCAGATTTTTCATCGACTTGATTGCACTGAGCTCGGAGAACTGATCCCTTCTGGAATCAGCGACAACAAATCCGGCGGTGTGGTGGGCATATGAATGGCTGTAGGCAATTTGTGTTGCGCGCACCGGAGTGACTGCTCTGCCTCCGATGGTTATGTCAAGGCTGCCATCATTTAGCAACTGAGACTCTAGTGAATAGTCGCTCAGATGTATGAGTTCCAGTGTAAGATTCAGGTCATGGGCCAGGGCGTGAATCATTTCCATATCGTAACCCACTATTTCATTTTTATTGTTCCTGAAAGCATAAGGCAAAGTATTTGCATAATAACCGACCCGCAAAGTACCACGCTCATTAATGATCTTCAGTCTGTGGCGCAGTTGATCATCCGCAGAGAGAGGCGTGGGTTCTTTTATTTCTTTAACTTCTACGGGGTGATCCATTAAACGCATCGATTCAAATGTTCTGACGCCGGTATATTCATAAGGAATCAGATGGGTCAGAGCCAGCCCTAGCAGCGTTATTACACCCGCAGTAACCCCCAGGTGTATGCCAATGGCCTGAAATAAACGGTGCCATTTCAGTTTTTTTAATACCGCGGATGCGACTAATAAGGTGATAACAAAACCGTGCAATGCGGCCAGGCCAGTGGCAAAACGGGCGGTTATAACACTGCCTAATAAATACAGTTGAAACTGGTCCGCCGGCAGACCAAAGTAATCCAGCAAAAAGGGAATAGCCACAGCCATACTGCCAAAAGCAGTTAAGGCCCCCATAACAATAAAAGAAGGGTACTGATCAATACTCAGAGGAGACCCCACATACCAGGCAGAAAAAAGAATAAACCCAAGGCCAAGTAATGTGCCGGTGCTGGGAAAACTGTAGGCGGTGGGCACCAGCACATCAACAGTTGAGCGGGTTTCATTACAGGACATCTGCTTTTTTTCAAGCAGTTCCTTGCAGCGCTCAGCTATCATTGGCAGCACAACCAGCACCGTGCCAGTGGCCAGAGCCGTAATGGCGGCTTCACCTGCGGTTGACAGTACTTCTCGGTAACTGAATGGTGTTGCCCAGTGAATAAGCAGGGGTAAAAATACAAATGCCAGCAGTGCCGCAGCGGTGAGATAAACCCATAAAAAAATCTGTAAGCGACCCAGTTCTTCAAGTTGCAGAGTGCCTGCGGCAGAGATTGATATAGCAAAAATACCCAGAGGTGCCAGTTTGGCAACATATGAGGCTACCCCCATCAGGCTATCGCCAATATTATGGGTTAAAGATAATAAGGTCTCCTTATTTTTAACTTTAATGAGTGCAATGCCCATAAGCAGAGAGAACAGAACCACCGCAGGCACAACGGTGCCAGCTAATGAAGAAAAAATATTTGATGGAATATATAAATCAATAAAATTAAATTTTACTGATTCTGCGATCAGGCTGGTACTGAAAAAGCCGGCGGTTTCCCAGTTGGGATAGGCCAGGGGCAGTATGATCAGCGTTAACATAACGGACAACCACATTACCAGAATAACTTTTATGGCTCTAAGCCCGATACTGGAGGCCATGTCACTGTCTAAACGGCCCAGGCCTCCAATAATAGAGACCAGCACATAGGGCAGAACAGTCATCTGCAGCAGACGGATATAAACATTGCCGATTATTTCCAGCTGGCCCGCAGGCTCACCTATGAAAATACCGCTAAAAATACCCAGAAATAATGCAATAATAACCCGTTGAAAGGGGCTCATGCGGTTATAAGTGTGTGTTAGAAGTTGAAAGGGGCGCTTTGTTCGAAATTTCATTACTTAACATGTAAACTAAATTTTAATTGGCCGTATTATGCCATATATTTTGTAATTGACGGCACTTTCAGGTGATGCCGCTGAAGATGGCGCGGGGTTAACAGAAAATACTTAATGATGTTATTTTTAACAGGCAGGCCTGTGGAGTAAAAATTGTTCAGAATAGGTTTAATTATTAATCCATTAGCGGGTGTTGGCGGGCGGGTCGGGCTTAAAGGGTCTGATGGCGTTGAAATTCAGCAAAGGGCGAAACAGCTGGGTGCGACGCCTCTGGCACAACAACGTGTTAAACAGGCCCTAAAGATGGTTGAGGCCTATAAATCGCAGGTAGAGTTTTTCACAGCGGCATCCGAAATGGGTGAATCATTGTGTAAACAACTGGGTTTTACAACCACGGTTGTTAATTTTACACCATCAGAGCAAACCACAGCAGAGGACACAGAACTCACGGTGCTGCACTGTCTACAGCAGGGTGTCGATATTCTGTTATTTGCCGGTGGCGATGGAACGGCTCGTAATGTTTATCATGCCTTGCAGTCGGCCAATACACATACAGTTCCACCGGTTATTGGCGTGCCCGCAGGCTGTAAAATCCACTCATCCGTTTATGCCGTAACGCCGTCTCATGCCGGTGAGCTACTGGGTCTGCTTATTAAGGGACGAGCATTGTCACTTTCTCAGGGTTCGGTTATGGACATAGACGAAGAGGCTTTTCGGCATGATACAGTAAAGGCTCAACTGTATGGGCACTTAAATGTTCCGGCTGAAAACCGCTTTATGCAAAATATGAAACAGGGCGGTGTGATTCATGAAGAGCTTGCATTGCATGATATTGCGACGTATATAGTGGAAACGATGGAAGATGATTGCCTGTATTTAATCGGCTCAGGTACTACGCCTAAAGCGGTACTGGACGAAATGCAGTTGCCCTGCACATTGCTGGGTATCGATGCGGTTTTAAATCACCAGCTAATTGCAGAAGATGTGACAGAAGAGAAAATATTACAGCTGTTGCAGGCACATAAAAATGCACGTCTCATTATAACCATTATTGGTGGGCAGGGGCATTTGTTCGGCAGAGGTAATCAGCAGATAAGCCCGCAGGTTATAAAACAGTTGGGCCTTAAAAATATTGATATTATTTCGACCGCAGAAAAAATCAGCTCATTAAACAGGCAGCCGATACGGGTGGATACCGGGGATGAAAAACTGAACCAGTCACTCTATGGCATGGTCTCAGTTATTACAGGTTATGATGAAAAAACACTTTATAGAATTGGTTAATATACAGTTAACACAGCTGGGGTGGATTACTACCCCAACAGGATCAAACTATGAATGATGAAAAATTTAATTATGATTTAATGGATTTTATTGCCATGTCGCCAACGCCCTTTCATGCGGTGGAACAAATGGTTTATAAACTGGAGTGTGCCGGTTATCAACGTCTGTATGAAGCGGACAGCTGGCAGCTGGAAAATAAACAGGGGTATTATATCTGTCGAAATGACTCATCCATTATTGCATTTAAACTGGGGGATGACTTCATTGCCAATGGCATCAATATGGTGGGTGCCCATACCGATAGTCCCTGCTTAAAAGTAAAACCTGAACCCGATGTGTTAAAAAAAGGCTATTATCAACTGGGCGTTGAAGTATATGGTGGCGCTTTGCTAAACCCCTGGTTTGATCGGGACTTATCCATCGCCGGGCGGGTCAATTATCTGGATGAAGACGATGAGCTGTGTAGCACGCTGGTTAATTTTGAAGACCCAGTGGCAGTGATTCCCAGTCTGGCGATTCACCTTGATCGGGAGGCGAATAAAAACAGAAGCATTAATGCGCAAACGGATATCCCACCGATATTGCTTAAGTTGCCTGCTTCAGAAAGCAAAAAAAAACCTTCATTTAAAGATATTTTATTACAGAAAATAAAAGATGAAACCGGCGCTATTGAAGTGCTGGATTATGAACTCAGCTTTTACGATGTGCAAAAGCCTGCATATATCGGTTTGCATCAGGATTTTATAGCCAGTGCCCGTCTTGACAACCTGCTCAGCTGTTATACGGCTTTGATTGCAATGACTGAAACCGCTCATCCCGGTTCTAAATTACTGGTCTGTACTGATCATGAAGAAGTGGGCAGTGCGTCTGCCTGCGGTGCGCATGGGCCATTTTTAAATTCGGTGCTGGAGCGCATTGCTGGTAGCCATGAAAATACCGTGCGTATGGTTGATAAATCGATGATGATATCAACGGATAATGCGCATGCGGTGCACCCGAATTTTGCCGATAAACATGATCAGAATCATGGGCCTGAAATAAATCAGGGGCCGGTTATAAAAACCAATGCCAATCAACGTTATGCAACTAACGGTGATACCAGCGCGATTTTCAAGCAGTTATGCAAAAAAGCCGATGTGCCGGTACAGTCTTTTGTTGTGAGAGCGGATATGGCCTGTGGCAGTACCATTGGTCCGATTACGGCCAGTGAAATCGGTGTTAAAACACTGGATGTAGGTGTGCCTACGTTTGCTATGCACTCAATCAGGGAGCTTGCCGGGCGCTGGGATGCCTGGTACTTATTTAGAGTATTAAAAGAGTTTTATCGGTAGTTTTTATTAAAATCAGGAAATAATTTAGTGCTGCGGCCCTCCGTCATTCCAGTTTACACAACTTTGAAGATGCTTTATGAGTAAACCCTATGCAGAATCCTGCGCTCAAAATCAGCAGGTTATATTAGATGTCTTAAAAAAACTCTTTGTGGCCCCAGGCAATGTGCTTGAAATAGGCAGCGGTACAGGTCAGCATGCGGTGTTTTTTACGCAACATATGCCATACTTAAATTGGCAACCCAGTGATTTAATTGCTGAGCATGCAGGCATGCAATTATGGCTTAATGAGGTTGAGCATAACCGAATTAAAGCGCCGTTAGAAATTGATGTGGATATGGATGCCTGGCAGATAGATGAAGTGGATTATATTTTTACTGCAAATACCACGCATATTATTTCATCCTTACAGGTTGAAAGCATGTTTAAACATATTGGTAGCTGCCTGAAACCCAATGGGTTATTTGCGCAATATGGGCCATTTAACTATAACGGTGAATATACATCTGAAAGTAATGCGCAGTTTGATGTGTGGCTTAAACAGCGTAACGCCGATAGTTGCATTAAACATTTCGAAACCATACAGAATATAGCCAGCGAAAATGCTATGAACTTATATCATGATATCGAGATGCCGGCGAACAATCGTATACTGGTATGGAAAAAAAATTAAGAGGTTGTTAGCTTATGAGTGCAGACAGTATGCTGAATACAGGGAAGAAGTTAAGAATATTTTATATTACCTCCATTTTTAGTATTGCGTTCGCCATGCTGGGCTTTTCATATAATGCCTGGCGCATGGAAGTTACTGAAGATAACAGCAATATTCGCACCGCTGCCTTTGAGGTGCTTTTGCAGTTATCGGAATTGCAACAAATTATATACTCGGCTCATTATGATAAAAACTCGGACGAAGGCAATCCCCGTAAAGCCTGGGTTAAAATAGGCCTGATTGCAGATCTGAGTACACTAATTAGCCCGAAAGTTGAAGCAGATGCTGTTGTTTTAAATACATTGTGGTCTGAAAACTGGCAGTTAGTGACTGATGATGAAAAGTTCGTGCAGCAGTTAATCTCTCAAATTGATAAAGTGCGAACCGATATCAATGTGGTTTTGAAAAATCTGCAATAACGGGGCTGCACTTTATATTTCCTGCAGGTTGACGGCAATTTCATTTAAGCGATTAGCATATTGTTTTACCCGATGCAACGGAATATGGTCGCCTTCATCATTGCCATAATAAGCGCTATTAATAATGCCGTTTTCATCCACCAGAAAATCAGCGGGCATACCGGTTATATCGCCTTTAATGCGCCAGGGAATATAACCTTTAAATATACTCAGTATCAACGCCGGGAATCTGAGTATTATGCCTTTTACAACGCCTGAAATAGAATGTTCAATATGGTACAGGCGATGAATGTTATTATCTTTATCCGCTAAAACAGGGAAAGGTGGCTGATGACGTATTGCATATTTTTGCAGATTTTCCAAGGTCGAATCAAAAACCGCGATTACTTCAAATGTATCATTATACTCTGCATATTGTTTTGTCAGTTGATGTACTCGGAGGTTACAGAAAGGGCAGGAGGCAAAACGATAAAATGTGAGAAGGTATCGTTTACCTTTTAAGTCCTGTGTATTAAATTCTTCGCCATTAATATTGAACAGTTTAAATTCAGGTGCAGGCTGTCCACTCTGTAGTCTCATCTCAATGCCTTTTTTATCGTGTTAAAAAAATTAAAAAGCCGCAGCTTACCTGGGGTAAGCAAGCTGCGCAATGACTGGCAAAACGATATAAACCAGAATTTTTCTAGGTTTATATAAATAAGGTCACGTCAGACTGTTGCGCGATAGGCAAGAAGCTGGCAGCACCCACCCATTCATCGACTTCATCCATAAACTCATCCTGCCTGTGTCCAAACAGGTCAACAGTCATCTGGCAGGCAAGCATTTTCACATCAGCCTCAAGGCACAAACTGCGCAGCTCTTCAATGCTGGCAACGCCTTTGTTTTCAGTGGTTTTTTTCATCATCGCGGTAGCCATGGATTCAAAGCCTGGCAGATTACCCATAACAACATTGGGTATTTTCATATTGATGTTCTGTAGCCATTGTGGCCCAAATGGCATTTTCATAGGCATCGCCGGGTTGCCCAGGGGACTAACCGCCAGATTCAGATCTTTTTTTAGCAGGTCCAGACCATAGAAGGTGAAAAACATGGAGACATCCCAGCCGAGTGCTGCGGCGGTAGAGGCCAGTATAAAGGGGGGGTAGGCCCAGTCCATTGTGCCTTTGGTTGCAATAATGCTCATAGACGGTACATGGGCATCGTCTTCTGCTTTGCGGCGTTCTTCAAATCGCTGATCAAACCATTGGTTTAACTCGTTCTGGGTCATGGTAATTTCGTTGTTTTCGGTCTGTGCTGTATTAGTGCTCATATTTATCTCCTTCGGATGTATTAATCCGGCGGGTTACTTGTGAATAGATGTATGCGGCGAAATTTCGTACCTCGTAAAACTAAGATAGTTGTCTGACTAATAAAAGTCAATAGATTTTTCTAGGGTTATTCTTCATACGGTTATGATTTGATGCAGAAGGGGCAATTATTAATAATGAGCGGGTTTGTGTCATTTCTGCGGCAGCATCAATTACCTGAAAGAGCGATAATGTATAAAAAGTATATATTTCAATAGCTTAAAATCAATCGCTGGGGTCAACTGATTGATTTAAGATTAATACACATGTATATGATTTTTTTGATATTTCAAAGTCTGTTCATTTAATAAGGTGAGACAGGATAAGTGTTTGCAGTTGAACAGGAGAGAAACGGCCGTTTGGCGCTGTTTTTACCTGTTTCAGGTGTTTTTTGCCGAATGCTTAAAAAATGTACTATATAGAGTATGTGTGCAGTAGTATTTTGTATGGATTTGGGTTTTTTAGATTTAACAGTATATAAGTGAAACAAGCATTTATTTATTGAACGTTCTTTAGTGACATCGCTGAAAATTTAAGCTAAAAACCTGATATACAGCCGAAACTACTATCAGTTGATCAACTTACATAGGATTTCAGTTTATTTTTGAAATAAGTATTTAAATAATTAAATGGTTATTTGTGATATATTTAAGTTATTAAAATAATTATTAAAAGTACTCTAATTTAAACTGGCTTAGAATCTGAATATGGAAGCTCTAGATTTAATAGAGTGGGTTCGGGCCGAGAAAAATCATATATTCGTAAAAAAAGATGCGAATAGTTGTTCATTTGTAAAGAACTTCGCTTATTGTGCTACTGGTTTTTCTTGATCTGAAGGGATTAGACAAGATATTTGTCTAATTAGTCGCTCGTTGTGAGTTTATATGTTTAACCACTATTTGAATTTTTGTTCTTATGTGGTTTAATCGTTAGAGAGGCAAGATGCCAAATTTATTATCAGTGTGGTTATATTCAATGTTTTTTCATGTCAACGTATTTTATGTACGGCAATCTCGCCTGCTTAAAAAATTTCTCATTCTGTTTTCCGGCCTTGTGTATTTGCTTTATTCCAGTAGCGTCTTTTCGCAGAAAGACATTCTTAACTGGGTTGGCTGCGGTATTAGTAAAAAATCATATATGACCAAGCTCGCGGCGGCTTATTCCAAAAGAAAAGGGGTTGAAATAAACCTTCAGGGAGGGGGGGCAACACGGGGTATTCGTGAAGTTGCGAAACAGGTAGCAGATTTTGGTGGTTCCTGTCGTTTTCATTTGCCCGGCAGTGCAGAGGAAAAGGATACCGTTTTTGAACCTGTTGCCTGGGATGCTCTGGCTATTATTACTAATCCAGAAAATCCGGTAGGCAACGTGACTCTGGATCAGATTAAAAAAGTCTATACTGGCGAAATCACCAATTGGCGTGAGCTGGGTGGAGCAAATAAACCCATTAAGCTGTTTACTCGAAAGGGAAAAATTTCAGGGGTTGGTTATTCTATTCGAGCCATTATATTCTCAGATATCAATATGGATTTTGCTTCGGCTAAACAGTTCAAGTCCAGTGGGCCATTAGAAAAAGCGGTTGAAAAAGATGTGGCCGCCATTGCTATTACAGGCGTGAGCAGCGCTCGCCTGAGAAAAGTGAAAATTCTCAGCCTGAACAGTAAAAAACCGGATTATAACAGTATCAAGCGGGGTAAGTATGTTCTGTATCGGCCTCTGTATATTACCTATAATCTGAGTAACCCAAACCTGCCTAGAATTAAGGACTTTATTAAATTTGCGCACAGCCGAAGGGGCCGTAAAATCATGATCAAAAATGGTGTTGTGCCATATCTGGATGCATTAAAACTGGTTATGATTCAGTCAAGACAGTCACTGGACGCACAGCGTAAGAGCAATAATAATCTGACCTATTGATTTGTTCGTATTTCTCAGTTTTTTTCTGCTGCAGTAAGCTGAACTCCTGGGTCAACGGATATTCAATGCTCGATCAGGTTTACTCAGGTCGTAGTTAAGTGAGTGATTTTTATGGTTTTCAAGCGTATCCAGAAGCGTGGCCTGCCAGCTAATTTTCGGATCATAGCCCAGCGCTTTCACGGTTGATATATTGTCAATTACAGGTGTTTTTAGTGCATCTAACATAGCGGAAGTGAAGAGCGGTTGACTGGCCTGTTTCTGTAGTTTTCCTCTTGTCCAGAGTATTGTACTGGTCAGTGCTGCAGGGAGTCCCACCTGTAAAGGACTGTGGCCTAGCTGTTGTGCAATAAATTGCATAACTTCAGCCTGTGATGGCGTGTCTGGACCGCTAATATTGAAGCTATTGTATGTGCCATCAAGCGGTGCCAGGGCGGCACGTGCAAAAGCCTGGCCAATGTCCTGGCCATCTACCAGTGGAAAAAAGCCAGACTTACCATTGATATAAGGTAGCCCTGATCTCATATTTCGAGCAAGCAACAGGGGTAATAGACCGATATTTAATCGTTTTCCTGAAAAAATTGCGGCGCGTAAATTTACAAACTGGCACCGTGTCTGATAGTTTCTCAGATAATCCTCCACAGCAATAATACTGTTTATCATCGGCCAGTAAGAGCGGGGTGAGCCTTTTGCATCTGCGTAGTTTCTGTGCGCAGTAGATGCGACAAAAATACTGCTTAAGTTAACAACGCGTTTGACACGCCATTCTACAGCACGGTTAATTAAATCAATGCTGGGCTCAAGATAGGACTGATGTCTATTCTTACCTGTATTTTCAAAGCTGCTCCGGCCAGCGGTATGACAAATAATATCAATGCCTGTCAGTACGCGATCAAGGTAATCAGGATCGCGCAGATCACCTGCTCGTACTTCACCCCTAAACAGTGCAAGCAGCTTGCTCGGCTGGCGACAGGCAGCCACAATCTGCAAGTCATTATGCTGCAGATTTATCAATGCTTGCAGAACATGGCTACCAACAAAACCGGTAGCGCCTGTGATTAATATTTTTGCGATGATCCTGCCCTGCGGTAGTTATACGTGAAAGGCACCAGATTATTGATCGTTTTATTACAGCGTGTGTTCTGAAAGAGGGCTTTTATTGATTGCATTTTCAGCAACATTCAGCGTTTCCTTTATATAGAGGTTATAGACAAAAAGATTTCGCTTTGCTCTTTTAGCCATTTCATGGTCACTGACAAGATTTCGTTCGGATAAAATTCTAAGTGCCCCAATATCATACTCTTCTGAGTCGGCCTGGCGAGCAATTGAAATTAACCCATCCGTAAACCGTTCGAATGTGGCGTTATCGTAACAGGCAATAATCTGAACCGGGATCGAGTGTCGCCACCAGTAATCAGTGTCACCGGATGTAATATTCTTTACTCTCTCAACCTCACTAACCCCTAAAGAAATAAAGTACTGATATATCTTACCGGCAACAGGCCAGTTAGGATCGCAGGTCCGGGACAGTAGTTCATCCAGATAGCTGATGTTGTGCGGATAGCCGACAGCAATTATCTGTTCAACAGTTTCGATGTCTGATTTGTCTTTTATCGTGCTGTGTACGTTACACATTATCTGGACAGTTTTCAATAATTCCGATCATTCTAAATCATGCTTCATCGAGATAGTCTGAAATTTACCGGTGTATTCACAAAAGATGCGGTTTAAGGTGTTTTTTTATTGTCAGGTATAGCTTAAGAGGAGTGATCCACATAAATAAGGTCACTATAAAACTTTCAAAATCAATTGTTTATAAATTAATTTGTGCTAAATAGCCGTTCAGTAAAGGCGGATGATTGTGCTTAATAATTATAAGCTGACTGCTTGCTATATCTGTATTCATTGACTACATTCATTAATATACTGAAGAGCAACTGCTTTATCCGGGTGATGAGCATCGAGTGGGCTCCTCTCACGATTTTCTTTTATAAATTGATATCTCATCGATGATTTACATAGCGACAAACGGCTAAGTGGTTACTGTTAATGAAAGTGGAAAAAGATTCCCTCACTGAGACCTTCTCAGCGGATAATTACCTGATCAATATTATACGAAGAGCAGTGACTAATGGCCAGAATGTGCTTATCGACAGGCCGCTTCATGGGCATATTACAGTACTTGCAAATGATGGTGAGTATTTTGCCGAGGTAGAGCATATGCCGACCTTTTGTAGCCTGGCTGCACGAGAGTTTAAAGTAACCGTACTTGATGAAGATAAATTACATAATTACAAAACCGGTATTGGAAAAAATATTGATGAGCTGCTGTGGCTGGCAGGGTACTATGCATCCAATGGGCGTTTAATGGACAGCTGTGGATGGAACGATGTTATCAGGCTTAATCACTGGCCTAATTTTACCCGCTTGCCAGCCCCCCCGGGTGCATTGCGCATTGCGGCATTGCTGGCGGTGCAGCCAACGACAATTGAATATACCATTTTATCGCTGCGAATTAAGCGTGAAGAGGTGTATCAGTTTTATACTGCTGCTCGCTGTGCGGGTGTAGTCAGCATTGTTAACTCAGTTGTAAAAGAGCCGCTATTAAAGCCACATCGTAACCACGCCTTACTGGGCAGGTTGCTGGCTAGAATCGCGAGTATCTAGAGGAAAAACGCTTGGAGCATAAAATTATTTTTACAGGGCCTGTGGGGTCAGGAAAAACAACTGCGATTTCTACAATTAGTGATATTCCCGTTGTTAAAACTGAAGCCAGTGCATCTGATGAGGTCGTATTGCGTAAATCAAATACCACGGTAGCCATGGACTATGGACAGCTGAACCTGGGGGGTGATAGCAAAATGCACCTGTATGGTACGCCAGGGCAGGAGCGCTTCAGCTTTATGTGGGATATCCTGACTATTGGGGGTATGGGGTTGGTGCTTATGATTGATAATGCACGTGAAGACCCGATTGCAGATATGGCGTTTTTTCTCGATGCATTTAAAGATTTTATAGCCAGAAATGCGGTGGTTATTGGTGTTACAAGAATGGATTTAAGTCCTCGGCCCGGTCTGTTTTCACATAAGAGAAAACTGGAAGAGCTTGGCTTTAATGTCCCTGTTTTTGAAGTTGATGCAAGAGAGCGTAAGGATATAAAAATACTTCTGCTGGCTATGCTGGCAGTGCTTGATCCGGGAGTTAGTTAATAATGTCCGCACAGCGTAGTTGTCAGCAGGAGTCAGTGCTTGAACTTGAAAATTTTGGTGCAGCATTCGGAGAGAAAATAATTCTTAACGATGTGAATCTTCAGGTTGTAGAAAAAAATATCACGATTTTACTGGGCCCCGCCGGCACTGGAAAATCAACCCTGCTACGTTCAATAGCCGGTTTAAACGATGTTAATCCATCATTTAGATCATGGGGTGTAAGCCGATTTTCAGGTGCTAATCTTAGTGAAGATAACCGGCCTTCACTGGTGACACAGTGTGCTCGTCTGGTGGTTAAAAGTGTGCTTGAAAATATAGTGCATAGTCTGCCAGAGAGAAATAATCTCACGCAGCTTCAGCAAAAAGATCTGGCAGTGCGTTTGCTGGAACAGGCAGGTCTTGAACACTTAAAAGACTCATTAAATAAAAATGTTGTTAGCCTGCCACTGGCTTTACAGCGGCGGCTGGCAATTTTAAGGCTGGCATCAGCAAGTCCCAGGCTGCTATGTCTTGATGAGCCTACAACGGGTATTGATGAAAGCGAAGTCGAACCTTTATTAGAGCATATAAAAAATGAATCGAAGCGTCGTGCCATTTTAATTGTACTTCATAATCAGCAGCAGGCTAAACAGCTGCAGGGGTTTAGTGCGCTTCTGGCCGGCGGCCATGTAAAAGAGTATGAATTGACAGAAGCGTTTTTTAACAACCCACAGGCTGAGCCGGCTAAGCAATTTGTCAGACAGGGTAATTGCAGTGTGCCATCACCGGATGCCCGGCCCGAAGAGCTGGCAGAAAATATTCCGCCACCTCCCGTAGTTCCGTCCATTGCAAGAAAGTATATCAGTGAAAGTTTTGGACCAAGAGGGTTTTTATGGTTACTTAAAGGGCAGTTGGCTGGTACGCCTTTACCCGGTGTTTTTTTTGAAACAGACTATGACCTGAAAGCTTTGCAGAGAGTGGGTGTTACTCAGCTTTTATCAACAACTCAGCGTAAAGTTGATACGGATCTAGCCGAGAAATATCATATTTCGGTTAAGGCTTTTCCTATTAAGGATATGGGCGTGCCAACGCTTGATGAGGCAGTAACGATTTGCCAATATATAGAAGATAAAATCACACAGGGCGAAGTGGTTGCGGTGCATTGCAGAGCAGGGCTTGGCAGAACGGGAACTGTTCTTGCTCTGTATTTAATATGGAAAAATAACGATGCGTTGAGTGCTTTAGAAACCGTTCGAAATATTGAACCGAGATGGGTTCAATCGGAACAACAGGTTAAGTTTCTGGATGATTTTTCAGAATATATAACACAGAAATCATTTACCAATACAGATTGCAGTAATAGCCACAGTGGCTTAAGTAACGCGATTTGATCTACCCCCAAACCACAGGAGTCAAAAAACAATGGCTAATAAATTAGAGCAGGAACTGCAGGCATCAATTACGAATATTCCGGAGTGTGTTGCTGCTGGTTATGTTGATTTGTCAACAGGTATGTTGATGGCTATCAGAACCGTAGATTCGCATCCACAGGAAATACTGGAAATGCTGGCAGCAGCAACATCCGATATGTTTCAGGGGCCGAATGTGGTTGCAATAGAGAATATGTTTAAAAAATCCAGAGGGGTTGAGGATAGCAGTCATTATTTTAATGAAATGATTATTAATAGCGATAACCTGATACATATTTTTATCAGGGGAAAAGAAAATCAGGAGCATGTGGTTTGTTTTGTTTGCCGTAAATCGGCTAATCTCGGCATGGCGCTGACTAAAGCAAGGTCAAGCATGCCATCACTGGAAGAGTCAGTTTAGAGAGTGTGGTTAATTAAACCTGGAAAAATCAGTTGAATCACAAAAATCTACGCAAGCCATTGATTTTTCTGGCTATATAAAAAAAGTGCTCATCGCCAATAAGATGAATACGCATTTTTTCATTACGCCATTCAAATCAATTGCTTATACATGTTTTTTGCGGCCAATTTATTTTTCTAGGTGGAAAGGAATTTTCTGGAAAAACAGAAAATATGCTTGTTGGCAAATAAAATAATATACAGGAGAGTTTTCAATGTTAGCAGCATTTGATAATGGTGAAAGCGAAAAGTCAGAGCCGGGAAAAACACTAAGGCCTTTGCTTCGTGCTTTTAATTCTGCATCCGGTGATATTGAAGCATCGGCCGTAATCAGCACAGATGGTCTGTCAATGGCCTGGGTGTTAGATGAAAATACAGATCCTGATCGGTTTGGTGCTATGTGTGCTTCATTACTGGCACTTGCCAATCGGGCTGCACAGGAAATATCGCGTGGAAAATTAAAACAGGTGCTGGTTGAAGGCGATAAAGGTACGATGTTACTGGTTTATGCTGGTAATGAGTCTGTGCTTGCTGTGGCATCGAAACCAACGATGAATCTGGGAAAAATATTTCTGGATGCAAAAAAAACGGCAGAAAAAATAGCCCAGGTACTTGAGAATATTAGCTATTAATAAAATATAGTTACCATAAAATTAATTACAGGGTCAATACGGGTAAGTTACCTGAAATATTTAAGCGTGATTATGATTGAATATGCTATTCACTATAAGAAAAAGCTATATACTTGCCGTAGCAATGAAACAGTATTGCAGGCCTTTCTTCGGCAGGGTGTCGATATTTTATTTTCATGTGGTAAGGGGAGTTGTCAAGTTTGTATGATGTGTTGTGATAGTGGGGTAATACCCAAAAAATCACAGAAAAGTATTCGTTTAGAGTATGTAGAAAAAAAATATTTTTTACCCTGTTCCTGCTATCCTGAATCGGTAATGAGGATCAGTGAAATACCGTCATCTGATCTTTATAAGTCAGCTATTGTTCACAAAAAAGAAAGTCTCTCAGATAATATACTCCATTTAGTGATAGAGCCAGCCCAGGTGATTGATTATAAGCCGGGTCAGTATGTAAATATTCGGCGAGTCACAGATGGGCTGGCCAGAAGTTATTCTCTAATCAGTCACCCTGATGATTATTTTATGGAATTCCATATTAAAACAATGCCGAAAGGTAGATTAAGCTCATGGCTATCTGACAACCTTAAAGAGGGAGATGAAATTGAGTTTCAGGGGCCGATGGGGGAGAGTTATTATGAGCAAATAGCAGACATAAATTCGAGAATATTACTTGCTGCAACAGGTACTGGTTTGGCGCCACTGCTGGGAGTAATTCATGATGCTATTCGAAACGCTCATAAAGGTGATATATATCTGTACCATGGTGGTCGTGCTAGTCGGGAGCTTTATTTCCATAAAGCATTGCTTGAATTATCGGCTGAACATAATAATATCTATTACAGGGCATGTCTTGACTCGGGAAGTTTAGAGCAGGCTGTTAATCATAATATACTGGATGTTATAAAGCAGGATATTAATGAATATGGCAGCGATTATATAAAATCTACAGTTTTTCTTGCCGGCTCTACAGCGTTTGTTGAGTCATCGTCTTTATTGTTTAAGCAATACGGATTTCCCGATGAGTTAATATTTTCAGATTCTTTTGATTTAAAAAATTTGCGGGGACAAGCGGATAATTATAAGTCAACATCTTTACGCAGGGTGACGGATGTATCAACTGCTATTGTTGATGGCGCTCCTTCCCAGGTATTACACCCGGATGATGAAATGTGGCAGGCACTTGAATACGGTAAAAAACTAACCACTATTCTTGAAGATTTTTATGCACAGGTTTATCAGGATGATAAGTTGAGTGCTTTTTTTGAAAACTCAACACAGCAACGTTCACGAGAAAAACAGTATCTTTTTATGCGTCAGCTATTTACGGGAGGAAAAGTTTACTTTGGCGACAGACCAAAAAATGCACATCACTGGATGGTCATAAGTGATGAGCTTTTTGATTATAGAGAAAATCTGATGGCAAACTGCTTGCGAACACATGGTCTTGCAGAGCATTTAATTCAACGATGGATAACATTAGATGAAAGCTTCAGGCAGGATATTGTTAAAAGTACTCCACAAGCAAAAGTTGTTAATGGCCAGCAAATGCCACTTGATGGATTTGATGAAATGGTCATTGATGTTGGGAGTATTTGTGATGGCTGTCAACAGACAGTAGAGGCCGGTGAAACCGTCAGGTATCACCTTCGCCTGGGGCATATCTATTGCAATCGGTGTTTTAATGCTGAGCAGAATAAGCCAGAGCTAAATAAACCAGAGAAGAATAAACCAGAGAAGAATAAACCAGAGAAGAATAAACCAGAGAAGAATAAACCAGAGAGTTAATATGCAGACCAGCTATATTATTACTCAGAAAGGCATGATGTATGCTATTGCATCCTCAGATAAAGACATTACAGGTGGCTTGTTAACATTGGTTTTGAAACAGTTTTTTGCAGACTCTGTTTCATTTGTTAAAATATGTGATTTTCTTGAAGGTAATAGAAAAGCTGCATTTAAAATAATCTGCGAAATGCTGGAATCTGATTTCATTAAAATAGATGAAGGTGCAGTAAAAGCTAATCATATAAACAATCCGGCTGATATTTGTGTCGCGGATATGATGCAGGACAATGATTTTATAATATCAGATTTTAATGGTCTGACGGTACATAACAGTGGGTTTACGCAGAAGGATGCACTCAATATATCATCTATGGCGTGTGATCTTATAAAAATATCTCGTCGTTCACAAAATGCAGATAGCAATGCTCACCCACTTCAGCCCGTTTTTTTAGAAACCAACTGGAACCACCATGAAATATGCATTTACCTGTTATACCCCGGAGACTATTCCTGCCTGTTAACATGTAAAAGCCATGGTTTTTTTATGCAAGCAGAAACAATTCCCTTAATCGCTCATTTATGCAGTAGATATACAAATGGATAAAACGAACAGCAGCAGTGATAAACTGATCATCCCGGATGCGGGGTTGAACACATCGGGCACTGAAAATATAACGGGTGTTCTTAAAGATATGAACACTCAGTGCCGGGAAATACAGCTGTCGATGGTCTCTACCACGGATGGTCTTACCATGACGGCAGTAGGTACTGTACTGGACCCTGACCAGGTGGGTGCAATGTGTACAGAATTGATAGCCGTGTGCAATAAAGCGGCCAGACAGCTGGAGCAGGGTGAATTACTGCAGATGATATTGCGCTGCACCGAGGGTTGCCTGTTTCTGATGCCCGCGGGGGAGTATGCCGTGCTGGCTATTATGAGTGTGCCGGATGTTAATCTCGGGCTGTTGATTTTAGAGGCACAACGCGCGGCAAAACTCATTAAAAATACACTCTAGATTATGTGCTTTTACCGGCTGGCGTTTAAGCAGCAGTGAAATAGAGACTGGTTTCTGTGTTATCCACTCATTACGCAGAATATCAGTAAACAGACATTAAAAGCCCGATAATGCTAAAATAAGAGCCTGAAATAATGATGATATTTACATACAGATAAGGCCTTAAATACATGACGGATACGTGCTTACAGTTAAAAGGCAGCGTAGTTACCACTTTTATATTAGAAATTTATCGCTATTCCCCGCAAGAGTTCAGCCAGCAACTGGAAGATAAAATTAATCAGGCTGCTGATTTTTTTCATCAGTCGTCCATTGTTATCAGTCTGGATAAAGTCGACCAGAACGTGGTTGCTATTGATTTAACTGAGTTACTCGAGACCTGTCGTCGGTTTGCGTTGCAGCCAATGGCTTTCAGATGTTCAGATAGTCGCTTTTTTAATGCTATAAAGGAAACCGGCTTAACCCTGTTGTCCGATAGTGCTTTGCGCAGACTGGTAAAAGAGCCGCAGAACCAGAATCAGGTAAACACAGACGAAAAAAACAATGCTGATATTCAGCCGGTAGCGGTTTCACGTAAAAGCCGGATTATTACCCGACCCGTTCGCTCCGGGCAGCAAATTTATGCCGAAGGGGCTGATTTAATCATACTGTCTCAGGTCAGTGAAGGAGCCGAAGTACTGGCAGATGGGCATATCCATGTATATGGCAACCTGCGGGGGCGCGCGCTGGCGGGGGTGAAAGGTGACACCGATGCCCGTGTGTTCTGCCAGAAAATGGAGGCTGAGCTGATCTCTATTGCAGGTAATTTTATGCTCAGTGATGTTCTGCGTGAAAAGGTATGGAAGCAACCAGCCCAAGTGTATCTGGACGAACAGTTCTTGCATGTAGAAGCTGTTTAATTAATACTTTGACTTTTTGAATATTATATCTATCTAATTGATTATAAGGAGCCATGCATTGGCTGAAATTATTGTTGTAACCTCAGGTAAAGGCGGCGTAGGTAAAACCACCACAAGTGCTGCTATCGGCAGTGGCCTGGCGCTTCGAGGGCATAAAACCGTGATAATAGATTTTGATGTAGGGTTGCGCAATCTTGATCTGATTATGGGGTGTGAACGCCGTGTAGTATACGACTTCGTGAATGTATTGAATAAAGAAGCTAACCTGAATCAGGCGCTGATTAAAGACAAGCGCAATGACAAACTGTTTATTTTGCCGGCATCGCAGACACGTGATAAGGATGCATTAACGCAGGAAGGGGTGCAGTCGGTGCTTAATGAGCTGGCTGAGACCTTTGAGTTTATTATCTGTGATTCACCTGCCGGTATTGAAAAGGGTGCACAAATGGCCTTATATTATGCTGATCAGGCCATTGTTGTTACCAATCCTGAAGTATCGTCGGTGCGAGATTCTGACCGTATTCTGGGAATCTTGCAGAGTAAATCACTGCGTGCCGAAACCGGTGGCGAGCCAGTTAAAGAACACCTGTTGCTCACGCGCTATAACCCGCTACGAGTGGCAGAGGGGGAAATGCTGAGTGTGGAGGATGTCGAAGAAATTCTGGCAATTCCATTACTGGGTGTTATTCCAGAGTCTGAAGCCGTGCTTAAAGCCTCAAACCAGGGGGAGCCCGTTATATTTGATGAGACAGCCGATGCGGGCCATGCCTATAGGGATGCTGTTGGTCGGCTGCTGGGTGAGACGGTAGAGTTTCGATTTTTAGAAGCTGAGAAAAAGGGTTTTCTGAAAAGATTGCTGGGAGCCAGATAAGTGAGTATTTTTGATTATTTTCGAACCACTAAAACCAGTTCGGCGACTCTGGCTAAGGAGCGCTTACAGGTTATTGTTGCGCATGAGCGAGGCCAACGCACATTGCCAATATATCTGCCGAAAATGCAGCAGGAAATTATTGAAGTTATAAAAAAATATATCGCCATCGACAGTGACCAGGTAAGCGTAACGGTTGATAATAGCGATGACTGCTCAATTCTGGAATTAAATGTCACCTTACCGGATAATAATTAAAGGTGCCCTGAAACCGGCCTGCATAATTTAGAGTGTGGCCTAATTACCCCCTGCAGCTCGGGTTCAGCCTACCTGCGGCTGACGATTCTGAGCTGTAAGGGGCTTTTATACTATTCGTTAATGTCTAATGGCAGGCATACTATTCGGCCAGGTAATACTTTCTATTTCTGAACCTGTGATCTTTACCCATTATGCCTCTTAATGACGGCGTGTATGCTTTTTACGAACCTGAAGGTGTTTCTTGCTCTGTGGGGAATGTCTGTGCACCGTGTAGTGGTCAGCTATTAAAACATGTGCTGTGGCAATAGTGACATCTCGTTTAAGGCGTGTGTGTTTAATATTGTGATGATTGCCCTTCTCAATATTCTTTATTGGCCGGTGTTTTTTGAGCGACACATGATGTAATGCGGCATTGGCATGTTTATTAATATTACCCGCAAAGCCTTCATTGTTGATGCTCAATCCAGTGACTATTAATAGTGAAAACAACAGCTTATAATGCTTTTTCATCGATATTCCTTAATATTTTATTACTCATAGTTTAATTAACGCACAGCATGAATAATGGTTGACCTGAAGCTGAAAAAAATAAGCATATTTCGGCAGGAAGGAGATGTTCAGAAATGCTGCAGCATTAAAGTATATGCTCTACCAGTTTTTAGAATTATTACATTTTTCACTGTTAATGCGTTTACTGACTAATGTGAGCTGGTACGCCTTACCCGCACACTGCCCGATAATGGTTCCCCAGTAAGTGCTGTCTTTGGGCTGAATAATGACATCAGGTATATTGCGAATATTATTATTGATACAGATTTCTGTTACCGAAATGGTCGTGCTTTGGCATTCCTGTGATGTAACATCATAACACTGGCGAAAATATTGCCTGGAGCTGCAGAATACAGAGGGCAGCGCCGTAGACATATTGTTGACCCAGTCGGATTTATTTATATCAACAGCATTGCCGGAAAGTGGTAGAAACAGGAACATGAATAATTTGATGGCTATTTTCATATTACTGGTTCCACTTTAATGTAAACGTTAGTCCGGTCGGTGGGAGTTTTGCCGTAGAAAACACTTTTACTTACCTGTATGAAGGTAGCAGTTTTTTGATGGATATCAAGTCGAGCATCTGCGGTGGTTGGGTGAATATTTTTTATGAGATAAATTCGATTACAAATTAGTCAGAGTAAACTACACTCTGCTAAAGATATTATATATTTCCCGTTTCTAATGTGAGTTTCACTGCTTTGGCATAATAATTAAAATACGGGCAGTTGAAATACGTGATTAAAAAATGTTAATAAGCTAGCTGAAATGGATAGATATTATTTATAAACACAGCCGTAGAAACAGGCGTATATGCTGCGTAATATGAATTGTGGGCGTTCATATCATATATACCGCTAGCAGGTTAAATCGTACTTTTAAAATGGGCAGGGAGTCTTCTCCCATCAATAATCTAAGAAAATCTAATGCATACAGCTAAAACACTGGTTAAAGAATCCATAGAGCTCATATCATTGCCTGATGTGTATATACGCTTGAGGGATATGATTAGCTCACCCAATTCATCTATGTCTGATGTTGCCCAGATAATAGCCCATGACCCTGCTATTACGGCACGTTTGCTAAAATTGGTAAATAGCCCATTTTTTGGTCTGGCTTCAAAGGTCGATACTATGACCCGAGCAATCAACTTGCTGGGCACTCAACAGGTGCATGATCTGGTGCTGGCAACCGTTGTGGTTGATAGTTTTTCAGGCTTTGTTAATGAATCATATAATATTTATGATTTCTGGTTTAATGGTGTGTATTGTGCTGTAACTGCCCGATTACTGGCTTACCACTGTAAAAGTATCGACACTGAAAGGCCCTTTATTGCGGGTTTATTACATAATATAGGCCATTTGGTCAGCTATCAGATTGTACCGGATGAATCTTGTGCGTCACAGGAGCTGGCAACAGAAAAAAATATCGATCTTTATATTGCCGAGAGAGAAATACTGGGTTTTGACTACGCAGAGGTTGGTGCTGAGTTAATGCGGGAGTGGCATTTACCCGCAAGCCTGCAGGAAATAACAGAATTTCATATTGAACCGGAAAAATCTTCAGATTTTAAACTGGAAACAAACCTCATTCATATTGCATCTATTATGACACAGCATTCGATATTGCAAATACCCATTACGCCGGATACTCTGGCAATAAATGATATCTGCTGGGAAGTAACCGGCTTATCAGCAGATGATATGGCCGAAATTAAAACAGAAGTGGACAAGCAGGCATCAATGGTGATGAGCATGTTGTTTACCCATAATAAAAGCGCATGATTAAGGCTGTCTCGGGTTTTCAGTGTGAAATGTCTTTAGCTATGGCCTAAAGTCGGTTTTGTTCATCACTTCCAGAATTTTTTAAATGGTTCTGGCTCCCAGTCTTCGCGAAACATAATAAACAAACTGCTGGTTAATTTATCTTCTGCAGGAATTCGAATATCCCGTTCTGCGATGTGTATATACTCATCGAGTAAGCGGTGTATTTTTTATTCAACTCCTCCACAGACTCTTCTGTTAACATGTCCCAGACAAAGCGTAAATGATTGCCTTTACATTAATATTATCCTGCATATATGACTGTAGTATTGATTCTAAAAAAATGTTGTATAAGGCCGTTTTTTAGCCAGCTAAAACGTTGTGAAACTTTTAAACGGTAGCGGTTTCCGGCTAATAAATCGATAATACCCAGTCTATCCAGTTTTGTAAAAATATCGGTTAAATCAGATTTTCGGAATTGATACTTTTCCAGTATCTTTTCCAGCATGCATGTCAGTGTTGACATGCTATCAGCAATGCACTTTATGAACAGCTCGTTGGGGCTGGGGTACTGGCCGCTATTATCCCCATTGCTTATTGCATTGAGTGCGCTTTATACCAAGCAGCATTATATAGCTGACCTGCCTACGGGAGCGTTGCTGGGCTGGGTTGCATTTAATATATTTCATTTTATGTACATACCAATATAGATGGGTGAGACCTATCTCCGTTCGTATAGATAGCAGGTCTATTCATGATGAAGAACAACTCAATAATAAGCAGGTTTTATATCCTTCGCCTCTTTAGCGTTTTGTCCCGCAGTGTGATAAGGCAATAACGGTAAAAGTGAAGGCTATAAGCCTGGGCTTTAATAGCTGGCGATATGTCATGTAATCAGCTGGTGTTTTCTAAAAACCACAAGCGCCGATTGAAGAAGAGCCTTAAAATATAAGTAATAGCTATTAAAATCATGAGCTTAGGTGTTTTTTAGGGGGCTTTCTGTGAAATATTCGGCTTGGACTAAACTCTGTCTATATGCCTGTTATAAATACTAAAAGTCTTATGTCCATTGGGTTTGGTGCCGTTATTCTGCTTATGGTACTGATTATTTTTATCGCGCTTAAGCAGATGAACCTCACCTATGTATACATTCAGAAAGTAGTCAACAGTAACAACACTAAAACCAGCCTGGTGAGTAACATGTTAATTGCTGCTCGTGAAAGAACCATCAGTATACAAAAAATAGTTAATATAGATGACCCTTTTGAGCGGGATGATGAGTTCATGCTGTTTAATACATATGGATTAAAGTTTCTTCAGGCAAGAACCCGTCTTAAGTCATTTGAGCTTACCCCGGAAGAAGAAGAGCTAATAGCCGCACAGGGAGAAATAACCAATAATCTTGTTGTTCCATTACAAAGAAAAATAGTCGATCTGGCAATGTCAGATAAGCTGGGCGAGGCAAGGAGGCTGTTACGTGATGAGGTTATCGGTAACCAGAATAAAGTAGTAGAAAAACTATACCTATTACTCAACAATACTGAGAATTCATCTAACCAGGCCGTTTATGATGTGTCATTAAACTTACAGGAGTCAAAAAACAGATTAGTGGTTATGATAGTTGCTACTAGCCTGTTAAGCCTGTTTATTTCCTGGTATGTAATTCGCCGAATTGGATTTTCAGAAATTCAGCTGTTCAGAGAAAAAGAAAAAGCACAGGTTACCCTGCATTCTATTGGAGAAGGCGTTATCAGAACAGACCGGCAGGGAGTCATTGAGTATATGAATACAATGGCTGAAAATTTAACGGGATATTCCTGTGATAAAGCATATGGAAAATTATTACAGAATGTTTTTCCTATAAGTTCAGAAGTAGAAATCGACACTCGAATTAACCCGTTTACTGACGTTGTCAGTAAACAGAAAACACAAACATCAGATAGACATGCTGTACTAAAAAATATTGAAGGAGCTGAGTTTGGTATAGAGTACACAGCTTCCCCAATCAGTGATTATGACGGTTCAATTATAGGTGTTGTTCTGGTTTTCAGAAATGTCACCTCTGTTCGTGAAATGGCAAACCAGTTAAGCTACCAGGCTACACATGATGAGCTTACGGGTTTAATTAATCGACGCGAGTTTGAGAGTCGTATAAAACTTTCTTTACAAACTGCAAGTATTGATGCAGTTGAACACTCATTGTGTTATCTCGACCTTGACCAATTTAAAATTGTGAATGATACATGTGGGCATGTTGCGGGTGATGAATTGTTGCGGCAATTATCTAAACTGTTAAAGCATAAAATTAGAGAAGGAGATACCCTTGCGCGACTAGGCGGTGATGAATTTGGTGTACTATACCTTAATTGCACAATGACTAAAGCAGAAGAGTTGGCGGAATCATTGCGACACAGCATAAATGATTTTCAGTTTAACTGGAATAATAAGTCTTTTTCAGTTGGTGTCAGTGTAGGAATAGTGCAAATTAATAAACACGGCAACATGAATGCGATTTTGAGTGCTGCGGATAGTGCCTGTTATATTGCGAAGGAAAAAGGAAGAAATCGCATCCATTGTTATAAAGAAGATGATAATGAGTTAATTGAACGTGAAGGGCAGATGCAGTGGGTACACAGAATTAATCACGCACTGGAAGAAAATCGATTTGTATTATATTGCCAGCCTATATACAGTCTTTCACAGAATAACTGTGGTCATTACGAGATACTGGTTCGTTTAGTTGATGAAAATAACGTAATAGTGCCTCCTATGGCGTTTATACCTGCAGCAGAGCGTTATAACTTAATGAATGCAATAGATCGTTGGATTTTCAGTCATGCCTTAACGAATATCAGAGAAATATTAGATAGTCAGTGCGGAGCATGTGATCCATTGTTTGCAATTAATTTGTCAGCGCAATCACTGTGTGATGATGAGTTTTTGACATTTGTCGAAAATCAGCTGGAGATTAACAGCATTAACCCAGAATATATCTGTTTTGAAATTACTGAAACCAGTGTGATTGTTAATCTAACCAGAGCTCAGCACTTTATAAAAACACTTAAAAAACTGGGCGTTAAATTTTCACTTGATGATTTTGGTAGTGGTCTAAGTTCATTTGCATACCTTAAAAATTTGCCGGTAGATTTTCTTAAAATTGATGGGGCTTTTGTTAGAGACATTATTACTGACCCTATTGATATGGCTCTGGTTGAGTCTATTAACCAGGTGGGTCATATAATGGGTATCAAAACCATAGCTGAATATGTTGAAAATCGTGAGATTTTCGAAAAGCTCAGTAAAATAGGTGTCGATTACGCGCAGGGCTACTATATATATAAACCATTGCCACTTAAAGACATCACTTTGAATGAGTCTATATGTTTAGCGTAGCTGTATACATTGAAAACTACAGTTTAGCCAATATTTCTTTCGCTGATTTCGTCTACACAAATGGTTTCTTATTTATGTTGTGCGTTTTAATGAATTTCATAATACTCTTCTCCAGTTCTTTCACGGAGGTAAATACACCCCGGCGTAATTGCTTTTCGGTAAGTAAGCCAAAAAATCTCTCTACTAAATTCAACCGGATGAACTGGTTGGTCTAGCTCACCATTCATCACCGCCGCAATAAACCGCTGCTTTAAAGTGGGTCTGCTAGCCCCATCAATTGACGCATCAGGCAAATAAGCTTCAGTATAAAAATAGTAGAGGGATAATGAATAAATTATCTACAAATACAGCAAATTTAAAAACGCTGATGAAAAAGACAGAGCACAATAAATTCTGGGTTTTTCTGCAGTCTCGTTATGCCCAAAAAAGAAAAAGAAGCGGTACCCTGTAAAGTATGTTAAATTGTACGTTATTATGTACAAAAGGTATTCGGCTATGCGGCCTATAAATCTAAAAGAAGATGTTCAACCCCTCTCAGAATTTCGCTCTGGAGTCAGCTCATACATACAACAAGTTACTGAAACTAAAAGGCCTTTGCTAATTACACAGCATGGAAAAGGCGTTGCAATACTGGCTGATGTAGAAGAATTTGAGAAATTGCAGATGCGCTTAGAGCTTTTAGAGAATATATATAAAGCCGAGTCTCAAATTGAGGAAGGCAGGGGCATCCCCCATGAAGATGCTAAATCAATGGTAATGAAGAGCGTAAAATCTTGAAAATAACCTGGTCACCCCTGGCAGTAGACCAAGTTCGAGATATAGCGTCATACATAGCATTAGACAAACCATCTGTTGCTGTACAGTGGGCAGAAAAAATATTTAACTCGGTAGAAATACTTTACGAGAATCCTGAAAGTGGGCGAATCGTGCCCGAAATAAAAAGAAAAGAAATAAGAGAGCTCGTGCAGGGTAATTACAGAGTAATATATAAAATAAAATCGAAAGGAAAAGAAATTCTAGTTCTGGTTGTACAGGGTTATTGGCAAAAATTAATAGAAGATGAAATCGGGCAAAACGAATAAGGATAGATTGTGAGATCAAACTGGCTGACTCCATAATTTTCTTAAGTTAAAAATATGATACCTTCAATATTATTAGGCACGGCGAACATTCCCAATAATGGGGGTGAGCTGAGGCTAACTCGGCGCAAAAATGATTTTACTATACATCTAAAAGGTGCACGTGGAGAGTTAATGAGCAGCCGAGTGCATGGCTCTGAGATAGCCCTGGCTGAATTAGGCTGCGCGCATATTCAAGGCGTAGAGAATACAAAAGTGTTAGTCGGCGGCATGGGGATGGGTTTCACACTGGCTGCAGCCCTTAAGGCAACATCCAGTAATTCACAGGTGATTGTTGCTGAACTGGTGGCCGAAGTTATTGAATGGAATAAAGGTCCATTGGGCGAATGTGCAGGCAGACCGCTTGATGATAACAGAGTTCAGATACAGTTGGGTGATGTGGCCGAACTTTTCAAATCAAAGCAGGCCACTTATGACGCTGTTTTATTAGATGTCGATAACGGTCCTGAGGGCTTTACACAAGCCGACAATAACAAGTTATATTCAATTGAAAGTTTGCAGGCTATACGGCAAACACTACAGCCTGGTGGCATGTTGGCCATATGGTCAGCCTGGCACGACCCTAAATTCACCCTGCAGTTGAAAAAAACGGGTTTTAAGGTTGAAGCTAAAACCGTCAGGTCACATAAAGGGAAAGGTAGTCGTCATACTATTTATCTGGCAAGGAAATAATAAAAAACTGTGTCAGAAATATATTGGCCGAAAAAACATTGAGGTCAAAGACTGAAGCCAGATGTTGGGGGCATATATGGCCCACCTCGTATTACAAGATAAAACTCGATCAGCTAAAAGTGTTGCTTTCATATATCCGGTCTTTTTATGAAATGCTCCAGGCTGCTGCTTCTGATGGAATCGGCGCATAGCTATCTCACCAGGTTTTTGTCTCTATTGAGTTTGAAGCCCCGGCATATTTTTAGATGTCCAGTCTTGTCGATATGTCTGTCCGGATAATCCGAGAAGCTGAGGATCAAGCCCGGGCTAATACTGCCCTCTACTCAACCTTACCCCGCAAAAGCGGCGCATATTCCTGATCACAGCCATTGATATGATTAATCAGCCAGGACTTCAGGTACTGGGTTAATTCATTCATATTATGGGAGCTGCTGCTGCGGTAGTTTTCTATGTGTTTTGTAATTTGTGCAATCATGGTTTCATGCTGGTGTTTATGTTGTTCAAAATCCCGGTAGTTGAATTTCTGCAGCATCTCTTCTTCTCTTGAGAAGTGGTATTTTGTGTAGTCGAGCAGGTCATCGAGAATAATGTCGATCATGGCATCATCGGTGGTGTAGTGTACGGCGGTTTGTAGCTGGTTGATCATGCCGAGTAGTTTTTTATGGTCTTTATCGATTGACTGAATCCCAACACTGTAGGCATCTTTCCATTTTATAAAGCGTTTGGCTATGATTTTATCGTGAATAAAGGGGATAATAACAAGAACAAAAATCAGCACCCAGGGCAGGGGATGGTCGAAACCCAGCATAAATCCCAGTACAATCATAACCAGCAGCAGCAGTATTGATACAGCTAAAATAAACATGCTGATACCTTTTGTTACCATGGACATAGAGTGTTACCCTCTGGATTCAATAAGTTAATGCATAAGTATAACGTAATTTTATGATGTTTTAACTGACATAAGTCAATTGCTTGAATTCGACTCTATGGCTTAATTCTGAATAATCAGTTGGCCGTGAAAAAACTAATATGCGATCTATGAAATCAATACTGGTCCTTGTTTTATTTCTGCAGCTTTTTATGGTGCCGGCGGGTGCCAATGCATCAGCTTATTCGGCTGAATTAAAACAACGATTATCGAAGGCGTTAAGCGACATGCCTGAAGATTATCAGCCCCGTACTGAACATTTTTGTGATAATAAATTACCCTGCTATACAAACCGCCTGATTTTAGAGGCTTCTCCCTATTTATTACAACATGCCCATAATCCGGTTAACTGGTATGCCTGGGGTGAGGAAGCACTGGCCAGAGCGAAACGTGAAAATAAGCCCATTTTTCTTTCTATTGGTTATGCGGCCTGTCACTGGTGCCATGTGATGGAAAAAGAAAGTTTTGATAATAAGGCGATTGCAAAAATTTTAAATACGCATTTTATTTCAATTAAAGTCGATCGTGAGCAACGCCCGGATATCGATGAGTTTTATGGCCATGCTGTGATGATCTTTCAGGGTCAGCAGGGTTGGCCTATGTCGGTTTTTTTGACGCCAGATGCGCGGCCTTTTGGTGGCGGCGGCTATTACAGTCGAAATGAGTTTGAAGCCTTGCTGTTGAAAATGTCTGATGACTGGAGCAACCGGCGGCAGGCGGTTGTTTTAAAGTCTGATCAGATATTGGCTGACATTAAAGGTATGAGCGCAAATCAGGATAATGCACTGGTTTTTAATGACGGATTGCGTAAAAAAGCATTAAAAAGTTTATATTCTATCGTAGATAATTATAATGGCGGATTTGGTGAGGGCAGTAAGTTCCCGAGGGAACCCTGGTTGTTTTTGCTGCTGGATGACAGTTATTCTAAAGCGCCTGGTGATGTGTCTGCGCAAGCTTTGTTTAATACTTTAAATCATATGGCCAGGGGTGGGATTTATGATCAGTTGGCGGGTGGCTTTCATCGCTATTCAACGGACCCATACTGGAAAATACCGCATTTTGAAAAAATGCTGTATAACCAGGCCTTACTCATTCAGATTTATTTACGTGCGAATAATATTAAGCCGGATGTACGGTACACACGTGTTGCGCAACAAACCGCTGACTTTTTGTTATCGGAAATGCGGGATGTAAACGGGGCTTTTTATTCAGCTTTTGATGCAGACTCTGCTGCTTCTGAGGGGCAGTTTTATTTATGGACGCTTAAGGAGTGGATGCAGTTGCTGGGTAAATTTGATGGTGAGTTGGCGGCTGAAATATTTGATGTTGATGAGTATGGAGAAACTGAAAATGGTGAGAATATTTTATATATTGCCACTACTCTGAATGAGTATATGGACGAGCATGCTGAAGATAAAAAAATATCGCTGGCGAAGTTAAAACAGCGAATGGCGCGGATAACAAAAAAATTATGGGCTGCGCGTGAGCTTCGTGAAAAGCCAGCACTGGATAAAAAAATAATTATGGGCTGGAATGGGCTGGCGATAACGGCATTGGCTGAAACTGCTCAACAATTAAATAAGCCGGACTATCTCGCTGCAGCGACCGGGGCGGCGGATTTTATCTGGCGCGAGCTGCAGGGCGAGGGGTATTTTAACCGGGTTTATTATGCGGGTAAAAAATCACAGCCCGCACAGTTAGCCGATTATGCTTTTTATTTACAGGCACTGATCACACTGTATGATATTAGTGAAAGCCGCCTCTGGTTGGCCCGTGCAGAAGTCTTAACGAAAATGATGCTGAAGTTGTTTGAAGATACAGAAAACGGCGGATTTTATAATGTTCGGCTTGATAAGAAATCTCCATTACCGTCCAGGGTAAAAACGGCTTTTGATAGAACTCTGGTCGCCGGCAATGCGGTGGCTGCGCACATGTTGATTCGGCTTGCCAGACGCACGGGTAATAATGATTACCTGAAAAGTGCTAATACGCTGTTTCAGGCTTTTGTGGCGGATGTTGAGGAAGTGCCCAGCGCGTTTTCAGGCTTATTGCTTGCATTTAATGAGCTGCAGCAGGGCGAGAAAGATTTACCCGTATTTACAGCCAGCGGCCATATTCGAATAGACGGATATTTAAACACCATAAGTGAAACGGACTATCGCCTGACTCTGGAGCTAAAATTTGATGATAGCTGGCATATTAATTCATATCAGCCGCTGGATAAAACCTTAATTCCTGTTGCTTTATCGCTTGCGGCGGGGTCTGGTAATGCGGAATGGGAAATTCAGAATATTGAGTATCCGAAGCATGAGCTGGTGAAATTGAATTTAAGTCAGAAACCGCTTGCTTTGTATCAGGGGCATATTAGAATTATTTCCAGGCTTAAAAAAAATGCGACTGCTGAATTCAGTCCTGTGGTTAATTTGCAGTTGCAGGCCTGTAATGACCGCATTTGCCTGCCGCCGGAGAATATAGTGTTAACCCCTCGTCTAATACCGCAGTAAAGAAGCGGGGCTTCATGGTATGCGTTCCCACGCAGAGCGTGGGAACGAGAACAATACAGGCTACGGGAATAAAAGCAATATAAGCGTGGCACGAGGGCAATACGGGTTACTGAAATAAAAGCTCAGAAACGAGATTAAATAGCAGGTACTTTGTTGAAATAATATATTGTCTGTTGTACAGGTTTATTAATTAAAATATGAAGAGGTTGTGATAAGTGGATCAGGAAAAGCAGATAGAGCAGATGGTTTTAACCTGTATTGATACAGCAAAGGCGATGCTGGATGAGTACGAGCTGGTGATGCCCTTCGGCATACGTTCATTCAGTGACTCTGAAGACCTGAAAATGAATTGCCCGGGTGATCAGAAGCCTGAGGCTGACTGGGCCGAACAGATTGATATGGTGGTGGCGGAGCTTAAAGGCTTTGTTAATAGTGAAAATATATTTGCTACGGCACTGGTTACCGAGCTTCAGTCAGAGGGTGAAACCGGTATTGGCTTGCAGGTTGAAACCGAGCTTTCTTCGGTTTTATTTGTTTACCCATATAAAAAAGAAGGTGAAGAATGGGTGATTGATGAGCCAATACAAACCGATCAACTGTTAACGACGGTTTATGGTAATAATGCGGCATAAACATTATGCGATTAATTTTATAAGCCTGAGGATAAGTAAACTCTGCTTATTTGTGCTGTTGTTTCAGTCTGGTAACCTGTTAGCTGTTAGTTGGGATGAAGTTTATCAGGCTAAAAGCAAATATGAAAAGCATGTGAAAATTGTTCAGTTAGCGCAGCTTGAAGACAGCCGGGCGCAATTTGTTTTAAGTCACCATTACCGACTGGGAGAGCATGTTCAAAAAGACGGGAATAAAGCGAATGAATGGTTATTTAAGTCGGCCAATAATGGCTATGCAGAAGCTGAGTATATGCTGGCATCCAGTTATAATACACCTCGCTATAACTTCTCACTGGATTATGAACAGTCAGTGATGTGGCTTAAACGTGCAGCGAAACAGGGACATCTGGATGCCCAGTATGAATTAGGCGAACAATATCATGTCGGACTGGGGGTTGAGAGAGACCTTATTCTAAGTTACATCTGGCTAAATCTGGCAAGCCGGAGTAATCGTTTTTTAGCCACCCGTTCCCGTCTTATGGTTAAAGATGAAATGACAGATCAGCAGATTAAAACGGCAGACGCACAATTACCTGAATATTTTAAACGATATGCTGATAACAATAATATGAGAAATGCGCAGTGATAGAATCCAGTCTGGCCCAGACAGGCTATGAAAATTATTATCAGATGTTATCAGATAAGATTCGGATGGAAGCTTACCGTACAGCTATTTTTAAAACGGTAAAATCCGGTGATATTGTGGTGGATATGGGGGCGGGAACAGGCCTGCTGGGTATCTGGGCGTTGCAGGCCGGTGCATCGAAAGTGTATGCCATCGAAAAGACGGATGCCATTAATCTTGCGAGGGAAATAGCGAAGGCGAATAATTACCTGCATAAAATTGAATTTATTAATAAAAATTCAATGGATGTTGAGCTTCCGGAAAAAGCCCATGTTTTAATTTCTGAAACACTGGGCAGTTTTGGTGTTGATGAAAATACCATACAGTTTACGCAGGATGCCCGGCAACGTTTTTTGCTTGATGGTGGCACACTTATTCCTCAGTCTATTGAGGTATTTGTAGCAGCGCTTAATGACCGTCAGGTTTATAATAAAGTTGATTTCTGGCGGCATATTCCCGATATTGATTTTTCGCCGGCCTTTGAGTTATTTTCCAGAAAAATCATGGTTGAATCTGTGAATAACAGAGGTCTGTTGTCGGCACCTGTTAGCATGGGTTGCATTGATTTAACAAAGGATATGGATGTCTCTTTTGGTGCACGAAAGTATATGAAAATTGAAAAAGCCGGCACCATTCACGGTGTGGCCGGCTGGTTTCACACGGTATTATGTGACGGGATTGAAATTAACACTGCACCGAATAGTCCAATAACACACTGGAAACAGGCTTTCTTTCCCTTTAGAGAGGCTATTGATGTGATTAAGGGCGATGTTCTCGACTGGTCTGTGAGTGTGGGGGGGAAGAACGCTAACAGCGATGACACCCGTATTGCCTATGAATATCGATGTACTCAACTAAAAAACGAAACTCAGCAGCAGGCAAAATTCGACATCGGGCGTAATGATAAATGCCCCTGTGGCAGTGGTAGAAAATATAAGAAATGTTGTATGAATTAGTTGTGTTTTTATGTGAACTTGCCTGTTTAGTGTTTTTGGATGCATGATAAAGCTATGCCTCTCCGGATTTCGATTTGCTGAAGACAAGAACGTATAAAAGAACTTATTATGGATGCATCAGTAAAAGCGGCATATCATTATGTTATGAGATATACAGGTATTTTATTTTTACTGTTTTCATTTAACTCCCTGTCATATTCAGTGCAGGCAAAATATAAAGAAGGAAGTATAATGTCGCTCACGCAACAACAGACAGATGTGTTAGAAGAACAGTTATATGAAGCGACCATAGCGGGGAATGTTGAAAGGGCTAAAAAAGCCTTGGCTCAGGGAGCACCTGTCAATATGACACTCAGTAATGGAAATACGCTGATTGAAAATCTTTTTAACGGCGGTGGAGTGAGCGATCAAAAGGAAAACATGATCAACCTTCTTATTTCAGAAGGCTCAAAACTGGATGTAG
>UOFI01000188.1_pt1 | contig 36744 bp, 32 predicted proteins | sample 1988361 | NCBI WGS metagenome assembly UOFI01 (sample SAMEA4712194, study PRJEB27164) | hydrothermal vent metagenome | biome: marine basaltic hydrothermal vent biome; feature: marine hydrothermal vent; material: mineral | place: Pacific Ocean | collected 2011-06-14/2011-07-23 | depth 1689 m
CCTGTATAGCCAGGGTAGCGGTTCAGGTTCCTCTATATGGACTGTTCGAGTACATAATTCCGCCGTCATTTAAGGTGCGATTGTTAGAAGGTTGCAGGGTCAGGGTTGCGTTTGGTCGTAAGCCGCTGGTTGGCATGGTGATGTCAGTGAGTGATCAGTCGAGTTTTCCCGCAAACAAACTTAAACCCTTGCTTGAGTTAATCGATGCAGAGCCTGTACTGAGCCCGGATATATTATCACTGTTGCAATGGGCTGCGCGGTATTACCACTACCCATTGGGCGAGGTCATCTTCAGCTCCCTGCCCAAATTGATCAGGCAGGGCGACTCGCTTGAGCTTAAGCACGAGAAATGCTGGAAACTGACACCGCTGGGGCGTGAAATAAATGTCGATGAGGTAAAGCGTGCACCAAAACAGTCAGCACTATTGCAGTATATTCAAGCATCAGATCTGTCTGAGTTTTTTGCTCATCATTTTAATGAAAACTGGAATAACTGGCGTTCCCCGGTTCAGTCATTAGTAGAAAAATCATTATTAACACTGGAAAACAGGGCAGTGTCTGAAGGCGCTCACTGTACGGGCGAAAAAATAAAGCCATTACAGCTTAACCCACAACAGATAGATGCGGCCGATGCGGTTAAAACAGCGCTGGGTCGATATCAGACGTTTTTGTTACAGGGTATAACCGGCAGCGGTAAAACGGAGGTTTATCTCGATATTATTGATGCCGCATTGACTGCAGACACTCAGGTGCTGGTGCTGGTGCCTGAAATTAGCCTGACACCCCAGCTGACACAGCGTTTTCAGGCCAGGCTGGATACCTTTGTTGCCAGTCTGCATTCCGGGCTGAATGATACGCAGCGTCACAGTGCCTGGGTGCAGGCAAGCAGTGGGGATGCGCGGGTTGTTATTGGCACCCGTTCGGCCCTGTTTACGCCAATGCCGAAACTGGGCCTGATTATTATCGATGAAGAGCATGATGGTTCGTTTAAACAACAGGAGGGGTTTCGCTACCATGCGCGGGATCTGGCCCTGATAAGGGCCAGAAATAAAAAAATACCGGTATTGCTGGGTTCTGCAACCCCGGCTTTTGAGAGCCTGGAAAATGTAACGCGAGGGCAGTATCAGCTGTTGCAGTTAAACCAACGAGGAGCACAGGGTGCAAAGCCGCCCAAAGTCAGCTTGCTGGATGTCTGTCGCAGCCCGATGGAAGATGGGATTTCATTGCGGCTGATGCAGAAAATAACCGAGCACATTGATAATGGCGGGCAGGTACTGCTGTTTTTAAACCGGCGGGGATATGCGCCCCTGTTAATGTGTCATGAGTGTGGCTGGACCACTGCCTGCACTCGATGTGATGCGAATATGACCCTGCATCAGCATAATCAGCGTTTACGCTGCCACCATTGTGGCGCAGAAAAAAAGGCCCCCACCCAGTGCCCGCAGTGTCAGCATGAAAGCCTGTATATTCCAGGGGCGGGTACAGAGCGCGTAGAAAGTGCGCTGACAGAAAAATTTCCAGCAGTAAAAATAAGCCGCATAGATCGAGACACCACCCGGAGAAAAGGTGAGCTGGACAGAAAACTGCAACAGGCGCGCAATGGTGAGGTAAAAATATTGATCGGCACGCAGATGCTGGCTAAAGGTCATGATTTTCCAGACGTGACGCTGGTGGGCATTCTGGATGCAGATCAGGGGCTGTTTAGTGCCGACTTTCGTGGTACCGAGTATATGGCTCAGCTCATTGTTCAGGTATCCGGCCGGGCCGGCCGGGGTGAAAAACCCGGTGAAGTGATTATTCAGACACATCATCCCGAGCACCCATTGTTGCATATGCTGCTTGAGTCTGGTTATAGCGGTTTTGCCAGAGAAGCCCTGAAAGAACGTAAGCTGGCGGAGTTTCCACCCTATACCCATATGGCTATTTTGCGCAGCAGCGCCATTGAAAAAGACCATGGACAGGTATTTCTAAGTGAGTGCAGAGAAGCCTGCAACTATGCCGATATTCAGCTGTACGGCCCCTTGCCAGCCCCCATGGAGCGCAGAGCCGGGCGCTATCGCTGGCAGTTAATTCTGGTTTCCCGGGAGCGCAAAAAATTGCACGGTGTATTGCACCAGTGGGTGCCAGAGATAGCAAAGCTGAAGTTGGCGAGTCGGGTCAGATGGTCGATTGATGTCGACCCCCAGGAAATGTTCTGAGGTATTTGTCCTGAAAAAACATTGCCATGCCTCACTCAGGCTGTTTACCTGTTCATTCGGGCTTTATCAGCGGCGATAAATATCAGCTTAACAATCAGTAGAACCATTGGCGTTCCATGCATAAACAGATCAAAAATATCTATCGGTTTGCTTAAGCTGCCCTCGAGTAGCATCTTCAGTTTTTGCCCTAAATGCGGCTCAGAAGTCACAGGCGCTATTGCCATAAAAAAAGTAATTGCTGCAAGAGGAATCAGAGGTATTTTCTGAATTAATGCCTGTATTTTGATCATAAGTGGATATTTCTTATAAGGAGCGGGGATGGTATTCGAGGTGCGTAATAGAGTCAAAACATAAGTGAGTGGTTTGGCATGCTGCGTATCCAGGTGCTTTCAGCTAAACGGTAATAAGCACGTTAAAAAGCGGTCTAAACTCCACTTACTAAACCAGAAACGCTGATATGTCGAGCTATTAAATAGAATTATATATACATTATTTTATAATATGTTAATATTCTGCGCCAATTTTTGTTGACCGGTGAAAGCTCCTCCCCCCATATTTACAGGGCGACTTTTCTGGTCTGTTGTAGTTTGAAAGACATATATACGGAGTCGCATTATGACCACAGGTATGAAGTTAAAGCAGTTTTTACTGCATGAAAAACGCGCTGGGATTGATCTGCCCTATGATCTAATCGAGTTGATCCACGAAGTGAGCATCACGTGCAAAGAAATTGCTGCAACAGTGAGCCGTGGTGAGCTATCCGGTGTGCTGGGCGTAGCAGGCTCTGAGAATATTCAGGGTGAAGCGCAAAAAGAGCTGGATATTATCACTAATGATATTATGGCCGATCACATGAGCCTGAGCGGCCTGGTTGCAGGCATGGGTTCTGAAGAAATCGATGACCCCATTGATGTGCCGGCAAAAGAGCGCGGCGAGTATTTGCTGATGTTTGATCCACTGGACGGTTCATCCAATATTGATGTGAACATCTCAGTGGGCACCATTTTTTCCGTATTAAAAGCACCCCTGGGCTGTAAAGAAACCCCCAAGCTGGATGATTATCTGCAAAAAGGGAATGAGCAGAAAGCCGCTGGCTTTGTTGTTTATGGCCCGGCCACCGTATTTGTTCTGACCACCGGCCAGGGCGTGCATATGTTTACACTGGATAATAGTATCGGTGAATTTGTTCTAACCACTGAAGGTGTTCAAATTCCAGAAGAAACCACTGAATATGCCATTAATATGGCCAATCGTCGTTTCTGGGATGAGTCAATGAAGCAATACATTGAAGACTGTCAGATGGGTGAAGATGGCCCGCTGGGCAAGCGCTATAATATGCGCTGGGTGGCTTCAATGGTGGCAGAGGTTTACCGCATTCTGGTTCGTGGTGGAATCTTTATGTATCCATATGATAATCGTGACCCTTCAAAAGCCGGTAAATTACGTTTAATGTATGAAGCCAATCCAATGAGCTTTATTATTGAACAGGCCGGTGGCATGAGCTCGACGGGTAAAGGGCGCATAATGGACGTGGACTCAATAGGTCTTCATCAGCGTGTGCCGGTGGTATTAGGCTCAGCGAAAGAGGTGAAAAAAGTTGAGGAATACCATTTGAAGGCTGAAAAGGTTGCCTAGCCCAGCTATTTCATGGTTTTTGGAGGCTGTAATTTTTTGAGCGTGCCTGTGAACCTGGAAAGATCAGTTGAATTGCAAAAGTCTGCGCAAGCCCTTGGCTAACTGCTTAAGTTAAGCACTGTTTCTTATCTTTGATATATGCAGGCGGGCAGTCAGGCGCATGCACGAAGACTGTGCTGGAAAAGCGAATGTAGCAATAATAAAAACAGCGCCCGGACCAGGTTTATGCTTCGGGCATAAGCTCGATGGGTCACGAAAAAATCACTCACCTTAAAAAATTCTTCTTATATTCTTCATATAATGCTAACGCCTGTCGGCGGTCTTTTCTGTTAAGCTTTTGATAGGTAAATTGTGCATTCTTTTTAGCGTTAGCAATGTTTTTTTCAGTCGCCAGTTTAAACCAGACAAAGGCCAGTACTCTGTCCCGTTTAGTGCCCTGTCCTGAGAAGTATAGCCGGCCAAGGTTTGCCTGAGCATCGGCCGCGCCTTTTCTTGCCGCTTTATTATACCAGCGATAGGCTTCAGCTAAATCTCTGGGTGCACCCTGGCCCTGTTCATGTATATAGGCCAGGTTGTACATGGCGGAGACACTGCCATTTTTAGCCGCTTTATAATACCAGCGTAAAGCGAGGTCGTAATCCTGAGGTAGGCCTTTGCCGTATGCATAAAGTTGTGCAAGGTAGTAACAGGCTGCACCGTGGTTTTTGTTTGCAGCAAGTCGCAACCAGTGTTCGGCAGTGGTTAAATTCTGTTCGACATCCTGGTCGTTAATATAAAGTTTCCCCAGGCGAAACTGTGCATCGGCATCGCCCTGAGAAGCGGCTTCAGTTAACCAGTGAAGTGCCTGTTTAATATTTTTTTCAACACCTCTGCCTTCGCTATACATTACGCCAAGGTTGTATTGAATTTCACGATCTCCTGCATTTGCAAGGGGCGTCCACAGGCTGAGAGCGATTTCATACTGGCCTTTTTTAAAAGCAAGTAAGCCATCATTTCTTGCACCCGACATGCTCTGCAATGAAGTGCTGAGTAAGCCGAGTGAGAGTAACGCAATTAAGTATATTTTAAGCATGTTTTTTTTGAAACTGTTTTACCTTTTTTAAAAACATATTGCATTGATCGGTATTTAGCTGATCTTCATTTAAAAGATGCAGTTCATCGGTTATCGGCAGCAATGGGTATTTCTGTAATATAGCGTTAACAAAAACACCACGGGTAGTGGTTATAATATTATTCTGCGGGTTAAAAACCGGGATATTGGCAATGCCGCAACTAGGAGATTTACTTTTAAAAATATAACCATGAATGGAGTTTAGTTCAGTGCTGCGTTGTTTGCAGAATGTGTGCATGGTCTGGCTAATGTCTATCGACGGGTCATCTCTGCCGGTAATTCTAAGCTCAGATAATGACTCGTTAAGCTGCGCGCTGGTTAGCTGTATGGGAGGGCGGGGCACGCCAAGCCCCATTTCAACTTCCGGGCAGACGCTTATAACGTTAAAGTGGCAGTTAATAAAACCTATTATGAGCGGATAGCGTTTTATTTTTGCATCATATCTGACTCTGTCGCCTAATAAACACTGGCTGACCGCTATTTGTGGTTTAGTGTTTATTTTGCGCATATTTATTCAGGTATAAAAAACATTTATTTTTTTGCGCCCATTTTAATCGCACGCTCTCTTGTTTTGCCGGCTTCTACCGCCTGTAAACCTGAGTCCCATGCCGGCATTGTTTCGGGCCAGCCAAAGCTGTGTTGTGTGACGAGTTCGCTAAGAGAGTTAAGGTGTATCTCGCTGTCATTCAGGCAGGGAATGTAATCAAAATCAACGCCACCACGGTTTAAAAAAATTTCACGGTTTTCGATATTAATTTCTTCAAGAGTTTCCAGACAGTCGGTAGAAAAACCTGGGCAAACCACATCGATGGCTTTGATTCCCTGATGGGCGAGTTGCTTCATAGTGTTATCTGTGTAGGGTTGCAACCATTCTTCTCTGCCAACACGAGACTGAAAAGTCACTTTCCATTTTGCATCTTTAAGTAAAAGTTTATCAGCAACAAGTCTGGCGGTTTTCAGGCACTGGCAATAGTAGGGGTCACCGTTATCAACAAAGCTGCGGGGTATTCCGTGAAATGAAAAGACCAGCACTTCAGGTTTTCTATCGCGAGTACTCCAGTGGTTTATAATGCTCTTTGCAAGTGCATCAATATACGCAGGTTGATCGTGGTAACTATTAATAAAGCGTACATCGGGCAGCCAACGCCATGTTTGTAGTTCACTTGTTACCGCATCGAATACTGAAGCTGTTGTAGTGGCGGAATATTGTGGGTACATGGGCAGTATTAAAAAACGCTTTGCACCGGCTTTGCGCAAGCCCCGTAAAGCATCTTTTATATTCGGGTTGCCATAGCGCATAGCGACATCCACCAGCACGTTGCCGCGAATTTTAGAATGTAATTTTTTTTCAAGTTTCTGTGCCTGAAGTATTGATGTGCTGATGAGCGGTGAGCCCTGATCAGTCCAGACTTTTCTATACATGGCAGCGCTGTGGCGTGGCCTGAAGCGCAAAATATATCCATGTAATATTAACCACCACAGTGGTCGAGGCATTTCAACCACTCGGGGGTCCCAGAGAAACTCGGCAAGGTACTTGCGCACATCGCTCGTAGAAGGTGAAGCTGGGGAGCCGAGATTGACAAGTAGAACACCGAGTCGTTCTTTGCTTCCATGAGTAAAATGTGTATGGTTTAGATAGTTTGTCATTAAGTTAAACTTATATAATTTTTAAAATTGTGAGGGGTCAGTCCCAAAAACACATGATTATACATACGGTTGTTAGAAAACTATCTGTATAATAGCCTGCTAAATTTCAACCATGCAAGGTTTTCAGCGCGGTTTTGCAGAAAACCCTGTTTTTATTTGAGCTGGGGTGTAAAGCAGGTGCTTAATTCTATTGCATAGAATGAAGTTATACCTCAATTAACACTAATGTTACAGTTCAGGAAGGAGTTAATAAAATGCCAATAAGTGTGGCAGTACCAAATGAAACAGCAGATGGCGAGCGTCGAATTGCGCTTGACCCCGTTGTGGCAAAAAAATTAATTGAACTGGGTGTTGACGTTCGCATGCAGAAAGGCGCGGCTTCTTCCGCACATTTTACGGATGAGCAGTTCAAAGGTGTAAAACTGATTGAATCGGCAAAAGAGCTTTATAAAGATGCCGATATGGTCTTTAAGGTTCAGCCCCCTACGATCGATGAGCTGAACATGATGAAAGATGGCTGTGTTATCGCCAGTTTTATGTCACCACATAAAAATCAGGATTTAACGAAGCGCATGTGTGAGAAAAAGGTCACCAGCCTGGCAATGGAGCTGGTGCCCCGTATATCTCGTGCTCAATCGATGGATGCGCTATCTTCCCAGGCCGGCATCGCCGGTTATAAGGGCGTCATTATGGGGGCCGACAAGGCTTCAGTCTTTTTCCCGATGTTGACCACTGCAGCCGGCACTATACGCCCGGCCAGAGTATTGATCATCGGTGCGGGTGTTGCCGGGTTACAGGCCATAGCGACTGCAAAGCGATTGGGCTCTATCGTAGAAGCCTATGATGTTCGCTCAGCCACTAAAGAGCAGTGTGAGTCACTGGGAGCTAAATTCGTTGATACCGGCGTCAGTGCAGACGGCGAGGGTGGTTATGCTCGTGAGCTATCTGATGAAGAGAAGCAGCAGCAGCAGGAAGTACTGGATAAGCATATTTGCTCATCAGACGTTATTGTAACCACTGCAGCGATTCCAGGGCGTCCATCACCCAAAATTATCAGTGCAGATGTGGTCGCCAAAATGAAGGTTGGAGCGGTAATCGTTGATCTGGCCTCAGAAGGTGGCGGTAACTGTGAGCTGACAAAACCAGGCGAAACCGTAGATTTCGAAGGTCGCGTAAGCATACTCGGGCCGCTGAATGTAGCGAGTCAGGTGCCGGTACATGCCAGTGAAATGTACGCCAAAAATTTATTTAATCTGGTTTCACCTTTTATTAAAGAAGGTGAGCTTGAGCTGGACTGGGAAGACGAAGTTATTGCTAATACAGCCTTAACCCATGACGGTGAAATTAAATCAGAACGTTATAAGGAGCAGCAATCATGATTGAAATTGGTGGCTTTACAGCACTTTATATATTTATGTTATCCGCATTTACAGGCTATGAAGTAATCAGCCGTGTGCCGGTTATTCTGCATACGCCGATGATGTCCGGCTCGAATTTTATTCACGGTATCGTGCTTGTAGGCGCAATTGTAGTCATGGGGCATGCTGCAACAACCCTGGAGCAGGTGATTGGCTTTTTTGCTGTTGCTTTAGCGGCGGGTAATGCAGTAGGTGGTTATGTTGCTACAGTGCGCATGCTAGAGATGTTTAATCCGAAAGAGAAGAAGGGCGAGGCGTAATGGATACATTTATTCAGGTAGTTTACTTCGTCGCCGCAGTATTATTTATACTGGGCTTGAAAAAAATGAGTTCACCGGTAACGGCTACAGGCGGTATCGTCTGGGCAGGTATCGGTATGGCTGCAGCTTCAGCTGTCGCATTTTTTGAACCTGGCGTATTTGCTAATAGCACGAATGTATTCATTATTGTTCTGGCGATTGTTATGGGTTCAAGTATTGCCTATATCACAGCAAAGCGGGTGCAGATGACCGATATGCCGCAGATGATTGCCATCTATAACGGCATGGGCGGTGGTGCAGCGGCTGCAATAGCGGGTGTTGAACTGGTGAAAATGGCTGGAGCTACTGCTGCTGGTGGTGAGCACGGAGGGGGAATGAGTGATACGGCCCAGATACTGGCTGTGATCGGCGCACTGATTGGTGCGGTGTCCTTCTCAGGTTCGGCAATTGCCTTTGCAAAATTACAGGGGCTGATGCAGAAAACCTTCCGTTTGCCGATGCATATGGTTTTGAACCTGGGTTTGTTTGTTTTAACTCTGGTTGCCGGTGCTATTATCGGCTTTGGCGATGATGTCAGCATTCAGCTGATTATTGTGTTCTTTGCCATGGCTCTGGCATTTGGCATTCTGTTTACCACACCAATCGGTGGTGCAGATATGCCGGTAGTTATTTCGCTGTTTAATGCCTTCACCGGTCTTGCCGTTGCATTTGAAGGCTATGTGCTGGGTAATGCCGCGATGATCATTGCGGGTACGGTTGTAGGTTCGGCGGGTACGTTGTTAACTCAGTTAATGGCAAAAGCCATGAACAGGCCGATCAGTAATATCCTGTTTGCAAGCTTCGGTTCTGATGGCGGCGAAGCGGCTGAGGAAGATATCGAAGGCAGCATGAAAGAAATTCAGGGTGCTGATGCCGGTATTATGATGGCTTATGCGGAAAAAGTGATAATTGTACCGGGTTACGGTATGGCGGTAGCTCAGGCACAGCATAAAGTGGCTGAATTGGCGCACCTTCTGGAGAAACGGGGCGTAAGCGTTAAATTCGCAATACACCCGGTTGCCGGGCGCATGCCAGGACATATGAACGTATTGCTGGCGGAAGCGGGTATTGATTACGACAAGATTATGGATCTGGACGAAATTAACCCTGAATTCCCAATGGCGGACGTTGCGCTGGTTATTGGTGCAAATGACGTGGTTAACCCTGTGGCACGTACCAACCCGGATAGCCCGATTTATGGCATGCCCATACTGGATGCCGATATGGCCAGAAACTGTATTGTTATCAAGCGTGGTAAGGGCTCAGGCTTCTCGGGAATAGAAAATCACCTGTTCTACGCGGATAATACTCGCCTGCTTTATGGCGATGGCGCGAAAGCGGTGGGTGAGCTGGTGAGTGGAATTAAAGAGCTGGAGTAATATTTGCAGCTCTTTAACCTGAACTGGTGATAAAAAGGCACCTGTCTCCCGAGGAGGCAGGTGCCTTTTTATTTACGGCAAATGAAATTTCGTCAGATATTCAGGCTATATTAGCTCTTGTATAGAGAATACTATTGGAAGTAGTATTATACTCAAAGTGAAAAGCACTTCTTAGATACAGTTTGTGGGTGATGTGCAAATCCATGATTACCTGATATGCAGCTCCAGCACTGCCTATCACTTTTCCCCCGATAAAGATCGTGGAGAGAGAGTAAATGTGCCTGTATACTGTGCCACTTGTAAAGCTGGAGGGTCCTGTCAAATAGATAGAAGTGACCTTACAAACGAATTAGATGATATAGATAAAAGAGACAAACTGTGCAACAGCCTAAAAGCGAAGTATTAAACTTATCGAAGACAGGAAAAAAGTTGATGAAACAGCGGCGTTTTAAGGATGCCGAGAAAGTTTTCATGGAGGCGCTGGAGATAGAGCCAACGAACAGTTATATTCTGGTAGGGCTGGGTGACTTACATCGTATTACCAGTGATTTTAAAAAAGCCATTGGGTTTTATACCAGCTTGCTCAGGGTTGACAATACAAATGTGTTTGCACTGCGAGGCATTGGCGACTGTTTTCGAGGGCTGCGTGAACCTGAAAAAAGCGTTGATTTCTGGGCCAGGTATCTGGAAATAAACCGTGGTGATGTGCATGTTATGGTGCGTCTTGCAGATGCATATAAAAGTATGGACAACATAGAGAAAGCAGAGAAGCTTTATATTGAGTCTATTAGTATTCAACCCAGAGATCGTTATGCGTTAATGGGTTTGGGTAATCTTTACTATAAAAATCGTGAAGATGATAAAGCGCTGGGCTATTTTGAAAAACTGCTGGCGCTGGATGAAAACTATGTAGCAGTACTAACCATGGCCGGTAATATTTATCAGCGGCGAAGTGATTATAAAAATGCAGAGAAATATTACCGCAAAGCAACTGAGTTAGAACCGGAAAACTCTTATGCCCTGTATGGCCTGGGCAACTGTCAGCGTGGTGCAGGTAATCTGGATGAGGCAATTACATTATGGGGTAAAATTCTCGACAGAGAGCCTTATAATCAAAATATACTAAGCCGGCTGGGCGACGCATGGATGAGCAAAGAAAATGAAGAAAAAGCCCGTGAACACTATGAGCGAAGCCTTGAATTAGGTTTTGATGCGTATGCTTTAATCGGTATGTCGCGTATTCATCGTGGAGAGGGGGATTTTGTAGAGGCTGAAGCCTGTTGTAATCGGGTGTTAATGGATAAGCCGGGTTTTGAGCGTGCGATTGAAGAGTTATCACTGGCGTTAATTGATAAGGACAGGATAAATAAAGACAGCTGATATTGTAAATTAAATGACAACACAGTTTTTAAAAAAAGCCAGAAATTTTCTGGCTTTTTTTGTGGATATTGTTCAGGGTTTTATCAACTGAATTTAATATTTTAAAATACTAAATTTAAGAAAAATAACATGTTTGTATCGCTTTTAACCTGATCAATTTAGGATAAATGAACATATGAAAATATATAAAATTAAAAAAATTACGAATTTTTTTTCTTTCATTATAGAAAATGCAGAGCAGGGCAGTAAGATGCCTGGTTTTTCATCACGATTTAAAGCGCAGGCTTTTGCGATTTAACTGATATGATTATATGCTGTTTAAAACAACAGCGGATAAGCGGGTTAATTTGTATTGCACGGCTGGTTTCGTTGACCTTGTTAAGCTGTGTGGGCTGGACGGCTTAACATTTTCTGAGGATTTATGCTCAGTCTGAAATAATCAGCTACACAATATTTCAGCGTAATTACAGACGGGGTGCCTATGGCGAGCGCATTTGCCCCGAATGGATGAGTTACAGCGTAATTGTATGGCTAATGGCTTATTTCAGGGGCTGGCCCTGAAGGTATAGATCATCAATAATTAACCTGCGACTAAAAAGTGCCGCATATACAGTTGCTGAGGTGCTTTGGCCGTATACTGGTTTTTTTCTGAATTAGGTCATTACGCCAAAATGATGGGGTTTGGTATTTCTATTTTGCTGATTATTCTGATTGCTCTGCTTTGCAATATGAACTTTTCGGGCTGTAAGCCCATTTTTTTCGGCATAGCATTCAAATTCAACGCTTGTGCCTACTTTTAAATACTGGCACTTAATAAGGTCTGCTTTTCGTACAATAATGTCGGGGCCTGAGCCATTATCGAGAAAACCGTACTCTTTATCACGGAACCACTTTTTAACTACTGTTTGCAAATTACCACCTTCTATCTCAAATTTTAGTTGTACACATTAATCAAAATTTAAAGCAAGCATAGTCCTGCTCTTCAATTTTGCTTAAGAAATATAAAGAACTTATATTTTTCAATGACTTATAGTTGTTTTGTATGCTGCGGGCTGTTCATGCTTAAAAATCAGGCTCTATATCTTGTTTTAAAAACAGGCTATTAGTAACAACACTCTATCTTGATCTTGCGGTGTTTAAATTCCGGCGACAATGAAATTAACGACGAAAGTCAGTATGGGTGTTACGTCTGGATGTTTATATGTGGATTTATGCCGCTATATAACTGTTGTACCTATGAGTGTAGCTTACTATTTTTTAAAGGTATCGACCAGTCTTGATGGAAGAATAAAGGTATTAATTTAAGGAGATTTTAATCTCGGTGTTTTTTTTGCTCAGTTCTGGCGAATGGTGCTTTTGTTTTCTAACCAGGTATCTACAATATGGGGGACTGTTTTTACCGCCTCCCCCCTGATCCAGTAAAAACCAAAAGGTTTTTTTTCCACATCCAGGCTAACGATCAGTTTTTCTGCGTGGAATCGGGCTTTTTTCAGCAGTGATGCGGCGGGTTCTACGGATAAAGAAGTGCCTATAACCAGTACCCGAGCGGCGCGGTTTAAATGTTGCCGGGAGATTTCATTATTGAGCATTTTTTCACCAAACCAGACAATATGGGGGCGTAACTGGCTGCCTTCATCACAGTGGTCGCCCCGTTTTATGGGGCGGTTGCCGATATCGTAAATAAGCTGATCATTGATTGTGCTGCGTGCTTTGCTGAGTTCGCCGTGCAGGTGGATGACATTGCTGGAGCCTGCTCGCTCATGTAGGTCATCAACATTTTGAGTGATAACGGTAACATTAAATTTTTTTTCAAGTGAGGCAAGTGCAAGGTGTGCCTGATTGGGTTTCGCCTGAGCCGCTTCTATCCTGTAGGTATTATAAAAATTAAGTACCAGCTCTGGGTTGTTTTTCCAGCCATAGGGTGTTGCTACATCATCTATGACATGATTATTCCAGAGCCCGTCGCTGTCCCTGAAGGTCTGCAGGCCGCTGGCAGCACTAATGCCGGCACCCGTAAACACCACTATTTTGTTCTTATCTATTGGTTTAGACATATCCTGTAGGGCTCAATCAGTATTGCTTCTGTGGTTTTATCCTTTTAGCAGGGTTCCCACCCCTTCATCAGTTAACAGCTCCAGTAGTACCGCATGCTCAACTCTGCCGTCAATAATATGAGAGGTTTTAACGCCGGATTTAACCGCATCCAGAGCGCAGTTGATTTTTGGCAGCATACCACCGTAAATGGTGCCATCCGCGATATAGTCGTCGACCTGCTTTGTGCTCAGTCCTGTCAGTAGTTTCTCCTGTTTGTCGAGAATGCCAACCGTATTGGTGAGCAGGAGTAATTTTTCAGCACCCAGTACGGTGGACAGTTTGCCGGCAACAAGATCCGCATTAATATTATAAGACTCGCCATTTACCCCTACACCAATCGGCGCAATGACCGGGATAAAATTATCATCATCCAGCATTGAAACGACAGAGGGATCGATGGTGTCCACTTCGCCTACATGACCTAAATCAATTAGTTCTGAGGGTCTGTCTTCTTCAGCGACAGTGCTCATATGCATTTTTTTCGCGCGAATTAAACTGCCGTCTTTACCGGTAAGACCAACGGCTCTGCCGCCCTGCTGATTAATTAGCGTGACAATGCTCTTATTAACCAGCCCGCCCAACACCATTTCCACGATGTCCATGGTTTCAGTGTCGGTGACTCTCATACCCTGAATAAATGTCGAGTCTTTACCGACACGTTTAAGCAGCTCAGCAATTTGTGGCCCACCACCGTGAACAACCACCGGGTTAACGCCAATCTGTTTTAATAAAACAATGTCACGAGCAAAACCGATTTTAAGCTTTTCATCGGTCATGGCATTACCACCGTATTTAATAACCACGGTTTTGCCATTGAGTTTTTGAATGTAGGGCAGTGCTTCGGAGAGCACATTGACAATATTACGGGCTTTTTTATTATCCATTAAAGACTTCTACTCACTTTTTGTGTTCAGGTTTTGCGTTCTGTCATTAGTTCAGATGCTTAGAAGTTTAAAGTCACACTGCTGTCGGTGGCTAAAATTTGTTCTCTGAATTTTTCCTGAATATATTTTAATGAGGCCTGGTCTTCTGCTTCAAATCTCAGTACCAGGGAGGGCGTGGTGTTTGAAGGGCGAATTAAGCCCCAGCCTTTGTCCCAGGTTACACGCATGCCATCAATCGTAGAAATGTCAGTGGTATCAAATTTTGCCTGGGCTTTAAATTTATCCATAAATGCATAATGCTTACCTTCTTCAAACATAATCTGAATTTCAGGCGTATTAAAACTGTCCGGTAGCTGAGCAAATATTTCGGCTGCAGTGCCTTCTTTTTTGCTGAGTATTTCCAGCATTCTGGCAGCGCTGTATAAACCGTCATCAAAACCATACCAGCGTTCTTTAAAGAAGATATGGCCAGACATTTCGCCTGCAAGTGCAGCGGATGTTTCTTTCATTTTTGCTTTAATCAGCGAATGACCTGTTTTCCACATGAGGGGCTCACCGCCCATTCTAGTGATCTCTTTACCCAGGTTATAGCTGGACTTGATGTCATAAATAATCAATGCGCCGGGCTCCCGTGAGAGCACATCCTCTGAATATAAAATCATTTGACGATCGGCCCAGATGACATTCTGCTCATTGTCAATTACGCCAACCCGATCGCCGTCTCCATCAAAGGCCAGGCCCAGTTCCAGATGGTTTTCTTTTATTGAAGCGCTAATATCTTTCAGGTTTTCCAGCTTGCTGGGGTCTGGGTGGTGATTAGGGAAGGTGCCGTCAACATCGCAGAACAGCTCTGTCACTTCGCAACCAAGTTGTTTAAAAAGCTGACTGGCAATAATGCCAGCAACACCATTGCCACAGTCAATGGCAATTTTCATTGGCCGAGCTAATTTAACATCAGACAGAATGCGTTGTAGATAGTCGTCAAGCATTTTTTCTTCGCGATAATGGCCGCTGCCCTTATTTAGCTCTGCCGAATCAATCAGATCGTAAAGGCCGGTGATATCATCACCATACAGAGTTTTGCCCGCCAGTGACATTTTAAGGCCATTGTACTCTGGGGGGTTGTGGCTGCCGGTTACCATAATGCCGGTACCGGTGTTTAGCTTATGAGTTGAAAAATATAAAACCGGGGTGGGTACCATACCCACATCAATTACGTTACAGCCACCGGCGTTTAAACCCTCGGTTAATGCAACAGATAACTCCTTACTGTGCAAGCGCCCATCGCGGCCAATGCATACTTCTGTAACATCCTGTTTTAAGCACTCGGTTGCAAATGCCTGTCCAACAAGCCTGACGGTGTCGGGTGTTAAGTCAGTGGCTACAACACCACGAATATCGTACATTCTAAAAATTGCAGGGTTTACATTGCTCATTTAAGTGCCTTATAAAATGTGTTTAAAGTGATTATGTTTAGTGTCAATCTGCATCTGTATCAAATTTAGAGACCCAGAATATGGAGACTCAAAAAGGAAAAATTATTTATGCCCGGAAGAGCCAAAGCCACCTTCGCCACGTTCACTGTCGCTAAACTCTTCAACAGTTTCAAATTCCACCTGTGCCACAGGCAGTATGACCAGTTGCGCAATACGATCCCCCACCTCAATGGTAAACTCAGTGTTGCCACGATTCCAGCAGGAAACAAACAGTTGTCCCTGATAATCTGAGTCGATCAAACCGACCAGATTACCCAGTACAATGCCGTGTTTATGGCCCAGACCTGAGCGGGGTAAAATGGTTGCGGCATAGCCCGGGTCGCTAATATGGATGGCAATGCCTGTGGCGATCAGCTCGGTATCGCCGGGCTTTAAACACAATGAGCTATCCAGGCAGGCCCGTAAATCCATGCCGGCTGAGCCGGGGGTTGAGTACTCTGGCAGGGGTATTTCAGAGCCGATTCTTGGATCGAGAATTTTTAACTGTAATTTTTTCATATAGTTGTCATTATAAAATTAAAAGGCATTACTTAACGTAAATGATAATGTTCTGCCAGCAGGGCGATTAGTTTTCTGGCGAGCTCATCTTTTCGGCAGCGCTCTAATATGGCTTCATCTGTTGCAGTACCATTAGCCCAGTACACCTGTAATGCATTGTATTCACTATTAAAGCCGGTGTCCTGTGTGTCTGAGTGTGCGACCTGATTGGCGGCAATCATATTGAGATTTTTCTTCTTTAGCTTTTTCAGCGCATAGGTTTTAATGTTTTGCGTTTCAGCAGCAAAACCCAGGGTAAATGGTGGGCTTTCAAGGGCTGCCACATCTGCCAGTATATCTGCATTCGGTGTCAATGATATATTCAATGGTGCAGCGGATTTCTTTATTTTTTCTGACTGTGCCTCAAGCGGGCGATAATCCGCCACAGCCGCTGTGGCAATAAATATATTTTGTTGTGCAATGTCCGTCATAACGGCCTGGTGCATCTGTGAAGCGGTTTCAACATTCACGCGTTTTATCTTATCGGGTGTATTCAATTGCACGGGGCCAGCGATTAGCGTGACCACAGCGCCCTGTTCAGCCGCTGCTCTGGCAATGGCAAAGCCCATGCGCCCTGAGCTTCGGTTGCCGATATAGCGAACCGGATCGATGGGTTCATAGGTTGGGCCGGCAGTAATCAGTATATTGACACCCTGTAATGTGCCGGATTTAAAAAGTCCGGCACAACGAATAACGAGTTCGCTGACCTCCAGCAGTCGCCCTTCACCGACTTCGCCGCAGGCCTGGCTGCCGGATGCGGGGCCAAAAATGCTGATATTGCGTTCTCGAAGTTGCTGGATATTCGACTGACTTGCCTCAGATGACCACATAACATGATTCATTGCCGGTGCAATGGCCATTCTGGACTGGCTGGCCAGGCAAATCGCAGACAACAGGTCACCCGCCTGGCCATTGACCAGATTGGAGATGGTATTGGCGGTGGCTGGGGCTATCAGAATTAAATCGGCCCAACGGGCCAGTTCAATATGCCCCATGGCCGCCTCGGCCTCTGGGTCGAGAAGCTCTGTGTGTACCGGGTGACCTGACAGAGCCTGAAAGGTCAACGGCGTGATAAATTCGGTAGCTGCCCGGGTCATAACCACCCGTACTTCAGCGCCCGCGTCTTTCAGGCGGCGCACAAGATCGGCACTTTTATAAGCGGCAATACCGCCGCAAACCCCGAGTAAAATATTTTTATTTTGTAATGAATGAGTCATGGCCATAATTTTAACAGAAACCGACCATCATGGATGGGTCAATTGCTGTTGGCAAATACAGTAGACTGGCCTACACTTGGTGCTCCCATAGTAGAAAGGAAGCAACGCTATGTCTATCGTCGACTGGCCCATTGAAGAACGTCCCCGCGAAAAACTACTGGCGCAGGGGAGCCAGTCACTCACCGATGCCGAATTACTGGCAATATTCCTGCGAACGGGCACCCGAGGTAAATCCGCCGTGGATCTGTCCAGAGACCTGCTGGAAGGCTTTTGTGGGCTAAGGCCATTACTGATGGCCAATCAGCAAAGTTTCTGTGAGCAGCGTGGCCTGGGCACAGCAAAATATGCTCAACTACAGGCGGTGCTGGAAATGGCCCGCCGTTACATGTTTGAAGGCCTGCAACGCGGTGACAGCCTGACCAGCCCCGAGGAAACCCGGCAGTACTTAAGCAGCCGCCTACGTGACTATCCCTATGAAGTGTTTGCGGTATTGTTTTTAGATCAACGTCACCGGGTGATTCGTTTTGAAGAGATGTTTCGTGGCACAATTGATGGTGCTACTGTCTATCCGAGAGAAGTGGTCAAAAAAGCCCTGGAATATAATGCTGCCGCCGTGATTTTTTCACATAATCACCCGTCCGGTGTGGCTGAGCCCAGCCAGTCAGATCAGCGAATTACCGGCAGATTGAAAGATGCGCTGGCGCTGGTTGATATACGAGTGCTGGACCATTTCGTGATAGGCGATGAAGTGGTTTCATTTGCTGAGCGAGGGTTGTTGTAGCCCGCTTGTTAATTACGTTTAACTCTGTGAACCTGTCCCCAGCTAAATGACTGGCTTTCATACTTGTTCTTGTCTGGTGTGCCGGGCGTAATAATGGTGTTATTTGGTAGCCACAGCCGCACATTAGCTTTAAGCTGGTCCGAGTTATTATTGCTGAATGCATGGGGGTTGAGCTGCAGAATATTGCTTAACAGTACTTTTTGCATGCTCGGGTTACCAGGCAGCAGCTGCACAACGATTTCATCCAGGGTATCTCCTGGCATAACATCCCAAAAGTTCTGGCTAATAGTGTAGACTTCAATGCGTTTTGAAGAGCTGGCGTAAGAGTCGCTTATTATGCCGCTGCCCAGAGTGCATAAGAGCAGCAGGGTATTCAAAAACAGTTTTTTCATATTATTTAAGTATAGAGCATAATTTATTTTTAGAGGTATCCTGAAGCCAGGAATTCACCCCAAAGCTGTTGTGAAATTATTAAACATAGAAAAACTCCGTTATTTAAACTGTGGTCCGATTGACTTACAGATAAAGTCGACTGAAATGATTGGCCTAAGCGGTGCATCGGGTTCAGGAAAGTCGCTTTTTCTTAGAGCGCTGGCAGACCTTGATGAGCATCAGGGCGAAATTCAGCTGGATGCAATAAATCTGTGTGATATTGAAGCGCATCAATGGCGAAAAAAAGTCGCTTTATTATCGGCTGAGACCAGTTGGTGGTTTGATACGGTGGCGGAGCATTTTACTGCTGAACTGAGCGGTCCTCCGCTTGATTTACAGCTGCAGGCTCTGGGATTTTCAGGTGACATTTCAGGCTGGAGTATCGCCCGGTTATCCAGCGGTGAAAAGCAACGGCTGGGTTTATTAAGGCTGCTGCAAAACCAGCCGGAGGTTTTATTGCTGGATGAGCCCACCGCGAATCTGGATAAATACAATACAGAGCTGTTTGAAATTTTTGTTAAAAATTACTTAAACAAGCAGCAGGCCTGTGCAATCTGGGTAAGCCATGATACAGAGCAGTTGCAGAAACTTTGTCAGCGAAATTTTGTAATAAAAGATGGAGTGCTGGCTGATGCTGGTTGAACTGAATGCTTTTGATTTAAGCCTGGCTGCTACTCTGGTTGTATTGCTGGGTTTGCTGAGCTGGCAGATGAAGCTGGGCATTTCCAGGCAGTTATATATTGCTGCAGCTAGAACAACCGTGCAGTTACTGTTAATTGGTCTGGTTTTAAAAACACTGTTTGCCAGCACCTCAGTATTATTTATTCTATTAATTGCTTTTATTATGATTTCAGTTGCGGGCTGGGAAATACTCTCCCGCCAGCAACGAAAATTAAAAGGCTGGTGGGGATTTGGTATAAGTACGGGTTCGCTTTTTATATCATCATTTCTAATTACAATACTGTGTTTATTTGCCGTTATTCAGGCCGACCCCTGGTACTCGCCGCAATACGCAATTCCGCTTCTGGGCATGTTGTTGGGAAATACCATGACCGGAATTGCGTTGGGTATGGATCGTTTAATTCATACTGCGTGGCAACAGCGCCCGGTGATAGAGCAGCGGCTTATGCTGGGGCAAACTGCGAATCAGGCAATTACAGATATTCGCCGTGAAGCCATGCGTGCGGGCATGATCCCTATTATAAATTCTATGGCAGCAGCAGGGCTGGTGAGTTTACCGGGAATGATGACTGGGCAGATTCTTGCGGGAGCCGCCCCGGTTGAAGCGGTGAAATACCAGATATTAATTATGTTTATGATTTCATCCGGAACCGGTCTGGGTGTAATATCCGTATTATGGCTGATATCTAAACGCTTATTTGATCAGCGAGAACGCTTATGTTTTAAGCGCCTGCTATTGAGTAAATCCGTAAAAAATAGAGAGAGATAATGAATCACGATTCTTACGATAACATGCTGGCTGAAGTGCAGGCATTCCACGATAAACATGACTTTAAAAACACCGGCGGCGAAGAATTAATGTATCGTATTGCATTAATGGCGGAAGAGCTGGGGGAAATATCTGCTTGCGCAAGTAAGGGCAGGTCGGTTGAAGCTCTGGCCGAGGAATGTGCAGACTTAATGATCCTGTTAATGGGCACGGCAATTGCTCAGGATTTTGATTTAAAGCAGGCCTTCTGGGGCAAAATGAGCAAAATTATGAAACGTGAATCAAAAATGATTAACGGGCGAATTCGGGTTTCTGAGTTCAGAGAATAGTGCGAATTCAGCGTTAGCGTTTAAGTGTTTTATTTTGAGTAATCTGTTCCTGAATAAATTGCATAAGTTCTGCCTGCATTTCCTGCTTGCTAATATAGGGCCCCTTCTGGTGTCCACCCCGGGTATCAAAATACCAGACGCCATTTGAGCAGAAGTAGCGTTCTGTGCGAAATGGAATTGATTTTTCTTCGCCATATCGATGATGCTGCATAAAAACCTCATTTTTCATTTAATGTAAATCTGTGTTGCTTATTAACAGCTTAATATACAGTTGAATAATATCAATTATAAACGTTAGAGATAAGACGGGAGGTATAGCTCGTTTATGGGATGAGATTAAGTAAGTGTTTGATTTAACCTGAAAAAAATAATTGAACGCATGATGTAATAGTCAGCGATTGAGAATGATCTTAAATTAATTTAAGACGATGGTTTCTCTATTAAAAGCCATTCAGCAGGCTTTTCCAGGTTCAATAAAGAAAGCTTTATCATCAATAATTTATATAAAGAGGTGCCCTCCTGCGGTTAATTCAACGGGTTCATTTGCTCGTGCAGCTGAATAAATTCATTTAACTCCGCCTGCATTTCCTCTTCGCTATCATAGGGGCCTTTCTGTCCTCCGCCACGTAATTCAAAATACCAGCGGCCATTGATTTCATATCCGCGGCTGGTGCGGTTTGTGTGGTTATGGGTTGCGCCGGAGGCTTCATTGCTTCGCTGTTTTCTCATGTTTAGTTGTCCAGAAAAATAAATTTAGGCTTCACCAGGTTTTCATAGTCTTTATAATCCAGTTGTATTACCTCCAGGTGAGAGCCTGCATTAAAGGCTATTTTATCGTCCTCAGAAAGGCTTTCTGCAACATACACTTCCATATCATACAGACAGCCAAAAGGGGGCATTGCACCGACTTCGCAATCCTTAAAGCGGGGTGTGAACTCGCTTTCAGTGGCCAGTTCTATTTGTTGAGTGTTTAATACGTCACGAAGAATATCAAGGTTTACCTTGTAGTTTGCCGGTACAACCGCCATGGCCATATTACCGTCTACCTTAATAATGACGGTTTTAGCCAGTTCTCGGCTGGGAATATGTATGTTTTTTGCGACGTCTACGGCGGTAAATGCCATAGAGTGCATAATTGAAACGTATTTGACCTCGTTTTCATCGAGAAAGTCTTTCAACAATTGTGATGGCATGGCCGCTCTCCTCTGGAATGGGGTCATTCATACCTGATAACCTCTGACTCAAACAGTTAATAGACGCTCTTTGAGACACAAGCAAGTTAAGTTGATGCTTCACCGCGTTTCACTGGCGTGCAGTGAAACGGCTATTCAAATTGCCTTAGAGTATCTTTGCTGCTTTTGCTTCTCGTTTAAGTAGCGGTCAAAGGTCATACAGATATTGCGAATCAGCAAGCGGCCTTTAGGGGTGACCTGTATCGCCTGCTCGCTCAGCTCAATCAGTCCATCGTCGTGCATTGCGGATAAACGGCTTATTTCATTCGCAAAGTAGGTACTGAAAGCAATATTATGTTTAGCTTCAATAGTCGAAAATTTCAAATCAAAATGACAGATTAACTGCATAATGACATCACGGCGAAGCAGGTCGTCTTCATCAATTACAACGCCCCGGAATACCGGTAGTTTATTGTCATTAATCAGTGCCTGATACTCATCCAGTGTTTTAACATTCTGCGCAAAACTGTTGTCAATGGTGCCGATAGAGGTTATACCCATACCCACCAGATCGCAGTCTGCATGGGTGGCATAGCCCTGAAAGTTCCGATAAAGCTTGCCCTGTTGTTGCGCGATACAGAGTTCATCGTCCGGTTTGGCAAAGTGATCCATACCAATATAGACATAGCCTGCATCAGTGAGCTGAGCGATGCTCTGTTTAAGTATCTGCAGCTTGAGCTCAGCAGAGGGCATGTCCGCCTCATTAATGCGTCGTTGGGGTTTAAACAGTTCAGGCATATGCGCATAGTTAAATAAAGAAATACGGTCAGGGCTGATTTCAATGATACGCTTAAGGGTCATTGCAAAACTATCCGGTGTTTGCAATGGCAGGCCATAAATTAAATCGGTGCTAATGGATTTAAAGCCAAATTCCCGCGCACTGTTTAACGCGGTGAGCGTTTGCTCTTCAGACTGAATGCGGTTAACCGCTTTCTGCACTGCCGGGTCAAAGTCCTGAACACCCAGGCTCATTCGGTTAAAGCCCACATCCCTGAGTAACTTTATGCTCTCGCGGGTGACTTCCCGCGGATCAATTTCAATCGAGTACTCGCCACTGTCGTCATCGTGCAGGTTGAAATGCTGGCGGGTCATATCCATTAAATCGGCCATTTGCTGGTGGCTGATAAATGTGGGTGTGCCGCCGCCCCAGTGCAGCTGGTTAACCTTGCGTGATTGATCAAAGAGTTTGCCCTGCATGGCAATTTCTTTATGCAGCGCTTCTAAATACGGGTTGGCCTTATTACGATCTTTGGTAATGACCTTATTGCAGGCGCAGTAGTAACAGATCGTGTCACAAAAGGGCAAATGAAAATACAACGATAAATCTCTGCCGGAAAGGTTCGACTGCGCGGCCTGAGCCCGGTAATCCGCTTCTGTAAAATCCGTATTAAACTGCACTGCCGTGGGGTAGGAGGTGTATCGGGGACCGGCTATATCGTATTTCTGGATAAGGCGGCTATCAAATTCTATGTCTGCCATGCTGTATGTCTACCGTGGGGGTTGTGTTGATTTCTGAGTGCCTACGCACAAGCACTGATTGCTTATAGTAAATGTTTATAACGGCGGTTTCATTGATATATGACAGAATTGCAGAATAATATTTGAGATGGAGGTATCAATATCGAATGGGCCTTAGGGGTATCTTCAGCCGGGTTCAGTCAGGGAAGCCGCTCTGCTGCACATGAGGCCGGGCTTTCATGACATGCATTCACACGCAGAGCTCAGGAACGAGACATGCAGAGCTAAAGTCATATTATCAAATAAAATCAATAGCTTGCTCAGCCGATTGGCCGGTGGCAGTAAAACCATGCCGTTTTCATAACGGTTAATTTGCCTAAGGGCAGGCGCTCAGGCTATTAATCCAGTTAGCGATAGTTGCAGTGCCGCGGGTGTCGACCAGCACACTGCCCAGGGGCGGCATTTTATCTTCCGGCTTACAGCTACCAACACCATCCCGGCAACTCATACGCAGATAAAAGGAAGAGTTACTGGCATCGCCCGGTGTCATAATGGCGCTGGCTCCACCAATTTGATGGATGGGGGTAACATTGCAGATATTCATATTTGCATCGGCTGTTGTAATATTAAAGTCCAGGCTGACATTGGTTGCGCCTCCCTGGCGATGGCACTGGGCGCAGTTGGTGTAGAGGTAAGCCCGTGCCCTGTCACGGCTGCTTGCACTTAAATCTGCGGGGTCGGTCAGGCGGGGTAAGTTAGCCGGAACATCACTCAATGGCGTAGAAAAATAATTAATATTATTCAGTGTCGCCAGCTGATTGGCCGTAATGCCGGTGCTGAGATAAGTGTGATCCCGGTTTAACTGTCGGGTTTCTGGGCCTAATGCATAACCGGTAACCGGGGTGTGGCACTTCATGCAATCAGTGCTGCTCGGATAAATATAAGTCTGCCCCTGTTTGCTGGTGGTTTTACCATTCAGCAATAAGCTGGCATCGGTTTCAGCATTATTCCATTCGTAACTGTAACCGCCCCAGAGACCATCGGCATGTCTTACCAGTAACCGGGTTTCCAGTCGCTTGCCGTTAATGCTGAAGTTTTTTACCAGTACGGAATTGATCGGGAAAGTCCAGTCACCGTTCGACTCAACTGTAATGCCTGTGCCATCCGGCAGCGCCATCCAGCGTTCTTTGAGCGCGCCATCTGACCAGAAGGCGGCATTAATTTCATAGGGCACTAAACCGGGGGCCATCTGTAATGGGCTCGCGGCATCAATGCAGCCGGTTTGAGAGAGCAGTGTGGGGAAATTGCCGCCAACAGTGGTAGAGGGGTCTATACGATAAATTAAGCCATCCAGAAAACTCACAACATAAAGTTCACCGTTCGCATCTTCTGCAAAACTGCTGATATTAAAGCCGGTTGCGATCAGTGATGTATTCGCCTGGTTAGCGCCCCCGGGATCGGTCAGTCCCCAGATAGGTCCGGAATAAAAATCGGAATAAATATAGCTGCCGGTCAATGCCGGTATTGCGCTGCCCCGGTAAATATAACCTCCGGTAATTGCCTGAGGCAGGTTGGGCCCATATTCAAAAATGGGCCCCGTATAACTGCTCTGTGGCTGGCAGCCACTGGTATTAAATGAATTGCTGCCTTCATAGCAGCGCCAGCCATAATTGCCCCCATTGGTGATAATATCAATTTCTTCAAATGTGCTCTGACCCACATCGGCAACAATTAGCGTGCCATTCAAACGATCAAAGCTCCAGCGCCAGGGGTTACGCAGGCCCGTCGCATAAATTTCATCCAGACCGGTTACACCTACATAGGGGTTATCCGCAGGGCTGCTGTAGTTATTTCCATTGGCTGATGCATCAACATTAATACGCAGCATTTTTCCCAGATAGCTATTAATATTCTGTGCGTTATTCTGAGGGTCGCCACCTGAGCCGCCATCCCCCATGCCAATATATAAATAACCATCGGGACCAAAAATCATATTGCCACCATTGTGGTTATCATATGGCTGATTAATGCGCATAATTTCCAGTCGGGACGCTAAATTCAAAGTGGTTTCGCTGCTCGCAGTATAGCGGTCGATTACCGACTGATGGTTAGCGCTGCCGCTGGTATCCGGGGCTGAATAATACACATAAACATATTTGTTAATCGCATAGTTGGGGTGAAAAGCCATGCCCAGCAGCCCCATTTCATTGCCGGATGTGGCCAGACGTGAGCTCAGGCTGGCAAAGTTTGTTGTGGCATTATCATTGCTCAGAAAGGTCTTAATCAATCCGCTTTTCTGCTCTGTTACATACCAGCGATCAGTATTCACAGGCGATTGTAATAATATTGTCGGCAGAGAAAGGCTTATATTTGTGCCGGTAAATACCCGGGTCAGCTGTATGCTTGAAGATAAAACCGGCTTATTGGCAATTTCACAGCCGGTATTAGCGGGGCGTGAGCTCAGCCCGAACTGAGCCTCATTTACATTGGTGACCGTTACGGCAATGGTTTGATTAAGCGCATTTAAACCATCGCTTGCCGTTACCTGTACAAGGTAAACATTATCTGTATTTGTATCTGCTGGAGCTTCAAAGTCCGGTGCTGTAATAAATATCAAGGCTCCGCTGTTGCTGTTAATTGAAAATACCCCCTGATCGGCACCTCCGGTCAGGCTGTAAGTTACCGTATCACCATCTGCATCCGTAGCCGTGACACTTAGCACGCCAGCGGTGTTCTCAGCAACTGAGATCGCGGTTGCTGAGGTAAATGCCGGGTTATTATCATTTACATTATTTACGCGAACGGTAATGGTTTGACGGGCGGTATGCGTTGCGCCATCGGTTGCGGTTACCTGAACAAGGTAAATATTATTCGTATCCGCATCGGTTGGGGTTTCAAAGTCAGGGGCTGAAATAAAAACCAGGTCGCCGGTATTAGTGTCAATTGAAAACTTTGCCTGATCTGTGCCGCCACTCAGGCTGTATGTCACCGTCTGATTATCGGTATCGGTGGCATTAACGGTGAGTACAGAGGTGCTGTTTTCCGGGATGGATGTAGAGGCAGCTGAGGTAATTTGTATCGAGCTGTTATTGTTATTCGGCTTTGAGCTGCTATCGCTGGAGCCACAGGCATACAGCCCCAGACAGACAGATGCGACGCTGAGAAGACGCAACAGGCTTTTTTTTGCCTGAAAGGGTGTATTCGATAGAACCTTAATCATTTATTACTCCATACGGGTAGTCCCGAAAAACAACAGGTAAACCCGGGACAGCAGACACTTTATCACAGCTTAGTATACGGGGAAACACGGCTGCGTTTATTAAATAGATCAAGGTTCAGGCGGTTTTAATTCATTCCTGCGTTCAATCGATTGCTCCAGATTCAAGGTACTCGTCCGGTTGTATAAAGCCGAGTTTCATATTGTTATAGCTTCCCAGGTCCATAAATGTCCGGTTTTCTAACACAATAATATCCTTAACAATGGTATGACCGTGAAATACATGGTCAATATTTTTAACTTCTTCCAGATTGATAGAATAGTTATCATAAACAGGGGCCTTGTCCCAGATCATGTCACGAAGTAACGGGGCGAAGCTGTTTACCTCACGATTAGACAGTGACTCTAATGCCTTTTTTACCTCAAGCCAGTCGGCGATATCCGGTAAACTGGCATGAACCAGGCCAATTTTCTTTCCGGATTTTAGCTTTAACTCGATGGCGATTGGTAGCCTGGTGAACACCTGATAATATTTATCAATCTCTTCATCGCTTAAATCCTCGGCCCAGTTACCTCCCCAGAAGTACCACTGTTGTTTAATGTCGGTATTGCCACTTTCACAGACATCAATAAGCATAATTTCATGATTACCAACAATGGAATAAAACCAGGGCTCTTTCAGATAGTCAAGTGCAAGATGTGAATCGTCTGAGCGGTCTATCAGGTCACCCAGACAAAAAAGTCGATCTACAGATTTATTAAAATTAACTTCAGCGAGCTTTTCATCAAGCAGATAAAAATGGCCATGTATATCTGAACAGATATAGTCGCAGCCTTTTTCGTTATAATCATAATATTGAATACGAGACATATAAGAAACTCTGAATTAATGGAAGGTGCTCTGTCGCTATTTTTCTCTATAGTTTGCAGAGCCAATATCAAATAATTTTTTAGCCGTGTCCCGTATCATATCCCGTTTAGCCAACAGGTGTTTCCAGTCTGTGGGTATGACATCAGAACCATAGTAGGCACCGGCAATCTGGCCACAGATTGCCGCTGTTGTATCGGCATCATTGCCCAGGTTCGCCGCTTTTAGCACCGCATCCTTATAGTTTGAAGTGGTATAAAAACACCATAATGCCGCTTCTAAAGAGTTCACAACATAGCTGTCACCATTAATCTCATTAATTGACTTTGAGGTATAGCTGCCCTTACGAATATCATCAATTTTAACCGTCAGTTTTTTAAGGGGCTGGGTGTTAAAGAGGATCTGTTCTTTTGATTTTCCCGATAAGGCAGCGTGTATAAATAGTACCAGCAGGTGGCAGGCATCAACCGCTTCTTCTGCTCCGTGGGTTATTTTTGAACTGAGTTCGGCATACTTTATGCTTTTTTCAATGGAGTAAAAATAACGCAGCGCAATGGGTGCGAGCCGCATAATTGAGCCATTACCCGCTGAATAAGGGTCGGTTGAGCCGCTATAAGGGTTACCTGTTTTTTTGTATTCAAGCAGTGCATGTGCAACCGTATTGCCAATATCAAAGCATCGGTCGGTTGAACTCATATACCCGCTGTCACGCCACTGTATATATTTTTTTAGCTGATCTTCCGGGTCAAAGCCATCGTTCTTGCTGTCAGGTATTTCAAGCAGGCTTGAAGCCAGGCATAAAGCCATTGAGGTATCGTCTGTCCACTGGCCTGGCTTAAGGTTATACAGGCCTCCACCCACTATATCCGTCAGGTGAATAAAGCTGCCCGGTTTTCTGAATTCCACGGCAGTGCCGAGCGCATCACCACAGGCCAGCCCCCATAGGCAGCCATAGTATCTTTTCAATAGGCTAATTTCGTGGCTTCCTGAATTACCACTGCCAGTCGTTCTCTTATAATTATGTTCCTGTTGGTAAATTTCGTGCTGCTCTATTGTGCCAACCTGTTGTTCAGTGGCGGAGCCGAAGATATAGGCAGTTTCCATCTGTCCCTGGTCGTCTTTTTCATCAAGCAGATATACCTGGTTGCTAGCGCAGCTGCTGGCCTGCATTCCATAAAAGGCTACATCCATTCTTGCGCCATTGCATAAGGGAAGCCAGCCCTGTTCCTGCAAAAAATGGTTAAGGTTTTTAAAACAGTCAAAAATATTTCGTCCGATAAATTTTTCTTTACTGTCAATGCCGTCTAATATTTCAATGTAGTAAGGCTCCGGCTCTGTTTTTAATGTAATGTTTTTCTTTTCCCCAGAGCTCATGTTAAGCAGTGTTATTGTATCTTCAGTTGTCATTGTTTTTAAATCCGGGGGGGTTAATAAAGTCACCGACAGGGTTTGCGTATTTGTTGATTCGCCTGAACGCCCATTAGATAGCATTTATTAACGGGGCAGATGAATAAGTTAATTTAATCGAATGTCATATAATTTTTTAGCTATATTTTTTATCATTTTATACTCAGTTAATTTCTCTTTCCAGTGTTCAGGGATTGACTTTTCGCCATAGTGCGCACCTGCAAGTTGTCCGCATATGGCAGCGGTAGTATCGGCATCATTACCTAAATTTGCAGATTTTAATATGGCTTCTTCAAGGTTTGATGTTGTATAAAAACACCACAATGCTGCTTCCAGAGAGTTTATAACATAACTTTTCCCACATATTTCTCTTCGGGTTTTTAACGTGTAACTCCCCTTACGAATTTTATTTATTTCAGGAGATAGCTTTTTTAATGGCTCTGTTTCAAATAAAATACTTTCCTTTGACTCGCCCTGTAACGCTTTGTTTATAAGCAGGGAGAAAAGGTGGCAGGCATCTACGGCTTCTTCTGCGCCATGTGTGACTTTAGAGCTTAGTTCAGCGTATCTGGCTGTTTTTTCAATTGAGTTAAAATAGCGTAAAGGTATAGGGGCAAGCCTCATTACTGAGCCATTGCCTGCCGAGTATCTGTCTGTAGGGCCACTATATGGCTCGTTAGTTCTGGAAAATTCATTTAAAGCCGTTGCAACTGTATTTCCAATGTCAAAACAGCGGCCAATTGAACTCATGTAACCGGTGTCCCTCCACTGAATATATTTTTTAACTTGATCTTTCGGGTTAAATCCATCATCTTCTTTATTATGGTTTTCAATTAGACTTGCAGCCAGGCATAACGCCATAGATGTATCATCAGTCCATTGTCCCGCTTTTAAGTTATAAGGGCCGCCACCGACCATATCGGTTAAATGAAAAAACGTGCCGGGTTTTCTGAGTTCTACAGCTGCTCCAACCGCATCACCGCAAGCCAGCCCTAACATGCAGCCGGAGTATCTGTCTGATAAGCTTATATTGATTTCATCTGGTTTCTTTTTAAAAGAACTAAGGATGTTTTTCTGTAAGAAATCTTTCTGTTGATCTATTGTTGCCACAAGGTCTTCAGAAACAGGCTCAAATATTCCTGCAATTTTTCTTTCGCCCTTACTGTTTTTTTCGGTAAATAAATAAACAGACATACCTTCACTGGTTTGTGCCAGCATTCCGGATGTTACTGCATCGGCTCTTACTCCGTTACATAATGGAGCCCAGCCGTTGTCCTGTAGAAAAACATTGAATTTATTAAAGCAATCAAATATATTAAATCCTTCAAATTTTTTATTGTAAAAAATACCATTTAATATTTCGATGTAATACGGATCAAGAGATACCTTTAAATTAACTGGGGACTGCTCTTTAGTTAGCAGATTTAGAATGGATATTTTTTTTTCAATGCTCATGGCTTTTTAAACCCGGGGTTTTTTATAAATCCACCAACCGGCATGCCAGATCTATCAACAGCTTGAGCGCCCATAATGTTTTCAGCCGCTATTCCTTCACTTGATGTGATTACTTCATGCTCAACCTTATGGCTTTGATTATGCCCCAGCTTTATATTGACATCTGTACCTTTGTTGACTCTTACGGTATATAAATACCCGAGCGTACCATTTCCTTCGTCTATGTTTTTATTTGCACCGTCCGCTGCAAATCGATTGGCTGACATGGGGGATTTAGATGTGCCCACGAAATTACTCGCTATATTTTTAGAAACATAGGTATCTATGCACTCATTGGTTCCGTAAGGCATAAATCCCTCAGAAAAAATTTCAGCAGGTGAACGGGAGTCGCCTCTAAATGCCACAATATCAGACACTGCGCTGTTGTCTGGCACACCGCAGCCATAGTTTTTAGTTTGGCTATAGGCACCAAATCCTATCTCTATTGGGTAAACAAAATTATCCTGGTTATCCAAATCAAGCTTTTCTCCGTCCATCGTCATATTTTTAGTGAAAGGTGACATTTCTTCCGGGTTATACTCTGAACAACTCAACCCAAAAGGATCCACCCACCCAGTCGGATTGGGCACATACCTGTAATTATTAACCCCACCGAGTAAACCAATCGGGTCCTGATTAATAAACTGCCCTGTACCAGGGTTATAATATCGGTGCCGGTTATAGTGCAGGCCGCTTTCTTCGTCGAAGTACTGTCCCTGAAAGCGCAGGTTATTTTCTATTTCTTCGCATTCTTTGAGCGCCACATTACCGTAGGTTTTATAGCGTACTTTCCAGACGATTTCCCCTGCATCATTGGTGAGCTCTCGCGGTGTGCCCAGATGGTCGAGGTGATAGTGATATACTTCATCGTCCTGTATGAGTGCGACAGGCTTAAAACTCTGCGGCTCATAAACGTAGGTTTTCTGTATATTGTTACGGCTTTCCTGCACCATCTGGTCTTCAGCCCAGAGGTATTTTGTGATGCCAAAAGCATCCTGCTTTTCTATTCTTCGTCCTATTGAGTCATATTTGTATTCAGTGGCCTGTCCATTTTTTATGACTTTGATCAGCTGGTTCTGCAGGTTGTATTCGAAAAGAGTTTCGAGTTTACCGCCTTTACCCCTTACTTCTTTGATGAGGTTGCCGCGACTATCGTAGCTAAATTTTCGATCACCCTGCAGGGTGAGCCGGTTGCCCTTAACTTTTGACGGGCTGTCTTTTGTGCGGGTTTCGTTTATGCCGAGGATATTGCCGGCGGGGTCAAAGTCAAAGGTTTCGTCTTCTATGCCTTCGGTTTTTTTCAACCGGCTTAACAGGTCGTAGACATATTTTGTCTGGTTATTGCCATCGACTAACTGGCTGAGGTTGCCAAAGTTGTCATAGGCATAATCGCGGTTAATTGTCTGCTGTTTGTTATTTTGATTAAAGGCCTGCTGTTTTTGCAGGCGCCCCATCGGGTCGTATTCACTGAAGGTGGTCGTCTGCCCCTGGGTGCGTTCAACCTCTCTCCCCAGTGCATCGCGCTTGATGTGGGTAATGGTTTCGCCATTCAGCTGAATTTTTTCCAGCTGTTGTCTTTGGTCCTGACTATACAGGTAGTCAATGCGCTGACCATTCAGATTAATCTGGCTTCTCAGGCCGGGCCAGATATTGCCATAGCCAATATCAACGTTGCTGGCACTGATGCGCTGGTTTTTTTCATTAATATCACTGTGGTGTTCTTTTTCAAGGTTACCCAGCGGGTCATATTCAAATGATAAATAGTGGTGTGCATTGTAGGTTTCGAGCAGGCGGCCTTTAGCATCATACTGGTAACGGCTTCGTTCTTCTGCCTGAGCATTGTCAATAGAAGAGGGGTGAGCGCTTCTACTGGTTTTCGTTACCATCTGGCCATTGGCATCACGCTCAAATTCCGTGATAACACTGTCGGCGTCCTGGTGCTGAATGAGCTGCCCGGCTTTATTGTAAGTATATTTCTGTATTCGCCCGTCAAAACCGGTTTCTTTTATCAGTCGTTCACAACCATCATATTCAAAGCGATAGTCATCGCCGTTCTGGTTGGTCAGACGGAGAAGGTTTCGTTCTTTGTCATAGAGATAGTGCAGTGAATGCCCATTGGCATCAATGCGTTTAGTGATTTGAGACAGTCCGTCATATTCAAAATAGGTGACACGACCCTGGGGATCGCTGTACTGAATCAGCTGGTTATTATCATTGTAGCGATAGCTGCGTATGTTGCCATTAGGTGCCGTGACTTTCTCTAGCTGGCCGGTTGCGGTATAGCTGTAATGAGTAATGCTCGGGGCGAGATTGTTTTCCGCCTGCAGGTTTAATAAAACGTGGCGTTCAATTACCTGCCCAAGGCTGTTATAGAATAATTGCTGCTGATTGCCGTCATAGTCGGTAACCTGTATGAGTTCTCCCTGGTTATTCCATTTATAGCGGGTGGCGTGCCCCTGCGGATTGGTTACCTGACTGATTAAGCCATTCTTGTGGTAGTAATAGTGTGTCTGACGTCCGTAAGGGTCAGTGATTAACTTAACCTGTCCCTGCCGGGTGTATTCGCTCTTCCAGTGAGCGCCGTCCTTGTCTCTGAACTCGGTGGGGTTGCCATTAAAATAACTGAGTACCTGGCGGTTACCCAGATTGTCCTGGAAACCGGAAGGCTGATTTTCCTTATTAAAGTAAAAGGTGCTGCTATGGCCTTGTGGGTCGATATAGCCGGTTTTTCGCCCCCTTTCATAGCGGTATTGATGAACGCCACCTTCTGGGTCGATTTCTTTAACAATCTGGCCAAATTCATTGTAAACAAAAGTGGTGGTAAAGCCCCGGCTATCGGTGGCGTAGCTGGTGTTGCTTTCAGGGTCCCATTTAAAGTGATAATTATATATGCCATCATCACCCCAGTTGCGCAAACAGCGGGCTTTATTATTGAGCTGCTCAGCGGGCTGATCCCACTCATAGTAATAGCTGAAGCCGCCAATCAGTGTGCGTCGGGTAATAATGTGATGGCTGTACTGATAGGTTTCGCCCACACCCGCCGCATTACGTTGAGCAACTAAATCAGCCTGATCATCGTAGTCGTATTCGGCAACGGTGAGTTGCGTGTCATCCTGCTCATTAATGAGTATTACACTGGCGATGCGTCCCTGTGGGTTGCGCTTAAGGCGGAGACTTTTGCCCCAGTTGCCCTTGAGCTGTACCAGCTGATTATCTGCGTCGTAATGTAAATCGATGCAGAAGCCCTGTTCCGGGTCGCGATTACCCTGCAGGTCATTATGTGAGGGGCGATAGGCCGGGTGTCGAATCTGGCTCAGGCGAAAGTGACTGTTATTGCTGTGGCTGCCGCCGATACGGGTAAACACCTTGTCGCCGATGGTGCCATTCGGGCCATCCGGGCGGAGAATAAAGCAGTCTTTGCCAATATAGTCCAGATTAAGGCCTTCATTAATCAGCTTACTGCGTTGGTATAAGTCGGGTCTTGCGAAACTGAGCTGGCGGCCCTCGTCATCAAACAGTGTCACCTGATTTTTATCGATATAAAGGCGTTCGCTGGCGGTGTGTGTCCAGCCGTGTCCGAGGCCGGCGTCAATACTGTGCCCGGTGCGATAGAACCGTTTCCAGACAAAGGGTAATGGGCCGGGGAGGGTGAAATCGCTCAGCGGCAGTACTTCTTCGCCCGAGACCATGCTGATGGGGCAGCCGCGGGTTTCGGTCTGGCTATTGCAGGTCGCACCAGTGGTGGCATCATCACTGACCTTGCCCGGTGAAGCCGTTTCTACCGCATTTTTATCACTGGGCCCGTCTTTAGCGGGTGGGGGCGGAGCATCGGCTGCTGATTTATCTGCGAGAGCCGAGCCGAGCGCAGCGGCAATACCTGAACCGACAGCCCCCTTATTATTACCCACCGCTACCTTTGGTTTCTCATTGTTGAGTGACGGTTTTGGGATATTGTTCTGATAAGGGAAAATAAACAGTTGACGAGCGCTTAACATCTGTGAAAGCTTGTCAATGATTTGCATATCACTTAATGCGCCATCTGACGTATTAAGACTTTGCGGGGTGACCTGTTTCCAGATTTCGCGCCAGAAAGTGGGAGAAGTCGTTTTGAGCGATTTTAAAAACCGCTGTGCATCTGAAATATTATTGATAACAGGTGCGTCAGATGGTTTTATAGAGGCAGGCTGCTTATTTCGGGTCAGTTGATAGAAGCGTCCTTTGCCATCGCTGAGTTTAATATCCATGTACATCCCAGAGTTTTTTTTAGTAATGGTCGTTTTTTTAGGAGTATCAGTAGTGCAGGCTACACAGAGAGTTAAATATTGTCAATAATTCTGTGATCAGAGAAAGAATATAGTGACTTTTTCCTGCGCAATCGGCTCAATTTAAAAAGTGGGAGTATTTGCCATTAAATCAGATCAAAAAAATAATAATGGGCGCATGGTGTTGGTCGTGTGACTTAACAGGTGTTTTTAGAGTTGCTCTCACTGCGACAGCTGGTGGAGATTGATTGTACTGCTTAATTCAGATTGATGGGATCTAAAAATATATAAGCACAGATAGATTGAAATTTTTACACGTCCCTTATTTGACGTTTAGTCATGAAATTTTTTACACCATTTTTCATATCAAAGTGAATGGATGGAGAGTGTTTATCCGTGATTTTCAGCGCAGAAAAAAGTGAGAATTAAAGTTTATGTATATTGCATGAGGTTTAGAGTGGCCTGAGTATGCATTGAAAAGCATTGAGTCATGAGTGTGCAACCATGCCCGAGTTGTCACTGCTTTGTCTTTGCATGCTTCAGGCCATGCGAGGGTAGCTCTTTATACTTGTAGAGCCCTTTAATATAAATTAATAATGAATGTGCCTAATGGGCATGGTTGGCACTATTATGTTTTTCATTACCAGCAGATTTTCTCAGTGAGCGTATATAAGCATGTACCGCCAGAATTTCTTTTTCATTGAGCGATTTTTCCCAGCTGGGCATAGGAGTGCCTGCAATGCCTTTTTTGATAATGTATATACGCCCCTGGTCAGAATAAAATTTGGAGTGTTCAGCATCAGTGAAGTCGGCAGGCTTTTGTTTGAACCCGGCAGATGCTGGGCCGTCTCCTTTGCCGCCTGCGCCATGACAGGCGGTGCAGGTCTTAGTAAATACGTCCTTACCCAGTGCCAGTTGTTCATTGCTGGCGGAAGGTACAGACTTGTCATAATCATCGCCAAGGGCCTGCTTTAGTCTTTGCAGCACATCGTTCATATGCCCCATATGCCCTCCCTCATGCTTACCCGCTTTTTTATCAGCGTGCTTATGCCCCTGATCTGCAAAGGCGGAAGTTGCTAGAGAGCCTGTAGCAAATAGAAGTGAAATATAAAGGGTCAGTAATGTGGTCTTCATGGCATTATCTCTTCGTCTGTGTCGAAATTGTCAAATATAACGAACTAATAGTCAGTGATTATATGATTAGTAGTTGCTTGAATTAATAGCATACTACAAAAACAGCTTTTTCAAAGTAATTAACAGGTAGATTAGATTGATTAAATGTAGTAACTACTCACCATAATCCACCAAAATTAATAAACTCACTGAGAAAAATCAGGGAGTTTATCCTCAAACAACAATGCCATCGCATCGGTTGAGCTTATGCCCTGCTTGCGGCTGCTTAACATTGCTTAACATGACACCCATACGAACATTGCCCGGTTGGCCAATGCAGAAGATAACTGCACCGGCCATTTCTGGGCACCGGTTTTTGCTCCTGCAAACCCGGCATACCATACATCCTGTATATGCCTTAAAAATTGCTCCTGCATTCTGTATATAAGAGCAGATTCACTTCGCAGGCCATACTCGATGAAGTCGCTCTTGCTGCAAATATGGCCATAAATATAAAACATGGGTCGATTTAAACCCCATACGAGCCAAAATGGCAGAAACCCCTGAAACATCTGATCACACCAGCATTAAACTGCGCATACAAAGTATATTAAAAACCGATCACCCTGATTATAAAATTCAGCCCAGGTGCCTTTTCCCTTTGTCGGCAATCCACGAAATGATATGGCAGAAGGTTTACCGTTTAACTTAACCGACTATATCGAACTGGTCGATAACACCGGTCGACAGATACGTACAAATAAGCGTGGCAGTATAGATACCGCGCTGTCCCCCATTTTTAAGCGTTTGAAATTTGAAGTTGAAAACTGGCTCTATCTCAGTGAAAACTTTGAAAGCAAACTCAAAGGCATAGTCGGCTCAGCAATTAATTTAAAAACCGCCTGCAAAAAACTGGGTTATCTACGAACGATCGCCAGGAAAAGTTGCGAAGTATTATTCCCGTAACTGCGCTTAATTAAAAACAATCTAAAAATGAATATCATCAACAACCCGTTGATGTTTTCTGCTGCCTGCAATTCAGTGATTCATTCATTTATTAGCTAAATCAGTGGAATATTCTGTTAAACGTTAAAAATCCTGCGTCATTCGTTTATTTTTAGAATTAACTGCGCATTATTTTATTGTTTTTATCTTTTTAAAAGTGGCTGTCTTATTATGTTCGTCTTATGTTCTGGTTGACCTCAGGGCGTGTTGTTATGTACAGGTATTTGCTCGCTCATGTTCTATTAACCAACGTTTTCTTTCAATTCCACCACCGTACCCAGCTAGTTTTCCATCTTTCCCAATTACGCGGTGACAAGGCACAATAATAGAAATTCGATTAAAACCATTAGCAGAGGCAACGGCTCTAACAGCTTTAGGATTGTTTATTTCCTTAGCTTGTT
>UOFI01000095.1_pt1 | contig 35241 bp, 27 predicted proteins | sample 1988361 | NCBI WGS metagenome assembly UOFI01 (sample SAMEA4712194, study PRJEB27164) | hydrothermal vent metagenome | biome: marine basaltic hydrothermal vent biome; feature: marine hydrothermal vent; material: mineral | place: Pacific Ocean | collected 2011-06-14/2011-07-23 | depth 1689 m
ATCAGCATGAACGGTTTACTTCCGAGATATTTAACATCTTTGGTATAGAAAATATGCTGAAGCTACAATAGTGCTTTTATCAGGACAGCTGCTTTTATCAGGACAGCCATGCTAATAAATCAGGGGAAACAGCATATTAATCAATGGATTAGTGTGATTTTTATTTAACGGATCTTAATATGACCTTAATATGACAGGCATGCTGATCTTGGCATGCTGATCTATTAAAGAACTGATGACGATGACCTATTCAGAGTGTCTTCCTGAGGATGTCTTCTTATCCGTGGTTCAAACTTCTCGGGCAAAAAGCACGTATCAGTGTCTCGGATGCCGTAATAAGGTATGGGGAAAGCCAGAGATGAATATTATGTGTGCTGATTGTAATCAATCCTTTGTGGCTATTAGCTGGATGCTGTGTCAGTTTAAAGTTGCTGCTCTGCATCTTTGAGGGTAATCATTAAAATCATTGGATCTAATGGTGACTCTATAAAACCACATTGACGATAAAATTTATGGGCGGCATCCGAAAGCGCGTGAACCAATAAGGCTTTAATACCGGCCTGCTTAGAAACACCCAATGTGCGCAGGATGGCATCGCGGAGCAGGCCTCGACCGAGGCCTGCTGATTGCATATCTTTACTGACTGCCAATCTACCTAGTATCATCACTGGAACCGGATCAGGCATATTGCGACGAACTTTGCTTGGCGCCTGTTTATGCATAACGCTGCCAGTGGCGAGTACATAGTAGCCCATAACACGGTTATTCTGACAAACGACAAAAGTGCGTGAAGCACCAGAATTTTCGTTTTTTAATGCACGTTTTTTTAACCAATCATTAAGCACTGGCTCACCACAATCAAAGTCATCCGTCATATGCGTCACCAATAATGGCGTTGGCGTAGAGAGTTTTGCCATCGGATTAGCTATCCCAGGGCGACTTCTGATTGAGTAAATATTGCAGCTTTTCATTGTCAGCGACAGGTGCATCTAATTGCGCCTGAAAAGCGTTAAAAGTATCATCATCGACCAGAAAAAGGCGCTGATCCAGTAATATATTTTCTGCTGCCTGGCAGGCGACTTCTAGCATAAAGTCAGAACGTGTTTTATTCAGACTAGAGGCGGCTTTATCAATTAGTGCCCGCTGACCTTCAAGAGCGCGGATGTTAATAGGTGCGATTTTATTTTGTGTGATGGACATAATGTGCCTACTATCTATGGTTAATAGTGTATATTAATTAAATATACACTATTGTGTATCTATTGTCCACTATTGTGTGCTTTTTTAATGTTAGGATGGGTGTCTGATTAAGAAGGTGCTAATATCGCGATTGCAGGATGCAAAGGCGTGATGCTTTAGTATAGCCAGGTGTGCAATTTAGGAGGCAGCACCCTCACCGAACGGGGGACTTGCACTCAGTGAGAATAACTTACATTCTCAAAGACTTACAGTGTATTAGTGCGGTTAACTGATTAATTTAGGTTTAAGGTGGCAAGTCTGCTTTGCCGAGGGATGCTTTGCTAAGGTCGCGCTATGCCAAGATCTCACTCAAAGTCATACCCTATTGTGAGAGAACGAAGAGCGTCTCGCCGTTTATTTAGTTTACGGCTTTAACATGGCATTCTCTGAAAATTTTTCCTGTAGAAATTCAATCAGCCGTTTTATTCTAAGTGGTGTAAATTTACGTGAGGGTCTGACCGCATAGAGTCCGAAAGGTTTTGGATAGTAGTCTGTTAATACGGCTTTAAGGCGACCTGTTCGCAGGGCATCGGAAACAATAAATTTAGGCAGCAGGGTAATACCGATCCCTGCAATTGCGGCATCCCTTAAAACTTCGCCATTATTAGTGGAGAGTGTACCCCCGGCTCTGAAGCTGTACATTTTGCCTTTCTTTTCGTAGCTCCACTCTTCTTTCATGCTTAGCTGGTTGTAGTGCAGGCAGTTATGGGCTGCAAGTTCTGCGGGCTGCTCGGGCTCACCGTGTTTTTGCAGATAGTCAGGGGACGCACAGAAAACCCTGGGAATTGCTGCAATGCAGCTGGCTACCAATGATGAATCTTTCGGAGCACCGATGCGAATCGCGATATCAATGCCTTCGGCGACAATATCAGTTAGTCGATCATCCAGTTGAAGTTTTACTTCTATTTCGGGGTAACGATTCATAAAGTCTGGCAGTACCGGTGCGAAACACAGGGTTCCGAAACTCTGTGGAGCAGCGATTCTCAGGCTTCCCCTGGGCGTTTTATGCTCGTTGTGCAAGCGTTCTTCAGCTTCATCCAGGGCGCAGAAAATATGTTGCAGATCCTCATAGAACTGCTTCCCGGCCTCTGTAAGGTCAATCTGTCGGGTGGTGCGGTTTAGCAGTCGGGTGTCCAGTGATCTTTCCAGTGCGGATACACGACGGCTAATGGCAGCTGTGCTGGCATTCAGGATATCAGCAGCCCGCTTAAAGCCGCCTGACTCCACCACGGCCATAAAACTGCGCAATTCAATCAAATCATATTGTTGCATACTAAGTAATTATCTTTTGTTTGTGGGGGTATTTATTACGGCACGATAAATAATTAACATAGCCATACAACTTAATCAATAAGGAATTTGCCATGCAGCCCCATTATCGAAAAATCAGTGCCGAGCAGTTACATTATTTGCCTGCAAGCCCACATCACCCGGCAAATACCTATTTTCATTTTTCATTTGCGGATTATTGCGACCCAAAAAATATGAATTATGGTGTGTTGCGGGTGCTAAACGATGATAATGTCAAACCCCATCATGGCTTTGACAAGCATCCTCATGAAAATATGGAGATCGTCAGCTATGTGGTTGATGGCAAGCTGACACACTGGGACAGTGCAACCGACACGCCGGATACACTTGAGCGCGGTCATGTGCAGACCGTTACTGCGGGTACCGGTGTTTGGCACTCTGAGCTGAATCAACAGGATGAATGGACACGTTTTTTGCAGATCTGGATTATTCCACCTGCGAAAGGTCTGCCGGTACGTTATGAAAACCACAAATTTGAGTTACAGGATCGACAGAATCGTTTACTGCAGATTGTCGGCCACTCGACCGAGTCTAAACAGCCGCCGCTGCATCTGCACCAGGATGTCAATCTGTATGTATCCGAGCTAACGGAAAGGTCGGCACAGGTTCGCTATGCATTACCGGCGGGGCGTCAGGTGTATATCAATAATTTTGAAGGGAAAGTGGATGTGCGCATTGCTGAGGAAGGCTTACTGCAATTGAGTGAGCGCGACTCACTGGAAGTAAACGGTCCGGCGGAGCTGGTTTTTTCGGCTCCACAGGGACATGCGCATTTTATTTTGATTGAAATGCCGGAAATGGAATCTTCCTGATTTCATTCGGGTGTAACACGGTTAAGGTAAGCTCTGAGCTGCTCAGAGCTTACCTTATATTACTAAAACCAGGGGAGAAAATAAAATGAGTATCGAAACCCATAAAACAGAACAGGGTGTACTTTCATTTGATGGTAGAAAATGTATTCATTCACGAAACTGTGTATTAATTCGTCCGGATGTTTTTGTGCCGGATGTAAAGGGTGAGTGGATTCATCCTGAAAAAGCAACGTCTGCGGAACTGCGGGCTCTGGCGGATAACTGTCCCTCCGGTGCGATTCATTATGAGGAAACAGACAAACCACAACGTAAGCCAGTGGTCAATACGCTGCATATTCGTGAAAATGGCCCCTATGCCTTACATGCAGAAATGGATGGAGAGAAACAGGCCGCATTTAAAATGACACTGTGCCGTTGCGGAGCATCAAAAAACAAACCACTGTGCGACTGTTCACATATTAAAGCCGGATTTATCGCCACCGGTGAAGTAATGGCTGTAGAATCACAGGCACTGGAGAATCAGGCAGGGCCGCTCAGCATCAGCCCGCTTGAGAATGGGCCGATAAAACTTCAGGGCAATCTTGAAATTTGTGCTGGCACAGGCCACACAGTGGATCGGCTGCAGCAGGTTTTTCTGTGTCGCTGTGGTCACTCAAAGAAAAAACCTTATTGTGATGGCAGTCACACTAAAGCAGGGTTTAAAACGGAGGATTAGAAATTATATGGCTGATAATATAATAAAAAAAGCCAACTGGCTGGAGCTGCTATTTGATCTGATCTTTGTTTATGCCGTATCGAAGGCTACGCATATTCTGGCTCATTTACATGACGGGCATATTGGGATTGCCCAGTATGCCATTTTTATGTTGGTGATGGTGCCCATCTGGTGGGTGTGGACCGGCAATACCCTGTTTGTCACTCGGTTTGATACGGAGGATACAGGCCAGCGTCTACTAACTCTGCTGACCATGTTAATGGTGGTTTTCTGGACCTCCTTTATCAATGCAGATTTTGATGCGTACTATCATGGCTATTTATTGTTCTATGTGGCTATCCGGCTGATTCTGGTGTTGATGTACTGGAATGCGGCGCGAAAAAATCCGCTGGCAGCCCCCATTGCCTTGCGTCTGGGCAGTGGATTTTCGGTGGGGCTGGGAGTGGCATTGCTGTCATTGTTTTTTGAGCCGCCGCTACGTTATATCGTACTCTATCTTGGTATTGGTATAGAAATTATTACCCCTCTACTGTGCCGGCATGCACTGCGTGAACTGCCGGTAAAATCACATCATTTGCCGGAACGTTATGGCCTGCTGACCATTATTCTACTGGGTGAGTCGGTCATCTTGCTGGCCACAAATCTGAGTGAAACAGACTGGTCGATCGTAACCATTATTACCGCAATACTGGGTTTTACACTGATTGCAAGTCTGTGGTGGCTGTATTTTGAATTAATGGAAAAACATGTGCTGGGTAAAAACCTGGGTGCTGGTCAACGTATTATTTATGGCCACCTGTTTATATATACAGGCCTCTCATCGATTGCTGTTTTTATCGGCTATGCCATTACCCTGGAACTGACGGTCATCACCGATTATCTGTGGTTAAATCTGTTTGCCATAGGCATGCTGATAACAGGGCTGCTAATCAGCTTTGGTTGGCAGCGGATAGCGCACCGGGTTCATTTGAAACTGTACAGTATTTTACTGAGTTCAATTATTCTGCTGATGGGGATTGCGGTATTTGTTCAGAGGTAAGCCGACAGTCTTATTAAAATAGAATAGCCTGAATTCAAGTAATAAGCGCATAACCCAATTGTGCCTTTTACCAATAATCAGGGTGAGGAGATCTTAATATGACAGGCATGCTAAAAAAGATAAAAACTAACAAAATTTTCCTGCCAAAATGTTAGGATGGGTGTCAGCTTAAGAAGCTAAGCATCAGGAGACGGGCTTAAACGGGTTTAATCAACTATACAAAATCAAAACAATTCCCATACAGCAAATTTCAAGCCAGTTGCGGCATAGTCCAACAGACATTTATACGTCCTGTTGCGCTGGGCTCCACACAGTGTATAAATGCTAAAATGTTAGGCCATAAAAGTATAAAGTCATGCGTAAAATTAATACCAGAAAAATACGAATTCTGCTAGCAACATGGATGCTTTGTGCATTAGTCACTTTTGTACTTGGCGGAGGCTTTGCAACACGCTATGTATTGGAATTATCAGAGGGTGAATTCATAGCATACGAAGAGAAACTCAATTACATAAATAGTATAGATATTTTAAAAACAAACGACAGCTATGTGTTATCAATATGCTTTAATGCTCTTCTTGCATATACACATGAGAGCTATGATTATCAAATAATAAAAACATTTGAAAATAACTTTACAGGCTGGGGTACTGAAACGGTTTCTCGAAAGAAAATAAACCTCGAATGCAAACAAACAAAAGATGCTATCAATTTATTAGCTGATGCTAGAGCCGGCATAAAAAACTTCACTTCACCTTATTATAAATTAAATGGAACTTACTGCAAACCTGGAATAGACAGCGCCATGTTAACCCTCGGCTGCTTAATAAACCCAAAACAAAAATGGGGCCGAGTAGAGATTGCGTTACCTAAACCCGAATACCAATATACCGACAACTCAAATTACCGTATGCTATTACCAATTGCATGGCTTGTGGATGTATTGCTAGCGCCAATATTTATAATTTATTACAGCTTCCTTCTTTTAATGTACGCATTATGGGCGGCATCAGGTGGTGGCATACCCGGAATGCCATGATTTTTATTCACAACAAAAGAATAACAATTAGATCAACCAGAATCTACATATGACAGACATACTAAAAAAGATAAAAACCAGCCAAATGCCCCTGTAAAAATTTAAAAATAATTATTGATTTCAGATTTTTATTTTATAGTTTTAGTTTTTCTTTACGGGAAATATTGTTCGTAACTTTGTTTGCATATCGTTCGTACATATCCATGTTTTTTACAGACCTGCTTTAATTTTTTGATTGAGCCTGCCAGACCTTTAAGGGCGAGGCCTTTAAGGGTGCTTTCAAAATTTCGGCTCAGGGATAACTCGTTTTTAGCTTCAGAGTTCAGACGTTCTAATGTCGGAGACAGGCTTGAGTCTATTTTTCCACGCTCTTCCGGCCGAAATTTTCGACATCGAGGGGGCAATTGATAATTATCTGCGCTGTGGGGCTGGTGTGTAAAATATTAGGTATGGGTGTTCGTTTAAGGTAGATGGGTAATAGAATTAATCTACTTTGATGCTAAACCCTTACTTCTATGACAACTTTTATTATTTTGAAATAACAATGAAATTTATTGAAACTAAAAAAATTAATTTAATGATAGTAAGTGCGGCTATAGTTTTAGCAATTTTGCCTGTTATTGGCTTAATTACGGGGGCTGCAATTTCACCGGGTTTGTTTGGTGCTAACTATCAGGAAATCGATTTAATCAACAACCCCGATCGTTATTGGTTTATCATAAAAATCGAAATTTTTGTTGCTTTTTACACATTCTTTCTATCATTTGTCAGCTTCCCCTATTTTTCTATGGTGTACAGTAAAGTTATTCTCTATAGATCGAAAAATCGAATTAAATTCTTTTTTGTTATGTTTTTAGGGGTGCCAATATTAATCACCTGTTTAATCGTCTTTATTGTAGCGATAATTTGAGTGTGTTATCTGGTTTGAATATAATAATATAGGCATGCTAAAAATATAAAGGGCCTTAGAATATCCCTCCTTTCCCGCTGTGTCATTCTACTCCTCCATGAAAAATCGTTGTTACAGGGTGTAACACCAATAAACCTGTTTTTTTAATTTTATATTTTCTGTTGTATGAGATTTGAGTGTGTATATATTAACGAGTGAGTGGTTTAAAAAGGCAATGATATGATCAGTAAAAAACACATGGTAACGGTTAGGACCAGGACACAAATAAAAATACTTTTGTGGCGTCTATTGGTTGTATTACTGTGTATCATTTTTCTTTAATAATGTTTTTCAAGCTATGCCCAGATTGTTAGCTCGCCTGCTGTAAGCAGAGTATAGTCGATTTGCCTGGATAGTTTCGGTTTCGATATAATAGCCACTCTTTTTATTTTAGAAGCGGCGCTCCACTGGCTTATCATGCCGTTTGAAATAATCTGCGCTTGTGGGGTTGGCTTATCAAATGTTAGTATGGTGCCTGTTTAAAACACTGGGTTTTATCGTTTACCGGACCGGCAGTCTGGTTACTATGTTATGCCAGGATTTAATGTTTTTTTAACTTCATATCTAATATTTTAGATGTAGGGTCAGGAGTAATTAACGTGAAAGAAAATAAGCCGGTGGATTTTACAATTCCAACAATTGATGGTGTCACTGCCGCTCAGAGTCGTTTTGATCTTTCAATGCAGGGTCAAATGGGTGATTTTTTTGTAAATGGTGTGAATGACTGGCATTTTGGGGTGTTGCTGTACGATGGCCCTGAATCGCTTAGTTATGGTGTATTAGCCGGGTTTGTGTATAGCAATGACTGGACTGACCTTCTAAAGCCGGGTGTGAATACCATTCGCTATGTGCCGAAGCGTCAGCCAGGTGTGGCGGATGATAATGTCAGTTTGTCTATTAAAATTGGTTACGGCGGTGATCAGGATTATCTGGATAAGGTATTCGGTGCAGCGGAGTTGATTGATGGTGAGCCAATTGAATACACTTTTATGGTTGAAGACTTATAGTTTTTATCTGTGTTTTTTTCGCGCATCAAAAAGTATAATAGTGAAACGAATGTGGCTAAGACAGGGCAACTGAACTGTTTATCGATGAACTTTAATTCAGCGAAGCCGTAGTCGTTGTTTGACTTGTCAATCACAGGTTGTATTTTGTATTATATAGCATCTTAAAAAATGCGCCTTCTACACGAGCTGAGGCATATGGCAGCAAGATATGAAGGTCACGTAATGGGTGTTGCGTTCCCCGCTTTATAGCGCTGAAAATGCGTGCTTCAGATCGTTCTGTCCATTTAATTAAAGCCAGAGGGACAAACTTTTGTGAGGTGCTTTATTGCATATAGGCATGGCCTTCTTCATTTTGTAGGCGAATGATTTCGGCATCGCCCATGGGTACCATTTTGATAAAGCCGTGAATTTCATCAGGTTTAAACCCCTGGCCTTGTGCAGCAATTTTGCACATTTTAATGACGAGTGTTTCGCTTTCTACAAGGCTTTGTGTACGGTGAATAAGTTCTTTATATTTCAGGTAATTTTTTCGAGCAAAGAAAGGGATTTCTGAGCCGTGTAGTATCAGAACAATTGAGCTGTCAAATGGGTCTGCACCGGTTATTTTGCTTAAAAAACTGGCACGGTCAAGTACACCATTCATGGCAGAGAGTGTTTTTACGTTTACATCATAAACGACTTTTTGGGGTTTATACTCCACCTGTTCGGTCGTGGCTCCACCCCAGGTTCCTGTAGTGGTTTTGTCGGCTGAAAAGCTTACGCCTGACGCGAGTGTTAAGTAAAGACCGAGTAAACAGCAGGTTTTGATTTTATTCATATTGTTATCCAGAAAACAGGGGGGTAATCAATTATTTCTACGGGTATCGTTGATGCTTGTGTATTGGGGCCTGGTGGTGGCATTCGGGTAAATTGATGCTGGTTCTTTTCGTATTTTGTATAGCCCCTGATCCGCTTTATCTCGCCTTCATAATCTTCAGGGAAAGATGCCGCTTTCTGGCGTTCTGTATATTTCCTCACAGGGGGCGTCGAGCATATATTGAGTCTTTTTTAGTAAGCGGAATTTTTCAGGGTAAGCTGACCAGTTCAGGCGCTACCCAGCCATCAGCCCGGTGTTCGGCAATCACGGTGGTATAAACTCCGCCGCGAACATTAAATTCTGCTTTTACCCGCATAAAACGGGGCTCGGTTGCGGCCACCAGGTCGCTTAATATCTGGTTGGTGACATCTTCGTGAAATGCTCCGGCTTCACGGAATGACCACAGGTATAATTTGAATGACTTCAGCTCAACACACTGTTTGTCTGCAATGTATTCGAGGTTGATTGTGGCAAAATCTGGCTGGCCGGTTTTCGGGCACAGACAGGTAAATTCCGGGGTGTGGATACGTATGGTGTAGTCACGCTCTGGACGGGGGTTGTCGAAGGTTTCAAGGGGTTTTGATGCCTGGGTGGTCATTATAGAGTCTCTATCGTTAAGCTGTTTAATCGAAATCTACAAACATTATGTAAAATTCAGCGGTATTATAACTCGAAATTGATATACTAGGCCGCTTTAGCTCGAATTAGTCTGATAACGGAGTGGTGATTAAGGCGAGTTTTTACAATATCCAGCAAAATACGGGCGATAAATGCGTTTAAGCAAAATTAAACTGGCGGGCTTTAAATCTTTTGTAGACCCTACCACCATTGACTTTCCATCTAATTTGAATGGTATTGTCGGGCCTAATGGTTGCGGTAAATCCAATACAATTGACGCGGTTCGCTGGGTCATGGGGGAATCATCGGCCAAGCACCTGCGTGGGGCTTCGATGGAGGATGTTATTTTCAGTGGTTCGTCATCTCGTAAGCCGGTAAGTCAGGCATCGGTTGAGCTGGTGTTTGATAACAGCGAAGGCAAGCTGGAAGGCCCCTATGCCAACTACGCTGAAATCTCCACCAAACGTATGGTGACCCGGGATGGTCAGTCGAAATATTTCCTCAATGGCACCAAGTGCCGTCGTCGTGATATTGCCGATCTGTTTTTAGGCACCGGTCTGGGGCCTCGCAGTTATGCGATTATTGAGCAGGGCATGATTTCCCGTCTGATTGAGGCCAAACCGGAAGAGTTACGGGCCTTTCTGGAAGAGGCGGCGGGTATTTCCAAATATAAGGAGCGTCGTCGTGAAACCGAAAACCGTATTCGCCACACCCGGGAAAACCTCGAGCGACTGGCAGACCTGCGTGAAGAGGTCGATAAGCAGTTATCTCATCTGCAGCGGCAGTCGCGCACCGCAGAGAAATACAAAGAATTAAAAATCGAAGAGCGACGCACCCGAGCTGAGCATCTGGCGCTGCGCTGGCAGGAACTGCACGGCGAAATGGAAAGCCGTGAACAGACAATTGAAGAACAGGAGACTCGCCTGCAGGAAGTGATTGCAGAACAACGTTCCGTTGAATCCGAGCTTGAGACACTGCGTGAACAGCGAGTGGAGTCGAATGAGGCACTGAATGCGGTGCAAGCCCGTTTTTACAGTCTGGGTTCTGAAATTTCACGCATAGAGCAAACCATTCTGCATGAAAAGGACCTGATGGGGCGCCAGCAGAATGATCTGGCAGATCTGGAAAATGCACTGAAAGAAGTTGCACAGGCGTTAGAGTCTGATCGTGAGCAGCTCGAAGAAATAGAGCTTATACTGGGTGAAGCCGAACCGAAACTTGAAATGCAGCGTGAATCTCAGCAGGAAATAAATGAGCAGTTGAGTGAGTCTGAGCAGGCGATGCAGGAATGGCAGGCGGCCTGGGATCAGCATAATGAACGTGCAGCTGAGCCTTCACAGGTGGCCCAGGTTGAGCGCACACGCATGGAGCAGCTGGAAAAACATGTTAATCAGTTGCGTCAGCGGCTGGAAAAAGTAGACGATGAAAAACGCAAGCTGGTGGGAGATGATCTGGAAGTGCAGCTGGAGCAGTTGCGTGAGCAGAGTGAAACATCTGAAATGAAAAAAGCCGAACTGGATGATCAGGTGGCTGAAGTCATTGAGAAAATTCGCAGCCACAGAGAGCAGGCCATCCAGTTTAATCGAGATGAAGATGATTTGCGTCGCCAGTTACATGATACCCGGGGGCACCTGGCATCTCTTGAAGCATTGCAGAAAGCCGCTCTGGGTAAAAAAGAAAATGCGGTGACCGGCTGGCTGGAAAAACATGGGTTGGCGGATAATACTCGTCTGGCTGAAAATATTGAAGTAGAGGCTGGCTGGGAAAAGGCGGTTGAAACCGTGTTGGGCTCACATCTGGAAGCGGTGTGTGTCGAGGGCATAGACTCCGTGGCTCAGGTGCTGGGCGATTTCCAGAAAGGACATTTAAATTTACTTGATACCTCGGCGAATGCCGGGGCTGAAACTTCAGCCGATAGCCTGCTGAGTAAAATAACATCGTCAGTATCACTGGCGGGATTGTTAGATGGCGTGAAAGTGGCGGCGGATCTTAATCAGGCACTGGCCATGCGCAGCTCACTTGCCGAAAATGAATCAGTGATAACCTCAGAGGGAATCTGGTTGGCTTCATCCTGGCTGAGGGTGGCACGGGATGAAGATGAAAAATCCGGTGTGCTGGCCCGTGAGCATGAAATTAAAGAACTGCAGCAGTCTCTGGAAGAGTTGGATATGCAGGCGGAAGAGCTGGAAGTCCGGATTCAGGATAGTCGAGCGCAGTTACAAAATTTAGAGCAACAACGTGAGCAATGGCAGGCAGAGTTAAATAATGCCCATAGCCAGTGTGCACAGATTCAGGCGCAGCTCACCTCCGGACAGTCACGGCTGGAACAGCTGCTCAGTCGTAACCAGAATTTGCAGGAAGAGTCGGTTGAGTTAACTAAAAACATTGAACGCCAGCAGGATGAAATGGAACTGGCGCGGCGTAAGCGAAATGAAGCCATGACACAGATGGAAGATCTGTCGCGGGAGCGTGAAGAGCTGAGCGGGCAACGTGACAATATTCAGAATCAGCTGCATGAATCTCGCAGTAAAGCACAGTCTGAACGCGAATCGGTGCATGAGCTGGCGATTCAGATAGAGTCCCGACGTTCACTGAAGCGCAATCTGGAACAGAATATTGACCGTATGTCCCGTCAGCTGGAACAGCAACAGCAACGTCGCGAAGAGTTGCAGCAAAGCATGGAAACCGTAATATCCGGTGAGAATAAAACACAAGAGCTGGCGTTATTACTGGAAGAGCGTTTACAGGTTGAAGAGCAGTTAACCGAGGCGCGTCGTTCAGTTGAAAGTGTCGATAGTCAGTTACGTCAGCTGGAACAGAAGCGAAATGAATATGAGCAGAAGTCCCAGGTCATACGCTCCAGCCTTGAGCAGGCGCGCTTAAATACTTCTGAGGTTCGAGTGCGAAGCCAGACGGTTCAGGAGCAGCTGGCAGAAACAGATTTTAGCGTAGAAGAATTACTCGAAGCGCTGGGTGAAGATGCACGCATTGATGTCTGGGCGAGAAAAGTGGATGAAATTGCACAGCGCATTTCACGCCTCGGCCCAATTAACCTGGCGGCAATCGATGAGTATCAGGAGCAGGGTAAGCGTAAGGAGTATCTGGATTCTCAGAATAATGATGTGAATGAAGCGCTGGAAACACTTGAAAAGGCCATTGCGAAAATAGATAAGGAAACACGCCTGCGCTTTAAAGAAACTTTTGAACATGTGAATACCCGTATTCAGGAAATGTTTCCACGCCTGTTTGGCGGTGGTCAGGCCTATCTGGAACTGACCGGGGATGATCTGCTGGATACCGGCGTTGTCGTTATGGCACGCCCGCCGGGTAAAAGAATCAGCCATATTCAGTTGATGTCTGGCGGCGAAAAAGCACTCACGGCGGTGGCCCTGGTGTTTGCTATTTTTGAACTGAACCCGGCCCCTTTCTGTATGCTGGATGAAGTGGATGCACCACTGGATGAAGCCAATGTGGGGCGCTTCTGTTCACTGGTTAAAACCATGTCTAAATCGGTGCAGTTTATTTTTATTACCCATCACAAGGTTACAATGGAGATGGCAGAAAAAATGAACGGCGTGACCATGCGCGAAGCCGGCGTCTCACGTCTGGTTTCAGTTGATGTAGAAGAAGCTGTGAAAATGGTAGAAATGGTGTAGAGGTAGAAGAAAATGGATGACCTGCGATGGATCTTATTGGCGATTGCGCTGCTCGTGATAGCCGCTATCTTTTTTTTGTCACGTAGCCGAAAAAAAGACAGCAACACATTTACAGCGGATACAACAGATGAAATGCCCTCGTTTAGTGCTGAACAAAGCACGGAGAGTGACTGGGTAGACAGTGTGGGGCCGGTGCGGGTGGTAACGGGGGACTCCAGCAGGGTTCATTCTCGGGATAACGCCCGAGCGGATCTTTCAGCTATTCAAAACGAATCAATCACCGCCCGGTTGGTGGATATTGACGAGGCGGAACTGAAAGCAAAGTCAGAACCCGGATCAAAGCAGGAAAATGGGGCGCAAAAAGATATTCTTTCTGAGGTTGAACCTGAAGCGCTAAAAAAATCTTCAACTGACAATCAACCGGTTACAGACAAACAGCTTGAAAATAATTCTGTTACAGGTAAAAGCGCTATAAATGAGTCAATAGCAACATATCAGTCTGTGCTTCCCGAAACTCATAAACCCCCCGCTGTTACGGCTGAAGCTCCCCCCGTTTCAGTCGCAGAAGATGAAACTCCAGCGCAAGATGATGTCATTGCCGTTTACGTATTAGCCACATCAGAAATGCCCGTAATGAAAGGAGATAAAATACTCAGCGCCAGTTACTCCCTGCATTTAGAACACGGCGATATGAAAATTTTTCATTTTTCAGATGAAGTAACTGTTAACGGTGTTACAAAAAACGAAATTCAGTTCAGTATGGCTAATTTACATGAGCCGGGCTGGTTTGATATTGAAAACATAAACCAGCTGGAAACCAGAGGGCTGAGCTTTTTTATGCAGGTTGGTCTGGTTGAAAACCCTGCGGCCGTGCTGGATGAGATGTTTATTTGTGCCCATAAAATGTCAACGATGCTGGGTGCCCGACTGTGCAATGCACAACGCAAGCCACTGGATGAAGCCTATACAAAGCATCTGCGCAATAAAGTAAAGCGCCTGATGGAATTAAAAGCAGGCAATACTTAATTGGCAGTAATTTCGCCCGTACTTTTCAAATTTATATAAAATGTAAACAGAATAATGTCAGATAAAAAACAGGCAGGCAAACAGATAACGAAGCTGTGCGATCAGCTTAATCATCACAGTTATCAGTATTATGTGCTGGATGATCCGGATATTCCAGATGTAGCATATGACCGTCTTTATCGTAAATTGCAAGCATTAGAAGCTCAGTACCCTGAATTGGTGACAGCCGACTCTCCTACCCAGAGAGTCGGTGATAAACCGCTGCAGGGTTTTTCTCAGGTTAAACATGAAGTCCCCATGTTGTCTCTGGATAATGTTTTTAACGAAGAAGAGCTAAGCGAATTTAATAAGCGCATATTGCAGCGTCTGGATAGAGAAGAAGATATTCTTTTTGCTGCAGAGCCAAAACTGGATGGTCTGGCGGTGAGCCTGCTTTATGAAAATGGCTTATTAGTGCGGGCAGGCACACGGGGTGATGGCACAACAGGTGAGGATATTACACAGAATATACGCACCATACATTCTATCCCGCTTAAATTATTGGGTGATAATATACCGCAGTTGCTGGAAGTTCGCGGTGAGGTGTTTATGCCAAAAGCCGGCTTTGAAAAGCTTAATCAGCTGGCCCGTGAGAATGATGAAAAAGTGTTTGTGAATCCCCGCAATGCGGCAGCAGGTTCTCTGCGCCAGCTAGACCCACGTATTACTGCAACGCGCCCATTAGCCATGTACTGTTATGCAGTGGGCAAAATTGAAGGTGCGCCGCAATTAGAAACCCACAGTGAAATGCTCGATCAGTTACAACAATGGGGGCTGCCATTGTGCAAAGAGCGAAAAATAGTGGAGGGTGTTGCCGGTTGCCTGAATTACTTTAATGAGTTATCTGTCAGTCGTAATGACCTGTCCTATGAAATCGATGGCATTGTTTATAAGGTCAACTCACTTAAATTACAGCAGGAGCTGGGCTTTGTTTCAAAAGCACCGCGCTGGGCGATTGCCCATAAATTTCCTGCTCAGGAAGAAATAACACGGGTGAATGGAATTGATTTTCAGGTGGGGCGTACCGGTGCGCTAACGCCGGTTGCCAGACTGGAGCCGGTGTTTGTCGGCGGGGTTACCGTCAGTAATGCAACACTGCACAATATGGATGAAGTGAACCGAAAAGATGTGCGTGTTGGTGATAAGGTGATTGTTCGCCGTGCCGGTGATGTTATTCCTGAAGTGGTAAAAGTAGTGCCGGATGCACGTCAGCAGAGAGCTGAAAAAGTGCAGTTGCCAGCAACATGTCCGGTCTGTGATTCTGAAGTTGAGCAGCTGGAGGGTGAGTCAACGGCTCGTTGCAGTGGGGGTTTGTTTTGCAGTGCGCAACGCAAAGAGGCGATAAAACATTTTGCATCTCGCAAAGCACTGGATGTGGATGGGCTGGGAGACAAAATTGTTGAGCAGTTAGTGGATGCCGGGCTTATAGAAAATATAGATGATCTGTTTTCTATTAAAGCAGAGAAAATTAGTCAGATGGAACGTATGGGGGATAAGTCTGCACAGAATTTAGTGGATGCTCTGCAGCAGTCAAAACACACGACACTGGCAAAATTTATTTATTCCCTGGGTATTCGCGAAGTAGGAGAGGCCACGGCACGTTCACTGGCGCAATACTTTACAACACTTGAAGCAATAAAGTCTGCGGATGAAGAAACACTGCAGCAGGTTGATGATGTCGGGCCTGTAGTGGCTGCACATATTGTCTGTTTTTTCAAACAACCGCATAACCTTGAAGTGATTAATAAGTTAATGCTTGCCGGTATTCACTGGGATGAAATTGAAGCGGCTGAGGAAAAACAGCAAACCCTGCAGGGAAAAACATTTGTTTTAACCGGTACGCTTACAGAAATGACCCGGGATGAGCTGAAAAAAATGCTGCAGGACAGAGGCGCAAAAGTGTCGGGCAGTGTTTCTAAAAAAACCAGTTATGTTGTGGCTGGGGATAAAGCCGGATCAAAGCTGATAAAAGCTGAACAGTTAGGTGTAGAAATACTGGATGAGTCTGGCGTAATGAAAATATTATCAGAAGAGAATAATGATCAGTAAAATTATATTTATCGCTTTAACATTTCTGCTTTCATCATGCAGTTATAAGGCAGCAGTACAGGGCGATCTGACTGAAAATCATGAAATTATCTGGTCCGGAAAACCGGTAAAAAATATTATACTGATGATTGGTGATGGCATGGGGGCTGAGCATCGCCGTGTTGCACGGTTAATACATAAAGGCGAGTCGGCTGAACTGGCAATGGACCGTTTAGCTGTAAAAGGCCAGGTGCGCACATCTGCATTCAATGGTGTGTTAACCGATTCTGCCGCTGCCGCAACGGCAATGGCAACCGGGCAAAAAACTGCGAATGGTGTAATTGGGTTATCGCCGCAATTAAATCACCTCGAAAATATAATTCAGGCAGCACAATCCCGGGGTAAAGCAACGGGGCTGGTGACCACAACACAAATAACCCATGCTACCCCAGCCGCATTTGTCGCGCATACCGGGAGCCGTAAAAACATGTCGGAAATCGCCCGTCAGATTGGTTCTTCTGAAGTTGATGTATTAATGGGGGGCGGCGAGATTTATTTTTTACCCGATGGAGACAAAGGCTGCTTTGAAAAAAAGGGCGTGAGAAAGGACAAACTTAATTTAATAAAAATGTTGCAGTCTAGCGGTTATACCTATGTTTGTAATCAAGCAGCATTGGAAAAACTGAATGCCCGTTCTCCTCAGCGTCTGCTGGGATTGTTTGCGCCGGAAGATTTAAAGCGACCTTTTTCACCTGAGCTGGCTTTAATGACCCGCAAGTCAATTGAGTTACTGTCGCAAAACCCGAATGGTTTTTTTCTTATGGTCGAAGGTGGTCAAATTGACTGGGCGTCACATGGGAATGAGTCTGAAAATGTCATGCAAAGCTTACAGGGATTTGATCAGGCGGTTGAAATTGCCTGGGATTTCGTTAGTTCGCGGGATGACACCCTGCTCATTGTCACTGCCGATCATGAAACCGGTGGTTTACAGGTCAATAAGCAGGCGGGGCATGAAGGGCCTTTTATTAGCAGCAGTGGTCAGGGTTTTTTTATTGACTGGACAACACACGATCACACCGCCGTCAATGTACCCTTAACAGCAGACGGCCCGATGTCTGAACTCCTGCGGGGTGAAATTGATAATACCTATATTTATCAGGTGATGTTAAAGGCGGTAGAAAGTACAGAAAGCAACTGAATTTTATCCGCTGAGAAGCGAGTTTCACAACTAATACGAAAAAATCTTATGCTGTGCCGTAAACTCTTCTCTCAGTATTCTTTTGTCTTTTTTTGTCAGGCTGCTTAAAAGCCGTGTTCGCTTTTCAATGAAATAGCGTATTTGCTCCGGTGTCATTGCCGTGCCTTCGCCTTTAGGCCGGTTAAAATCTCTGGTTTCTGTAAAAAAGAAGCGGTGCAGATCCGCATCAAATTCCATGCCGCTGTATACTTTTCTGAAATCTTCATTTCCCTGTTGTAAATTAAGTCGGTGTCCCTGTATCAGTTGATCATTAGCAAAGCTGTAGGGAAGTAGCTCGCCGAGAGGCGTGAATAATAATAACTCCCGGTAGAATTTAATGTGCTTTTCCGTAACGGAACACAGTATGTCATGTACGTTTGTCATGTGAGCATATTGCATGCAAATCTTAAAAAGGTATACCACAATATTGTTCTGTTGGGCCGATGCTTGCGGTGCAACCGAAAGGCTAATGAGTTCTGACAGTTGTAAACCGGCAGTTCTCATTCGATTAAGCTGATCATTGTATAGTTCATCCATGGGCAAACCCATGGACTTATCCACAACCATGGTTATAGTACCGATAACCGTTTCCTTCATATCCTCATGTTTCTTAATCGCAATAAATATTTTTGTATCAGGCAGGAGGTGGTATTTTGTTAAACGAAGGTCATTATTGTTTTTATGCAGCCCAACATTGAAATACTGCTGTGTTACCAGCTCAAATGCCTGTTCAAGCTCATCTGTTGTTGTGGCAATTTTATATTCTATATTGCTGGTTTCTTTTAGCAGCCTGGATCGTCTAATACGAACGCTGCGACGCTTTTCAATATAATTAGTGTTGAATTTTTTATTAATCATGTCAATATCCATTTTCCGTGTAATAATCAAATGAATAAAATGTCTATAGGCGTATTTCAGGGCTTTATATGCTTATATTTACAAAAAGTATAACTTGATCACATTATTTTATTGATCTAATCGTGTTTTGTGTGTTTCTTCAGGAACAAGGGCGGTGCTAATAGTGGAATGGTTAAAAACAGTACATGTGACCTGCGTCATATTATCATTTAGTGGTTTTTTAATTCGTGGGTTGTGGGTATTAGCTGAGTCAGATAAATTGGAAAATAACTGGGTGAGGAGAGTGCCTCATGTGATTGACACGGTATTACTCGGCAGTGCTCTTCTGATGCTGTATACACGACAAATATCAGTTCTTGATAATGACTGGCTGATGGCGAAAATAGGCGCATTACTGATATATATATTACTCGGAGTGCTGGCTTTAAAACCAGGGAGGAAAAAAAATATTCGTGTAGCGGCATGGCTATCAGGGATGTGTGTGTTTGGCTATATAGTGAGTGTCGCATTAAGCAAATCACCCGGCGGTTTTTTAAACTGGTTATAGAAGATGAAGACCTGAGGTATCTTAAGCCTGCCATGTGACCGATACAGGAGTGACTATTCGGAATCTTTTGCTATGTCAATATCACTTTTTTTCAGCTTAATATCAAAGTAAAACCGGGAGCCCTGGTGTGGCTGGCTTTCGACTCGGATAGTGCCTCCCATCTTTTCAATTAGCTGTCGACATATGGCCAGCCCCAGGCCCATACCGTTAAATTCGCGGGTAGTCGATGCATTGGCCTGATGAAAAGAGTCAAATAATTTATCCTGAAGTTCTTCAGAAATACCAATGCCGCTGTCGCTTACGCTAAATTCATAATGTTTATACGGGCCGGTTTCTTCTATTAACCGTGCTTCAAGTTTAATGCTTCCCTGAGAGCTGAACTTTATCGCATTATCAATCAGGTTATTGATTATTTTTTGTAACCGCACAGAGTCCCCCCTGGCCCAGGAAGTATTAAATGAGTAGTCTGACTTAAGTTTCAGTTGTTTTTTTTGTGCACTTTTATAATTGGACTCAATGCATTCATTGAGTAACTGACTCAGTTCAAAGTTGTTATTAGCTAACTGTAGTTTTCCAGAATCATTTTTTGAAAAATCTAATATGTCATCAATCAATATCATTAAATGGTTGGCAGAATCCAGTGCTGTTTCTATATAATGAGCATATGATTCAGAAAGTTTATCTTTTTCAAATAGCTGCAATAAGCCGATTACACCGTTCATAGGTGTGCGAATTTCGTGGCTCATATTAGCCATGAAATCAGCTTTTGCCTGGGCGTGTTCAAGTGCGTTCTGATGCGCTTTTTCTATCGCCTGTTCGGCTTCTTTGCGTATGCTTATATCACTGAAAATAATGACCGCCCCGGATATGGAAGCGTTTTTATGCACGGGTGAGCAGGTGTAATCAATATGAATTATCTGCTTGTTATGGGTATGGACAGTGACATCCCTGGCTCTGTTTGTTTTGCCTGAAATTAAACATTGTTGTATTGAAAGCAGTTGTGTTTCGTTTTTAAAAAAAGCATCCAGATTAATGTCGATCATTTGATCTGGCGATGAAAAACCGAGTAGTTTTACAGCGGCCGGATTGGCAAAACTAATATTGCAATTTGAGTTGATGCCATAAATTCCCTCTGCAGCCGAGTTTAGCAATAGCCGACTTCGCTCTTCTGACTCTTCCAGTTTTTTCATGGTTTGCAGGCGCTGAGCGTCCAGTTCTTTTAGCGTAACGGACATCGTGTTAAAGGCTCTGGCGGTATGTGCTATTTCGTCATTGCCCTTGACTTCAACCTGATGGCCTAATTGTCCCTGCTCAATATTAATTGCAGCGTCTTTTAATCGTTCTAACTGGCGGGTTAACCAGCTCCCCAGCAGGAAGGAAAAAAAGATCATGAGTAAGACCCCCGCACTGGCCATGCTCAGACTGTAGTTGCGTATCAGGATAATATCGGCGAGTAAATTTTCAGTGGAAATGCCTAATTGCATACTTCCTAAAATCGCACCATCAATCTCGATGTTTGCAAAAACATCGAATGTGCCGTCACTAATGGCTTGCGCCAGGTTATTGTCCTCAATAAAGCGGGCCTGTAATGCCAGTGGCTTTCCCGCTTTTGCCATAACTTTACCTTCGGCGTCAATAATTCGGGTATAAACGATGCCCGGGTTGTTTAGCATTTCATTTACAGCCGTTTCCAGTGTTGCCAGGTCGCTGGATAGCAGGGCTTCTCGTGAGGTTGATGCAAACATATTGACAGTTGTAGTGGCACGCTCGATAATTTCCCTGTTCTGTGCCTGCTTAACAAAATTCAGAATCATAAAGATCATAAAGATCAATAGCGAGGTCTGAATCAGCGCAATGCCTAATATTGTTTTTATTCGAAATGACATTTTTACCTGAACTTAAAGTTTAATTTCAAACGAGTTGCAAACTAATTGTTGAGCAGCTCAATATTCAAATTCCGCACATCATCCCAGTCTGTGTTCTGAGCGCTTTCAAAGCCGCTGAGATTGACTTTGGCCAGCATCCTTCTGCCATTTTCTGTCTCGGAAAGTTGAATAAATGCCCGCTGTATTGAGTGGATGTGGTCTGTAGAAATATTTTTATGTGCAGCTATGGCATGCGGAGTGTAGCCTTTAGTTGTCCAGATTATTTTCAGCTGCTGTTGAATGGTGTTATCGATATTGTTGAACGTTTTCAGGACTCCACCCCCTGCAGGATACCGTCCCTGGGCTACATTGCGATAAACTGAATCATGGGACGATACATATTTTGCGTCAATATTAATATGGCGCTGGCTAAACTCCGCCTGTGTGAGAATACTGGCGGCAAAAGCATTAGGGGAGGGAAATACCAGCGTCTTACCTCTGAAGTCTTCCAGCTTGTTTTTTTTGCTGTCTTTTCGGGTAACGATAATACCTTTGAGGCGTTTATTACGGGCTTTTGCTATGGCATGATAATTAGAATTCTGGTGGTAAACGGTATAGTGGTAAGGATTCATATAGGCAAGGTCGTATTTGCCGTTAGCCAGTTGTTTTTCAAAAGCAGGGATATCTGTAGCGGTTTTAAAAATAAGCTTATGACCGGATTCTCGGCTTACATAGTTGAGAATAGGAACCCATTGTTTTGCCAGTTTGCTGGCTGATTGCTGGGGAACGATTCCAACCCGGTAGGTTTCAGCGTTAAGCTCAAAAGCGGTTAGTTGAAAAACGATACTAATAAAACTGGCTGAGAAATATTTTAGATACATAGACCATTTCCTGAATGGGTCAGCTTTCTGTATGGAGCCGTGTTGTAAACAGAAAGTATAGACTATATAAATGATTTTCAGAGCGTAACAGGGGTTAGTGTTTATCCATTAATCTCCCACATCTGTTTTCGGCATAAACCACTCATATCACAATAAGAACAGCTTTGTGTGTCACCCCAGGCGGGTAAGGCAGCAGATGATGTGATATCACTTATAAGGCTCTCCAGCCGTTGCAGAACATCGGTCTTCAGTGTGTTTAAATCATCTCCTTCAATAAACCCGCTTTGTTTAGCCGTGCCTTTGTCGAGTTTTAAATAGATAACATTTTTCACTTCGTCCATCAGTGCTGCGTAACTGCTGAGTTGAATGTTTTCAGCAAGATCGATATCCTGCTGTTTTGCGGGTGTGCCGGTTTTGTAATCAATAATAGAAACCCGGCTGCCTTGCTTGTCAACTCTGTCGAGTCTCCCCGTTAATTTTGCTTCTGTCGCCAGCTGTTTTTCTGTCGTTAGTTCCAGCTTATAAATATGCCATTCCATCTGTCTCTGTATTTGCCAGTCAATGTAGGCTTCAGCGGTATCCAGCCAGCGTGTGAGCCAGCCCCTGTGCTGAATTGAGTCTTCTATCTGTGCGCTGAATATCTGTTTTGACAGTCTTTGTATGTGTGCCAGTGCCAGTGATCTGTTTTCATTTGTAAGGGCGGGTTTAAACGGTGCGGGCAGGCCGGGGGCCTGCTGGTGAAAGGCATATAAAATCAGGTGTACTTTTTCCCCGTATTCGCTTTTCATAAGTTCCAGGCTTATCTGTTCCAGCACTCTGAGCCTGAGTACATCTGATGCGAAAAACTTATAAGGGCAGTCGATCAGGCGCTGATGTCGTGAGGCTGAAAACTCGGCAGGTATGAGTTCTTTTTGGGGTAATGGGAAGGCTTGCGAAACCGTATTAATATTTGCCAGGAGTGACTCTGATTTTTCTGTGACGGGCTTTATCTGTTTGAGCAGGTAGTTAAGTTGCCGGTCTTTTAGTGACTGCTTAAAAGCATGCTGGCTAAAATTTTCCAGAGAACTGACCCAGGGGGAGGGCGGCATCCACTCACCCTTTTTTTCTGCCTGCCAGGTGATTAATATGTCATCGGATGATAAAAGTATTTGTCTGAACTGATAAAAGCTATAGGCCTTTTTCTCCGGCCAGTTTTTAAAATGCAACGCCTGTCTGACTGTTTGATTGAAAAAAGCATGATTACCTGCTTTTCCGGGTAATGATTCTGCATTAGCTCCGGCAATAATCAGGGTGTCAAAACGGCAGTACTGGGCCTGCTGGAGGTTCATTATCTTAACAGATGATACCTGATCATGGGGCCTGAACTGTTCACGCTCCAGGGTGCTGCCCAGCCAGGTGCGAAAATCCTGCCAGCTCATTTGAGGGCTGACAATAGAATAAGTGGCTGATAAGCCTGTCAGTTCCTGTTGCACCCGTAAGCCGGCTATGTCGTAAGCCAGTCGAGGGTAAATGCCCAGGTTTTGCAGGCTGTTAATAAAGGCATCTATCCAGTTGGATGATGTTTTTTTCTGCCCACTCAGAAATAGTTCAAGCAGTTCATGGGAGGCTTTTTCTACCTTATTTAAGAGTTGAGTCAGTCGTTCGGAAACGTTATTAGTATCTATATTTAAGCGTTCTCTGCGACTTTCAATGGCTGTTTTGTAGCGCCTTAAATCACTCGCTATATTCTCATGCAGAATGATATCCTGTTCAAACCGGTAGACCAGGTTCAGGTGTTCGCCCAGTTTGTCCTCATCGCAGAAAAAAGGTGATTTTAGCAGGTCGATAAATGGCTGGTAGGCGAAGTTCTGCTCAATGCATTCGAGCCAGCGTTCCAGTACAGATGCGGCACTGGTTGTTGCCAGTGCCCAGCCAGCGGTATCCTGAATATCAACATTTGCTCGCTCCAGTAAAGCGCGCAGGCGCCGTGCGAGCTTACGGTTTTCTGTAACTACAGCAATATTATTTTTACCGTTAAGCAGGCTCATACGGATTTTTAAATCCACAGCATGGGTTTCCTGTTCAGCACTTTGTGCGTCAAAGGTTTTGATGTTGGTTAAAAAATACGGATTATCAGTGGTTTTGTAGTTTTGTGTGCGCTCAAATAAACTGCTGCTTTGTGTGTATATATCATGCAGAAGTTGTAGCTCGTTTTCTTTGGTTTTGTTTTCTGTTAGAGGGCTTTTTTCATTAACCGTGCTGTTTTTATCAGCGGGAAGATCTCCCTGAATAATATGCGTAACGTCTGCGAATTGAGATAGTTGCTCACACCATGATTGCTCAAGAGGTGAGAGTTGCTCTATACCGGCAATATAAAAATAAGCGTTTTTAAGATCACTATTAAAGGAACTTAGCAGCCGGTGTTTTAAAGCCGTTGACTCATCATCAATCTCCATAGCATCCAGTTGCTGCTGCCATGCAAGCCAGAGTGTCTGTACTATTTTTGCCTCATGGTTTAAGTGGCTGATATCTTCATTTGTCTGGTATGCCTGTTGCAAGTGCTTTACCCAGACAGGGGTGGACTCATTTAACCACTGATGCTGACTGAGGCTTAATTCATCAAATAGCTCCAGCAGGCTGTCGCAAATTTGCCAGTGGTTTTCCACGGGAAATAAATCAGGGTGCTGCTTTAACTCATTGAGTAATATGAGTTGTCGGCTGGCCTGACTGATCTGTTTTTTTGAGGTGTACTCGTTTTTTTCGTGGCTGTTAGTGGATGCTGTAATATGCTGTTTGAGCCATTGTTCAAGACTGCCTGTATATCCACCGATCAGTGCAGTACCGGTGCTGGTTGATGCCTGTTTACACAGGCTGTAGCGCATTTGTTGAGCGGCCTGTGCATTGGGTAAGAGTATTTGTATATTGCTTAAATCCGGCAGGTCGTTTTTATGCTCAGACAGAATATACCTGGCCAGTGCATCGGTGAATGGCTGGTTTGTCGGAATAGAAAAACGTTTAAACGCTGTCGCTGAAGATGTCATAGAGCGACACATTAGCATATTTCTGCCGAGACAAATATCCCGTTACAGACAAAAAACAATGAACTCAGCCAGACAGTTTTATGGCAAGAATATCGCAGGGCATATCATGCAGAACGGCATTGGCGGTAGAGCCGAGCAGCAGTCTTATTCCATGACGCCCATGAGAGCCCATAACCACGAGATCACACTGGTTGTTTTTAACAAATTCAGTGATTTCATATCTTGGTGATCCGGGCAATGTGTGAAGCTCTGCATTTTCCAGAGAGTGTTTGTGGCAGAAGTCTGAGAGGGTTTTTTTTGCCTGATCAATCATTTTATGTTCATCAATAACCCAGCTGTTTGAGAGCACAGGCTCGTATGCAGTATCAATAGGAGGTAAATATTCAACGATGTGCAACAGGCTTAATCGGGCATTATTACGCCTGGCAATATCACGGGCTTTATGGACTATCTGTTCAGATGAAGGTGAGAAATCAATGGCAACCAGAACATGTGTGTAATCACTCATTATCATAACCCCTGCTAAAATGATTTATACTTTAAAATAAAGTATAAGGTATCTTTACTGTGAAATCACTTATTAAGTGTCTACCTGGTGCCTGCTGAGCAGCTGTGAAATGTGCTCAGGCGCATACGCCCATCAATTTTAAGAATAAAGCTGGAGTATTATAATGCACCCAAACGAGCAGCTCATTCACGATTTTTACACAGCGTTTCAGCAGTTGGACTGGCAGGCGATGGCGGCGCTTTATACCCGTGACGCCTGCTTTTCAGATCCGGTATTCTGTGATTTAAAGGGAAGTGATATTGCGGCAATGTGGCACATGTTATGTCTGAAAGCGGAAAATTTTGAGCTGAGTTTTGGCGATATAAAAGCAGATGATAATGAAGGGTCTGCTCGATGGGAAGCGCATTACACTTTTTCGCCCTCAGGTGGCGGGCGTGCCAGGCGAGTACATAATATTATTTTTGCTGAATTTCAGTTTGCAGAGGGCAAAATTAGCAGACATTCAGATCATTTTAGCTTCTGGCGCTGGAGTTCCATGGCGCTGGGCCCTGCAGGGCGGCTGTTGGGCTGGTCTGGCCCAATAAAGAGAAAGGTTCAGTCACAGGCGGTTGTTGGCCTGAAGTCATTTATGCGAAAGGCGGGCTATGGGAAAAGTGGGCCTGGCTGAATATGCTGGCTGAATCCGCTAAATTGAAATTATTTTTAATTTAACGATAAGGTTATTCAGAAGCGTGCGCTGCTTGTTCAGTGTGCCGGATAAATCTACTCAAATACCTCTGCAGTGGGCTTTTAGATAAGTGCTGCTGTTGCTTTGTGGGGCTTCAACATGGCTTGTGTAACGCGGGAGACTGTTTGGCACAATGGCTTACAATCGATCATTAGTGAATCAGGTCGCTAAAAAAGCTACACAAAGTAAAATATTGTTATATAATATCGCGCCTTATGCGAGCGTGGTGAAATTGGTATACACGCCAGATTTAGGTTCTGGTGTCGCAAGACGTGAGAGTTCGAGTCTCTCCGCTCGCACCATCTTTTTATTTTTAATTACTCATTAGTTTTTTGGTCGGTTTTGCTTCAGGTTGAAGCCGGTCAAACAGCAATGTTGAGGTTATTATGCAAGTTTCTGTTGAATCCGGCGAAGGCCTGGAACGTAAATTAACTGTACAGGTTCCATCTGAGACTATTGATAAGGAAGTGGATAGCCGCCTGAATTCAATGCGTCCACGGGTTAAGATTGATGGCTTCCGTCCTGGCAAGGTGCCCATGAAGGTGGTTAAGCAGCAATATGGCTTATCTGTTTTGCAGGAGGTCGTTGGTGAGATGATACGCAGTACGCTGCATGAAGCGATTGTCCAGGAGTCACTAAACCCCGCTGGCGAACCTCAGATAGAGACACAAAATATAGAAGTGGGTAAACCCCTGGAATACACTGCCCGCTTTGAAGTTTATCCTGAAATTACGCTTGAAGACTGTTCTTCATTAGAGATTCAACGCGCTACCGCTGAAATTGCGGAAAGTGATGTTGATACCATGATTGATACCCTGCTTAAGCAGCGCACAACCTATGAAGCCGTTGAGCGCGCTTCACAGGAGGGCGACCAGATGATCATTAACTTCAATGGCTCAATAGATGGTGAGACATTTGAGGGTGGTCAGGCTGATTCTGTGCCGGTTGTTATTGGTTCTAACAGTATGATACCAGGCTTCGAAGAACAGCTTGTGGATAAGTCTGCAGGTGATGAGTTCAAATTTGATGTGACCTTTCCGGATGATTATCATGCTGCTGAGATTAAAGGCAAGAAGGCGACATTTGATACAAAGGTTATCTCGGTAGAGGAGCCCAAAGTTCCCGAGGCCGATGATGAGTTTGCCAAATCTTTTGGTGTTGAAGACGGCTCTATTGAGAAGCTGCGCAGTGATATACGTGAAAATATGGAGCGTGAACTGCGCAATAAACTGTTGGAAACACTCAAGAAAAATGTTATGGACAAGTTGCTGGAAGCGAACCAGGTGGATGTTCCGGCGGCCTTAATTGAGCGTGAATGCGAAGTGCTGCAAAAGCAGATGACGGAAGCCGGTAAGCTGCAGGGCGGCATGTCTCTGCCCAAAGAGTTATTTGAAGGCGAAGCAAAGCGCCGTGTTGGTCTGGGTCTGGTTATTGGCGAAGTGATTAAATCAGCGGGCCTGAAGCCAGACGCAGAACGAGTGGATGCAAAAATCAGCGATATTGCTCAAACCTATGAAGATCCACAGGAAGTTATTAGTCACTACAGTAATAATCCTCAGTTAAAACAGGGTATTGAAGGGCTGATAATGGAAGAAATGGTGGTTGACTGGGTTGTGGAACAGGCAAAAATTTCTGATGAGCCAACCAGCTTTCATGAGTTAATGAACACTAAAGAAACCGCATAAACTCGCGTTTTTAATCCTGTGCGCCGCACCTGATTATGCGTTTTATAAAAAAAGCAGGCTTTTGGTCTGCTTTTTTTATTAGCTTACTGGTATTAATTTTTCCAGGATTAAGTCTATTATCCCTCTGGCTTACAGGTGAGTTCACAATTAAGGCTATTGCCTGGTGAAAAGCTGTAACGCCGAGTATGGACTTATCTGTAGGGACCACAGAGCACGCAGAGGCATGATAGACTTGATCAGAGGTGCCCTAGATCATACAATCGGGCGCAGAGAAATCGTTACCCTGAAATAATTAGCTGGATGTTTGTATCGCCCGGTTTTTTGATCTGCTCAGTGATATGAAAAAATAGCCTGTCACCCATATGATGATCTGATATTTTTTATTACACTACTCAGGTCAGTAGTTTGCATGCTATATAAACTTTCTGCCAGGTTTATTCAGGGTTATTGAACATGGCATAATAATCTTAATTAAGGCTCGAAACTCCCGGAGAGTAATGAATGATAATAACACCAGAAAACAGTAAAGGCGCACTGGAACTGCAGAATAACCTGGTTCCAATGGTTGTAGAGCAAACCGCACGTGGCGAAAGGTCTTACGACATATACTCTCGCCTGCTAAAAGAGCGTGTTATATTTATTGTGGGTCAGATAGAAGATCATATGGCTAATTTGATTGTGGCGCAGTTGCTGTTTCTCGAATCAGAAAATCCAGATAAAGATATCTCAATTTACATCAACTCGCCGGGTGGCGTGGTTACTTCAGGGCTGGCAATCTATGACACGATGCAGTTTATAAAGCCTGATGTTTCAACGCTCTGCATTGGTCAGGCCGCAAGCATGGGTGCCCTGTTACTGGCGGGTGGAGCAGCAGGTAAGCGATACTGCCTGCCTCATTCCAGGGTGATGATCCATCAGCCGCTAGGTGGCTTTCAGGGGCAGGCAACGGATATTGATATACATGCCCGTGAAATACTCTCGATGAGGGAGCGTCTAAACACCATATTGTCCAGCCATACCGGTCAGCCGCTTTCAACAATTGATAACGACACTGAGCGTGATAATTTTATGAGTGCTGAGGAAGCCGCCGAATACGGCATGATTGATCAGGTTTTGAATGAAAGAAGCGTTCAATCTTCCGAATAATTCCATCGACAGCATTGAAATACTAAAATTAGGCACAAGTTAAGTCGTGTTACTGTAAAAAAACCGCTTATGGCGGTTTTTTTACAGAAAATGGGCTATCTTCAGGGTAGACCTGATTTGGCTTGTCCTGCTTTGGTCATGGTGAGGAATACAGGGGTTTGAAGAAAAGTCAGCTAAACATCTTCCCTGTATACTGAATACCACAGAATTTTTTATTTTTAGAAGCAAAAATGTATAAATAAAGAGCCTGAAATGCCTGATATTCACGGTATTATTGTATGGGAAATATGTAACTGTATGAATTATATAGAAAACTTTATAGATATTGCCAGTTGAGTCGTTTGAACTGAGCTCGACCATCGGTTGTTTTTTCTGGAAAATCGGTCGAATTGGTTAAAAAATAGACAGCTTGTTTATTTTATTAAGGTTTATTAATGTGCTTAACATAAAACCTTTTAAATTATACCCTTGCAAGTCTTTGCTAGAATTGGCAAGGTATAGCATTCAAGAATGAATTTAGCCCCAGGCTAGCATGAGGAACCGTCATGAGTGACGACAAAAGTAATGATGAAGATTCGGGTAAACTGCTGTATTGCTCGTTTTGTGGTAAAAGTCAGCACGAAGTAAAAAAACTGATTGCAGGCCCTTCAGTTTTTGTTTGTGATGAGTGTGTAGAGCTTTGCAATGATATTATCAGTGAAGAATTGCAGGAGCAGGCAGCTTCATCTGTTCATAAGTTACCTAAGCCCAAAGAAATAAAAGAAATACTGGATGACTATGTAATTGGTCAGAAGCAGGCGAAGAAAGTGCTGTCGGTTGCCGTTTATAATCATTACAAGCGCCTCGAAGTTAAACATAAAAAAGATGATGTTGAGCTTTCAAAGAGTAATATTATGCTGATTGGGCCGACAGGCTCCGGTAAAACACTGCTTGCACAGACATTGGCGCGCCTACTTAATGTGCCGTTTACGATTGCGGATGCAACTACGCTCACTGAAGCGGGTTATGTGGGTGAGGATGTTGAGAATATTATCCAGAAGCTGCTGCAGAAATGCGACTATGATGTAGAAAAAGCCCAGACAGGCATTGTCTACATCGATGAAATAGACAAAATTTCACGTAAATCAGATAATCCTTCTATTACCCGTGATGTCTCCGGAGAAGGTGTGCAGCAGGCATTGTTAAAACTGATTGAGGGGACTGTCGCATCTGTGCCGCCTCAGGGGGGGCGTAAGCACCCCCAGCAGGAATTTCTGCAGGTTGATACCTCAAATATCCTGTTTATCTGTGGCGGCGCGTTTGCCGGGCTGGACCAGGTTATTCGTGACCGCTCAGATAAAAGTGGCATTGGTTTTGGTGCAGAAGTTCGCAGCAAGGAAAGCAACAAATCCATAGGTGAAGTTCTAAAGGATATGGAGTCTGATGATTTAATTCGATATGGTCTGATTCCTGAATTTGTTGGTCGTCTACCGGTAGTGGCAACACTTGAAGAACTGGATGAGGATGCCCTGGTGACAATTCTAACAGAGCCTAAAAATGCCTTAACCAAGCAATATACGAAAATGTTCGAAATGGAAGACTGTGAGCTGGAATTTCGGGATGATGCATTGACTGCAGTGGCTAAAAAAGCCATGAAACGTAAAACCGGAGCTCGGGGTTTGCGTACTATCCTGGAAAACATATTGCTTGAAACCATGTATGAGTTGCCCTCCCTGGATAATGTAACCAAGGTTGTGCTGGACCAGAGTGTCATTAATGGTGAAGCGAAACCCTTTATGGTATTTGAAAATAACGAGACTCAAAAATCAGCAGGTAGTGCTGAATAGTTAACCTGTGGTTTTATGTTATTCACAGGGAGGTGAGTAATTGTCCGGTTCTTATCAAAAAAATTATTGGCAGCCTGCCTTTCATAAAGTTTTTTTATTCATCAACCTTGAAGCATCATTTACTGCCCCAATGTGAATTTAAAGACTAAAAATGGTGAGATGTTTATCACCTATCACTCGAGGTAACGACCGTGTCAGATATTGAAAACGAAATAGAATCAACGACAGAGGCATATGAGGGTAAAACACCTGTGTTGCCATTGCGTGACGTGGTGGTTTATCCCCATATGGTTATTCCGTTGTTTGTCGGCCGGGAAAAATCAATACAGGCGCTTGATGCAGCGATGTCAAAAGATAAGCAGATATTGCTGGTCGCGCAGAAGAGTGCAGAAATTGATGATCCTTCAATGAAGGATATTCATGAAATAGGTACACTTTCTACCATACTTCAGTTGCTCAAATTACCGGACGGCACAATTAAAGTGTTGGTTGAAGGTGCAACTCGGGCAAGTGTTGATAAAGTCTATGATGACGAAGAGTTTTTTACCGCGGATTATACGCTGCTAAAAGATGAAGGCGATGACAATGAGCGAGAGCTTGAAGTGCTTTCGCGTTCTATTCTGAGTGTTTTTGACCAATATGTGAAACTGAATAAAAAAGTACCACCAGAAATTCTGACTTCTTTAAGTGGTATCGATGACCCGGCTCGTCTGTCAGATACCATAGCTGCTCATATGTCATTAAAGGTGGAAGAAAAGCAGAAAATTCTGTCCATATCGAATGTTAATAAACGTATGGAGTATCTGCTGAGTATGATCGAAGCAGAAATTGATCTGCTGCAGATTGAAAAGCGTATTCGTGGTCGTGTTAAGCAACAAATGGAAAAAAGTCAGCGTGAGTATTATCTGAATGAGCAAATGAAAGCCATTCAGAAAGAGCTGGGTGATATGGATGAAGCGCCGAATGAAATAGAAGATCTGGAAAATAAAATTGAAAAAGCCGGCATGAGTGTCGAAGCTAAAAAGAAAGCGAATTCAGAACTGAATAAACTTAAAATGATGTCGCCAATGTCAGCTGAAGCGACTGTTGTGCGCAATTATATTGATGCACTGGTGGGTTGCCCGTGGAAAAAACGCAGCAAAATATTTAAAGATTTGCATAAGGCACAGACAGTGCTGGATGAAGATCATTATGGTCTTGAAAAAGTTAAAGAAAGAATACTGGAATACCTCGCAGTTCAGCAGCGAGTAAAAAAATTAAAAGGTCCTATTCTTTGCCTGGTGGGGCCCCCGGGTGTGGGTAAAACATCCCTTGGGCAATCAATTGCACGTGCAACCAATAGAAAATTTACTCGCATGGCGCTGGGTGGTGTGCGTGATGAGGCAGAGATACGAGGACATCGCAGAACTTACATTGGTTCGTTACCGGGCAAAGTTATTCAGAACCTGAGTAAGGTGGGTACCCGTAATCCGCTGTTTCTGCTGGATGAAATTGATAAGATGGCGCAGGACTTTCGTGGCGACCCGGCCTCTGCACTGCTTGAGGTTTTAGATCCGGAGCAAAACCACACTTTCGGCGACCACTACCTCGAGGTAGATTTTGATCTGTCGGATGTCATGTTTATCGCCACATCAAACAGTATGAATATTCCGGGGCCATTGCTTGATCGTATGGAAGTTATTCGCATCCCGGGTTATACCGAAGATGAAAAAATGAACATTGTAAGAAACTACCTGTTGCCCAAACAGATGAAAAACAATGGTCTGAATGATGATGAGCTTGAAGTAACAGATGAGGCCATAATGGATACGGTTCGTTACTACACGCGTGAAGCGGGTGTGCGTAGCATGGAACGGGAAATGTCCAAAATATGCCGAAAGGTTGTAAAGGATGTATTGCTTAATCCGTCGGATAAAAAAGTAGTTGTCACGCCGGAAAACCTTGAAATTTATCTGGGTGTAAAGCGTTTCCGATACGGTAAGGCCGAAGACAATGATCAGGTGGGTCAGGTAACAGGCCTGGCCTGGACAGAAGTCGGTGGTGAGTTGTTGAGTATAGAAGCGGCTGTTATGCCGGGTAAAGGCAAACAGACATTTACCGGGCAACTGGGGGACGTTATGCAGGAGTCAATACATGCTGCGATGACCGTTGTCAGAAATCGTGCCGCTTCACTGGGGCTGGAAGATGACTTTTATGAAAATAAAGATATTCATATTCATGTGCCGGAGGGGGCTACACCGAAAGATGGCCCTAGTGCCGGTGTTGGCATGTGCACAGCGATCGTTTCAACAATGAGTGGGATACCGGTTAAATCCAGTGTTGCCATGACCGGTGAAATTACCCTGCGCGGTGAAGTTTTGCCAATTGGTGGCTTGAAAGAGAAGTTACTGGCTGCGCATCGTGGTGGCATCGAGACCATTGTGATTCCTGAGGAAAACGAGAAAGACCTGGTTGATATACCCAAATCGGTACTGGATAAGTTGGAAATTAAGCCTGTTCGCTGGATTGACGATGTGCTGGCAGTTGCCCTGCAAAGCGCGCCTGTTCCTCTGAATAAAGCCACTAAAGCTGAGGCAGCAGCAGCCGCTAAAAAAGCTAAAAAAGAAGATAATCTTCGTCACCACTAGAGAGTTGAAGGGGCTGCGAGTGCAAAGCAGGTGAAAGCCTGAGTGGGTCGTTACGTGTATATTTAGTGTTGTAAGTACCTGAGAGAATTAAATATTTTTTACTGCTCTTAGGCGGATAAAATTCAGGCAACTGACTTAACATAGGTGTTTTATCTGTGTGTTTCTTTTGACCTAAGTGTAAGCGTGGTTTTGGAAATAAAGATTAATGTGTTCCCAAAATACAGACTTTTATATGAAGTGTCTGGGGTAATGTATTTAATTAAAAATACGCGAAATATTTAAATAACCTGAAAATACGGCTTAAAAGCATCGTTTTTTATATTTTTACTCATTTTCATAAAGAGTGTGTGATATTTAAAATTTACCTTTCAGGGCATGCTTTTGGGGGAGGACAACGAGTTTTAAACAGGCTACAATCCATAGTGTCTTCAGGTTATGTCTCCTATATTCAGGGTAATTAACAGGGGTTTGGTGTTTTGCGCCAGGTTGCAGACCTGTTTTTACCTGTTTAGAGTTGATTGGCTATTAAAAATAACCATTAAAATATGAACTGCTGATTTGATCAGCGGTCATAGGTTATTAATTTAAGACATCTTAAGATTTAAGGCCGTTAAGGGCAGGGACAATTCGGCGATAATACCGCTGAAATTTTTTAAAAAAAACGGAATAAAATACTGGGCAGCATTTGAGGCGTGTTTTTTTATATATTAGAATAAAAACGTATTTATTTTCTTATGTGGTATTTCATTGTTTTTTTTTAATATTTCAGACAAGTGTCGCCTTTTACCACTTGACACTTAATTAATTTATTTAAATAGGCTTAAAAATGTTAAAAGCCATTGACACGGCCCTTTCAAGGCTGGTATAAATTTGCGGCAAGTAATATATGAAGTTTCTCCCTGCTATAGACGAATTCAAATGAAGTCGCGAAAGATTGGTAGATACGGCTTTTTACAACAATAATTTTTGAAACGAAAGTTTCATACTAACTCACGATTACAACTTATATTTAGGAATACTAATGAATAAATCAGAATTGATTGACGCTATTGCTGAAAACTCAGGCTTATCAAAAGCCGATTCAAGTCGTGCACTGGATGCCGTGATCGCATCTGTTACTGGTGCACTTAAAGACAATGACCAGGTGACAATTGTTGGTTTTGGTACTTTCCTTGTACGTCAGCGTGCAGCACGTACAGGCCGTAACCCACAGACGGGTGCAGAAATTCAAATTGCAGCGGCTAATGTTCCTGCATTTAAGCCTGGCAAAGCACTAAAAGATGCAGTAAACTAGCGCCGCTTTAAAATTCGAAAGAAGAACATTTAAAGCGTATGTAGAGTTATCTTTTTTTGATTCTTTACGGTACGCTGTTCTTTGTAGAATAAAGCCGGGTGGTTAGCTCAGCTGGTAGAGCGTCGCCCTTACAAGGCGAATGTCGGGGGTTCGACTCCCTCACCACCCACCACATTAGGACCGGTAGTTCAGCTGGTTAGAATGCCGGCCTGTCACGCCGGAGGTCGCGGGTTCAAATCCCGTCCGGTCCGCCATATAAACAAAAAGGCCCCTGCGCTTTCGCACAGGGGCCTTTTTGTTTATATGGCGGACCGGACGGACCTGATTTGAACCCGGTTAAAAAACGCCGGGAGCGTTTTTTAACCGGGTGTTGTTTTTTGCACCCTGGCCCCGAAGGTAATATAAACTTAAGTTAATCAGTTAACCGCACAAATACACGGTAAGCATTTGAGAATGTTAGTTATTCCCACTTAGTGCAAGTCACCCGTTCGGTGATGGTGCTGCAGCATAAATTGCACCCTTGGGAGCTTCTTACATGGGAGCACACCTGACTATATCAAAGCATCGCTCCTTTGCGTCCTGCAACCGCGATATTAGTGCATCCCTGCACGTCTTCGCTCCTTTGCATCCTGCAACCGCGATATTAGTGCATCCCTGCACGTCTTCGCTCCTTTGCATCCTGCAAC
>UOFI01000170.1_pt1 | contig 34768 bp, 33 predicted proteins | sample 1988361 | NCBI WGS metagenome assembly UOFI01 (sample SAMEA4712194, study PRJEB27164) | hydrothermal vent metagenome | biome: marine basaltic hydrothermal vent biome; feature: marine hydrothermal vent; material: mineral | place: Pacific Ocean | collected 2011-06-14/2011-07-23 | depth 1689 m
AGTTCTGCTTCAGGTTCTGAATCAATCAGGTAAGCTCTGGAGTGCATATAATGGGTTGTAATCCGTTTGCTGTGTATATCTTTATAGATAAACTCTGCCTGATCATTGGTAACACCTAAATACACCGCAAGATCTTTTGCTGGAACAGCGTGATTTAGAGCCCACAAAGCAATATCCATTTTGTTATAGGGCAAGGCAAAATAGAATTCATCCTGTCCCTGTGGCAAACTGTAGGTATCAGTTGTCGGAATTGCGCTACAAATTTCATCAGGTAACTTCAAGTGCCTTGCCATAGCATATACCTGGGTTTTATATAAATGCGCAATCGGCTTTACATCTGCAGAACCATCACCATTTTTCACAAAAAAACCCTGGTCATATTCCAGACGATTAGGTGTACCAATAACAGCGTAATTCAAGCGATCAGCATGAAAATACTCTATTGATTTTCGTATGCGTTGCTTATAATTGGTTGCGGCTACTATTTGTAAATACTCTTTTAGCTCAAGGCGCTTTTCCATAATATTACCTGCCATATCCTGAACCACCAGCTTAAAGTGGTTGAATTTTCCTTCCATACCACCTGAAATTGTAATTTTATTTTTCCAGCCATGCGTATATTCCGGAAAAGTCTTTTTTATAGCCTGGTCGCGCCATTCATAACAACCAATCGCTTTTAATACTTCTCTAATATCCTGTGAAATATATTCAATGTCCAGGTGTTGTGCCAGAATTTTTCCACGATTACTGCTGTCATCAGATGAGTCCTGCTCCGGCAACAACAGGCCAAACACCTTTTTATTGCCTAATGCCCTTACTGCCAGAGCCGCAGACACCGAACTATCAATACCCCCTGACATAGCAATGATTAGACCGCGTCTTTTGAGTTTTTTACTCAGAATTTCTCTTAAACCCTTACCGATTCGGTCAGCTTCAGCTTCATAATCAATCTCAAGAATTTTATCTGTTAATTTATTCGCCATAACAACTTCCTTTAATGTATATTCTGCAATGCAAACCGCTTCAGTTTTCCTGAGGCGGTTTTAGGTAGTTCATCAATAAATTCAATAATTTTTGGAATTTTATATACAGCCAGATTGTTTTTACAATACAGCTGTATATCTCGTTTTTTAATGTTTTCTTTATCTAACGGAACGATAAAAGCCTTAACGACCTGACCTAACACTTCATCACTCTGACCGATCACTGCGACTTCAGCAACACCGGCACAACGCAGCAGCACTTCTTCTATATCCAGCGGACTGATTCTATGCGCGCCGGATTTAATCATTTCTGTTTTTCTACCGACGATGTAAATATAGCCGTCTTTATCCTGGCGAGCCAGATCACCGGTTTTTAACCAACCATCTTTAAGCACGGTTGCAGTCAGATCCGGTGCATTCCAGTAACCTTTCATTATGTTTTCACCTGACACATAAATTTCGCCCTGCTGATCATATGGGAGTTTTTTGTTCTGGCTGTCCCGTATCTCCAGTTCAACCCCTGAAACAGGCTTTCCCGCCGAAGATACCTTCTGATCCAGGTATTCGCAGGGCAGATATGTAATGCGAGCTGTGGCTTCAGTCTGTCCATACATAACAATAAATTCGGTGTCTGGCAGCTGCTCTCTTAAACGTTCTATATGTGCCGGTAACATAGCACCCCCCGCCTGAGTCATATAGCGCAGAGAAGACAGGTTGAATTCTGAAAGTTTTGTCCTGTTCAATAAAAGTGCATAAGTTGATGGCACTCCATAAAAAGAAGTGACTTTTTCATTCTGCATTTTTTTCAGAACCACATGCGGGAACATAAATGAATTTTGCAAAATAAGGGTGGCCCCCTTCATCATATGCGTATGCAGAACAGAGTTTCCATAGGAGTAATAAAATGGCAACACATTAAGACAGCTATCATTTTCACTCATTGGCATATACTCAAGTATCGACTGCATATTAGATAACAAATTAGTATGAGTGAGTGTGACACCTTTTGGTTTTCCAGTAGTTCCTGAGGTATAAATGATAGTCGCAACATCATCTCCCGATAACAGCGGAAACTGAGTTATTTTATTCGCGTTAAGAACCTGATCAAAAGAAACCCTGCTGATCGCTTCATCCGCAATATCACTCTGCTTATGATCACCTGTTATCATATAATTTATATCTGAAGAACATTTGTCGATAACATTTTTAAGCTCTGAAACCTTTGCAGATGCTATCAGCCATGTGGAACCTGAATGTTTAATCCAGTTACTCAGATCATTCGCCTTTGCTTCTGTATTGAGCGCCACCACCACCCCACCAGCGCACAGTACGCCATAGTATGAGGCTATATATTCAAATGAATTTTCAATCAGCAACGCAACCCGCTCGCCTTTACCAAGCCCGGCTTGCAGTAAATACGTCGCAACTGAATCAGATGCCTGCTTAAGCTGGGAATATGTTTTATTACTATCAGCCTGACGAACCGCGACTTTATCAGCATGACTGATAAATATTCTGCTAAGTTCTTCAATAATAGTAACGGACATATTTATACAGATTTTTTATTGATAAAAGCTAAAATATTATTTACTGAATCAAGGTTTTCAGGAATCATATCATCATCGTCTATTACAAAGTCACATTCATCCTGTATAAACGTAATAACTTCCAGAATTCCCGTTGAATCTATAATTCCCGAGTCCAGAAAGGAATCTGCATTATCCAGCTCAGATTCATCTTCTGTAAACAGATAGTTTTCAAGAATAAACGTTCTTAATTTTTTTTCAAAACTCATAATTTCCTCAATTTTTAATTTAAACTGTTTATTTCACGTGGCAGGTGAAATTTTCTATAAACAAATAGCGCCACATCTGTGTCGATAAAATAGCCATGAATGACATATTATCTTTATAACCTGTCGCTTTTCCTGCTTTAATTTTTCTTTGCAGAATTGATACTTTTTTGGGGTCAAAATAACCGTATTTCTTTATCATGCTTTCTGATAATAATTCGTCAACATACTCTGGTTTATGCTGATGAAAAAACGCAGGTATATCGGGTGCCCTGTAGGGCTGTTTATGCCGGTTAATTATTTCATCGGGAACATATCGTCTCATGGATTTTTTTAGCAGGTATTTCTCATTGAGCACTTTCATTTTTAAATTTGGATGCAATTTATTAGCGAACTCAATGACATTATGATCCAGAAACGGGAATCGTCCTTCCACCGAATTCGACATCAACATTCTATCGCCCTGTGAACACAACAGATAACCCGCCATTAATGAACGTGCTTCAATATACTGTGACTGGTTAAAGGGGTGAAAGTTACTGATATTATCGGGCAAAGATTTCAGTATTGTATCAGTGGCATTTTCAAGTAATCGGGCTTTCATATCGTCTGAATAAAAGGCCTTTATTCTGGCTGTCGTCTCCCAGCGAGGAATATGCGCAAAATAAGGAACACCCGGCTTATCCAGCCCCGAACCAAAGAACGCCTGTAAATATGCCGCTGAATTTGATTTGGCGATATCAAGATACGGGTACAGACGCTTGAGTAATAGTGAACGAAATTTCGAGTCTTTATTTTTTGCCCAGAACTGTCTTATTTTACCTTCTTTAAAAATATCATACCCACCAAAGACCTCATCAGCCCCCTCACCGGTTAATACAACCTTGTAATTGTTTTTATGCACAAGCCCAGACAACAGCATCATCGGTGTCGGTGCTGTTCTCAGTATAGTAGATTCCGTGTGCCAGATGGTTCTTTCAAAACTATCTGATATATCTTTTGCTGCACACACAAGGCTGCTGTGATCAGCCCCCAGATGCTCAATTAACTGCTGCTGATAACTCGATTCATCCAGCTTTTTATCTTCAAAGCCAATTGAAAATGTTCTCAGGGGCACGTTCCCATGATGATGTATAATTGAAACCAGAGCCGATGAATCAAGTCCACCCGATAAATATGCAGCAACTGGCACATCTGAGCGCAACCTTATTTTGGTCGCATCGAGCATTTTATCATGCAGTTCATCTGCCAGATCATCTTCACTTTCCTGAAAATAATTTTCTCTTAAATTGACAGGATATTGCCAGTCCCAGTAAGAATGATGACTGACCCTACCTTTCTCAACTAGTGTGATTTCTCCCGGGCGAACTTCATACACGTTCTCAAACAGCGTGGCGGGAGATACCGGCGACCAGAATGTTAACAACTGATCCAGCGCATGTGCATTAAGTGACGGAGTGTTTTTCATACAGGGAATAATGGCTTTAATCTCTGATGCAAAATACAGATGCTGCCCATCGTTATAATAAAACAGTGGTGCAATACCGACCCTGTCTCTAATGAGCATAAGACGGCTTCGATTTTTGTCCCATAAGGCAATGGCAAACTGACCATTTAGATGATTGACGAAATCCAACCCATATTTTTTATACAGGTGCACAATAACTTCTGTATCTGATTGTGTATAGAACTTAACACCTTCTTTTATTAGCTCTTCGCGCAATTCAATATAATTAAATATTTCTCCATTAAACACCGTCCATATATCTTTTGTAGTATCGTGAACTGGCTGATGACCTGACTCAAGATCAATAATACTCAAACGTGCATGTGCCAGAGCAAGCTGATGATCAACATAGAAACCATAGTCGTCAGGACCACGATGCTGCAACTGATGAATCATTAACTCCACACGCTTTTGCTCAGGTCGCTTATCGGCCTGTAAATTTAAAATTCCGGCCAGGCCGCACATGATTATTTTTTATTTATCCTGTTAGTTTTTTATCTTTTCAGATAAAGACTGATTGCTTGATCGGTAAATCACGTATGCGTTCACCTGTGGCAGCAAAAACCGCATTCAATATTGCCGGTATTGTGGGTGGCACAGCGGGCTCACCTGCTCCACCAGGGTCTTCAGCGCTCTGAATTATTTCACATATAATTTCAGGCACCTGATGGTATCTCAGCATGGGAAAATCATGATAGTTACTTTGTAAAACCCGACCATTCTGAATGTTTATTTCACTAAACAGCGCACTCATACCAAAAACAACGGAGCCCTCCAGTTGCGCTTTAACAATATCCGGATTTACATACTGACCACAGTCTATAACGCAGTAAATACTGGAGAGCTCAAGAGCATTGTTTTTTCTGTTTATTTTGGCGACAGTAGAAACATGGCTCCCATATGATGAGTGACAGGCAATACCATAAAAAGCATGGCTGTCATTTTTCCAGCCAGATAAGCTCGCCACGGCATTAAGCGTCGCTAATATGCGCGGGTTAAACTGCAGCAGCTCTTTACGGTATAAATAAGAGTCAATATTCGCTTTATGTGATAGCTCATCTATAAATGACTCTATATGATAAGCATTGATTGACGCCCCCACGGATCGCCAGTAACCCAGTGGCACAGGCAGATCAACATAGTTATATATCACTTTATGATTTTCAATAGCATACGCAAGGTGGCGTGCGCCCTCAACTGCCGATGAATCCAGACCTTTTTTTCTTTTAAGGTAACCGGGGTTCAGACTTTCACGAATTGAAGGAGACGCTATTTTATGCAGAATAGAGACAGGATAGCCCTGATCATCAACCTGGGCCTGTAATTTGCTGTGCGATACTGGCCGGTAGCAGTCGTGCTGCATATCCTCTTCCCTGCTCCAGATAAGCTTAACCGGCTGAGAAAAACCCATGGCAATCTGCACCGCTTCTGCAACAAAATCCTGCTTTAGCCTGCGACCAAACCCACCCCCCGAAAAAGTCGTGTGAACCACAATATCATCTTCATTGCTTTTCAGTAACGTCTTAACTTTCTTCCAGACACGATCAGCCGCATTAAAATAATATTCTTCCGCAATTTCTTTGGCGGCTGTTGGTGACTGGGTGGGTGCCCAGATTTCACAGATACCGTTATGGATATGCACCGTACAGTTCATAGGCTCCATCGTTGCATGAGCCTGTAATGGCACACTGTACTCGGCTGTAATTTGTTTCTTGTCAGTGGCTGCACTTATTTCACCCAGACTTTGAGCAACAGCCCCTTTATTTTCTATCGCCCGTTTTAATTTCTGCTTTATTTCTTCGTCGTTAATCAGTTTGCCGCTGTAAAGCCACTCAATTTTTAATGCTTTTGCAGCCTTACTGGCACTCCAGTAATCTTTCGCCACCACAGCGACTGCATTATCAATTTTAATGGCTTTAACAAAGCCGGGAATTTCCTTCGCTAATACGTCATCAACCTTTCCGGGGGCCGCCCCAAAAACAGGTGGGTGAACACTCGTTGCAATTAACATATCAGGCAACTGAACATCTATGCCGTATATTGCTTTGCCGGTTACTTTATCGGCCGAATCAACGCGCGAACCCTTTTTTCCTATCAAGTTAAACTGATCCGCATTTTTTAAGATAATATTCTGCGGTATATTTACTTTATTAGCATCACTGATTAACTCTGAATATTGAAATTTTTTATCTGATTTTTTTAAGTATACAATTCCATTTTTAGTCTGACAGCGTGCGGCCGGTACCTTCCATTTTTTTGCTGCCGCCTCAACAAACATATAACGGGCAATAGCGCCCGCCTTACGAAATTTAATCCAGCCACTGCGAATACTTGAGCTGCCCCCGGTGGTTTGATAGCCATAAATATCTGCAGAAGAAGCACGCTCCACTGTTATCTGTGACCAGTCAAAATCAAGTTCTTCTGCAATTAAGGTGGCTAAACCGGTAAACACACCCTGACCGATCTCAGATTCAGGCAATATTATGGTACATTTGTTCTGGCTGTCTATTTTGAGCCAGATATTCGGTGAGAATGATTCTTCATTATTTATTTCAGATGAAAAAGCATTTTTTGATTCTGAGAGATTGATTCCCAATACAAAAACAGTGCTGCTGACCGAGCACTTTATAAATTCCCTTCTGTTAATTTTTTTCATTTATGCCATTTCTATAGAATAGTGGAACCATGAAGTTATGATGCGGCTATAAGCCGATCAATGGCCTTTCTTATCCGGCTATAAGTGCCACACCGGCAGAGTACTTTTGACATGACCCGGTCAACCTGTTCTTTATCGGGCACAGCCTCCTGCATAAACAATGACGCGGCCATCATTATCTGGCCGGACTGGCAGTAACCACACTGAGAGACATCTTCATCAAGCCACAGCTGCTGCACCGGATGCAGTTTTTGTCCAGATGAATTTCCTGATAAACTTCCCGACAGGCCTTCAGATAAACCCTCAATGGTGGTTATCTTCTGTCCATTAACCTGCTCCGCCGTTAACTGACAGGATAAAACCGGCTGATTTCCCAGCAATACAGTGCACGCGCCACACTGCCCAACACCACAGGCATATTTAGTACCTGTTAAATGGATATGATCTCTGAGTATCCACAATAAAGGGATATCCGCTGCTAATTCAAGCTCATATTGCCTGGCGTTTACTGATAGTGTATAAGTTTTGATACTTTGCATAATAACTGAAGTGGGCACACCTGATTGAATTTAGGGCCAGACTACGTTTGGCTGAATGTACTAACCAGTGTACTCCATAGTTAATTCCCGCTCTGGAATGAATAAACTGAGGAATTTTCACGATAAGCCACACATGCTTGCAGAGGATACAACTAATGCCCTCCCTTTAACCATCCGTTATTTTAATGATTCACATTCGGGAAAACTTATATTTATTGCTGCTTATACACCCGTTATATTGATACTATTTGAAGCTGTAATTATATAAAGTACTGATTGAAACGCAAGCATTACTCTGATTTTATATGCCATATAATTGATAATTAATAATTCTCGCTTTTAAAAACACTTTTGAACAACACAATTTTGGTAACCGACACAATGAAAGCGCCCGATTACGAAGACATCGAAATCATTAGACGCTCAATTGAGCTACTGGCAGACGATTGCTTTATAACCTTCTGCATGGTGGGGCGCACCTGGGGTTCATCCCCAAGACCAGCCGGCTCGCTTTTAGCCATTAGCCAGCACGGCATTATGCTGGGTTCAGTTTCCGGTGGGTGTGTAGAAGAAGACCTTTTACTTAAGCATAATAACGGGCTGTTTGATCACGGCAGCACTACAGTCCTGACTTATGGTGAGGGTGAGCACAATATAGCCCCCTCCCATATAAACACCCCCCTGAAGATACCTTGCGGGAGTATATTAGAGATTATAGTGGAGAGAATATATGACTCAACTCAGCTTAGCGCTATCTATAGCAGCCTCTGTATGGGCCAAGCGGTTAACCGATTAACGGATATTGAACTGAATACGTCTTCTATAGAGCCTGGCAATGTAACGGATACTGCTTTTTACTACGATGGAAAGCGAACAAAGCGAACTTTCGGACCGAGCTGGCACCTTATTATAATAGGCGCAAACGACGTTTCATCCTATGTTTCTGCCATGGGCAGAATGCTGGGATACAATATAATGATATGTGAGCCCAGAAAAACCTATAGAGAAGCCTTTCTGGCTTCTCATATCGAACCAGGTGAAGCCTGTTTAACATCTAATGAGCTGCCCTATAGCCCACGGGAACCCAGCCACTGCCTGAATCAGAAATATGAAATAACCCGGCTTATGCCCGATGATGCGGTCAAACACTATGCCACTCACTTCTCCACCATTGTTTTATCTCTCAGCCACGACCCGAAACTGGATGATATGGCACTACTGGCAGCCCTGGAACTCGATTTATTTTATGTGGGGGCCATTGGCTCAGAAAAAAACAACGCCATGAGAAAACAACGTTTAGCTGACATGGGACTGAGCAAAGGAGCCATCGCAAAACTACATGGACCAGTCGGCCTGAATATCCACAGTAAGGCTCCTGCTGAAATTGCTGTGGCAATTTTTGCTGAATTAATTAAATTAAGAAATGCACTAAAATGATTTATTATATTATTTTAGCGGCCGGAACAAGTCAGCGTTTTGGCGCAGACAAAACACAGCTTTGCATCGACGACACCCCTATGGCTATTTCAATTGCACTTATATTAAAAAAAATAACACCTAATATTTTAATTATTATAAACGAAGACAATGAGAAACTTCAGCAAGCCACTAATAAGTATAATATTGATTACAGACTAAACCCCAGCGCAACAAACTCAGGTATCGGCTCAAGTATTTCTCGGGCGGTCAAAGAAACACGGCATGCTGATGGCTGGATATTCTGCCTGGGCGATATGCCCTTTATACAGCCTGACACTTATATACAGGTGTATAATGCATTAAATACTGAACATGAACGCTCAATCATTCTCCCCCGATACAATAAAAAACCCGGTCACCCTGTTGGCTTTACCCGTTTTTATCAAACACAGTTAGAGGATAAAACCGGGGACACAGGTGCCAGAACAATCATTAATAATAATATAAACAATGTTCATTATATTCAGACTGAAGACGCCGGTATTCTTATAGATATTGATACAAAAGCTGATTTTGATAGAATGCTTTAATGTATCAGCATCTCCCCTTCAACAAGCCATCTCTGGATTTTCAGCTATATTAGCTCAACCATAACTGAGCAACTCCCGCTATATTATCCTCAGCAAAGCCCTGCTCAATTGCCGACTGAAAACTGGTATGGGTCGCAAAAATTGTTGGCAACTTTACATTGAGCTGTTTCGCATAATTAAGCATATAGGAGAAATCTTTTTCGACTAAAGCAATAGGAAAAAATGGCTGAAAATTATTTTTTTCTATCAGCACTCCAATCCCCTGCAAAGCAGGGCTGGTAACCGGTAACTTATTTAACAATTCCACACTTTGCTGTTTATCAATCCCCGATTTCTGTAACAAAGCGGTCACTTCACTGAGTGCAGCAACCTGCACGCCAAAGTAGGCATTAACCGCTAATTTCATTATCGCACCTTTGCCGCTTTCGCCCAGATAATAAACAGCCGATGACAAATGGCTTAATACCTGCGCGGTTTTTGCCAGCACTCTTTCACAGCCACCCACCAGAAACACCAGAACACCTGCATCTGCCTGCGGCCTTGAACCTACAACCGGTGCATCCAGAAAATCGACCCCTTTCTGAGCAAAAGCCTCACTAAGGTGCGCTACACACTCTACGGATAGTGTGCTGGATTCTATCGCAATAGCACCCGGCTTCATTCCATGTATTGCACCGGACTGACTGTCCAGCCAGACTGAATGAGCCGCTTTATCATTCGTGAGCATACTGATCACCAGATCAGCACTGATAACGGCACTAAATGGCGTATCAAAATACTCAGCACCCAGCTCAACTAATGCAGATACCCTGTTTTTGCTTCGATTATACACGGCCACTTTATAACCGGCTTCAAGCAACTTTATGGCTATTCTGGAGCCCATTGCCCCTGCGCCTAAAATCGTGATATTTTTTATCATACGACTACCTTAATATTTTTTTCAAGCTAAAGGGTTACCAGCAAAGGCCAGTAACCCTTCATTTCCATGAAGCTTCATGATTCATGTGAGCTTATGCTTATTTAATAGACTCTAAAGCATCTAATATTTTCCTGGGTTCTGTGCGTTTACGATAGTCCCCCCCTTCTGATTCAGCAAAGCCAATAACACCATCGGATGCAATAATAAAGGTTGCTGACACAGGCAGCTCTGCTGATCTATCATCATAAAAGCTGTAAAAATCATAACCGAGTTCAGCCATGGTGTTGATTGGCTCATCTGCATTTTTGAAAACTTTAGTGTATTGACGTGCAACTTTATTCCCTGGGTCACTTAAAACCTTAAACTCCAGTTCACCGGTCTCAATTGTACCTTTGGAGCTGTCGGGGTTCATGGGCGATATAGCCACCAGGTTAGCGCCTGCACCTTTAATTTCAGGTAAGATCTGTTGCAATAACTTCAGATGCAAATTACAGTACGGGCACCAGACACCCCGATAGAAAGTGAGCACCAGCGGCCCGGCTGCAAGTAAATCCTGCAGCTTCACACTATTACCCTCTACATCCGGCAATGAAAAATCAGGCGCAAGATCACCTCGCTTTACAGACAGAGGCGAAACGTGCGCTTGTGCCAGTTGATTCGCATCATTATTGAATACAGCAAATTTATCCTCAGGGAACATTCCTTTTAGCTGACCAATCAGCTCACTGACATTTTCTTTATATGAAGGTGGGTTAATAACAGTAGACATTAATTTTCTCCGACTTAGTTGAAAGTAAAGAGAGTATAATTACAATTATTAACGCAATAAACAGCTTTACCTAAACATAATAATTGCATATATTGCATCAATACATAAGAGCGAACGACATTATGGACACTGAAACCTTGTATCTTTTTGCTGAAGTTATGCGCCATAGAAGCTTTACCGGCATCGCTAAAACACTGGGCATCGCACCTTCATCCGTATCGCGCAGTATAAGTGCGCTGGAATCAGAAATTGGCACCCGGCTATTTCAGAGAACCACCCGCCAGATAGTCCCTACTGAAGCCGGTCTGCTCTATTTTGAGCGTATCACCCCCATACTGGAAGACCTGGAGCTGGCCCGACAACTGGCTACTGAAATAAATGAACAACCTCAGGGTACGCTTAGAATTACCACCCCCATAGGTTTTGGAGAAATATACATTGTGCCCCTGTTAGCTGAGTTCTCTCAGCTATACCCGGAGCTTTCTCTGGACGTGTTACTCAATGATCGTTACACCGACCTTGTTGAGGAGCGCATCGATATTGCCATTCGAGTTGGCAGCCTGCAGGACTCATCTTACATCGCCAGACAACTCGCCCCCATGTCATTCTATATTACTGCCAGCCCCGACTATCTGGACAAACAGGGCTCACCGGACTCCCCCGAACAGGTTAGCGAACATAACTGCCTGCTGTTTCCACGACATGGCTATAACCTCAACTGGTTATTTAAAAAAAACAGAAAGACACAGGAAGTATCGGTTCAGGGAAAACACCTGATCACTCAGTCCGCCGCAATCAAACAATGCACACTGGCGGGTATGGGGCTTTCATTATTGCCGGACTGGCTGATTAAATCTGAAATAGAAAAAGGCCTGCTGGTAAAACTATTCAACGAATACCAGGTAACGGCAACAGACTACAATAGTTCGGTCTGGATGCTTTACCCTTCAAGAGAATATGTCCCGGTCAAAGTTAAATTATTCAGTGAATTTATTTTGAAGAGCTTTTCATAAAGCCAGAGAGATCAATAAACAATCACTAGACAATAAAAACCCTTAATTCTGTGATATGCATTGCAAATATAGCCTCATGCACTATATATAAATTACACCTCGTTGGTTTTACTCACACTAAATGAAAAGGATTCTAAGATGATAAATATGCAATCACAGGACGTTATTGACCTTAACGATATTGAAGTCGACCCGGTAACATGTGTGGCCTGTATTAACTGGAATGAAATCCCCATCAGCTCCGCAAAAGATGACATGGAACAGGGCAGGCTGCTGGAAGCTAAAACCTTTGAAGACATCATCTGGTATGAATACCCCGGCTCCTTAACGGGAATGATCAGTAAAATTCTTAACGCTCTCCCTCAGAACAAAGAATATCGATATGTCACTCAGGGATTTTCTGATGCCCTGGTTGGTGATATTATGAAAATCGTTAGAATAAGGGATACACGTAACCACCTGAACTGAGCGTGTTTTTAATCAAAAACGACTGTGCCCAGCCTGCTTGCAGGCTGGGCTTAATACCACTTTCTCCCCGTTTAAGCTCTATAAGCACCAACGCACAACCCTTACCAGAAGACGCTGTGAATATACCACAGTAACTTACACCACTTGCATCACAAGCCTGCTAACGTATCACTTCTAGCACCCTATTAATTTTCTCAAAGGCCCAGGGGTTGCTCCTTAACCTTTCAACGTTTATTATCTGCTCAATACTTTAGCCCGAACATTTCACGGTTTTTAAGAATTACAGTTTAAATCGTTTTTTTGAGCAGACTATGGTGCCCGATTGGCTGCAAACTCCAAAAGTACACACGGTATGTTTGTAAATCACTTAAAGATGACTGCAACACATTAATTTTAATAGCAATCTTTTAAGCGCCGCTATGAAAGATTAGAGTTAACTGACAATAAAAACAATGAAAGAAACCATTAAAAATTTTCCAGCTGGATTTAATAAAATCCAGAAAGCCACCGATGCCCTTAACTTTGACCAAACATCCGATGTTTTACTGGGCTCTCTACTCTCCACTTTATGTGCCTCAAAACCCGAAGCACAATTTCTTGAGCTGGGTACTGGCAGTGGCCTTTCCACGGCATGGATGCTTCAGGGAATGTGCAAAAAATCCACATTAAAAACCATAGATAGCAGTCAGGAGCTAATCGCAATCGCCAGAGAAAACCTGGGGTTTGATAAACGCGTTGAGTTTTTTACCGGAAAAGGAGAAGATTTAATCCTTCGAATAGAAAAAAATACCATTGATTTTATATTTGCCGACACATGGCCGGGAAAATACAATCATCTGGAAGAAACGCTTTTATTACTTAAAGCCGGTGGTCTTTACATAATTGATGATATGCTAGCGCAAGATAACTGGCCGGATGGCCATGCTAAAAAAGCAGAAAATCTTATTAACTACCTGGAAAGTAGAGACGATTTAACAATGACCAAAATGAGCTGGTCAACGGGTATTATAATCTGTACAAAAGTTCCCGTCATACCATAAGCCGCGTAGCTACTATTTTATTACGCAATTAGCGAAGCATTTTCTCATGGGTTACGCCGCGCGGGTATTTCCATGCATCATCACCATCAACTCTGCTTCTGTCTGACTAATATGACAGAGTTCAGCTATATTTTCGGCTGAACGCCCATCCTGTACCAGCTCAATCGCATAGGCATAAGGAGACGTGCTCTGAATACTGCTTTCCAGCTCATCAACAACGGCTAATAAATGCTGCACCTGTTTTTCCATTTTAATAAAGCGCTCACCCAGGCCAATCGAACCCGCATTTAAAGCCGTGAGCTCACTATTCACTTTACCATTTTGTATATTAGATATCATATCCAGTTTAAATTCCGCCAGCTGTTTTCTGCTCCATACAAATAGCGCCATAGATAACAGCAACATTAAACCCGATATTAACAAGATCAGTGCATTCATTTTTTTCACCATTTACGCATCAGGAAGTTTCAACCTGAGTTAATCAGTTCGAGGCCATAAAGTGTGCCCCTGGGAGTGCAAATTATGGTGCAGCACCATCACCGAATGGGTGACTTGCACTGAGTGAAAATAGCTAATATTCTCAAATACTTACCGTGCACTTGTGCGGTTAACTGATTAGTTTAGGTTCAATAGTCACTTCCTGGATATGTGTTTATTAAATCTCCAGCTTTTAATACCTTGTTCGTTTTAAAAACCGGACATATCTGACCACTCTTCATCGGTCAACAATTTATTTAAATCAACCAGAATTAATAATTCTTCATCCCTGCTGACAACACCTTCAATATAACGGGCGGTTTCGTCATTGCCCACATTAGGTGCGGTCTCAATTTCATGTCCATAGATATCAACCACTTCAGACACGCTGTCAACCACAATGCCCACGGTCTGATTTTCCGCTTCGATAATCACAATACGGGTTGAATCATCCATCTCTTTTGGCGGCAAACCAAAACGCATGCGGGTATCGATAACGGTCACCACATTACCACGCAGGTTAATAATGCCAATCACATAACTTGGAGCACCGGGTACAGGCGCTATATCGGTCACTCTCAGCACCTCCTGCACTAACATCACATTGATGCCATAAATTTCTTCATTTAGCCGGTATGTAACACATTGTCTGTGGTCATCACTACCGATGCCATCATCACTCATATTGATTGCTCCACTTATACCTGTATATATTGCAGTTTATATGCCAGTTCAGATGATATTGCGCTTTGTAAGCTGATCATTAAATATATTCATATCTAACTGGCAACTCAAAAATAGCGAATCACTCATGATATAGATTTTAGACCAGATAAAAACAAACGCCAGTTCTTACAGTAATCATATATTTATAACCCGTATTTAATAAGTTTTCGAGATCTAATTATTGCAATAAATTTCAGTTTTTTCGCTCTGTGAGCAGCCTTGCAAATACCTCAGTATCCATAATCGCACACAGGTGTTCTAATGACGTGCCAGACAGCCATGCTCTCGATGTTTTATTTTTACGCCATTTAACATCGTCTTTATTCAGCCAGATAACGTCACCTATGCTGTCGCAGGCCAGCCCCCACTGGTAATTATCCACCATCAGTATATGACTTAAACGGGTCTGCGAATCAGCGTCAATTATCTCGCGACGGTTTTCTGGCATTACCAGCAGAGCAGTATCGATAACCTTTACCTGATGCTCCAGGTGCTTAACCAGCCCCAGATACCACTCGGTCTGATTCGGTGTCTGAGTAATATCCTCATCCCAGGGTATAACACTGCTCAGTTTAACCAGTGGAACCGCCAGGCTTAACCCGGATACTTTAAACAGTAAACACTGAAAAGCCCCCTGCCCCCAGTCAGGTACTTCTGACTCGGTTTTTTCAATCGCCGCCTCTTCAGAAACCGCTGCATCAACTGCGGTTTCCAGCTCAACACGGGGTTCCATTTCAGTAACGGTTTCTGCTTTACTCTGCACTGCAGTCCGCGTTTCAACCATAACATCCGGCACTTCCGCTACCAGCTGCTCAAGGCCCACCACTACCGGTGCCTGCACCGGTTCTTCACGAGATAAAAGCTCTTCAACCGGTTTGTCTTTTTCGATCAGCGTGACTGTACCCGGTTTGTTTTCTGACCCTGTCTCAGCATCAGTTTCAGCCAGGTCCACCTCGGTATCCACGTCCAGTAACAATGATTCCAGGTACTCATTAATCGCCTGATCCTGTTTTGACAGGTTCTGCTTCATTGAATCTGTTGCATCCGGCGCAGATGATGGATGATTGTTTGCCTCACTCACCACTCAAACCTCTCCCGCCGCTGATAACGGTTCATCTTCCAGCTCAAGCAAATAATCCAGCAAGTGAGAATAAGCTCGACTTCCCTTACAGCTAATACGTTCAATAGACAATGGAATACCTTTTTGACTGGCGTCCCGAAACTGCGTGTCTACCGGAATAACGCCTGGCCAGATCATGTCTTTATAGTCCCGCCTTAACACCTCCAGCGTTTCAATCGAAGCATTGACACGCTGATCATAAAATGTCGGCACTATGCTATAACACACCTGCTGTTTACGAGCTTTCTGTATCATCGAAAGTGTATGCACCATACGCTCCAGACCTTTAAGCGCAAGAAACTCAGTCTGCACCGGAATCAATAGCCGCTCACAGGCCGCCAGTGCATTCACCATCAACAAGCCCAGCATGGGGGGGCAGTCAATAACAGCCAGGTCATAATCGTCGACAACCTGCAGCAATGATTTTTTAATCACCAGCCCCATACCACCTTTTGTTCCCAACTGTCTGTCCAGGGTAGCCAGAGCGGCTGAAGCGGGTACAAAATCCAACCGGTTAAATTTTGTTTTCTGTATCACCGGTTTAATATTTACAACCGTCTGCTGAAATAAATCATAGGCACTGGGTTCAACTGAATCCGGGTCAACACCAAAATAACTGGTAAGAGAACCGTGAGGGTCCAGATCAATCAGCAATACCCGGTATCCACGTTTCTGCATTACACCGCTCAGTGTAATCGCGGTGGTGGTTTTGCCGACCCCACCTTTCTGATTAGCTGTTGCCCAGATAATCATCAGGGGGCCTCAAATATAGAGCGCACAGGTTCACCTGGCTGTAGCGCATTCACAGCTTCGGCAGGCACCTGATTAAGTGGGATAGATGGGTCAACCTGCGCATCAATAAACGGACCTGAACCTGCAAACATATCTTCCCCGGTCATTACACGAATCACCACTCGACGATTTCGTTGTCGATTTTCAGCAGAGTCATTGGACACAACCGGGCGATACTCACCATAACCAATGGCCCCCATACGAGCAGGATTAATACCATTTTGCGCCAGCAACCGCACAACACTGGCAGCGCGTGCAGCAGACAATTCCCAGTTTGTCGGAAAGCGGCTATTACTAATTGGCACATCGTCTGTATAACCTGACACATAAAGTGGATTGTGAGTTGACTTAATAACATCTGTTAACTCAGACAACACACTGGAGGCCGTCGCTGACAGCACCGCATCGCCTGAATTAAACAGCAGTTTTGATTTAATTTCTATTTCCAGCCATTTCTCGTTTCCCTTCACCGCAATCATGCCTTTTTTAACCCATTGTTGCAGGCGTTTATCCAGTTCGGCTGCGGTTTCTTTCATTGAGACCCGCCCTGTCTGCCCCAGTAAACCCACCGCAATCGGAGCCCGTTGAACAGAAATCCCCAGCTCAGCACCTACACCAAAAGGCGAGTTGGCCTGTGCACTGAAGGCCGTGCTCACAGAGTCAGACAGCACCCGGTACTTGCCAACATTTACATTCGAAATGGAGTACATCACAACAAAAAAAGCAAACAGCAGGGTTATAAAATCAGCATAGGAAACCAGCCAACGGTCGGTTGATTCTTCTGGCTCAATATTGGTAATGCCCCGGCGTCGCATAATGTTTCAACGCCCCTATGCCTGACCCAGATAACTTTGCAACTTGGCCTGCAAACTGCGCGGGTTTTCCCCTTCAGCAATGCTCACCACCCCTTCAAGCGTCATTTCATATTGAATGGATTGCTGTCTGATATGCGCTTTTAACTTTCCCGCAACCGGCAGCAAAATAAGGTTAGCCAGCCCTACACCATAAATGGTTGCCACAAAAGCGGTGGCAATACCGCTGCCCAGTTTTTCCGGATCAGATAGATTATTCATCACATGAATCAACCCCAGCACCGCACCTAAAATACCAATCGTGGGGCTATACCCCCCCATGGATTCAAACACTTTAGCGGCCTGTATATCATGCTGTTCAATCATATTAATTTCAGTTTCCATCACACTGCGAATGCTTTCAGGCTCATTGCCATCTACCAGCATCTGCAGGCCTTTGCGAGAGAAAAAATCAGCCTCATCCTCTGACGCACTTTCAAGCGCCAGTAAACCTTCGCGCCGTGACAACTGGCTCCAGTGAATAATTTTATCGATGGTCGCCATTAAATCGACCCTGGGTGTGACAAAAACCCAACGCACAATGCGCATTGCGCGCCAGAAAACTGGAAGCGATGTCTGTAATAAGGCAGCACCTAACGTGCCACCAACGACAATAACAAAAGCCGTTAATTGAAATAGCTGGCCGAGATGACCGCCTTCCATCACACTGCCACTTAAAATAGCAACAAATGCAATAACGATCCCGACAATACTCAAGATGTCCATACTAGGAATTAGTAGCAAGTTTCTTGCCGATATTCTTTAAAGGCAAAATTTGTTCTGCAATATCCGCCACCGCCGCCGGCATTCCATAAATCGTGCTGCTTGCTTCGTCCTGAGCCCAGATAACCGCCCCCCGATTTTTCATTGCATTACAGGCCACACGACCATCAGCCCCCATGCCTGTCAGAATAATCGCCAGCACACGACTTCCCAGTGCCTTATTCACCGTATCAAAGGTGACATCCACACAGGGTTTATAATTTTGCGATGGGTCGGTTTCCTCTTCGACCCGAATCATTAAACGCCCGCCACGCTTTTCCAGCTTCATCTGCATGCCCCCCGGTGCCAGTAATGCCAGCCCCGGCTTTAATTCATCACCCTGTTTTGCTTCACGCACCTCAATTTTACAAAGCTGATTTAAACGTGCCGCAAAAGCCTCGGTGAATTTACACGGCATATGCTGAACCAGAAGCAGCGGCAATGAAAAATCAGACGGTAATTGTGCCAGTACGTCCTGCAGGGCGACAGGGCCGCCGGTTGAAGTACCGATGGCAACAATATCAAAATCAGACGGGTTAAACGCTTTATGACTCGTCCGCCGTGCAGCAGCGGGTTCCGGCTGCTGCAAAGACGAAACTGGCTTTTTTGCAGCGCCTGAAGATGTTACAGGGCGAGAAGTCGCACCACCTGACAACCTGTTTATTCTGGATGAGCTCGATGCAGCCGGGGCTGGAGATGGTGTAAAAGCACGTACCGGAGTCGCGACCGCCTTAATACGTGAGCAGAGTATTTTTCTTGCCTCTGCCTTGTCATTCGAAATATCATCAAAGCGTTTAGGAAGAAAGTCAACCGCACCGGCCTCCAGTGCATCCAGTGTTGCCTGAGCCCCATCATAGGTGAGTGAAGAGAACATAATAATAGGCGCAGGTGCCTGTTGCATAATGGCACGGGTTGCATCTATACCATTCATTACCGGCATTTCAATATCCATGGTAATGACATCCGGGCGGCAGGCTTTAGCTTTATTAATCGCATCCTGCCCATCGACCGCAGTTTCCACCACTTCGATCATGGGATCTGAATTAAATATTTCTGTTAACCGACGACGAAAAAAACCAGAATCATCGACAATCAGAACGCGAATAGCCATGGAGACTTCCTGAACTTAAATGTTTATAAATAAAAACAACAGCGCTGTAAACCTGGATTAATCAGTGAGCGCGAAAATGGCGTACAAATTTTCATGATTCAGCTGATTTTTTCAGGGTAAGGTACAGGGTTTATTCAGCTTAAAACCCCTGGTTCACACGGGCCTTCAATAAACTGGGCACATCAACAATTAATGCAATTCCCCCATCGCCGGTAATGGTTGACCCGGCAAATTCAGCCAGATTCTGTAACATCGTGCCCAGTGGTTTAATCACTACTTCCTCCTGCCCGATAACCGAATCTGTCACCAGCCCCACCAGGCGATTTCCCACAGAAACAATAATGACCTGGCCGATACCGTCACCCGAGGTATGTTCCTCCCCCGGCTTAAGCAACCAGTTAGATAAATAAAATAAAGGCACGGCTTTCTCTCGCACCATGACCATTAACTGACCATCAACCACATTGGTTTTACGTGTTTCCAACTCAAAAATTTCATTTATATTGGCTAAAGATAAGGCGAATGTATAACTGCCCAGAGCAATCATAAGTGTGGGTAAAATAGCCAGTGTCAGTGGCACTTTAATCGATAAAATACTGCCTCTTCCCAGCTCTGAGTCTATATCCAGCACACCGTTCAGTTGCGCAATGCGGGTTTTCACCACGTCCATGCCCACACCCCGGCCTGAAATATCCGATATTTCATCTTTTGTAGAAAAACCCGCCATAAAAATCAGATTAAAACATTCTTTATCATCAAGACGAGCCGCCGTTTCCTCATCCATCAAACCTTTTTCCACTGCCTTGCCACGTAAGACTTCCGGGTCCATTCCCGCGCCATCATCTTCAATCGCTAGCAATATATGGTCACCTTCCTGGGTGGCAGACAGACTCACCGTGCCTTCTCTGGGTTTGCCTTTTTTTTCGCGATCATCCGGTAGCTCTATGCCGTGATCCACCGCATTACGCACCAGATGCACTAAAGGGTCAGCCAGTGCCTCAACCAGATTTTTATCCAGATCGGTGTCCTCTCCCATCATCTCCAGTTTAATTTCTTTATTAATCGAACGGGACAGGTCACGCACCACACGCGGAAAGCGGCCAAACACTTTTTTAATCGGCTGCATTCGGGTTTTCATCACCGAGGTCTGTAAATCGGCGGTCACCATATCCAGGTTAGTAATCGCCTGGGTGACCTGACCTTCCGCCATGGTGGCCCGCAGTGTACCCAGGCGATTTCGCACCAGTACCAGCTCCCCCACCAGGTTCATCATTTCATCCAGGCGTTCAGTATCTACTCGAACTGAGGTTTCAGTTGCCGGTTTGGCTGGGGCTGACGGTTTTTTAGCCGCCTGTGGCTGAGCTTTTTTCTCGGCAGCTGGTTTCGGTTTTGCCTTAGGTTCAGGCTGAGTCTTGCGGGGGGATTTAGCAGAGGCTGTTGCAGTGGGCCCCTTACCCTTACCATGCATCTGATCGAGCATGGCATCAAACTCATCGTCAGAAATATCTTCATTATCGCTTGCAGGGGGAGGCGTTTTCTCTGTCCCTGCCCCTGAAGTAGCCCCTGAAACCGCAGTAGGGCCTTTACCTTTGCCGTGCATCTGATCCAGAATATTATCGAATTCATCGTCAGAAATTAAACCATCCGCCGCAGCGGTTTCCGCTTTATTTTTAGGTGCTGCCTCAGCCGCTTCTGCTTCAGGCTTACCCCCACTGTGCTTTCCCTTACCGTGCAGATCATCAAGTAATGACTCAAATTCATCATCGGTAATTTCATCGCTATCGCTACCGGCGGCGGCAGCTGAATCCTCTGACGCTGAACCCGCAGAAGAAGAATCCATGGCATCCAGTAGCGCATCAAAATCATCATCGGTTTCATCCCTCACGGCCACTGTGCCGTCTTCCGCTTCCGGCGGGGCTGCTTCAACACTTTCCTCTGCAGCTACACCCTCTGGCTCTGCATCACCCGCAACCGAATACACCTTAAGCTTTTCCAGCAGCTCTGGTTCAGCCGGTGTCGGGTCAACACCGGCCTGAATTTCCGTAAACATGTTCTGCACTGCATCCAGCCCCGCCAGTACGCAGTCCATTAAACCGGAGCTAATAACCCGCTCGCCCTGACGTAACACATTAAATACATCTTCACAGACATGGCAGCAATCCACCATCGCATCCAGAGCCAGAAAACCCGCTCCGCCCTTAACCGTATGAAAACCTCTAAATACCGCATTAAGTAAATCAGCGTCTCCCGGGGACTGTTCCAAATCGACTAATTGTTCACTTAATAGCTCCAGAATTTCACCGGCTTCCACCAGAAAATCCTGAAGTATTTCATCATCTAGATCAATTGCCATTTATTTACGCAGACCTTTCGTACTGTTTAAGAATGTTTTTTTCTAAAAACCCAGACTTGCTAATAAATCATCCACATCATCTTGCCCCTTCATAACATCATCCGATGTTTCCTTGCCGGGAACCTGAGGGCCATCAAGCTTAGCTTCGGTACTCTGAGCTTTTTGGGGCTCTCCCGGTGCCAGGCTTTCACCCTGTATTTTTATTAACCCAACCAGATTGGTTTCTATTTCATTCACCAGGTTAATCACCTGCCGAATAATTTGCCCGGTTAAATCCTGAAAATCCTGAGCCATTAAAATCTCTGTAAAGCCGGATAATAATTTAGACATCATCAGTTCAGACTCATCAAAAAAAGCCTCGACATCATTCCCCATGTCACGTAACTCATCCGCAGAGAGTTCACGCTTGCGAAATTTCTCCCACTGCACTTTCAGTACGCTGGCCTGAGCACCCAGCTTTTCGGCCACCGGGCTGCCTTCTTCAATCACCCCCATGGCGGTATTCGCTGCTTTCTCTGTCATGGTAATGACATATTCAAGCCGGTCTTTGGCATCGGGGATATCGGTTTCTGCCAGATCGGCTATACGCGTGTCCATACGAAAATTCATAATTGAGTCATGAATTTCTCGGGTCATCTTTCCCAGTTCCTGAAACAGACTGTTATCACGTAAGTTATTCACCGCTTCTATCTGAGCTTCCAGCTGTTGATCACTGGTATTTTCTAGCTGCAGACTTGCAACAAGCGCTTCGGCTTTTTCCAGCAGGAGGTCACGATTTATAGCTGTATCTTCCATAAGCTCCCCCTAACCTTCAATACGGTCAAATATTTTATCGATTTTTTCTTTGAGGGTCTGCGCCGTAAAGGGCTTAACAATATAGCCATTCACACCTTCCTGGGCAGCCAGAACAATTTGTTCTTTCTTCGCCTCTGCGGTCACCATTAACACCGGCAGTTCCTTCAAATTCTCATCTGCACGCACCGCGCGCAGTAAATCGATACCCGTCATGCCCGGCATATTCCAGTCAGTCACAAGAAAATCAAAATTACCCGATTTAAGTTTAGGCAGCCCGGTATTCCCATCATCCGCTTCCTCTGTGTTATTAAAGCCCAGATCCCGAAGTAGATTTTTAATTATTCTTCTCATTGTAGAAAAATCATCTACGATAAGAATTTTCATATTTTTATCCAAGGTGGATACCCTCAGTGTTTATGTTTTACTACAGATTTTGGCAGACATTTGAGTAATTTCCAGTCTGAAGCGAAAATTACTCACTGAAAACCATATATTAACCAGATATTTATGCGTAACTTTAATAATTACACTGAGGCAGGGGGGGCTTATTCAGCCTGTCCAGCCATCCATCTTCAGACGTATATTTTTTAATGCCTGACTGTGGATCTGGCAGACCCTGGATTCTGATATTTCCAGCACCCGACCAATTTCTTTTAAATTTAATTCTTCATTATAATAAAGCGACATCACCATCTGCTCACGCTCAGACAGATCAGCAATCACCGCAGCCAGGTGTTCTTTAAAGTGTGAATTTTGCAACGACTCAAGCGGGTCGCGGGATGTGCTTTTAAGGCGGCTTTGCTGGCCTGGGTCGTCCTCTGCCTGATCCAGGCTGAAGATCTGAGAATTTGCACTGTCACGCTTAATCACATAAAACTCATCCAGTGAGATTTCAAGTTTATCCGCCACCTCCTGGTCTTTGGCATCCCGCCCGGTTTCACTTTCTACCTGCTGCACCGCTTCACGTAACTGACGCATTTTTCGGTGCAGTGAGCGGGGGGACCAGTCTGCATGGCGCACATCGTCGAGCATTGCGCCTCGCACACGTATGCCCGCATAGGTTTCGAAACTCGCCCCCTGTGAAGGGTCATAATTTTTAGCGGCTTCAATCAGCCCGAGCATGCCGGATTGAATTAAATCATCCACCAGTACATTTGAAGGTAGGCGCACAAGCAGGTGATAGGCGATACGTTTTACCAGCCCAATATGCTCAATGATACGTTGATCGCGCTGATCGTTCTGTATCTCTGCATACATCATCACCGTTATATAAGCCCCTTAAATCTGTCTTTAATGCGGCTAGCCTGCCGCACTAAATTTAATCAGCCGCTCAACAAAAAACTGCAGGTGACCGGACGCCGCATCCGGCTTTGGCCAGTCAATCGCGGTTTTCGCCAAACGCCGGAAAGCGATAGATGAAGGGCTTTGCGGATAGGACTGCAACACCGCTTTCTGTTTTTTCACCGCTTTCACCAGGTATTCATCATGGGGTACAGCCCCCATAAAGCTCAGTGTGACATCCAGATAGTGATCCGTCACACGGCTTAGTTTATTAAATAACTTAATGCCTTCCTGTGGGTCACGCACTGAATTTGCCAGAATATTAAATTTATATACCCCATGATTTTCAGACATCACCTTAATTAAGGCATAAGCATCGGTTAGCGATGTAGGCTCATTGCAAACCACAATTACCACCTCGTTCGAGGCTTTAACAAAACTCACCACGCCATCTGAAATACCCGCAGCCGTATCAATTACCAGCGTATCAACCGGAAAGCTTAATTCACTGAAGGCCTGAATCACCCCCGCATGCTGGCCGGGGTTAAGCTCCGACATCATTTGCATACCGGATGCCGCAGGTATAATTTTCAGACCTTCCGGCCCGTCCACCACCACTTCCTGCAAGGTTCGCTCACCGGACACCACATGAGATAAATTATGTTCTGCATGCAATCCCAACAGCAGGTCAACATTAGCCAGCCCCAGATCCGCATCCAGCAACAACACATTCTGCCCCGCCTCCACCATTGCCAGCGATAAGTTAACCGACACATTGGTTTTACCCACGCCGCCTTTACCGCTGCTGACTGCTATTACCTGTACTGGTTTTTTTGACGCCATTCGCCTGATGCCCGCTGCCTGATCATTCATATTAATAATTGCTGAGTCACTGGTTCGTGCTTTACCTGAAATATTAAGACTCATAAAGGAGCATGGCTCATACCAGAGGCAAACGCAACTGACATAAACTCATCATCTACAGGTAGTTTATAGCGCTTACCATGCAAAATAGCCAGATTCACCAGATCCTGTGCCCTTGCCGGCATTAAGTCTTCCGGCACCTTCTGTCCATTACTCACATAAGCCACCGGCAGGTGATGTTTAACCGCCGCACTGATCACCCCACCCAGGCTTGCGGCCTCATCCAGCTTGCTTAAAATACAACCCGCTATACCGGTTTTTTTAAACGCCAGAATCACCTCGTCAAGAGTTGACTGTTGTGCATTTGCTGACAACACAAGAAAAGGTTTAATCATTGCCCCTGCCTGACTTAAGTGGGCGAACTGCTGACTTAAGCCCAGATCCCGCTGACTCATACCCGCCGTATCAATCAGTATCAGTTTTTTATCCTGTAGTTTGTGCAACAACTGCTGCAGAGCCTGAGAGTCATTAGCCGAATGCACCGGCACCCCCAGCAAACGACCATAGGTCATCAGCTGTTCATGGGCACCGATACGGTAGGTATCGGTGCTGATAAGTGCCACATGGCGCTGCCCATGTTGCATCGCAAAACGCGCCGCCAGTTTTGCCACCGTGGTGGTTTTGCCCACACCGGTCGGCCCCACCATGGCATAAACCCCACCGTGATTTAAAATATCATCATCCGCAATGGGCAGCTGATGCACCAGTTGTTTTAAAGCCGCCTGCATTGCGTGCTCAATATCCGCAGCACTGTCCAGCCCACGGGCAAGGTATTTACACACCTCCTGACTCAGCCCCATTTCAGTCAGGCGTTTATATAACGCGACACGTAGGGGGTGGCGACTCACCATTTCACTCCACTCACCTAATACCTGCTGATTTTCAATCATCGCGCGCAGTGACTTTAATTCATCGCGCATTTCCATCACACTTGAATTTAGGGGCTCACTCTGCAGGCCGGCAGATGACTGAGACAAACCCGCCGCCTGATGTTGCTGAAAATTTTCATAGCCTGAGGCCGCCCGCTTATGACTACTCGCTGTATCTTTAATCGTCTCAGCAAAACCATGCCTGGAAGAATCATCCCTGGAAGAGACCCCACTGGAAGAATCATTCCCGTAAGCGTTTTTTCTGGAGGAACCCCTGCGGGTGTTATCACGAGCCTGCGAACCCGGTGCCTCAGATGGCTTGCCGAGTAGGGCATCAGAGGCCGCCGCTTTACGTTCAGTTTCAGCCCGCTCAGCCGCCGCACGTTCATAATGGGCAGCGGCACTGTCTGGTTTAGTTTTTATAATGGACTGATCAAGCGCCTCATTAATTAAAGCTTCATCATAATCCCGTGCAGCAAGTATCTCGACTTTACCCTCCACCACACGGTTAGACAGAATAACCGCTTCCGCGCCGATATCTTCTTTAACCGCACGCATTGCTGAGCGCATATCATCTGCAACAAATCGTTTTACCTGCATTCTATTTCTCCAGTTACCTTTTTCCAGTCATTAGTTTTTTAACGAACGACGAACAACGTTGTTTAGCTATTCTGCGCCCACAGCCGCCACTACTTTTATACTTTTATCATCCGGAATTTCACTATACGAAAGCACACTCAAACCGGAAATAGAGTGCCGTACCAGTTGCGACAACCATAAACGCAAAGCCGGGGCAACCACCAGAATAGCCGGTTGCCCCGCCATTTCCTGTTGCTGGCTCACCGCTTCCAGTGATTTGAACATACGCTCGGTTAAGCCCGGCTCTACACCAATAGATCCCTCAGATGCATTCTGTGCAGACTGCATTAAAAGCTGCTCCAGTGATGGCTCTAAAGTGATTACCGGCAACTCTTTTTCAATGCCATTTATTTTCTGCACAATGGAGCGCCCCAGTGCAATACGCACCAGCGCCGTTAACTCAACCGGGTCCTGAGTGCGTGTACCCTGCTCCGCTAATACCTCGGCAATGGTGCGAATATCGCGTACCGAAACTCCTTCACTTAACAGATTTTGCAGCACGCTTACCAGCACACTGAGGGGTAATAATTTAGGCACCAGATCTTCCACCAGTTTAGGCGACTGTTTGGCCAGGTTATCCAGCAACTGCTGAACCTCTTCATGCCCGAGTAACTCCTGCGCATTGTCATACAGTATCTGGTTAATATGTGTTGCAATAACCGTGCTCGCATCCACCACGGTATAGCCCAGTGTTTGCGCATGATCACGCTGTCCCGGATCTATCCATACCGCATCCAGACCATAGGCCGGGTCTTTACCGGGAACACCCTGTAACTCACCATAAACCTGACCGGGATTAATCGCCATTTCACGATCCGCATGTACATTGCTTTCACCCGCAGGCACGCCATTTAAAGTGATGCGATAATCATTCGGTCCCAAGTCCAGATTGTCTCTGATATGCACAGAATGAACTAAAAAACCCAGCTCCTGCGAAAGTTTTTTACGCACCCCTTTAATTCGATTTAATAACTGTCCGTTCTGATTTTTATCCACCATAGGAATCAGGCCATAACCCACTTCAAGCCCGATTAAATCAACCGGCTGTACATCATCCCAGGACAGCTCTTTAGGCTCATCAGATACCACCGGCTTTTCTTCCTGCATGACCTGCTCCTGCAGCACTTCATCGTCCTGTTGCTTGTCCAGTAATTTAGCGGCTAAAACCAGCACGCCCGCCACACTTAAAAAAGCAAAATTAGGCATGCCGGGAATCGCCCCCATAATGCCAACAATGGCTGCGGTTACCCACAGCACCCGGGTATTACCAAACATTTGCTGCTTAATCTGTTTTCCCAGCTCCTGTTTTTTAGAGTCGCGGGTAATAATAATCGCCGTGGCACTGGACAATAACAGCGAAGGAATCTGCGCCACAAGACCATCGCCAATGGTCAGTAAGGTATAATTTCTAACCGCATCAGACAGTGCCATATCATGCTGACCTACACCTATGGCAAACCCCCCCACAATATTAATAATTAAAATCATAATGCCGGCCACCGCATCCCCGCGAACAAATTTACTGGCACCATCCATCGAACCATAAAAATCAGCTTCCGAGGCAATTTCCTCACGCCGACTTTTAGCATCATCCTGATCAATAATGCCGGAGTTTAAATCCGCATCGATCGCCATCTGCTTACCCGGCATAGCATCCAGAGTAAAACGTGCGCTCACTTCTGAGACACGCCCTGCACCTTTGGTCACCACCACAAAATTAATAATCACCAGTATGGCAAACACCACCAGACCCACCGCATATGAACCGCCGATAACAAACTCACCAAACGATTCAATTACACTGCCCGCCGCACCCGTACCGGTGTGCCCCTCAAGTAATACAATGCGGGTTGATGCCACATTTAAGGCCAGACGAAATAAAGTAGAAACCAGAATAATGGTCGGAAAAATAACAAAGTCCAGCGGGCGTTCGGCATACACACTCACCAGCACAATAATAATCGAGAGGCAAATATTAAAGGTAAAAAACATATCCAGTGCAATCGGCGGTAACGGAAGTATCATCATGCCCAGCAGCGCAATAACCATAACCGGCGCAACTAAACCTTTGCGCCCCAGGTTGTTCATATTATTTAATAATGCTTCCAACTCAATTCACCTTATCTTTTAAATTCAACCACTCATACCGACTTTAAAAATCAATTCAGTGGTTCATCATTTGGCATTTGCGTATACTTTGTATACTCATCCGGTATCTCAGGGCTGGGTTGTGACGGTTTTTCGCCGCCATTTTTTTGTACATCCCGCAACTGAAAAACGTAAGCCAGTATCTGAGCAACCGCCACATAAAGGCCATGGGGTATTTCCTGTCCTATTTCTGTACAGTGATACAAGGCCCGTGCCAAAGGTGGCGTTTCCATTAATAAAATTTTATGTTCCGCTGCGATACGCCGTATATTCATCGCCATTAGATCAGCACCTTTGGCCAGTACCAGTGGCGCTTTCATCGTATCTGGGTTGTATTTAAGCGCCACCGCAAAGTGCGTCGGGTTAGTCACAATCACATCTGCATCTGGCACCGCATCCATCATCCGAGCCTCTGCCATCTGGCGTTGTAACTGCCTTATTTTCCCCTTTACTTCCGGCTTACCCTCGGTATCTTTCATTTCATCCTTCACTTCCTGCAGCGTCATTTTCATCTGCTTTTTGTGATCCCAGATCTGAAACGGCACATCAACCGCGGCAATAATCATCAATGCCACCGTCACCAGCAAAAATGCCCAGGTCACCAGCTCACCGGCTTTTACCAGCGCTGGCTGTAATGGCATATTACCCAGCTGTAAATACTCTGCGGTATTACTCCAGATCACCGCCAGCGCCACCGATGCCACCAGAAAAAACTTTGCCATGGCCTTCACCAGCTCAACCAGACCTTTAACCGAGAAAACTTTTTTCATTCCCTTCAAGGGGTTTAATTTACTCAGTTTTGGAGCCATCGACTCGGTGCTAAACGCCCATCCGCCGATACTCAGTGGAGCCATCAACGCCCCCACAAGCATCACCGCCAGAAAAGGCACAATCAGCCACACACCCTCAAAAATCAGCATATAAAACCAGCGCACCACCCCCCGCGGATCAAAAATATCCGCCCGTGCCGGCTGAAAACCTCGCGCCATTAAATCCCCCAGATCCATAATCATCATGTGGCCAAAAATAATCAGAGCACTGGCCGCCAGGGCGATAATGACCATGGTATTAAAATCCCGGGAACGCGCAATCTGGCCTTTTTTACCCGCCTCCTCCAACCGTTTGGCGGTGGGTTCCTCTGATTTTTCCTGACCCGATTCTGACTCAGCCATTAGCGCAGCCCCATCACATAATTAATATATTCAAAACTGGCCATCAACAGCTTTGTAAAATGTGCCATCATGCTGGGCAGTGTGGCGGCCAGAAAAACAAAGCCGAGTAAGATCATCAGTGGAAAACCCACCGCAAAAATATTTAACTGTGGAGCCGCGCGTGTAATCACCCCCATAGAAATATTCACCACCAGTAATGCCGTCACCGCAGGCAGCGCAATTAACAAGCCGCCGATAAACATCTGCGTTGCCCATTTCACCACCGCCATAAACCCCGGCAATGACAAACCGGAAGATGAAATCGGTAAAATTTCAAAACTGCGAATCACCAGCTGAATTAACAGCAAATGCCCATTTAAAATAACGAACAGCAGGGTCGCCATCACCACCAGAAACTGAGAAATAACCGGTACCTGCACCCCGTTCGCCGGATCAACCATCCGAGCAAACCCAAGCCCCATACCATTAGCAATAGCCTCACCTGCCACCACCAGCGCCTGAAACACCATTTGCACAATCACCCCCATAGACACACCAATAATAATCTGTTGAAACAGAATACCCGCCGCATCAAAACTGATTAAATCCACCATGGGAACCGGCGGCAGTAAAGGAATACTCAAGGCACTAATCACCATTGCCAGCACAATACGAATGCGCACCGGCATCATGCGCGCACCAAACACAGGGGATGCCAGCATCATTGCGCTAATGCGCACAAATGGCCAGAACAGGCTGCTTAGCCAGAGAAAAATTTGATCAGCCGTGAGAGTTAACACCTGTGCAAGCTCAACCCGCTAACCCAGATGCAGGGGAATTTCGGTGAACAGCGTGCGGGTAAAATCAACAATCGTGCTCAGCATCCAGGGGCCAAAAATCAGTAAAGCCGCCACCAGAATACCCAGCTTGGGAATAAAACTCAGGGTCATTTCATTAATCTGCGTCGCCGCCTGAAACATCCCCACCATCAGCCCCACTGCCAGTGCCGAGAGCAAAAGCGGCCCGGCAATTAAAATCGTCACCCAAAGGGTCTGACTGGCAAGGTTCATTACCGTATCCTGAGTCATAGTGGCTCCCGTCGTTATTTTGACTTTGTTGTTTTGTTGGGAGTGTTGTTGCAGGATGGATGCCAATGTTTTCAACGAAAAACAATAAGAAAAACACCCCAGCAGACAAAGTACGAAGTAATAACGTAGGACGGATCAAGCGCAGTGGATCCGCTGCGCTTGATCCCCCTGTTTTTAATCGTTCATAGATATTTCTATACCTTCTATCGATAAATAACACGAAAAATAAATCCTGTGCTTTACTTTTAACTGCACTCTGCGTTTTCCAAATAAATACAAAAATTCCTATACCCATTCATTTTTTAATGCACCCCAGGTGCTGAGGATAAGTCGATGTTGAAGTCTGTTTTTTTAAAGCCGTGTTTAACGGTATGTTCAATTGTTATTTTAACAACAACCATTTTAAGTGGTTGTAGTAGCTCTAGCTCGAGTTCCACGCCCACCACCCCAAAAGAAAATTATAATGGCCCCGGCTCTAAATGGGACATCACTCTGACGGGCGGAACTACCGGCGACTTCAATATTGATCATTATCAGACAAGTGATCTGCAAAACCCTGATTACAATATTCAGGGGCCTTACGTTCGCCAGTCAAGCGGCTTCGTCACACTGACCGTTGGCACTGTAACGAATTACATAGGCACTAATGGACCACTGGTTGGTGACACCGCGTGGGCAGTAGAAGCTCCTGGTTATGCTTTTTTACTAAAACCCACCTCAGGTGACCAGATCATTCCAATGGTTGAATCAGGCAATTGCCCAACAGCCGATATGACAGGAAACTTCGTTGTCGTTAAGAAAGATCTGACTAACAATGGCGATTCTGGTGCAGATTTAGCGGGTAATGATTTTTTTGGTACATTTAACTACGCCGTTGCTACCGGCATTACCAGCCTTCCTGTATTAAAAGCCATTACCGCCGGGTTCCCTGATATTGCTGCGGATACTCTCCCGGCGGGCACCTGCGCAAACGGTATTATGACATTCACTGACACGATTCTCTACCTTACAACTAATGGCGGTGGTATTGTGCACCTGGGTGTTGCCACTCCAAATGATGATACCGATGATTCCTTCCTATTTGCATTATCACAAAAGGCTATTACCAATGTAAATAATCTTGATGGCAACTATGCTGGTATTCTGTATGATCAAAACGCAACAATCGGGCAACAAATTCAACCTGTAACACTCGCCTGCACCAGTGGTAGCTGTACCGGCAATCTGGTAAGCGATGTAACAACAGGAGCAGCACAAGCCGGAACATCTGCAGCAGTCAATTTAACTGGCACAGTGGATTCTATCGCAAACGGTTTAATCACCGGAACCATTTCCTTTGGTTCAACTTTAGGTAATTTAGCCTGTATGGCCGATATTGATTCATTGAGTTCTGGTAAAAAAATTATCAGTTGTGTGGGACAATCACCTGATAATACTGCAAATATGTTCAATGTGATTTTTGTATCAATTTAAGAACAGTAACCCAATAATTTCACATACCCTGTCTGCACGGTTTCTTTTAGAAACCAGGCAGGGTGCATTTTTATCTAAATACATTCTGAAATAAAAAAACAACCATTAGTTTAAAAAGACAGCCAGATATTCATCTTTATGCGGCTATTGTAAGCACTAAAAACCACCCACCAGGTACTGGATATAATAATATGCGTCCGCAAACTGGATTAAACAGGCTTACTCAACTATAAAGATAAAAAACAATTTTCATACCGCAAAATTCACGCCAGTCGCTCGGCATAGTTCAACTGACATTTATACGCCATGTTGCGCTGTGCTCCACACAGCGTATAAATACTAAGATTTTATGTGCCTGGGTTTTGTGTATAAAATCAGTGTAAATATATTGTAGAATTTAACAAAACCAATAAAGGAGTAATAGATAAATGTCTGTTCAGGATGATATAGCACTTGCAAAATCTTTACTGGCCCCCTACCTTAAAAAAACGTCAGGTAGGACAACATCTCTCAAATGATTCTAATGGAAAAAAGCTGTACCAAATGGGTATGGCTACTTCATTTAATGAGACAATGAAGTGTAAGAGCCTCAAATTAAATACAACTAATCTTGAGTATTGGGCTACTAAGGGGTTAAACCAGCGGATGCAAGAATTAAGCTCCGGTCTTTGGTGTGATGGATCGGCAAGTATTATTATGTCTCGTTTAACTCAACAGCCAAAGTTCACATCACCCCTAACTGTAGTAGAGCAAGGAAATGCTAAAAGAAGCGGTCATTGGTGGATCATTGCAAATCTAGAGAAAGAAAATCCATCTTATAAAGGCCCTTTTGGACGTAATGCGTTTACTATTGATATTTGGGGTGCGCTTGAACGCATAAGGCGAGGAGATAAAATAAATACTTGTGTCTTTAAACCAGCTGTCGCACTTTATAACTGCGGAAATAACAACAAGCTTAAGATACACTGCACCGCCCACCACCCCCTACTATAATGATGGAGCTATAGCAATCGATCATGAAAAGGTCGGGAAAGTAAAAAAAAGGCTTTGTTATATCACGACCGCAACCTGTAATTCTATGGGCTTACCTGATAATTGCTTTGAGCTTAATTCAATAAGATATTTCCGTGATGAGATATTAATGAAATTTCCAGACGGGAAAAAAGAAGTAGAAGAATATTACGTAATAGCTCCTGTAGTTGTATCTGCTATAGATAGTAGACTAGATTCACAAGCTATATATAAGGAAATTTACTTTAAATGGATTAAGCCTGAAGCTCTATCTATACAAAGAAATAACTATAATGAAACATACAAAATATATTGCGGCATGGTTAATGAATTAAACAAAAAATATGGCTTTTCTTCAAGAGACATTTTAACTAGCTTCACTGCCTTTTGCTAAACAACTAATCTTATTCAATAATTCATTCTTAGTAATAAACCCAATATTATCAATAAGAAACTCAGAATCATCCTCAACTTTATTGCAGTCACTTCTTGCAAGTAAATACTCTTTAACATGCATGTAGGAATATGCACGTAATAAATACATATCAGTCCTATAAGTTAGGACATCTAGTTTTTCACATAGATCAATACCATCGCTTAAAACATCAACAGTTTTTGCATACAAACCCAATTCTAATAAATATTGAGAAGAAAAATAATAATCCTGAACCTTAGCTACTCCACATAAAATAATTTCCTCACGATCAATTAATGCTTCTCGAATATTATTTTGATAAGCATGTACTTGCGATCTCATTCTTAGAATGTCATCTTTATGTTCAATATTTCCAGTAAGAAGATCATCACATGTTTTTAGCGCACTTTCATATTCACCTTCTTTTACCTGTATATATACATTATCTAATAACTTGTTTATTTCATTTTTATACATAAGACATTTCTTTTACAATATTCCATATGGATTATTTCCTCCACACCCATACGCCCCCCTTAACACATTTAGACATAGAGCCACCATATACATTACATTGGTCTACTTAAGCTGACACCCATCCTAACATTTGACAAACCAGCCCCACAAGCGTAGATTATTCTCAATTGCAGGACAACCCAAAATCAAGGAGTGATTGTTATGCCAAAACCCCGCTCTGCTCAGGTCTCCCTCGAAGCCACACCCTTTTACCACTGTACCTCCCGCTGTGTCCGCCGCGCTTTTCTTTGTGGTTTTAATGTCGATACCAATAAAGACTATGAATATCGCCGACAGTGGCAAGGGCCACTCTAATCAAGCCTGATTATTTCAGGCAGGCCAAAACACTCTATATTGCCCACAAAGATCGTTGCAATAGAGCAACTATTACGCCTCACTTTCTGAACAATATAAAGCGTTTTTCTCAGCCTGATTCTAACCTTGCTTAATCAGAGTGACCCTGTAAGAAAAACTACTGGATACAGCCGATGTTTTTGCCGTCGATATCTGCTCATATGCCATTATGTCTAACCATTACCATGTCGTGCTGCACATCAATAAAGCACAGGCT
>UOFI01000090.1_pt1 | contig 34590 bp, 32 predicted proteins | sample 1988361 | NCBI WGS metagenome assembly UOFI01 (sample SAMEA4712194, study PRJEB27164) | hydrothermal vent metagenome | biome: marine basaltic hydrothermal vent biome; feature: marine hydrothermal vent; material: mineral | place: Pacific Ocean | collected 2011-06-14/2011-07-23 | depth 1689 m
TCTAACAGCCCGATATTCATCTTTTACGGCTATTTCGAGCGCTCAAAAGCCCACCCAGTATTGGAATAATGATATGCAACAGAGGATGGGATTATACAGATAACTATTCACCATGCTTCGTCGGGCTTGCCTGAAGGTTTTATTCCATGTTAGAGTAGTAATGTGTTTAATTCTAAACTCATTACTTTTATATGCTAAAAACGATACTACTCTTTTTATTATTCTTTTTTCAGTCTTACAGTATTTCTGCTGACGAGGCGACTAAAATTGTGCTTCATTTAAATGATATGTTTAAACTTTCTCATTTAAACAATAGCGTTAGAAATATCAGGAGTGAGCTCGGGGAAAACGTAAAGATAAAGATTGTTGTTAATGGCAAAGCGGTTCAGTTAATGTTAGCTGACAACAAAGCAAGCACTGAAATTATCAACAACATATTGCAGTATAATGTCGATGTGGGTTTATGCCATAATGCAATAAGAAATAATAATATTAATGAAAAACAGATAATTAAAGGGTTGGATGTATTGCCTAAAGATGGAAATGTAACAATAATTAATTTGCAGAAAAAAGGTTATATATACATAAAAATATAAAAAATCAGGCAGGGCCGGTGTCAGGGGGCGATTAGTTAACTGAAATATCGGCATTTAATTAAACAGAAGCGTTTAAGTTTCTAACTTGTTTTTACATACGCCGATATGTCGTTTTGTTGATACGATATGTTTAGATTGAGGCATACGGTTTTTCCACTATTTAAGTTGCGTGCCTTTTTTAAAGCTGTGAGTGCGCTGCACATGGACTGAAGATCAAAACTGTCGAGATGTGAAGCTATCCAGGCGTATTTCATTTCTCGAGGGTGGCAAAATAGACGATGTAAACAATTCTGTGTAACTGTTATAGTTAAATATAATCAGCTAAACGTTCTTCAAGCTCAATCATAAACCGATTCAGTGCAGGTTTCCAATTTCTAATGGGCATGGCCCATTTTTTTAATGCCTGTTGAGTCTCTAAATAAATGACTTTCCTGGGCGAATCATCCGTTGGAAATAATTTTCGGTTTGTCATCTTCATTTTCCTCTAGGTGCTCTAGTAATTTATCATTTAGGTACGAGACAGTGTAACCACTCCATTATTCACCGAATGGGTGAAAGCTCATTTATTAGTAAAGTAAATATTATCATGCACTTACAATATCTTTACGCGGTCAACTGATTAATTTAGCTTGAAGAGAAAAAAATTATAATTAGAGGTGTTTATCGAACTTATGTTAATCCCGGTTCACAAGCGAGTGAGTGGATGTGTTTTCCTGCAAATTTGATAATTAATATTAAAGACCTGCTGGATGGAGAAAAATATGAAAAACCTTTTGGTAATTTAAATATTTCTGCTGGGCCAGATTTTTTTGAGAGTTATTCAAATATGCCCTGCAATCAGTTTGATCGGGCATATTTTGAGATAAACCTGTATGAAGAAATAGGGGGCTTGACAACAGATCATACGGTGCTTGAAATAAACGCTAAATATAATGGTGCAAAATCCAATACAATTGTTATTCATACATAAGCTATAAAAGCTTGTCAAATGCATAATATGTTAAGAGTGTTTAATAATTGGAATTGGGTGTATATTAGCGGGGGGGAATAATTTATTTCCGTAGCCAGGATGAAGAGAAACGTAATCCGGGAAAGTCAGAGTGAATCATTTAAAAATCATTATTAAAGTCATTTTCTGATTTAAATTCAGTATTTGGTAGCTGAGCTGCTCAGGTCCCATACTGGCTGTGAAGTTGTACCTAATTCGGTCTGCATGTAGATTGTTTACTCTATTTGTGAGAACTGGGTCACAGGGGTACTGAGCTTATTCTTCTTGCAGGTCTGGAATGAGCGAGCTAATATTGTCATTTTTTCAAGCTCAATATTATAATTGAGCAGGTTGTTATTTATGCGGATGATTTATTGGGTCATGTTTCTGTCGGTCACTCTGTTTGCAGAGGCATTCGCGGTTACACCGGGAGAGGTGCAGGCAGGAAGTTATCTGCGTGAGGCTAAGTTGAATGGTATTAACACCGGTGGTAATACGTTTGCTTATTATAAGGGTAAGCCGCTTATAATTAATGTCTGGGCGAGCTGGTGCGGACCCTGCCGTGCAGAGATGGGCTCGCTGGAACGGCTGGCTCAACGCTACAATGGGAAATCATTTAATTTAATTGGTATATCGATTGATGATGACGGCAATGCAGCGGCTGATTTTTTAAAACAATCAAATATTACATTTGATAATTATCTGGACAGTAAGTTGTTTCTTGAATATATGCTGGGTGCCAACACGATTCCGCTGACCGTGTTTGTGGATGCTAATGGCCGTGTACTGGAAAAAGCTCGCGGAGCTTATGTCTGGGATTCTCCAAAAATGCTAGAGTCTATCGGTAAGGTCTTTCGTATTAAATTAAACTGAACGGCGCTTCTAATAATAGACTGTGGCCTGAATGACGTGTAATTTAAGTGGCGTAAAAGAAAACTTAAGCACTATTTCCTATGTGAAGCTGAGCTTCAGGGTATATGTTCCCACGCAGAGCGTGGGAACGAAGTTCTGTTTTTAACACCGTACTGGCGAAGATGCATCAGATGTGCTCAGCACTAGTGTAATTGCGTTGATGCTTCCAGCACGCAGCTTGCCATATCATGCGAGCAACGGGCGACATCATCTACTGAGAGCAGGCCGACCATGTCATCACTACGGTTAACAACCGCAAGTCGTCGGATATGATTTTCAATCATTATATTTGTTGCATCACCAATGTCTGCTTCTTCATGGCATGTGGTGACATTTTTACTCATTACCTCAGCCACTTTTGTCCAGCCTGCACTGTGGCCTGTGGCGATGACTTTACAGCAGATGTCACGATCGGTAATCACGCCAACAATTCTCCTGTCATCTATTACAGGTAATATACCGACATGCAGGTCATGCATTATATGGGCGGCTTCTTTAACGGATGTTTCAGGTGTGGCATATTCTACCTGTGTGCTCATTATGTCTTTAACTTTCATTTTAGTTCTCCTGAAAAAATTTTAATGGTTTAGCTTGAATATTTAGTGGACTGCTTTTGATGACTCCAGAATATTTCCCGCCAGTTCCCGTGACACATGGGCTATATCATCAACGGTTAGAAATCCGCTGATGTCTTTATGGTTATCCAGTACCGCGAGGCGTCGTATATTATGTTCTTTCATAATATCGGCTGCATCGGATAATTTCTGATTTTCATTGCAGGTAAATACTTCCCGGCTCATTACTTTCTGAACTTCGGTAGATTGCGGATCTCGACCGATTGCGATGGCATATACGCTCACATCACGGTCAGTGATGATGCCCACCAGGTTACCATTATCTACAATCGGCAGAGCCCCCACATTCAGGTTGCTTAATGTTCGGGCTGTTGCCCTTAATGATGATGTGGGTTTAATGGTTTCTACTTTTGTTGACATGATTTCGCGAATTCTCATGGCGATATCCTCCTGTTTAAGTGATTAGAGATTCAGATGCTCATTACGGACAGTTTTAATGCCGATTTATATGGAGGGGATAAATTTAAAGCTGATTTCAGGCCAGGGGGTTAGCTGGGAACTGATTCATGATGCATGCTCCTGTCGTTATTTTCTCAAGCAGTACAAAAGACCTGAATCAATGATGTGTATTCCATATATTTGAATATGTTTAATTCATTATTAATGTATATAGGAGTCTGAGGTTTCATATATTGTTCAGGGTCAAATAAATATTGAAATATGAATATTTAATTCATCAGCGTGATTGATATAATAAATATTTATTGGCAAATTCGAGTCATTAATGTTTTTGATGTACTATTAACACTGCTAACAATTGATTGTGGCCTTCTGTTAGAAATTACCGGAAGAGAGTAAAGTCACGCAGAGGCCACAGCTTCTAATATAGAATGATGCCGTCATTTGCCGCCGGTGTATTTGTAATTCGAATAAGTGGAGTTACTGAGCTAACATCGGTATAGAACATGTCAAAACCGAATGTGCTACCGGACTGTTGAGTGCCAATGGCTCTAGCCTTATCGTCTACACCGACAAAGCTAATGTCGCTGATATCGGCCGGCTGTTTACCTAGCACTTTCTTTAGTGTGAAGTTTGATGCATCGTAGACGCTGATATTTTTTGATATTTCATCAATTTTAAAGATATTATATATCTGTATGCCTGATGTCAGGTTGATTGTATTTGACACGGTTATGCCTGTCCATGATTCATTTATGGTTTCGGTTTTGCCTGTGCCATCTGCTTTTATCATGCCGGCTACAGGTGTTCCCTGTCGGCTAAGGTTATAGTAGATATTCTGGCCACTCACACCCATGATCGGCAGAAACGGGCTGGAGGAGCTTACTAACTGTGTCGAGGTGCCACCGTTTTTTAAAATGGAACGTATTTCAGAGCGACTGTTCGTCATATCTGTCAGGCTGTATATTAGTCGCTGACTGGTCATGCTAAAGGGTGAAAAAAATATCGATTTACTGTTGCCTTCATCAACCAGTAATGTGGGTGCGCTGCCACTTGAGTTCAGTTTATATATTTTGCTGCCGTCCATAAAATAGCTGGTGCTACCATCGGCAAGTTCAAACGGGCTAAAAAACAAATTCTGGCTGGTAAAGATCGGATTTGAAAAGGTATTCAATGCACTGTCATAAATGACAATTGTATTATCAATCACCAGGTATTCTTTATTATCTGCGTCGATACTACCAATAATATCAGGTCGGTTATTCAGGTTGCTGACAAATGTGCATGTTGTACTGCATTTAAACAGGCCAGCAGACACATCATCCCATGCAAGGAAAAGTGGTGTGCCCTGTGTCGAACCTGAAAGATCACCAATAAAATTCAGGGTTAATACAGGGTTAACTGTATTGTCCCAGCCAAATTTAATGTATTTCCACTGGTCATCTGATGTGTTGCATGAGCGGTCTGCACCCGCATCTAAATAAAAGTAGAGGCTGTCATCCAGGTTCTGCATGTCTTCGTTAATAAATGACTCATCATTACATAGCTGAGCGTTATTTTCAGATGAAATCTGAATAGGATTTTTAACAGATGTCGCAGACTGTGAGAGTACTTTCCATATTTTACCCCCTTTAATATAAATAATGGCAGGGTAGTGGATATCAGACCCTGTGCCGGGGGTAGTGGCGGAGAGCGTGATTGATGAAACAATACTTTCACCCTCGGTATTGCTATCAATCAGTATTGAATCAGATGGGCTGGCCTGATTTGAGCCTGCGTTCAGGTTCAGGTTTTCAGGGTCATAGGCATAAATGCTTTTCGTGCCAGTAGTTTCACTCACATAAAAGTACAGTGTGTTCGTTATTGTGGTAAAGGTGTCGTTGTCGATTATGCTGATTTGAGTGGTGTTATTGCTGCTTAACGTTGCATTGTTTGTTGCATTGCTGAGGCTTATATTAATTGTCTCGCTCGCTTCAGGCTGTAGGTCATCAACAATATTGATGCTGATGGTCTTTGGTTGAGAGTCGGCATCTGTCCAGTTGAGTGTGCCATTTATATTCGCTGAGTTGTAATCACTGCCGGATGCTGTGCCATCTGCAATGGAGTAATCCACAGAAATCGCTCCCTGTGTGCCGAGGGTTCTTGTGACGGTGATATCAATGCTTCCTGCACCTTCACTTACCGACACTGTCGGTGAAGCGAATTGAACTGTGCCGGGGGAGACAGGAGGCACGGGGGCTACCGCACCTGGGGCTGTGCTATCAGAGCCACTGCTGCAGGCTGTTATAAGTGCTGAAAGCGCCATAATACCTGCAAGTTTTGTTAAATGTGACCTGTTTTCAGGTTTTTTAAAGTGTTTGAAAGTGATCATATTGAATTCCTCATTATTGGTTTATTCCTGTTTGTTACTATTGAAGACAGGCGAGGCGCTATTTAGGTTACAGATTTGTATGAAAAAGTGAAAAATAATTATTTTTTACTTATAAAACAAAGGCCTATGGGTGTATCAGGCAGAAAAAAAGGGCAGAAAAAAAGAGGTGTTTCAAGGGTTTTTTATGTGAACTTTCTGCAAAATGAGGCATTATCTGTTGGCATTAATGAATCGTTGCATAAATACGTCTGAATAGCTGTAACCTGAATCCAGATTCAATTGTCTTTATCAATAACGAGAGATTCACTTTAATTTTAATTTAATTTAAACAGGTACAAAAATGGATAAAATCACGGAAGTAGAGCGCCTATATCTGGAACATAAAGATCACATCTATAATTTCCTTGCGCGGATGGCAGATGATCCCGAACTGGCAATGGATGTTACACAGCAAACTTTCGTTAAGGCATTGGGTGATAAAAATTTTTCACAGGTGCTTAACCCTAAAGCTTACCTGTTTACCATTGCTCGAAACACCCTTTTTAATGAGTTTAAAAAGAAAAAACCGGTTTCATTAGATGCGGTCGAGGAAAGCGGCGATTATGAAGCCGAAGATAAAGACGAAGATCTGCATAAGGCTGCGGAGATTGTGGATATTCAGGCGAAAGTCGAAAAGTCGATTAAGCGCATGCCTGCAAAATCCAGAGAATTAATGATTTTGCGATACACGGAAGATCTTTCAATTAAGGAAATAGCCTCAATTACCGGGCGCAGCCTGTCAGATGTAAAGGTAAATCTGCACCGCTCAAAAATTAAATTCGAGTCTTCTTTCACCAGTGAAATGTATGCAAAAGTTGCCATTTCCCGTGATCGGTGCGATGTATTGACAGAGCTACTTGAGCCGCATATTAATGTTGAAATTTCTGAGCAGAGTTTACTCAGTATCGATAAACATATAACGACCTGTAAAATATGCTCTGAAGATGCAGACGAGTTAAAGCGCTCCAGAACATTATTTAATTTTGCGGCGCTTCTGAGTGCTCCGTATATCCTTGATCAGATGATGGGGGAGGCAATGGCATCAGAGTTGAAATTTTTGTCTTCGCCTGATAATGCTGCTCAGTCATCTTCAGTATCTAATGCGGCAGAACAAACAAATAATCAAGTTACTGAAAATACAACAGGAAATACAACAGGAAATACAACAGGAAATACAACAGGAAAACCCTCAGCGATTTCAAATATTACTGAAAAAGCGCTGACATACAAGCTGGTTTCAACGATTATAGTTGTGATAGTTATTGTGATTAGTGGCGTTGTATTAAACAAAATATTCAGTGATGATACCGCTTTAGTTGTTTCACCAATTAATGTGCCGGCTACTCTTCCGAAGGTAAAACTGACTGCGGGTGTAACCACAACCGTTAACTTTAAGGCCGTGAACAGCCGATCAGGAAAAACGATTAATCAGGGACTGAAATGGGATATATATAATATTGCGGATGCTAGTGGGCAATCTGTATCAGGCACAGATAATTTGATTAAATCCAGCAGTGAAGCCGGTTTTAATATGACACTGGACTCCGCTTACTATTTAACGAAAGTGACATATAAAGGTATCACCCTGAAGTCAGAGTTTGCGGTTAGAAGTGATGAACCTGTCAATATAACATTAAATTTTGATACTGATTCGGTTACAAAAAATCAACCTGACTCAAGCCTTCCGTCAATACATATTCGTCGTCTGGAAACCGGTACGCAGGAATCAAGTCTGTTGAAAATACAGTGGGATATGTGTGTTTCAATGATTAATACTTATAAAGAGTCTCGAGACAAGTATCCGGATATGTGGGTTATGCAGGAAAGGGACCTTAAAGAGGCGAACCCGGAGTTTAATCTTGATCGGGCTATAAGCGCGGAGCCCGATTGGTCAACGTTAAAGGAAAACTATGAAGATGAGTATTTTTCGGGTGAAAAATATGCGATTTATCGCTCAGGAAATTACTATGAGCTTTCCGAGGATGGCAGTTGCGATTTAAACAAAACAGCTTATAAAACCGCCACCATTGACGATGGTGAGTTTACTTATTCAATTGATTTTGTAGAAAAAATGGCTGAAAAAGGCATGAGTGAACGGGTGATAGAAAAAAACACTCAGGCTATGTATAAAGAGCTGGCGGATGAAAATCCGTTACTTTCAAAAATGATGGGTGGCATGATAGCAGAAGCTATGATTGGAAAACCGGGCAGTGAGCAGGAAGAAAAATCGTTACAGGCCATCAAGCAGTTAGACAATTTAACTAAAACGGCGGGTTCTGAAAAATTTGCAGGAGAAACCTGTGAGTATAATAAGATGGGGGAACAAATGGGGGTTCGTATTTGCTACTGGAAAACCATGCCTCAGTACCCTTCAACGGTGAAGCGAGACATTGTGTTGGCAACCACAGTAGAGTTAGGCGGTAACAGTGAGTCGCTATTTTCCGGGAAAACAACCAGTAAAGCCATATTGTTTGAAAAAAACATTAAACTGAATGATTCAATTTTCTCGGTGCCATCTGATATTGAAATAGACAGTAGAAACTATGATTTAATGCAGCAGGAATTTGCTGTGCCAGGGGATGACTGATTTGTTTATTCCAGCTTAGATGCTCCTGTGTATTAACTTTAGATATGTTTTTTTAGCAAAAATTGCGAGTAGATATCTTCTGAAAATCAGCTCAAGCTCAGCAGGTGCCCGGCATGATCTCTGGCATGATCGCTGCCAAATATATGAATAAGTCGTCCTGGATGTTTGATCTGCCCTCTAAATGTAGATAAAACCCGGTGTTGTTTTCAGGGGCTGATGCTAATAAGGTTAGCTCGGTCCCTGAGCCCTAATACAGCTAAGCTGTTTTTTTCAGCAGTATGTATTTATTTATATGGTTGCTGTGTTTTCAATTAGAACCTCAATTCGGCGATTTCTTGAACGGCCTTCTTTGGTGCTATTAGTGGCAACGGGTCGTTCTGCGCCATACCCTTTAACGGTAATTTTTTCAGGATTGATGCCTTTAGTTTCCTGTAAAAATTTAGCAACATTTAATGCTCGCTTTTCAGAGAGTGACTTGTTTCTCTTTGCATTGCCTGTAGCATCAGTGTGGCCGGAAATAATCAGTTTTGAATCAGGGAATTTACTGTGAGCCTGTTCAATTTTATTCAGCAGGCCAAAATTAACAGATTTTATTTCACTTTTTCCCGGTTCAAAATAAAAGCCATGGGCTAATACCAGAATATTCTGTCTTTTTCGGTAAACTTCAGCTTCATCTTCGGTAAATAGAGACTGTACGTATTCAAAGCGCTCGCTGGTTTCACGTTCGAGTTTGACCATAGCTTCGCGCAGATCGCTCTGCTCGGTTATTTCTTTTTCGTATTTTGTCTTAAGCGCTCCCAGCTCAGAGTTTTTTGCCGAGATGAGGTTTTCTACTTTACTCTCGGTATCATACAGGTCTGCACGTAAATCTGCTTCAGACTGCACCAGTGTTGAGATATCATTTGCTATTGTCTGAACGATAATGCGATTTTCTTTGTCAAAGGTCAGTTTTGATTTTAATGGTGCGTGAATAGCTGACAGTTGTTTTTGATACCATAATATTTTGTCTTCTTCACTGTAGTCACGCCGATCAAAATCTTTTACGAGCTCCGTTATCTGTACGCTTTGACGTGCCAGCTCGAGTGCACGAGTGGTATGAGCATTGGCTTTTTCATATTGATTACGGTCTGCCTGAAGTATGGACAAAGCCAGTGTTAGCTCTTCTTCGGCAAGCTTGAATGTTTTTTCCGCATAATCATCGGCCTGTTTTTCTCTGGCGCTGGCTATCGCTGCTTTGGCCGCCTGAACAGCATCTTTTTTTATGCTTTTCAGTTCTAACTGGCTGTATTCAGTAATTAATTCAGGCCGCAGTTTTTTTGCTTTTTCCAGCTTGTTTTTTTCAATCAGCGATGCTGTATCACGTAGTTTACGATCGAGTGAATTAAACTCATCTGCAAATAGTTCGGCAGCACCTGCTTTAATGGCGTTGTGGCGATTGGCTAAAACATCGACAAATAAATCCTGACTTGCAGCTGTGTTTTTGTTAACCGCAGGTAAGGCTTTTAGCCCCATATTCGCATAGTTGGTTGCATCCTGGTTGTTTCCATCATGAGCTTCTTCTATTGCTTTTTTAAGGTGGTCGTTGACCTGTTTATAACCCCCTGGAGCAAGAATTTCAGCACCCAGCTTCCGGGTGCTGGCAAGCTGGGTGTCCAGTTTTGCCAAAGATGTGTTCTGATTGAGAATATCCTGCCGGGATTGTTGCGGTGATGTGGCGCAGGCTGAAACAAATATCAGGCCAGTAATGCCCATGTATTGTATAGCACGAAATAAGTTCACTGAGGTATCTCCTTACAAATGAGTATTGTATGAATCACACTGAAGCCTAATTATCGTCATCATTATATATTTACAATGTGACCTGGTACTGATTATTGAGATTTTATTATAGTTGAATAAATGCAAACTATTGAGGTGTCTATTATGGATACAGTATCAAAGTGACTGTGATTAGCCGGTTAAAGCGGAATTAGTTCGTCTGGGCACGTAAAGTTGTAAAATATGAGGCTGTATTAAAGATCATTTGAGGTGGTCTGTACTGAAGAGGTATATGTTGAGGGTATATAAGTATATGTGGTTTGAACGAGTTCATCACACCTGTATATTCAAAGGCATTTCTCCCGGATATGAGGTTGCTGCAGTCATTCAATGAGCAATCATTAACTGGAAGAGTATTCGGGTTTTTCTCGTGTCGTCATACAGACCACATTATTACTCTGTTTTTTATCTAAAGGCTCATTTTTGCTCTGTGTATGAGTATTATTGTTCAGGTCATACATGTCAGTTAATGCATTCTGTAGATCAACAAATGAGTTCATCATCATTCTTGATAAAGATATACAGCTGTGAAGGGGGTTTTTACTGAGGCGACGTGAAGATTCAATCTGAAAGTAGAGACCGCATAATCGTCGTTGATATTTTTCGGGTGCATTATCAATAATTTGTCGAGAATAAAAATCGCATAAAAAATCAAGTTCTTCAGGATTTTCTTCGGCCAGGGTTTTTAGATAATTAAAATCAGGTAAATCAAACGACATTTTCTACTACACTTTTAAAACACAATCATTAAATACAATTTCAATCTATCATCAGTCGACGAGCCAGGCAAATTAAATGTTATTTTTTGCGATGCTAAAGTATTAATCAATGACTTACATCTGGTTATTGATATTATTTGTAGAAAATTAACGTAAAATGCAAAAATAGTTGAAAATTAACCGGTAAACTATGGAGTGTCAGGCAGCATAAATGACGGTACATCGAATATAAATGACCACAGGCCAATAAAAACAGAGATAGGCGGTATTATTATGCCGGCTATAAGCCAGCCATATATTTCCAGTTTTATGCAAATCCAGGTATAGTATATTGAACATGAAAGGCTGAAAATCGACAGTACAAGCATGGCTTTAATAAGGCCGAACGATTTTTTTAATGAAGACATTATTTTCCTTCTGACAAGAATAAATTACAGGCTAATCGGATATGTAGCTGGTTTTTCAATATACCTCAAGCTATAAAATTCAAAGTGTTTTTCTGATATAAGTAAGTTTTAAACAGGCTCAAAGTTTATAGTTATTGAATGTTTAGCGGTATTGCTAATCAGCACAAAGCTGAATTTTAGCGGTTTATTTTTGCCGTGTCTCAGGTGAATTAATGTGTTTACAGCCAGATTTCAGTTCTTCTAAGGTAATCGCTCATGCATTTTAACTTTTGGTTTATCGGCTAAATAAGCTGTAATTTCTTTAAACCCATGAAAAATTCAGTCTAAACTCTTATTATGTATGAATAATAATGGTCTCAGGCTATGAAAAAACCAGGAGTGGCAGATTCATTTTCAGGTTTCAGGAAAATGACAGGTAAGCTGGCGACAGTGGATGAAGAGCTCTCACAATGTATCGCGCGTTTTATTATCTCCGGTGTCTCATCTGCATGCCTGTGGGTCTGGGTGTATATTTATGATCAATACCTGTTTCAGGCCATATTCGACTCGATTTACTTTCTGATTTCAATTCTCTGGCTTATTTTTGTAAAGTACCGCCCCGGAAATTTTGTTATAAGAAGGGGCATCAGTATTATAAGTGACCTGGGCATGACAAGCCTCTTTATGTCCTATACCAGTGAAATGGGTGCGGCGTTGTTACCACTTTATCTGTGGATTATTGTTGGTAACGGCATGAGATTTGGTCAGAAGTATCTGCTTTTTGCGATAATTGTTGGAGCAGCTGGGTTTGGCCTGGTTTTATTAAGCAGTGAATACTGGTTAGCTAATCGCTCTACTGGTCTGGCTTTTATGGCGGGTATTATTATTTTACCGCTGTTTTACCTGAAACTATTAAGTCGCTTGCATGCATTAAATGAACAGCTGCAGTATCAGTTAATTGTTACACAATATACTGCAACTCATGATGGGCTTACCGGGCTGGTTAATCGTGATGAATTTTTTTGGCGTCTGGATGACGAGATTAAAGTGGCTAAACGTTATAATAAGGGTTTTGCCGTTATTTATCTGGATCTCGATGGCTTTAAACAGGTCAATGACACCTACGGTCATCAATGTGGCGATGAGCTGCTGATAGAGGTTGCCTGCCGGTTGAGTGATACGTTTAGAGAGGTGGATGTTAATGCTCGCCTGGGCGGCGATGAGTTTGCGGCAATGCTGCGTGAAGTTACAGGCGCAGATCAGGTTGAGCCTGTCATTAAGCGCTTGCTTAATGAACTCTCACAACCCTATTCAATGATTGAAAATAAGAGTATTGTATCCGCTAGTATTGGCATAAGTTTATACCCGGAGAATGGAGAAAGCACTCAGGAATTGATTAATAAATCAGATTTTGCAATGTATAGTGCAAAAAAATCAGGCAAGAACAGATGTGTGTTTTTTTCCGATGAAAAGCATCTGGCTGAGTTTAGTGCCCGTTATAATAGCTGATAATAAGGTCTGTACCTTTCTTTGCCATTGATTTTATATGAATGGTTAATTTTTATACTATTAATTTCAGGTGAAGATGAAATGAAAAAAATATGGGTGTTTCTTGTAGCGGCTTTTTTTTATGGTTGCTCATCAAGCTATACACCGAGTGATAAAATGCTTGAATATATGAATAATATGAGCACCGAGCAGGCTGCCCAGGTTATGCAGAAAAGAATTTGGGAGCTTAAAGCACCTCATGGTATCTGTGGCTCCCGTGGTTTCTGGTATGACAATAGCTCCGATATGACGGTGTATATAGATAAAATATCAATGCTGGCCCATAAACGTGGTCGACAGATAAAAAAGAAAACGCACTCTTTTAATGATATTATTGTCTTTGAAAAAGCATACTTTAAATACGACTTTGTTTTTAATCGTATCAATAATATTTTTGTATACAGTGACCCGCTTTTATTGCCTGTTTTTCCCGGTTGCAATAAAAATGATTTAAGTGAACCTTATAAAGTGATTGATCTGTATATTGATAAATTAAATAATCTTAAATTTATTGTTATGGACAGTGATTTTGATGAAACGATGGCGGCTATCGGGCTTCTACTGCCCGATAAACCTGTTATTCTTAAGTAGCGTGAAAAATGTATAAAAAAAAATTGTGTATATATCATGGTAACTGTCTGGATGGCTTTGGTGCCGCGTGGGCTGTTTATCATTCACTGGGTGATGGTGTTAGTTTTTATAAAGGTATTCATCAACAGTCACCTCCTGATGTAAGCGGTTTAGATGTGATTCTGGTGGATTTTTCATATACAAAAAATGTATTGAAAAAAATGCTAGAACAGGCATCGAGTATTACAATTCTTGATCACCATATCTCTGCAGAAAAAGACCTGTCAGAACTATTAACAAGCGGAAAGTTGCTGGGCGTATTTGATATGCAGCGTTCTGGCGCTATGCTGTCCTGGCAATGGTTTAACCCGGATAAAGAACCTCCGGTGCTGATTAAACATATTCAGGATCGTGATCTTTGGCAGTTTAAGCTTGATGGAACAAGAGAAATTCAGGCGGCACTTTCCTCATATCCCTTTGACTTTGAAATCTGGGATAAATTCATGGCGAATGACATGGGTGAAATTGAAGACCTGAGGCGTGATGGCGAAGCGATAGAACGAAAATTGCAGAAAGATATTCAAGAATTAATTCAATCGGGTGTAAGGCGAATGAATATTGGCGGGTATAATGTGCCGGTTCTTAATGCACCATCTGTTTATGTGTCTGATGCGGGAAATATTATGTCTGCTAATGAGCCTTTTGCTGCCTGTTACTGGGATCATGCTAATGGTCGATCATTTAGCTTGCGAGCAGATGATGCGGGAATTGATGTGAGTGAAATTGCCGGCAAGTATGGTGGAGGTGGCCATGTCAAAGCATCCGGGTTTACGGTAGAGACAGGCTGGGAAGGTGAAACTGAACCCGTTAAAGGGCTTTAGTATGTATGATTGTGTTTTTGTAAAATACCTATGGAAAGACTCAGATAAAAAAAGACGCCTGAAAATTCTCGAAAAACAGCTGGCCTTGCCATTTGTGCCGATGATTGGTCTGGAAGTCGGTGAGGGTGACTGGTTTTCCGGAAAAATTGAACGTATTGTCTGGGATAATATAGATAAGTTATTCACAGTTAAAGTAATGGATATCACACCTAAAGAAGGCATTACGGCTGAATTGTTACTGGATGTTGCAGTAAAACAGGGTTGGGCTACAAGGGATTAGGGGGATTCGAAATTAAAAGATCAAAAGCCTATGCTGAATTCGTATTATCGCTGAGGTGAATGTGGTTTTTTTTCAGGTGGGAGCAAACGCAGTGGATCGAGCAGGACTTTGTTTGTTATATTTTTGCGTAACCTGAATGGAGTGAAGCGCAATATGGGAATGGCGGAGTGATTTTTTATGAGCCATTGAAAAATATTTTCAAATTTTCATTCTGTATTTTGATACTAGATTCACATCTTTTCCCGCATTGCGCTTTGCACCATGCACCATGCAGACGACTAGACAATGGGCCGAAAGTGATGATCTGATGGTTTAATGGTATTCAGAAAATCAAAAATATGAATCACGGGGGGGCAAAGTTGCACAGATAAAATATTTTTCTCGTTCCCCGCCCTGGTGGGAACGCATACTCTTAAGCTCTGCTTCATATATGAAGATGCTGGAGCCACCTGTACTGCATGAAACTGTGTCGGTTTAACTGCGCTTTATTTGCGCGCATAAACTAGAAGGAATACCTGTTTTTTATCGATGCCTCTGAGCCAGGCGTTTTTTGTATTTTACATCTTTGCGCTGTTTGCTTATTTGTGCAACATCCGATCCAATATGAGCTTCGCCTCGTGTTTTAGCCAGTTGAACCTGTTTTTCCCTTTCTATAAAACGCCGCAGCTGTTCATCTGTTTTTTTATTAAAGCAGTGAGGGCAGCTCACACCCTGTTGATATTTTTCGCTTTTTTTATCTGCTTCTGTAATGGGTAAACGGCAGGCATGGCATTGATCGTAGCTGCCTTTTTCCAGTGAGTGATCGACACTTACCCGGTTGTCAAACACAAAACATTCACCCTCCCATAGAGAATTTTTCTCGGCAACGATTTCAAGGTATTTTAATATTCCACCCTGTAAATGATAAACCTCTTCAAAGCCCTGTTCTTTTAAATAAGCGGTGGATTTTTCACAGCGTATTCCGCCGGTACAGAACATGGCTACTTTTTTGTGTTTTTTAGGGTCAAGATTCTGTTTGACATAATCGGGAAATTCACGAAATGTTGTAGTGGCAGGGTCGATGGCATTTTTAAAACTTCCAATAGCCGTTTCGTATGCATTGCGTGTGTCTATGAGTGTGACATCTGGATCAGAGATTAATGCATTCCAGTCCTCAGCTTTTACATAGGTGCCAACAACCTGGTTTGGGTCTATGCCTTCAACGCCCATGGTTACAATTTCATGTTTTAATTTTACTCGGGTTCGGTAAAAGGGCATATTGTCGTCATAAGACGTTTTGTAGCGCAGTTCAGCCAGTCGGGTATCTGATTTTAACCAGTTGAGCAGCGAGTCGGTTGCTTTCTGGGTGCCGGCAACGGTACCGTTAATGCCTTCACTGGCGAGTAAAAGAGTGCCTTTTATGTCATGCTCCAGCATGAACTCGAGCAGTGGTTGGCGTAATTCTCTGTAGTTATCGAGAATTACAAAGTGATATAAGGCGGTTATAACGACCTGTGACATAGCTTGATACCTGTGTGCTGCGAGCTGGAACGTAAATCCAGTGCATATTTAAAAGGCGCTATTATAGCAAAGTGCTTAATTTATATGTAATGGATATACTGTATTTCGTCGGGTGAATATGCATAATGCTTAAGCGGCTTCTGATGCCCTGGCTTTAACCCGTATCATAACCACTCTATCGCATGTGATAGCAGAGTAGTAGAGCAGCATGCTTACATAGGGTGAGCTAATGAGGTTAACCCCTCGGGGCTGGCGTTAGCAGGCAGCTCGGCGTATATTTAATCGAGTGGTTTTTATGTGCATACAACCTTATTTGAATCACTTGATATTTATAAGCAGTAATAATGCCGAATGCTTTTCTCTGTGCTTCTCTTTAGTCTCTGTGTTCACCCTGTCTTTTTAAAGAGGATTAATTATACCCTCATATAAGTGCTTACTTCTGATTGTAAGCGACTATTTTTTCATTTAAAGATGTAATCGTTTTGGCCATATCTTCAATTAGTTTATTTACCGTGTCGGGCCGTGATATTAGTAGCTCTTTAAAGTGCTCTCTTTGTACAATGAGTGTTGAGCAGTCACTGCTTGCAATAACGCTGGCTGTTCGTCTGGTTTTTGTCAGTGCGGCTATGGCACCAAAAATTTCATCTGTTTTTATTTCGCCGACAATGGTGTCACCTTTTAGTACCTGAGCGGTTCCTGACAATAAGGTAAATACATCATCGTCTTCTGTGCCTTCTTCTATGATTATATCGCCTTCCTGGTAATCCTGAAATTCAGGATAAAAGTGAGTGTCTATTTTACTGAAATTGGACATTAAAATTTTATTGCACTGACTTACACAACTCAGGTAGTTAATCCATGCTCGGGACTTTTCTTTGTCAGAGAAAATATGCTGCAGAAACTCTTCTCCGTCATACTCATCGACAATAACGGAGTAGTCATTTTCTATGGTAGTTGTTTTCGGAATTGTAATGCTGTCTGCACCCATCAGGTCGCCGGTTTCATAGAACACAATAATATGTCCGTCATAAACTTCTTTAGCCATACCTTCTTTAATCAGGTAAATGGCGTTTTTATTTAAATCAATCGATTCTTCAGCACTTAAACTTAAGTTTGTTTGTTTTGCTTTAACCCCAGACAGAAGTTCAGGAATTAGCCGGTGGCATTCCTGCCAGAGTTGAGTGCATTTCGGTGGAACTTTAAAAGTGTGATACATAGTAACTCGGTGTTTATAGTCAGTTATGAAGGGCTGTCACCATAAATGTGAGTGCCTCATGTATAATATAGACGCTTTATCAGTAATATACGAAAATTTTCTATTTGCAAATAAAGCCGGGGCATTACAGAATGTTATAACTCGCTAAAACGGGTGCTTATAGCGATATTCACCGAATGGGTGGATAAGCGCTGCTTAAGCTTACTATTAATTGACAGGGTTCGACGGATATATTCGTTTTAAAATCTGCTGATGTGGCCTATTCTATATATAGTGCACATTAATTTATGGCGGGTTTCAAGCGGCGGCTTTAACCGGTATCGAATAGTGAGATGTTATCGATGAAGATTTTTAGCATTTTTTTGTTAATGGTGATTTTCTGTACCTGTGTACGGGCATCCGACCTGGAAAAAGAGGACCGTATGAGGGCTCAGGTTGCCGATTATGTTATGGATGGTGAGGTTGTATTTCTTAAATCCGGCTTAAGGGATTTTCTGTCTATTTATATGGCATCTGAAGCTCAGGAGGTTAAGGGGGCTGTGATTATACTGCATGGCAGGGGGCTTAATCCTAACTGGCCTGAGCTGGTGTACCCGTTACGCACCGGGCTTACAGAGTATGCTTGGGATACTTTATCGATACAGCTGCCCGTGTTGGATAATGATGCCAGTTTTTACGATTATATGGACATATTGCATGAGGCGCATCCAAGAATTAATGCTGCAGTTGAATTTTTAAAACAGAAAAATATTAAAAACATAATATTGCTCGCCCATAGTTGCAGTGTTCATACGGCGGTATACTGGTTGTATGAAAACCCACAAGGAGGTGTTAATGGTTTTATTGGTATAGGTATGGGGTCTACGGATACAGGGCAGCCCATGAGAAAGCCATTTCCATTAGATAAAATATATATTCCAGTGCTTGATATTTACGGCGAAAATGATTTTCCGTCGGTTAGGAATAATGCGGCAAGACGGTTGAATCATACGCAACAGGCAGGTAATACAAAGTCTTTACAGCAGGTTATTCCGGGTTCTGATCATTATCATTCGGAGAACAATGCGATTTTGTTACGTGAAATTGTGGACTGGCTGGAGTCTCTATAAGGTGTGTTTAAATTTATTATCGGTGGTATATATACGTTTTTAAATAATGACCGTTTGTATTTTATGGTTTTTATGTAATGGCTATCATTTTTTAAAATTATAATAAAATAATATATTAATTCGATTTAATGGCCGTTTATTTATTGCTGTTTTCTGATATATATCTCTTCAGGTATTTTTTAATTTCTATTTTTGAGTAAAAATGTTGACCAGTAGATATCTGGCGACGAACATATAAATAAAATGCAGTTATGCTATGGACATTCATGGGTGTCTAATGTCATTATTGACAACTTTACTGCATTCTTTCAAAATATATATAATCTATTGTTTGAATTATATTTCAGGCTTATGCAGTACCGGATGTATCGATTTGTGCATTTAAATATAATAATATTAGAGTATTAGGGTGGAATGAATATGAGTAATGTCGATGTGGATAACTGGATGCATGCATCTGATGATGAACGGACAAATGCTATACAAAGCTGGAATATAAACAGTGGGGAAGGGGAGGAAATCGTTAATAGAGTGGCTACCCTGTTTAAAGGCGAGTGTGTCTATAAAGTATTAGAGACCAAAGCCTTGCCTGAAGATAATAAGTGGATTATTGAAGCTTTTTCGGAAGCAGATGACTTTGAAGTTTTGACAAAAAGAGAAAATATAGAATTTCTGGGGTTCCATATTAAGTTTAAACATATTGATGATTACTGATGAGTGCCCATGCAGAAATAGGCACCTGCTGCAAACGAAATTGAAACGCCCTCTTCACGCCACTCTATCTAGTTGCCTGGAATAACCAAACGCCTATCTCTAGTGACGCAAATCTAACATTTCAATTTCGCTTTCGCGACGATGTATTTCTGCATGAGCACTCATCAGAATATTTCAATATACTGTTTGTTTATTATTAGATCTTTGTAGCAATTGGGCTTGTAATCTTACGGGTACAGGGTGGCCATTTGTAGGGATATACTCATTTCATAGGGGGCATATTGCCCCGATTGTTTTTAGCCGTTCCAGTGGGTATTGTTCAATTTTTTTAAGCTTCCGGGGTGGTGTTCCAGTAGGAGAGCATCAGGTTGAAATGAGTCGTTGTTATTCAGAATAAGCAGTAAAAATAATTTCTACCGCTTTGTCATGAGCGGATGTGCCTGGGGGGGAGGATTGACCTCGATGGTTATCGTAAGTCATTAATATTTTGTATTGTTCACCCGATTTAATGGTTTAGCGCTGGAAGCGTTTTTTCAGGTCTTGTCCAATAACAAACAGGCAGGGAATTAAAAACAGCACATAAATTGTTGAGCTTATCATGCCACCCACACTGGGGGCAGCAATGGGGCGCGTTATATCCATGCCCGAACCACTGGCGATTATTATGGGAATCAGGCCGAGTACGGTGGTGGCGACGGTCATAAGCTTGGGGCGAAGGCGGGCCACGGAACCCTCGATTACCGCATCCATATAAGACTGGCTCTGTGGTCTGCGGGCCAGTGCCTCCCGAATAAATTCAACCATAATAATGGCGGTTTGAATAGCCACAGCAAGCACGGCGATATAGCCGATAACAACCGCAGTGGTGATTACGTCTCCCTGGCCCCATTGCAAAATAACGCCACCGATGAGTGCGAAAGGGGCTGATAATAAAATCATAAAACTGATGCTGGTAGACCTGAAGGCCAGCACAAGCAGGCAAAACATAATCATCAGGGTCAGGGGCACTATCCATAAAAGTCTGTCTCTGGCCTGTTCCGCATACTGGTAAGTGCCGGTCCATTGCAATGTATAGCCCGTCGGTAAAACAAGCTGTTGCGATAAATATTTTCGGGCTTTTAGTACATAGTCAGTGGCGGTGATATGTGTGGCGTTGATATTGATATAAATGTAGGCGGCAAGCTGGCCGTTGTCGTTGCGGATCATCTCCGGCATTTTTTTCACAGCCACGCTGGAAATTTTTCCGAGGGGAATGCTTTGCCCGGTGGCGGTTATGACGGGCGCTTTTGTTATTTTGTCCAGGGTATCAATATATTCAGGGGAGTACTGCATGCTTAAGGGGACAGTCGAGTGGTCTGCCTGTGGAATAGACATGATGTTTTCTCCACCTATGCCATAGCGAGCGGTTAATATTGCCTCATCAACCAGAACATTATGTTCTGCCAGTTGTTGTAAATCATTTTCCACATCAATGTAGTAACCCTGAGATATACGCTCTGCAATAATGGATGCACTGCCAGCCAGCTCCCCCGGAATATTATTCAGATATTTCTCGACCTGTTTTGATATTTTTTCAATCTCTTTGATATCAGGTCCCATAACCTTAATGCCTGCTGCAGTCTGAATGCCAGTGTCCTGCATCATGACCCGCCCGGCAATGGGCTGAGTCCAGCTATTGATGTAACCGGGTATTTGCAGTGCCTTATCCATTTCAGCAATCAGCTTTTTCTTTGTCATGCCTTTACGCCATGTGGATTGGGGATTAAGCAAAATGGTTGACTCAATCATGGTAACTGGAGCCGGATCGGTGGAGGTGTCGGCGCGACCCAGTTTCCCAAACACGCGCTTTACTTCCGGAAAGGCTTTTATTTTTTTATCTATTTGCTGCAAAATCCAGCCCGCCTCGCGCATAGGTAAACCCGGCAGGGTGGTGGGCATATATAAGATTGAGCCTTCCTCCATTTCCGGCATATAGTCTTTCTGAAAACTGTTCATTAACAGGCCGGCAGAAAATAACATGAGCAGGCTCAAGCTGATAAAAATGTACCGATAGTGAATACAGGTTGTTAGCAGTTTTGTATATAACAGAACCGGAGGGCTGTCTTGTTTAGTCGCAGCTGCCTTAACTGAGCTTTCCGGTTTAAATACCCAGATAATAATAATCGGTAAAAGAAACAGAGTTAATAGAGTAGAAAAACCCATGGCAAACGTTTTACTAAAGGCTAATGGGTTAAACAGCAGACCTTCACGCTCATTCAAAAAAAACACAGGCAGAAATGAGCTGAGAATAATTAAAAGTGAAAATAACAAGGGGCGCATCATGCGGGCACTGGCACGAATAATGGTTTCGACTCGAGTTCGATAGTCCGGGTTCTTTTGTTTAGCAAGCTCAGTGGTACAGTTTTCAATAATCACAATGCTTGCATCAGCCATTTCACCAATGGCGATTGCCAGCCCCGCCAGGGATAACAGGTTAATGGTCTGATCGAAAAACGACAGAAAAATTAGTGTGTACAGGCAGCTTAGAAGAATAATAAATACCGGCGCGACTGAGGCTCGGCCATTACGCAGTGCCCAGAAAATAATCAGCATCACGATAAGTAACTCATAGAGCAGTGCTGTTGAAAAGTTTTTCAGTGTCTCCATAATTAAAGAAGAACGATCATAAGTACTAATGATTTCAATGCCCTGCGGTAAATTATTGCTAAGTTGTTGCAATGCATTTTTAAAGTTCTGGGTTACCGTCACTACATTCTGTTGTTGCTCCATAATGACAATGCCGCCCACTACTTCACCTTCGCCGTTTAAATCGGCAATGCCACGGCGAAGATCATAATTGACCTGAAAATAGCCAATGTCCCTGAGCAAAACCGGTTGGCCATTTTCTGCTCGTGCAATAATCAGATATTCCAGCTTATCAAGTTCATCGGTGTTAATAACACCTCGCAGATGGTAATCACGGTTGGTCAGTTCAATTGTGCGTCCGCCGACCTGCTGAAAAGCTGTTTTTAAACGGTTTAGAATCTGGCGGAGGCTAATACCGGTTTTGGCCAGCAGCGGTGGAAATATTTTCAACTCAATTTGTTTTTCAAGGCCACCAACAGAGGCTATTTCAGCAATGCCAGTGACTGTTTTCAGTGCCGGTATAATCGTGTTTTCATTAAGCAGCCTTAATTCGCGCAGATCCCGGGTTTGTGTGTGATCGACCAGGGCATATTGAAATATCCAGCCCATACTGCTGGCATTTGGGCCGAGTGATATGTCGGCATCTGTAGGTAGCCTGGGACGTATGGTATTTAAGCGCTCGAGTACAAGCTGTCGTATTTGCTCACGCTGGTTTCTATTTTGAAAAATAATATAAATAAATGAGTAACCCAGATGCGAGCTTGCACGAATACTCTGTATGCCCTCGCCACCGAGTAAGGCGTGAATAATTGGCTGAGTTATTTTGTTTTCCAGTTGCTGCGGGCTGCGGGCCCATTTTGCATAGATAATAATCTGAGAGTCTGAAATATCCGGAATGGCATCCAGTGGTATACTGCGTATTGAGTACAGGCTATAAACCGTCGCCAGAAAAAGAAAAAGCAGCACCGATTGTTGTCGTTGAATGACGGCTCTAATGATGGTGGTGAGCATGGCTCGCTCCATTTTCTGAAGATTTTTTTAATTTATACTCGGCATCAATAAAAAAACTGCCCAGAGTCACAACCTGATCTCCCGCACTTAAACCGTCAGTGACTTCTGTGTAGAGTTCTCCCTTAATGCCCGTATGTATTTTTTGTGGTAGATAGTGCCCGGGGTGCTTCTGCACATAAACAATCTGTTGCTCGCCTTCTTCAATGATGGCTTCTTTGGGAACAGACATAAACCGGCCGCGTTGAATCACGATTTCTATTATGTAGTGCTGCGGATGAGCCTGTAGAATTTTTGATGATAGAAGGGCTTTAATGATTGTGCAGTTTTTATGCCGAGAAATTTCAGTGACGGTTGCTCGATAGATTGATGATTTTGAGTCGGCGCTGAATGCTCGTATACGTTGACCCGGTTGTATTAAGCGGGCGCTTTCTGAGCAGTCTTTTGCTATCAGGGTGCGAGCTGTCTGAGCAACCGATGCAGCCATGCGAAGCCAGGTCTGTAGATTATATTTATCTGCCTGAACCAGAGTGAGTGTTAGCTCGCCTGCCTGAACCTCACTTATTCGGGTTTCGGCAGTGTAATTTGGGCGAGTATGATCACGGATGCCTGCGGCCCTGATCTGAAGACTCAGAATCAGAGCCGGCAGCAACAGTGCTCCGGTGAAATAATTCATGGGCTGGAGTTCGTGCCGGTGCTAATGGCAGTAGTTATCCTTACTGTCCAGAATATGTGTGCCCCAGGGGTAGAGCCCGACATGGGGTACACGGGTTACAGCTTCTGTTTCGCCGTCAATAATATAAACCGAATGATCGGTCGAGCTGGCCAGATAAATTTTCTCACCTGCCGTGTCAGTGGTAGCGGTTTCAATTTGCAAATTAGCACCAATTTTAATGCGCCCCGCTGATTTCAGGCTATTCATATCAAACACATATAAAAAACCGCTGCTCGAACTGCTGACGAAAGCTTTGCCGCCTGCAAAATTAATGCCCATCATATCGGGGCCTGATTCGAGTGTGGCGGCGACTTCATTTTTCTGTAAATCGATAATTGAAACCGTATTGTCACCATTATTGGCAACGACAGCATACTTCCCGTCATGGCTCATATATGCACGCCAGGGATCAGCACCGACTTTTATCTGCTTGATTACACGGTCTTCACGGGCATCGATCACGCTGACAATGCCAAGGTCTCCATCAGCGGCATAAAGATAACGCCCGTCATTACTGATACTGACATTTGAAATGCCTTTAATTTCTCCCAGATACCTTTCCGGGTCGAGTGCGGAAATACCCGGCACTTCACCGACATGAATTTTCTTTAATAATTCATGTCGAGTAACATCGATAACACCCACCCAGTGTGCGCCATAATTACCGACATAGGCCTTGCTGCCATCCGGTGTAAAGGTAATATTCAGCGGCTCTGCAAAACCGTGAATGCGTTTAATCTCAGTCATGGAAACCATATCAATCACCGATACTGTGTCGGCATCGGGGCTGCCCTGATAGTAATATCGCCCATCCGGTGAAAAAGCCAGGTGCTCCGGTGCAAACCCCACCGGAATTTCCTTAAGCAGGGTTAAGGTGGCCACATCAATAATATAAGCCTTGTTGGAACGTGTACCGCCGGTAACAACCCAGCGACCATCTTTAGACATCATGGCCATATGCGGGTTGACATTTTTACCCAGAAAAACATGGCCAATAATTTTATTGGTTTTGATATCCATAAAGGCAATATCATTTGAATCACGATTCACAATCACCACAACAGAGGATGGGTCGGTGATCTTAATTTCTTTTTTCGCCATCCCTGTGTCTGCAAGCGTCAGTTCAGGCAGAGCGAGAAGTGTAAAAATAATGGCAACTGCTGCGCCTGTTTTTGTTAATAAATTTTTCATTTTCTTATTCCCGAATTTAGAAGCTGGCCTGTAAACGCACGCCAGAAATAAAATAACTATCAGTGTCTGCGGTCATTCGTTTTTCGTCCAGGTAGGTCAGATTAAAAGAGAGTTGCATTTTTTCTGTCATGGCTAAATTATAATACGCCTCAAATAGTTTCTCTTTTTCAAGTGTGGCCAGTTCTGAGCGGGCATAGCCGATGCCAAACACATCTTCCGGGTTAAAGCCAAGACCTGCATTAAACTGAAAGCCGGCACTGTAGTAGTCATCTTTATCGGGTGATGAGAGGTTTTCAGCAGAGCCATAACGGCCAAACAGGGTTACCCCGGGTAAAAGTTTCTGGTCAATACTAATGCCTGCGGCATAGGTGCCGGCTCCGGTATTATCTTCACGGTACCAGATGCGATAATTGCCTTCGCCAATATGAAACGGGTTCATCTGATAGCCTGCTTCCAATAGCAGAAATAATGAATCCGATAAATTGGTCGCGGTGCTGGTGCTTTGCTGATAACCCAGTTTGAAAGTAAAAGCCGATTTGGGGTCGTAAACCAGTGCCATGCCGGCTCCGTTTTCACTTAAACCCAGTGCCGGGTTATTGACCAGCGCATCGCTCAAAAACTGTTGTGTTTCATCATTTGCCGCCGCGTTAGAATCAAAGTAATTGGTTAAATCCAGTCGGCCGACAATCAGTGAAATCTTCTGATCCCACAGCTCGGTCATTAACCAGGCTTCACGCAGGCTCAGATCATTTTGCTCATCCAGCCGTGCAGCATAACCATTGACCAGTGTCAGGCCGTTGATTTCCGCATCCGGCGGTGTGCCACTAAGGCCTACAATATCAGCAAAAAATACCGTGTACTGTGCCAGGCCCGCAGTAAAATATAAATCAGTAGAGGCCAGTTGATAAAAATTACCGTCGGCTGTTTTATCACTGCCCGCCGTTTGCTGTACGTTCTGCATAATAATGGCGGCATCTACACCAATCTGAACATTCCGGTTAGCGGCATCATCCAGCGCTTCTTCTATTTTTTCATTAATGGTCTGGCGACGATACACCCGCTCACGTTGGTAGGTCAGGCGACGTTTGCTGCCCGCTACCTGTGTGCTATGTTCAAGGCCATTCTCGTCAACAAACACCTCAACCGGTTTAACCCGTGTTTCCGGGTCGGAAAGCACTGTTGTGGTTTCCAGCTCAATAACACGTTGCTCCAGCCCCTTAATTTGCTGAAGTAGCTGCTGGTTAGATAATGACTCAGAGTCGCCTTCGGTCTGCCCCGCATAAGCGATACCCGGGGGAAGGAATAGCAGCAGTGAAAGTGCGGATGCAGGTAAGCCTGATCGCAACCGGTGTTTAAGTCGATGAATATTGTTTTTTTGCAGATAAAACAAGGGTTTTCTCCATATAAATAGATTGAAAATCAGATTTATCTGCGAGAAAAGAGGGAGAAAAATAATAAAAAAGGAAACAGAAAACAGAAAAATTCTGTTAACTGACCTGTTTTAATAGCCCCACGCTATCTCACAGTAATAGATTTTCAGGCCGGTATACGGACTTATAATGCGAGTTAAATAAAGGGTAAACCTGAATTTAGCTCTGCTGTATCGCCTTCCCATGTAAAAAACACAGTGGCCGGTATAAACCGGATACAGCTTGGCATTAATCACCGTTGCGTGGGCAGTACTGGATTTGCGCGAAAGCGTGTACCAGTTTCCCGTTTAACAATAAATGCACCTGAAAACAGATGCGCACATTAACCCATAATCTGTGTATATGTCAACTTTATTAAGCTATAGAAGCAGGTGAAACGGTTCGTTTTTATTGCAACAATAATAACCTTGTTTGTTTTGTTATTTTTAGTTTTCCCAGAAAGCCAAAAGCGTTAACGCAGAGGCTGTGTGGTTTTTTGAGTGTACCCATAACCCTGAATTAATCAGTTGACCGCGTAAAAATATTGTAAGCGCATGATCATATTTACTTTACGAATAAACGAGCTTTGACCCATTCGGTGAACAGCAGCGCTACATAATCAATATCGTAAACGAGCGGTGGGGGAGGCAACCAGGCACAAGGTCGAAATGCCATCTTTATCTGAGAGTGCCCCACAGGTTGAATTTTGTTAAAGAGGATGTATATTTTTTATCTGATATCGATTTAAAAACAGATGATTCTATTTTAAATGGGCACACCTTAAGTCTTTGATTTTAATTGACTTATAATGATTTTTATTTCAATAAGTGCCCTTTGATTTATGGCTAATTATTTCTTATTGTGAATTTTTATTAATTTCTTCAATAAAAATCTATTTCATGCCTATACTACGATCAGCAATAACCTGAAGGCAGCGTATTTATATAGCTCATCGAGTTATTAATTATTCTGAATATATAATCCCAAACCACCAAAAGCTGTATTTAAAAATTAGAGGAAATTATAAAAAATTATGATTACTAAAAAAATACTATCAGTATGTGGCCTGTTTATATTATCGATGTTTATACTTCCGTTAACAGTTTCTGCTAATACATCGGATTGCAAGGTGAATCCGGATTGGTTAACAAAACCGTTTCTTCCTGACGAGGTCAAAAAAAGCGGTGCTGATGGAACGTCGACATTCTGTGATTTTTACCAGTTCTCTACACAAGCATTTTTATATCTGATGTCACCTGTCAGTAAAAGTGATAATAAACGTAATTTTCAAGTGCAGGCGAATTACCCGATATTGGAATACAATGGATCTGGTCAGCCTGGTAACTCCTGCGATACTCTTATCGAGGGAACGACATTACGCACGCACCTTGCTAAAACTATAGGTACAGGGCAAGCCGGGGGTGGTGCTACTATTTATGCTCAGGATGGTAATGTAATTTATTACGATGTTAGATTCAACCGTGATTTATGCAAGCAAACAGCCAGCGCTGTTGAAATGCAAAAAAGCAATGTAATTAATTTTCCCACAAAAACTATGGAGTTAAAGTTTGCATGGAAACCTCTTTCTAAAACTGAGATAGCGGATAATACTTTTGTTACGCAAGAGCAGTTAATTTCTGGAAAAAAGGTCACGCTTGGTCTTGTTGGTATGCATATCGCCCGTGCAACAAAGGATCATCCTGAGTTTGTCTGGGCGACCTATGAACATAAAGCCAATACACCTGACTGCCTTCCATCGAATATACAAGATAATACAAACTGGACCTTTGCGGGAAAGAGCTGTACTAAAAATCTCCCTGATTCAGCTGCTGAGAAAAATACATGTAAGTTCAATCAACCCAAAAGCAATTTGGTTTCGCCTACTGGAAAACCAACTAATATCTGCCGTGTTAACCCCTACGGTACAGCGAGTGGTGACTTGAAAGCAGGAGAAAATATTACTGATATTACTCAACAAAATACACAATTGCTTAAGCTATTGGGTAAATCGGGTACAGCGAAATCAATGAAAGTTTTATCTAATTATTTCAATGTTGGTGCCATATGGGTGAGTGATATAAAACAAAATTCAGGTGGTATTGGTGTACCAAATGAACGAGGCTCATTGCGTCTTGCCAACTCGGTTGCCGAAACCGATTATCAACATGTGAATCTGACATCGAGTTTCGCCAGCAATTGTTTCGGTTGCCATAACTATAAGGGTACGAGTGATCAGGTCAGTAATAATATTACTTCACAGAGTCTTAGTCATGTTTTCAGGGACATTAAAGTAGGGCAAGGCGAGGCCATTGATATAACGTCTCCAACGATTATTGGAGGTAATGCTGAAGCCTCTTCTATTTGTGCTGGAATAAAGGGAAACAAAAAGAAGAAAGGTGTATGTTTGAATACAGCGAGCTATCTGAAGTGGAATGGCAACTGGACAAATATAAATACTAGTGCGGGTTCTGTTTGTGGTTGTGAATTGGCAAAATAAAAAGGTCTTCCAGTGTCCTGTTTTTAATTATATCTAAAATTTTATCGAGACACCCAGTATCGAGACACCCAGTGATAATAAATTAGGAAAATATTAAACTAACCAATGGATTGGTGCAATTATTGGCATGGGCGTCTCGATAACACAGGATGGCATAATGAAAATGAGCGTTTTTTTCATATAGCCAGGCAAGACAAGGGCTTGCGCAGACTTTCGCGATTTAACTTATTTTTTCAGATTAATCTATCAAATTCTCAATTGCTAATGGAATCTGAAAAATATTTTCCTTATCCGGTTTTCCTCTGATTTTTTATCCCCAGCAAGCCCTCAATAAGTTCCATATCCAGATACTGCTCAGTCGCATCCGCCAGTCGATTAATGTCTGCTTCACGCCGTTGACGATAATCGGTGTTTTCACAGGTTTCAAGTCCGGCCCAGTTGAGTAAAAACTGGCAGGCCTCGGTGGACTCAAACAGGCCGTGTAAATAACTGCCAATGATTTTTTTATCGCCAGAGATAACGCCGTCTTTTTGGTTGTTTAGCTGGGTAAAAGCCTGTTGTAAATCTTTACCGGTTGTCACACCGGCATGTATTTCATAGCCGCTGATTTCGGCACCGCTGTTTGCATTCCTTTGCGGGTCACTGGCCAGTATTCGTCCACTCACATTGCGCAGTTGTTTGTCTGCCTGCAGGGTGGTTTGTATATCCAGCAGGCCCAGCCCCTCGCTGGAGCCGGGCTTGCCTTCCAGCCCCAGTGGGTCATGGATGGCTGTGCCGAGCATCTGATAGCCACCGCAGATGCCGAGTACTCGGCCGCCATATCGCAGATGTCTGTTAATGGTGTTTTCCCAGTTATTCTGTCGTAACCAGGCGAGGTCGTTTTGTACGCTTTTGCTGCCGGGGAGAATAATCAGATCGGCACTGGGGATATTTTCTCCGGCGGCTATAAACTGTAAATTAACTTCGGGGTGGAGGTTAAGTGGGTCGAAGTCGGTGTGGTTGCTCAGGCGGGGCAGGGCGGGGATGATTATATTCAGGGGGTGTTTACAGCTGGCGCGACTGTTTTGGCGGGACAGGCTGTCTTCACCTTCCAGGTGCAGGCCATGCAGGTAGGGCAGAACACCGTTGACCGGTATACCGGTTTTTTGCTCCAGCCAGTCGATGCCCGGCTGTAATAAATCGAGATCACCCCGAAAGCGGTTTATTACCATGCCTTTTATGCGCTGGCGCTCACTGTTGCTTAATAAATCCAGTGTGCCCACCAGATGGGCAAAGACACCGCCCCGGTCGATATCGGCAATTAATAATACCGGGGCATCCACCGCTTCGGCAAAGCCCATATTAGCAATGTCTTTTTCGCGCAGGTTTATTTCGGCGGGGCTGCCTGCGCCTTCCACCAGCACGATATCGTATTGCTGTTGCAGGCGTTTAAACGATTCGAGCACCGCCTGCATGGCGGTGGTTTTGTAACGGTGATAACTGCGGGCATCCATATTTCCAATCGAATGCCCCTGCACAATCACCTGGGAGCCGGTGTCGGTATTGGGCTTGAGCAGAATCGGGTTCATGTCGGTGTGGGGGGCAACCCCGGCAGCCAGTGCCTGCAGTGCCTGGGCGCGGCCAATTTCACCACCGTTGATGGTGACGGCGGAATTCAGCGCCATATTCTGTGGTTTAAACGGCGCAACGCGCAGGCCTCGCCGGGCCAGTATGCGGCAAAGCCCGGTGACCAGCGCGCTTTTGCCGGCATCTGAGGTGGTTCCCTGAATCATTAGTACTGACATTATTGTGGCTGCATGGTTATCTGGAGGGGTATTGTATTATCTGTGCAGACATAATGCTGGTTAGTTTCAACAATCAAGCGTTTCAGCTGGTGTTTTAAGGTCTTGGCTTTCCGCATTATTATCTGTGTGCATTATCCGGATAGGCATAATGGATTAATGTTACCAAGTATCCGTGTAAGTCGCATTATTTATTGCTGTATAAACATAAGCGATTGATTAACAAGTAGTTATTGTGCTTCTCTACTATGACTGTCTTGATAGCTAGTCTTGATAGCTAACTGGAATTATCAATATTAAAAGTCGTTCGAGAATAGACGAGTAAGGTACTTTAAATTGACATACGACCTGTTATCGGACTATATTTAGTCCTAATGAGAGGTGTTTATGAAATTATCAGATCAAATCAAACCTATTAGCTATTTGAAAGCTCATGCCGCTGAAGTTGTGCGTAATCTGTCCACTCAAATGGAGCCCTTGGTGATCACTCAAAATGGCGAAGCCAAGGCGGTGATGCAGGACATCAAAAGCTATGAGCAAACGCAGGAGACCATGGCATTGCTGAAGATGCTTGCGCTGGGCACACGTCAAATTGAAGAAGGTAAAGTTCAGCCTGCAGGTGATGTTGTTGCGCGACTTCGTGATCGGAGTAAGAATCGCTGATGTCCTATCAGGTATTTTTAACGGATGATGCAGCTCGAGATTTTGAGGACTTATACGACTACATCAAATCCCGAGATGCACCTGAAAAGGCCGATTACGTTCTCGATAAAATAAAGGAAGCCTTTTCAAGTCTTTCTGAAAACCCAGCGCGAGGCACTTATCCTAAAGAGCTGCTGGCTGTTGGTCTGCGCGAGTACCGTGAGATCTATTTCAAACCCTACCGCATTATCTATCGGGTTATTGCCGAAAACGTGTATGTCATGGTGATAGCCGACAGCCGTCGTGATATGCAGGCATTACTGCAGCGTCGCTTGCTGCAAGCTTAAGCTCCCGAAAAATACGAAAAATAAAGCAAATAAAGCAGACACCCATGCTAAGAATCAATTATTTTTTATCTGGACAGGCATAATGGTGCTCATGTTATCAATTAATTATCTGGGCAGGTATCATTAATTAAGCATTATTATTGTCCGGATGCGCCTTTTATCTCAGCAATAAGACAATTGCACCTATATTGTGTTAAATTGTGTACATGCAAACACGCGAGGTGCACCATGTCCCAGTCAACCACCATGACCATTCGCCTTAAACCCGAGCTTAAATCACGTCTGGATAAACTGGCTTCAGTCACTCATCGCAGTAAATCTTTTCTGGCGGCTGAAGCAGTGCGAGAGTTTATCGAGCTAAACGAATGGCAAATTCAGGAACTTAAAACCGCTATTAAAGAGGCAGACGCCGGAGACTTTGCCAGCGACCAGGAAGTAGGGGCTGTCTTTAACAAGTGGGGAGTTAATGCAGATTAAATGGCTGCGCAAAGCACTGCAAAACCTCAATGACGAAGCTGGCTACATTGCTAAAGATGATCCTGAGGCTGCCCGGTTAGTTGTGCAACGTATTCAACAGACTGTTGGATTGCTGAGAGATAATCCTTCACTGGGTCATCCCGGACGATTGCCTGGTACTCATGAACTGGTCATTCCTAAAACACGTTACATCGTCCCTTATCGAGTACGCTCTCGCCTGCAACGTATTGAGATTCTGCGCGTATTTCATACCCCTCGAAAACAGCCTGGGCGTTGGTAGCTTTTCCTCTAAGCCCCTCTTACTCTTATTATCTGGACAGGCATAATAGATTGGCATAATAGATTAATGTTACCAAGTATCCGGGTGAACCGCATTATTTATTGATGTATAAATATAAGCGATTGATTAACAAGTAATTATTGTGCTTCTCTACTATGACTGTCTTGATAGCTGGGGGTGATTCCCCAGATAGTTGTCTTAACTATCTGGACAGGAATTATTATTTTTATATTACGACATCAGGAAAAACAGAGAATTAAAGATGGGTTTAGATACGGTAGAATTATTAATGGCGATTGAAGATGAATTTGGTATTCATATTGATGATGACGACGCATTAAAATTAACTACGCCAGAAGAAGCGGCTAATTATGTATACAGCCGTGTGCGTCAAAGCATAAAAGATCCATGTCTTTCTCAAAAAGGCTTCTATAAACTTCGCAAAATCATTGCAACAACCTTTCATATAGACAGAAAACAAATAAAGTCAGATTCCAGTTTAGAAGAGTTACTCGGTGATAATATTAATATCAACTGGGTGCGACTTAAAGATTCCATAGGGGTTAAAGATTTTCAGCGATTAAAAAGAAGCAATGTATTATTTTTTGGTGTGGGTTTTATTCTTCCATTTATTGCCGTATTCCCGTTTTTATTAAATGGAGCGCCTTTAGAGTTAATATTAATATCATTTTTTATTATCTCCATAGTTTTAAATAGTGTGACGTATAAAATGGGAAACCTTATTCCAGCTAAATATAGCAATGTACGTTCGCTTATACCATACGTAGAATGCAGCAGAACAACCGTATGGGAAAAAGACATTATAATAAAGCACATAATTGAAATTACATCAGAGCAGCTTGGCATACCTGTTGATAAAATAAATAAAAATTCTCATTTTGTGCGGGAGCTTGGTGCTTCTTAATAAGAATTAATTATCTGGTCAAGCCGAACTATTTATTGCGGTATAAATATAAGTGATTGATTAGCCAGAAATTATTATGCTTCTCTACTATGACTGTCTTGATAGCTGTGGCTTCGAGGGAGACCTGGGCAGAGCGGGGTTTTGGCATAACAATCACTCCTTGATTTTGGGTTATCCTGCAGTTGAGGATAATCTATGCTTGTGGGGCTGGTTTGTCAAATGTTGGGATGGATGTCTGTTTAAGTGTGCGGCTAAGCCTGTTTCTGTTAGAATGGGTCATGAATATGAAAGCCAATCAATCACAGCTAAAAACAATACTCGATCAGATGGCAGATAACTTGTTATCAGGAAATGAAATTGAATTTTCTGAGCAGGTACTTGATTGGTTTCGAAATGGATACCGATGTAGAAGTGTGCCCAGACCAGACGATGATGATTTCCGTCGACTAGCTGTTAAAGCCAGTATTGTTGAGCGCATGGTAGAGGTATTTAATTCGCCTCCGCATAATGACAAACAGAAAATTCCTGATTGGTGTGATGATATTGGTCCAATTAAAGATCGCGTAAAACTTCAGAGTGAAAGATTATTGGAGGGTGAAGATTACTGTAGTGCTTTTGAAAAAAGAAATTTACTAGTGGTTAAAAACTTTATGTATTTTATTTGAGGATAAATCAGGATGAACATTTATTACAATACAGGAAATGGCAGCCTCTCAAAGACGATTATTAATAAGGCATTAACTCGGCTTGCCGCTTTGTTAAAAGAAAAAAACAAACACGTGGAGCTTGTAGCGGCCGGTGGTGTTATTAGTGTTGTACTTTTTGGTAGTCGACAGATGACACGAGATATTGATGTCATTATGCCACCTAAAGATAAAGCCTTACTGGTTAAGTTGATTGAGCAGGTCGCGCAGGAGCAAAACCTGCCTGCTGGTGACCATGCATGGCTAAATGATGGTGTGTCTTTTTTTGGATTAAAAACAAAAAGCTCAAATCGAGTTTTTCATCATCCAAATTTAGTTGTTTATTCTGCTAGTTGGTATGAGTTGCTTGGTATGAAGTTGAGTGGTGCATGGCGTCGTGATGCTGATTTTGATGATGCCATACATATACTAAAAGCTATTGGTCATAGTAACAAGGATGAAGTGTTGAAGGAGTCAATTAAGTATAAAAACTTTAGCCCGCACATAGAGGATGAAACCTATATAAAACGTTTTAATAGGACCTGGAAAGATGCTTTTGGAAAGTAAGCAATTAATTCTGCTGACTGTCAGTGAATAATATTAATATCATTGATATTGAGGCAAGTGGTCTTGGTTTTGACTCATATCCTATTGATATCGCTGTTTTAATTGGTAGTAAAAGTAAATCCTGGTTAATCAAGCCAGAGCCAATGTGGAATCATTGGGATGTGACTGCAGAGAA
>UOFI01000098.1_pt1 | contig 34388 bp, 30 predicted proteins | sample 1988361 | NCBI WGS metagenome assembly UOFI01 (sample SAMEA4712194, study PRJEB27164) | hydrothermal vent metagenome | biome: marine basaltic hydrothermal vent biome; feature: marine hydrothermal vent; material: mineral | place: Pacific Ocean | collected 2011-06-14/2011-07-23 | depth 1689 m
AAGCATCGCTCCTTTGCGTCCTGCAACCGCGATATTAGTGCATCCCTGCACGTCTTCGCTCCTTTGCATCCTGCAACCGCGATATTAGTGCATCCCTGCACGTCTTCGCTCCTTTGCATCCTGCAACTGCGATATTAGTGCATCCCTGCACGTCAGCAAAAGACTCGCCATTGGCGTTCTTTTTGATTACGTCCCATAATTATCAACATGGGCACTCCCAGAGTCACACTTTATGGCATCCAGCTGATTAATTTAGGGCCATTGCACAGTTTTCGTGTTCAAGAATATGGTAATGCATCATATAGGTAGAGGTGATGTGCCTGGGTTTCCAGCCTGGTCATCTGATGAGCCACGGTATAGGTGTGGGTATAGGTGACCCTTCAGTCAGGCTAAACGTCCACTGACGAGTCTGTACGCAATCTGCAGGGTAGGGGCATTCAATGGTGCGCAATGCATCAGCCAGGGTGAGTCAGGGTGCTTGTATCTGCTCGTCGGTTCATTATATCAAATCGTATAATCTGAGGGGGATTTCCAGAGTCAGACGTGTTCTCAGGTATAATCTGGTCTCAGATTGCAGTATGGGCAAAATCGATAATACATCGACTCGTTGCGCAGGAGCAATGACCATATTGCTATGTGAAACCGCTGAGGTTGCCCAGCCGTGTTTGGGTGTGATAGTGAATTATTGTGTGCGAACAAAAGCAATATTATTCTTAAAATAATAGTGAGTTGAAAATATTGCTGTTGTTTTTTATTTAATTTCGATTTATAAATCCGTATGTTATCGAATTCTTTTAATGAGCATATTAATGTTTAATGTACTCATGCTATGTTATATTTTTCCATATTAAGGGCCTGGGTGTTGTTCTGGAATTTTGCGATATTATTTCGTTGTTTTCCCAGGACTAATGAATCATTAAATAGCGAAATCATATCTTTTACCGGGCTTATATACATCAGAGCGCAGACTACCAGTTGTGTTCTGTTTGTGACATTGAACTTTTTATATAATCTGCCCAGGTGTAATTTTATAGATTGTTCAGATATATTTAACTTGCCAGCTATTTCTTTTGTGGATGTGCCGTGCACTAACAGTTTAAAAACATCTGTTTCTCTGTTGGTTAATTTTTCCCGAAGTGTTGTTGTTTTGTCCATTATCTGCTCTTCGAGTAAGTCAGACATATAGACGGCGGTATGAATAAAATTATTTGAAATTGATCGCTCTAGCCAGTATTCGCCATTATAAACCTGTTTAATTGCGCTAACAGTCTCTTCGGTGGAGGCTGATTTAGGTAATATTCCGTGTACTCCGTTGTGAATTAATTCCCGTGCATGTTCTTCGTTTGATGAGCAATCAAATGAGATAATGCGTATTTCAGGGGATATGTTTTTAAATTGCATAAGGAGCTGTTTAAATGGCATTACTGTTGACCACAGGTCGATAGTGTCCTGGTGTATTAACAAAATATCCGCATTGTGTTGTTTGAATTCATTCAGGAATTCTTTATTGTCAACGTATGACAAAAAACAATTCAGTGAATCCATCTGATTAAGCGCGTCTGTGAGTTCGCAGCTGTATATATCCTGGCTGGATATAATAAATATATTTATTTTGTTGCTCATTTTGTTATGAACCTCCATAACGCCCTGTTCTCAATGATTAAACTGAGAGAGGCCGTTAATTTTTTTTATGACGGAATACCGTCTTATTTTGAATTGATTTCAGATGTTTAGTTGAATCTATTTGCTTTATCGAAAGTCTGTTTAGAAAGCTGGCCCATTTTGTTGTTGAGGAGTAGAAGGCGTGAATGCCCTGATTGTTGGCTGATTTTTCGTTATCGGGTGGATATTTCAGTAAGCTGATTTGGTTTTTTGGCAGGGTGTTATTTATTTTAATATTAGAGTGCTTTATCAGTAAGGCGCTTTTTGAAAATAATTCGACAGTGCTTGTTTTGTTTAAAACAGAGCACTCAAATAATGTGCTTGACTTGCCTTTTTCTGTACACATTTATATTTTCCTTGTTTTTAAATGTTCAGGAGAGTGGTGATGTCAATTCTTATTTTTTTGTTCATATTCTAGTTATGAAAAAGACACTTGCTAGTCGTTATGTCGGAAGAGCTCTATCTGTGATTTTTTATTTCTCAGTTATATAAAATAATTTATACAAAATAAGTTATATAAAATCGACTCTATAAAAATAGTAATGTCTTTGTATGTAATTGTCAAATATACGACATAAGTAATATTGAAAATTATGTCATAGGCTATTTAAGTAAATGACATTCTAAAAAAATTGGCCTTATGCTTTTTATTCATATTTCATGGTACTAAAAATGCTTTTACTGCAAAGCGTCACAGGTATGCATATATACTATGTATAGTGAAGATAGCATAGTGGTTTATTAAGAGTGTGACCTTATTAACAGAGTGTGATGTTTTATATGTTTGTTTTAAAATATATTTAGATTGTTGTTTTTTGTGTGATGTTTTGGGTTTAAATTCCCAAATAATTTGGGCTTAAATTCCCAAACTTATCGGGGTTAGAAAATGGCTGCAATTTGTTAAGTTGTTTCTTTTAAAACAGGCATTTTTATTATATTAATATGGGCTCAAATAGTTAACATAAGACGGAAGTATCTGAGTATTTGATGTGAGGGAATTGCGTCCTGTCTTCTTCATAATATTTATGAGAATGATATTCATGAAGATTAACCTCTATATGCCTGATTGATGTTAATCAATATATGCTTTGGCACCTTTGCTGTTTTTCCTGGCTATTCAGGTATTCAGGTATTCAGGTATTCATTTTAATCCGATATATTTTCTTTAAGCAATGTTGACATCTGATTAATCTAGCTTCATAGGTTATTTTTGCTGTGGTTTCAGTTATATGCTCAGAAGATGATTCTCAAAATGTGTAAGTTGTCTGTAATGTGACTAACTGGCCCGAATATTTTATGGGTAAGCTGAAAACGATTACGGTTTAAATTTAAGTGTTACACCTTATGTGTTACAGCAATTTTTAGGTGATTGACAAAAATGCAGTGTGTACTTTTGAGCTTGCAGCCAATTTGGCGTCATAATCTGTCCGAAAAAGCTCAAAGCGTCTGAATAACCTGCTTTAAGCCTTTTTGAGCAACCGACTCAGCTCGATAGACTGTAATTCTCAAAAAAACATAAAATATTCAGGCTAAGTGCCTGTTCAGGGTGTTTTTAGCCGGATTATGGGCCAGAAGCATCATTGACTTAGTCAGAGGTACCCTAGTATGATTCACCGCTAAATAATATACGTCACTTTAAAACCCGAATATTTCATGTGTGCGGCCTCATATCAGGAAAATACTTAGATATATAGGTAGGTTAAGCTCCATTTTGAGCTTATTTCAGAAATGCTGTTCATATTTTTCGAGTTTGCTGGCTATTTAGCCAGATAATTTGCAATGTTTGAGGCCCTGTTGAATATATTCATGGGTATACCGAAAAATATCGTCTACTGACACCTTAGAGGTCGATAGCATCAGGTTATATAAACTGGCTGACAATTCTTAACAAGGGTTTACAAAAAATGCTTCAATCGATTCATGACAAAGCCAAAGGCGTACTTGGAATCTTTATCGTTGTTTTAATAGGGCTTACATTCGCTCTTTTTGGAATTAATGATTATTTAACCGGCGCAACTGAAAAATTTGCTGCTCGCGTAGATGGCGTGGAGATCAGCCAGTCTGAATTTGAACAGGGCATGACAAGGCAACGCCAGCGTCTTGAAGAAATGTTTCAGGGTAAGGTACCTGATAGCCCGATATTTCAACAACGTATGAAAGAGCAGGTACTGGAGCAGTTGATTACTCAGCGGGTTCTGAAAAAGGCCATATCGGATGAAGGCTATCGTGTGTCAAACCAGATGCTGGCACAGAAAATTAAAAACATGGAAGCTTTTCAGCAGGATGGGTCTTTTGATGCGGTTGCCTACCAGGCCATTATTCAGGGCCAGGGTATGGCGATTAAAGAGTTTGAGAACTTATACAGAAGTGATCTTGGCGTTCAGCAATTTCAGGACGGGATTTTGCGTTCATCGGTTGTGGGGCCGGGAGAGTTGAATATTCTGTATCAGATTCAGCAACAAAGCAGAGATATAAGCTATTTGCAGTTTGATGACAGCCAGTATGAAGCCGATACTGCGGTTACTGAGGATCAGATTAGAGATTATTTTGAAGCGAATAAAGCGCGCTTTATGAGCCCTGAAATGGTGAGTATTTCCTACGTTGAATTAAAATCAGATGATTTAATGAAAGACATTGTCGTTGACGATGCGGCAATAAAAGAACTGTATGATAATTATGTCAGCAGCATTAAGGCTAAAGAGCAGAGAAAGGCACGTCATATACTCATTAATGTATCAGCCGATGCAGATGATGAAACACGCAGCAGTAAAAAAGCCACAGCAGAAGGTTTATTGAAGCGTATTAATGCGGGGGAGTCATTTGAAGCACTGGCTAAAGCCAGTTCAGATGATCCGGGTTCGTCAGATAAGGGGGGCGACCTTGGCTGGATCAACAAAGGTGGCATGACGCCGGAGTTTGAGGCAAGCCTGTTTAAACTTAAGAAAGGCGAGACGTCTAAAATTGTAGAGTCTGAATACGGTTATCACATTATCCATCTGGATGACATTAAGTCAGGAAATATTGATAGCTTTGAGTTGAAAAAGTCAGAGTTAATTAAACAGCATCAGGCGCAGGCTATAGAAGATCGTTTCTATGAAAAGTCGGAGCTAATGGCGACTATCGCCTATGAAAATGATCAGAGTTTACAGGATGTGGCGGATGCGCTGGGCACTGAAATTAAAACACTTCCCGCGTTCTCTCGTTTTCAGGGCACGGGTATAGCCACAAATGACAAAGTACGTCAGGCCGCTTTTGATTCCGCAGTTATTAATGAAGGTAGAAACTCTGAAATTATTGAAATAGATCGTAAGCATGCCGTCGTTTTAAGGCTTGATGTGCATACAGATGCAAAGCCAAAAGCACTGGAAGAAGTGAAAGCGCAGATAACGGCAGCCTTAAAAGCGCAGGGCGCGCGAGAAAAAGCACAGGCTGCAGCGCTTGCTGCACTGGTTTTATTAGAGCAGGGTAAGGCGATTGATGCTGAAGAGGTAAAATCAACCGCCAGCCTGGTTAAGGTCGGTTCTGTCAAACGTGATAACAAAACGCTTAATCAGCAGGTGTTGCAAGCCGCGTTTACCATGGTAAAACCAAAGGGCAAGCCAGTATATAAAGTGCTTGAGCTGGCTACAGGTGCTGCGGTGCTGGAATTAAAGTCGGTCAGTGCGCCTGCACCGGCATCCGATGAGCAGTTACAGGTTTTATCTCGACAATTTCAGAATGAGCAGGCAAACCGCGATATGGAAGCGGTGCTGAGCTACCTGAAATCGAAGGCGGAAATTGTAAGACAAAGTGAGCTGTAGAACGCCTTATGCTTAAATCATTTACTTCGTTGCAGCTGCACTGGCAAATTCTGATAGCACTGGTGCTGGCAACGGTCGCGGGTCTTGTCGGTGGAACAGAGGCGGGTTTTGCGGGTGTTAGTTTTTATCAGGTCTACGAATTTGTCGGTGCGCTGTTTTTAAATGCGCTGAAAATGCTGATTGTGCCGCTTATTGTGTCTTCCATTATTGTGGGCATTATGGGTATAGGCTCTGGAAATGATTTGGGACGTCTGGGCGGTAAAACGCTGCTTTACTATTCATTTACCAGTTTTGTCGCCATAATTACAGGGCTTGTGCTGGTTAATCTGATCATGCCGGGCATCAGTGATGGCGTGCCGATTAAAGATATGCTCGACCTTGCAGATTTACCTGATGAAATGTCAGAGAATGTTAAGAGCAGCGGCACCGGTGATATTATGGGTGTTTTTTTAAGTATGGTGCCGCCGAATATAGCCAAAGCCGCAGTTGACGGGCAGATGTTAGGGCTGATTTTCTTTAGCCTGCTGTTTGGTTTTTTTGTTACAAAATTACCGGCTCCGCAATCCGATGTAATGAAGCATTTCTGGCAGGCACTGCTGGATGTGATGATGCATATGACAAACTGGGTGATGAAATTTTCGCCAATCGGTGTATTTGCCCTGGTGGCTAAAGTTGTTTCGGTTTCGGGAGCCGAAGTTTTTGCTCCACTGGCGGTTTTCTTTGTTACTGTGGTTGCTGCACTTGCGTTGCATTTTCTGGTGACCATGTCTTTAATATTGCGTTTTGTCGCTAAAGTGAACCCGATAAGGCATTACAAAGCGATGAGTTCTGCTTTGCTAACGGCTTTTTCCACCAGTTCATCATCTGCGACCTTACCGCTTACAATGGAGTGTGTTGAGCATAAAGCCGGGGTCTCTAACCGGGTAACCAGTTTTACATTGCCTCTGGGTGCAACGGTTAATATGGATGGTACAGCCTTATATGAGTGCGTGGGTGCCATGTTTATTGCGCAGGCTTATGGCCTTGACTTAACCCTGACCACTCAATTTACCATTGTGCTGGTGGCACTGGTGACATCCATAGGTGTTGCGGGTATTCCATCGGCCAGTCTGGTGGCGATTAGTGTTATTCTGGGCACCATTGGCCTGCCTCTGGAAGGCGTGGGTTTAATACTGGCGGTGGATCGGGTGTTGGATATGTGCCGTACTGCGGTTAATGTGTTTAGTGATTCGGTGGCTGCCGTTGTTATTGGGCGACTGGAAGGCGAGCAGGATATTCTGCAGAAATAAACCGAAATAGCCGTTAATTCCACACAAATAAGCCCGGGGAATAGATCCGGAAAATAAACCACGGAAAATAAATCAGCGAGTGTGGCAGCTCAGGTGAGAGCTGCCGGCTTGCATTGTTTCAGTTTCAGGTTGTTAACTCGCCTCGTTAATCAGCCCCACAATATGGAACCCATTGTCTACATAAACCACCTCTCCCGTGATACCGCGAGCCAGAGATGAGCTTAAAAAAGCGCCGGTATTGCCAACATCATCAATGGTGACATTTCGTCGCATCGGAGCGGTATTTTCTACCTGATCAAAAATTCTCTGAAAATTCTCGGAGCCGGTTGCTGCCAGTGTTTTGATCGGTCCGGCTGAAATGGCATTAACCCGAATACCCTCCGGGCCTAAATTTTGCGCCAGATAGCGGACATTTGCTTCAAGGCTGGCCTTGGCAAGGCCCATGACGTTATAACCGGGAAAGGTGCGTTCAGCACCCAGGTAACTCAGGGTAAGGATGGAGGCATCGTCTCTGTCCTGCATCATATGACGTCCGGCTTTTGCAATCGCTGCCAGGCTGTAAGAGCTGATATCATGTGCGGTATTAAAGCCTTTACGGGATAGATTATCCAGGTAGTCACCTTCCAGAAGTTCTTTTGGTGCGTAGGCAATTGAGTGAATAATAATATCAAATGAATCCCAGTAATCATCCAGATGTTCAAATACCGCTTCGATGGCTTCATCATTTTCAACATTACAGGGAATGACGATGTCCGATGCAAGTTGTCCGGCGAGTTTTTCAACTCGCTCATGCAGGCGATCATTCTGATAGGTGAAAGCCAGTTCACAGCCTTCACGGTGCATTGCCTGAGCAATTCCCCACGCAATTGAACGATTGCTGGCTACGCCGAAAATGAGTGCTCGTTTACCGCTTAAAAATCCCATTGCAAGGACTCCTGTTTTTTATAGTTATCGATTGGTACACTAGAGACCTTTTTATAGATCTCCAGATAGATAAGCTAGATAATATGACGATAAAAACAAGAATGCACCCTTTTCGATGGTTTTTTTTGCTAATAGCCATAATTAAGAGTGTAACATTGGCGGCAGACCCGTCTGCTGCCATGGGATACACACCAAAATACCCGGCGGATTTTACGCATTTTGAATATACCAGCCTGAATGCAAAAAAAGGTGGGCACTTAATACTGGCAGCGGCGGGTACATTTGACAGTTTTAACCCTTTTATATTGAAAGGCTACGCGGCGGAAGGTATCGATTTACTGTTTGACACCTTAATGGTCTCCAGTAATGATGAGCCTTTTAGCAAGTACCCGTTAATTGCAAATGATATTGCTCTGGCCGCCGACAGGTTGTCGGTGACATTTAAAATTGATCCCCGTGCGCGTTTTAATAATGGCGATGAAATTACCGCTCAGGATGTTCTGTTTTCATTTAATACCATAATGTCCGAGCAGGCTCACCCCCAGTTTAAATTCATGTATGCTGATGTTAAAGATGCTGAGGTGCTGGATAAATACACCATTCGCTTTAACTTCAAACAGCAGAACTCAGAGCTTCACCTGATTCTGGGCAGCATAAGTGTATTTTCAAAAAAATGGCTGGATGGAAAGCCGTTTGATAAATTAACCGAAGCAGAGCCGATTGCCAGTGGCCCGTATACTATAAAAAACTATGATCTGGGCAAGCGCATTACCTACCAGCGCAACCCGGACTACTGGGCAAAGGATTTGCCAGCCCGTCGAGGTCAGTATAATTTTGATGAAGTGCAGTTTAAATACTATCGCGATCTGGTGATATCAATGGAGGCGTTTAAGTCCGGTGCATTTGAATTTCGTCATGAGTATTATTCCAAGCTCTGGGCCAGGGAGCACAATGGGCCAAACTATGATGCCGGGAAAATAATCAAGGAGAATCTGCCTCACAGCAATAATGCAGGTATGCAGGGCTTTGTTTTTAATACCCGTCGGGAGGTTTTTAAAGACGAAGCGGTGCGTCGAGCCATTGCCCTGGCATTTGACTTTGAGTGGTCAAATAAACGCCTGTTTTATAACCAGTATGTAGTGAATGATAGCTATTTTAGTAATTCGGAATTACAGGCCACGGGCTTGCCTGAGGGTAAAGAACTGGCATTGCTGAACTTGTTCAGAGATCAGCTGCCGGAGGCCGTCTTTACTGAGCCGTGGCAAGCGGTAAGCACTGCCCCGCCGAGGTCATTGCGAAAAAATTTACGTCTTGCACGGGACATTCTGGCAAAAGCCGGCTGGAGAGTTGAGCGAGGTGTGTTGGTTAATAAGAAAAATCAGCCATTAAAGTTCAGGGTGTTATTAGCCCAGAAAGGCATGGACAGAATACTCGCGCCTTTTGCCCGTAACCTGTCCAAACTCGGTATTAATATGAAGTACCGCACGGTTGACCGCTCACTTTATATTCGCCGCGTGCGAACATTTGATTACGATATGATTGTTGGCAGTTTTCCGGAGTCGTTGTCGCCGGGGAATGAATTGCGAAACATGTTTCATTCGGCATCGGCGGAGAAAAAAGGTTCAAGAAACCTGATGGGCCTGAAAAGCCCGGTGGTTGATGCACTGGTGGATAAAATAATATCATCCGCTAACCGGGCAGATCTACTGATCGCCTGCCGGGCACTGGACCGGGTTTTACTACAGGGGAACTATCTGGTACCAAACTGGTATATTAATACTCATAGAATAGCTTACTGGGACCGCTTCGAACGACCGAAAAAATTACCCCTGTACTATAATGCGGAGTCCTGGATGTTATCGACATGGTGGAGTAAAGGTTAAGCGTATGGCCAGTTATATATTAAAGCGATTGTTACTGATGTTGCCGACTCTGTTTGGTGTGATGCTGGTGACTTTTGCCGTCACCCAGTTTGTGCCTGGCGGCCCGGTTGAACAGTTAATTAGCCAGATAGAGGGCAGTGGGGCAAACGGAGGTGAAATCAGCAGCAGCAGTGCCGGCCTGTATCAGGGTAATAAAGGCATGGAACAGGAGCAGATTGATAAAATCAAGGCATTGTATGGTTTCGATAAACCGGCTTATCAGCGCTTCTATGAAATGATGTTGCGCTTTATCCAGTTTGATCTGGGTGAAAGTTATTTTCATAATCAGTCCGTGGTGGAGCTGATTATTTCCAAACTGCCGGTGTCAATCAGTCTGGGCGTCTGGTCATTTCTGATTGTTTACCTGATTTGTATTCCGCTGGGCATAAAAAAAGCCGTTCGTGATGGTTCTAAATTTGACGTGATTAGCAGCACACTGGTGTTAACCGGTTATGCCATCCCCGGTTTTGTTTTAGGTATCGCACTCCTGGTGTTATTTGGTGGTGGTAGTTTTTACGATGTTTTTCCGCTCAAAGGCCTGGTATCTGATAACTGGCATGAGCTGCCCTGGTACCAGCAAATTACCGATTATTTGTGGCATATGGTGTTACCCATAATAGCCTCAACCATCGGCAGCTTCGCGGTGCTGACCATGTTAACCAAAAACAGCTTTCTGGAAGAAATCAGTAAGCAGTACGTGCTGACTGCGCGTGCCAAGGGGCTGGATGAGTCAAGCGTGTTGTACCGTCATGTCTTTCGTAATGCCATGATCCCGATTATTACCGGCTTTCCCGGGGCTTTTATTGCGGCTTTTTTTACCGGCAGTTTATTAATCGAAAATATATTCTCACTGGATGGCCTGGGTTTACTGGCTTACGATTCCATATTGAAACGGGACTATCCGGTGGTGCTGGGCAGCCTGTTCTTTTTTACAATACTGGGGCTGATCGCAAAGTTACTGGCGGATATCAGTTATGTCATTATCGACCCGCGTATTCAGTTTGATTCTGTGGACTGAAAAAGCGGATTTTTTAAGTCGTTAAAGTTTATAAATAAATTTAATAAAAATAATCTGAAAAAATGAAAATTGATCATACTCTTTCTACACATATTTCCCCTGTACATATTTCTCCGGGCAAACGAAGCTGGCTGCGTTTTAAAGCGAATCGTCGTGGTTATTACAGTCTGTGGCTGTTCTCCGTTGTTTTTGTGCTTAGCCTGTTTGCCGAATTTATCAGTAACGATAAGCCGTTGATTGTTAATTATAATGATGAATATTATTTCCCCGTCTTCAAATTTTATAAAGAAACAGACTTTGGCGGTGACTTTGAAACCGAAGCCGATTACAAAGATCAATATGTCAGGAATATACTCACCCGCAATGGTAACTGGATGCTGGAGCCGTTTAATTCATTTAATCACACCACCATCAGCTATGATTCTGATTTACCTAATCCGGCACCTCCCTCAGCGCTTAATGTGCTGGGCACGGATGACCGGGGGCGGGATGTGCTGGCGCGGTTAATCTATGGTTTTAGACTGTCTATTTTATTTGCGGTTGCTCTCACTATTATCGGCACCGGCATTGGTATTATCGCGGGCATGATTCAGGGTTATTATGGCGGGCGTACCGACCTTTTAATGCAGCGATTTATAGAGGTCTGGGGCTCGATGCCTGAACTATATCTGTTGATTATTTTCGCCTCAATGTTTCAGCCCAGTGTCTGGTTACTGATTATTCTGCTCTCCATGTTTGGCTGGATCGGTTTATCAGACTATGTTCGGGCTGAGTTTCTTAAAGGGCGTAATCTCGACTATGTAAAATCTGCCCGAGCACTGGGTTTAAGCAACAGCGGTATTATGTTCCGGCACTTACTGCCGAACAGCCTTACACCGGTTATCACGTTTATGCCCTTTAGAATTTCCGGCGCCATACTGGCCTTAACCAGTCTGGATTACCTGGGACTGGGCGTGCCAGCGGACACGCCCAGTCTGGGGGAACTGTTGTCCCAGGGAAAGGAAAATATTTCGGCCTGGTGGTTATCGTTTACAACCTTTGGTGTGCTGGTGGGTGCGCTGATGATGCTGATATTTATTGGTGAAGCGGTGCGTGAAGCACTGGACACCCGCAGAGTATAAAACATGAGTGATGATAATATATTAATCAGTATTAAAGATTTAAGTGTCGATTTTAAAGCGGCAGATGAACTGGTTCATGCGGTAAAACATGTCAGTTTTGATATCCCTGAGGGTAAGAATATTGCGTTGGTGGGGGAGTCCGGTTCCGGCAAGTCTGTAACTGCCCTGTCAATTTTAAATTTACATGAATCGTCCCGTGTGAATTACCCCAGTGGAAAAATATGCTATCAGCAGCAAAATTTACTGCTTCAGTCTGAACGTGATTTGCGGCAGATTCGTGGGCGTGATATCGCCATGATTTTTCAGGAGCCCATGACCTCGTTAAACCCGGTATATCCGGTGGCAAAACAGATGATCGAAACCATTATGTTGCACCAAAAATTAAGCCGGGAAAAAGCATTAAACCTCAGCATAGAATTACTCGATCGTGTGGGCATTCCTGACCCGGCGCGTCACATTCAGAGTTTTCCGCACATGATGTCAGGCGGTCAGCGTCAGCGGGTGATGATCGCCATGGCGCTGTCCTGCAAACCAAAACTGTTAATTGCCGATGAGCCTACCACAGCACTGGATGTGACCATCCAGAAGCAGATACTCGAGCTGCTCAAAGATCTGCAGGCTGAATTTAATATGTCAGTTCTGCTGATCACCCATGACCTTAACCTGGTAAAGCACTATTCTGATTATGTTTGTGTCATGAACCAGGGGGAGGTGGTGGAGCAAAATGCGGTGCAGGCAATTTTTGAAAATCCACAGCACCCATATACCCAGAAATTATTAGCCGCGCAGCCGACTCACCATCTGGATAAAACCATTACTGAGCCCCAGTCGCTGCTGCAGGGAAGTAATATTCGGGTTTACTTTCCCGTGACCCGCGGTTTTTTTAAGCGCAAGATAGACGAAATAAAGGCGGTTGATCAGGTTGATATTCATTTATCCAAAGGTGAAACCCTGGGTATAGTGGGTGAGTCTGGGTCGGGTAAAACCACCCTGGGCATGGCCTTGTTGCGCCTGCAAAACTCCACCGGCGAGATTGTTTTTAGCGGTCAACGGCTGGATAATTTAAATGAAAAAGCCATTCGGCCATTAAGAAAGTCATTTCAGGTGGTATTTCAGGATCCGTTTTCATCCCTGTCCCCGAGAATGACGGTGGAGCAGATTATAGGCGAAGGCCTGCAAATTCATTTCCCGGCATTCAATGCTCAGCAACGACTGGAAAAAATCAAAAAAATATTAAAAGAAGTCGATATGGAAGAGTCTTCTTTATGGCGTTATCCCCATGAGTTTTCCGGTGGTCAACGCCAGCGCATAGCCATTGCCAGGGTGGTTATACTAGAGCCGCAGCTGATATTGCTGGATGAGCCCACCAGTGCGCTGGATGTTTCTGTTCAGAAGCAGGTGCTTGAGTTACTGGCCGGATTGCAGAAAAAATACGGCCTGAGTTACCTGTTTATTAGCCATGACCTGAATGTGATACGGTCTATTTCACATCGAGTGATGGTGATGCGTCAGGGCAGAGTGATTGAGCAGGGCGATGCAGAGCAGATTTTTAACCAGCCGGCTGATCGTTATACTCAGGAACTGTTAAGTGCCGCCATGGTGTGATCTTACTAAAAATTTTAAAATCCAGCTTGTCGAGTAACTCAGGCAGACTATACTTTCTATGACATCAATAGCCGGGGCCCATTAAGTGAATAACTCAGAATCTGAAAAAGAGCGTCGTCACTATAAGCGTATACCTTTTATAGCCGAAGTGCTGGTGCGAAACGGTGACAGGCAATGGACCTGTGGGCTGGAAGATATATCGCTTAAGGGCATGTTGGTGCTGGCCCCTGAATCTGTTGAGCCTCAGCAGAGTGAGGTTTACCTTGTTGAGCTGGTGCTGGGGGAAGGCGCGACGATCAGCATACAGGCCAGAATCAGCCATATCACAGAAAATCACTGGGGCTTGCAATGGGAAAATATTGATATTGATGGTCTCACACACCTGCGTCGTTTACTGGAGTTGAATATGGTCGATCCGGCTGAAATGCACCGTGAGCTGGCGGAGCTGGGTTAATTATTAACAGATCTTTCTGAATTTACAGCATTCACTCAGTAAAGGCGTGGGGCTGCAAATAATACTTGACTAAATCACTCAGGTAAGACAATATCCTACTATATTAGTCAGGAATTATCAGGTGAATTATGAGACTCTCTACAAAAGGTCGTTATGGCGTAACAGCAATGATGGATCTGGCCATACATGACAATGCAGGTCCGGTGACTCTGGCAGACATATCACAATGCCAGGGAATATCACTATCCTATCTTGAGCAGCTATTTTCTCGCCTTAGAAAGCACAATCTCGTTGATGGCGTGCGTGGTCCGGGTGGTGGATATCGTCTGGCGCGTCCGGCGGAGGAAATCAATATCGCTCAAATAATCTCAGCAGTCGATGAAAAAGTGGATGCAACGCTCTGTAATCATGAAGGGAACTGCCAGGATGGTGTGCGTTGCCTCACCCATGAACTATGGGAAGAGCTGAGCGATCGCTTATATGATTTTCTTTCAGGTATTACCCTGGCGCAGTTTGCCGATCGTCCGGGTATACATGAGCTGGCAATACAGCGTGATAAAATTAATGGCCGCTTTATTCTTGCGCGGCGTCAGGCTGAGGTTTTGCAGCAGCAAAAACAGCAGCAGAGACAGGTTTCATAACTGTTTTTTAGTGATGGGCCGGCTATTAGTTCCACGAATAAATATAAATATGAGATAATACCCGTCCCAGAGGGTGTCTGCAGGCAGCTGCCCATAAATATCTGGCCGCAAAGCGGCTACAGGTATAGAGAGAATACAGTCATTAATCGTGATATAAATTTACATTTATATCACGGATATTTTTAATATTTAAAGAAACTAAAGATCTAAAAATTAAAGATCCAGTAGTTAAAGAACCAGGAGAACCCCATGGCCTATAGTGATAAAGTGTTAGATCACTACGAAAACCCCCGAAATGTTGGTGTGCTTGATAAAGACGCTAAGAATGTTGGCACAGGTATGGTGGGAGCACCGGCCTGTGGTGATGTCATGCGTTTGCAGATTCAGGTGAGTGATGATGGAGTGATTGAAAATGCTGTGTTTAAAACCTATGGTTGTGGCTCTGCAATTGCTTCCAGCTCACTGGTGACAGAATGGATGAAAGGTAAAACACTGGATGAAGCCAAAGAAATTAAAAATATGGACATTGCGCAAGAGCTTGCTTTACCCCCGGTTAAAATTCACTGTTCAGTACTGGCAGAAGATGCGATCAGTGCAGCGGTTGACGATTATATGAAAAAACGAGACAGTTAATCGTTTAGCTTTTCTCGGCGCCCCATAAAAAACCTGCTCTTATGCAGGTTTTTTTTCGCGAAAAATATTGTCCTGAGGGCTATAGTTATAATACGAATTCAGCATAGATTAATTTAGGATTAAATATGATTTGGAAAAGGGGAAAATCATGAGCAGTGACATTATCGATAATCTTGGGCCATTAGCGGCGCTTGCGGGCATCTGGGAAGGTGATCAGGGCATTGATATTTCAAGAATAAAAAGTAAAGAAACAAAAACACCCTATCGGGAGAAAGCGGTGTTTGAACCGGTTGGCCCAGTTAATAACGGCCCGCAGAAACTCTATGGCTTGCGTTATTCAACCACCGCATGGCGTTTATCAGAAGATGACGCCTTTCATGAAGAAGTGGGTTACTGGTTATGGGATAAAGACCGTAAACAGGTGTTGCGTTGTTTTATGGTGCCACGGGGGGTTTTAATTAATGCCGGAGGCGATGTAGAAGCCGACAGTAAAAGTTTTCATCTGGCAGCCGAGGCGGGTTCAAAAACCTATGGAATATTATCTAATCAGTTTCTCAATGAAACCTACAGAACGGAGAAGTATCTGCTGGATGTAGAAATACATGAGAATGGTCAGTTTAGCTATAAGGAAGATACGCAGCTGTGGATACCGGTGAATAAAGCCATTTTTCATCATACAGATCAGAACACATTGCACCGTGTTTGAGCCCGGATTAATCAGCGCAAGGTAATTAATAGCAGGGCGAAGCCGCCTTGCTATTAACCTGGAAAAATCAGTTGAATCGCAAAAGTCTGCGCAAGCCCTTGACTTGACTTGCCTGGCTATATGAAAAAAACGCTCATCACCCATAAGGTGAACAGGCTTTTTTCATTACGCCATCCAAATCAATTGCTTACACATTTTTTTTGCGCCCAACTGGTTTTTCCAGGATTAATATCATGCAAGCTTATATTCAGGCCTGTGTGTGCCGTCTGCGTGCAACCGCAATTAATGCCACCAGACCCGAGCCGAGCAGCGGCAGTGCTGCGGGTACGGGAACCGGGCTGGGGGCAAAGTTGCCGCGAATTTCAACGGATGGGAAACCGTTAGGCAGCGCCGTGTGAACCGCTACAAACATATTGCCTGACAATAAAGCCGCAACAATATTATCGTCACCCGGATGCATACCGGCCGTTACTCCGCCCTGATCCGCCAATAAAATGGAGATATTATCACGCGTAAAGCTAAAGCCTTTTCCAAAAGGCAGATTGCTGTAGTCTGTTTCAGCCGCTTCAAACGTCGGGTCAATTGCAATCGGGCCAAAATTTCCTGCGCTACCCGGAGCTGCATTATGCAGATGAATCGGCGACTGATTAGGTCCGAATGGGATAAGTTCAGTCTGAGCAATGCCTTTTACAAGTAACTGCATATTAATGGTGTTTGCTGCATCATCCAGTTGAAGTTTAATAACGCCTTTTGCGCTGGTCGGCACAACACCATTTGGGTCAACAACCAGAGAAGGGTCAGAACCATTCTGGTTAGCAGCACTGAGTGTGCCATACAGATCAATAATTGCGGCTTGCGTTGAAAATGGAAGCAAGGCAGCAGTGAGCGCTAAAATTTTCAGGGAGGGGAGTGCAGTTTTGAGCATTTTTTTGTCCTCTTACGGGAGTAGAGTTAATAGGTTCAAGCTGGGAAAATCCATTGGGTGCAGACTTTAGGAATTCAGCGGATATTTCCAAGCTCAATGAATATATAAATTTTTAAGAAGTGAAACAGTAGCTTTGCGTACACTAAATATAATTAATTGAATTAATTCAGTACCTTTTGTTGCAGATGTCTGTTGTGTGTGTGAAAGCCGGTAACTTTAGTTACCTATGTGTGGGCACTTATGACTAAAATTTGCGATGGATGAAAACTAAAGAAAAGGCCGTTAACCTGTGCAGCTCGGAGCAGGCTCAGCGGATCAGGTATAAAAGCAATGCCACACCCCGAAAATCAGCGACGGGTATTTTCGGGGTGTTTTTATCTCAATGTTTATTCTGGCGACCTATTCGTTACACTCTTTAAATATTAGCGACTGGCAGGTGGCGCAGGTTTCGCGATCCATTTTCTGGTAGATCGCGCGTACGGCAGTGCTTTTTGAGTCATAAAAATGATCAGCACCAATTTTCTTGATAAAGCAGGATTTGGCAATATATTCATAAACCGATGACTTCAGGCCAACAAAATACAATCCACCCCCGTGCTTTTTCAGAATCATGTTTTCAGAAACCAGTGCTTCAGCGCCGGCAAGGTCAATAAAGTTTATGCGTGAGGCATCGATCATAATATTATAGATGCGTTCATTTTCAGCTATGTGAGAAATGCGATCCTGAATGTGATTGATTGAACCAAAATAAATCGACATATCGATACGAATAATTTTTAGCTGCGGGCATTGTTTCAGGGGTTTTTTCTGAATATTAATAAAACTGCGTTTGTTGGTTCGGCTATCTACATTAATTGAAAGTGTGGGAATTTCCGGTGTCGAGGTTTTCTTCAGGAAGAATACCAGCGAAATTAAAACCCCCATATAGATTGCAAATTCCAGCTCCAGGAACAGGGTGCTTAAAAATGTCACAATTAAAATGGCCGATTCTGATTTCGAATTTTTCAGAATCATTTCAATATGGTGAATATCAATCAGGTTGTAGGCCACCAGTAAAATAACGCCACCCATTGCAGCGACCGGCAGGTAAGCGGTGAGGGGGGCGATTAATAAAACAATCACCATCAGCAGCAATGCTGCAAATATGGCCGACATAGGGGTTTTGGCACCGGCTTCATAATTGATGCCAGAGCGTGTGAATGAGCCTGAACCGGCATAGCTTGAAAAGAAGCTGCCAAATACATTTGATAAGCCCTGGCCGATGAACTCCTGGTTAGAATTGATGCGTTGATTTGATTTTGTGGCGACAGCACGGCTAATGGATACCGCTTCAATTAAGCCCAGCAAGGCAACTGCAAAGGCTTCAGGAGCCAGTGATTTAATGGTTTCCAGGGAAAAGTCAGGGGATGAGAGTGGCGGTAGTTTGGCAGGGATTTTATCGACCAGCTTAATACCCTCGGCAATATCTTTTAATAAATAGGCGATAATACTGCCAACCACCATGCCCAGCAGTAAATTAGGGGTTTTAGGTGCAAACTTTTTAATCAGCAGCGCGGTTATGAGTGTTGTGATTGCAATGAGCAGTAAATAGGGGTTGGCACTGCCCACCTCATTAAAAATGGCCATCCAGGTATGTAAAAATGACTCACCCTTGGGGATAGATATACCCAGTATATGCTTCATCTGGCTGGTCGCAATAAGGATCGCGGCACCGGCAGTAAAGCCGATGACAACCGTGTGAGAAACAAAGTTAACCAGCGCTCCCAGGCGTGCCAGGCCGAATGCCAGCTGGTAAACCCCTGCCAGAAAAGTCAGGGTCAGTGCAATCGATATAAATTCAGGTGTGCCTGGATCTGCATGGTGACTGACGGCGGAAAAAATAACAATGGATATGGCAGTGGTGGGGCCCGAGACCAGATGGTGTGATGAACCAAATAAGGCGGCAATAATAGGGGTGACCATTGCGGTATATAAACCATATTCCGGCGGCAGGCCGGCAATAGTGGCAAAGGCGACACCCTGGGGCAATACAATAACGGCACCGGTAAATCCGGCAATAAGATCAGCCTTCAGGCTTTCTTTAGTAATAAGTTTAAACCAGCTAAGAAAGGGGAAGAGTGCTAAAAAATTCATATTGGCCGTGGTGTCCTGAGCTGGTTTTTCGAGGTCGCAAATTATAGCACAAAAAACATTGAATTATCGTATATTCTGAAATACTTATGTGCTAGGTGGCGAGAGTTGTTATGTCAGGACTAACCCGGGTATTTCAGGAAAATACGTTATTCTATAGCCTAAGCTTATGTTTTTATTATAAATTATTTTTTATATATCTAAGAGGCGTTGCACAGAAATGTCTTTCTTTCATTAACCGGTCAGCGGTTTTCCAGAAAAGCGCGGGCGACTTATGAGCTTGTTTAATATTTCCGGAAATTGCCTTCCAGGTAATGAATTGAATCGGCTGGTGACCTGTTATTCAGAAGTACATTGCTGTGCTCAGTGTTCTGAACAATGAAGAGGTTTTCTATACTCCTCGGTAATAGCTGTGAAATATTCGGACTAGTTGTATAATCCTAGAAAAATCCGTTGAATCGTAAAAGTCTGCGCAAGCCCTTGACTTGCCTGGCTATATGAAAAACGCTCATCACCGATAAGGTGAACAGGCTTTTTTTCATTACGCCATCCCAATCAATTGCTGACACATCTTTTTTGCGCCCAACCGATTTTTCTAGGATAATGTGTGCAATTAAAAATTACAGTACGCTCAGTTTTAAATAATTGAAAATACTCAGTAACAACATCTGATTTATAAGGAACCCATCGTGCTCCAGGCCTATCGCAAACATGTAGAAGAACGCGCAGCAGAAAACCTCCCGCCTTTAGCTCTGAGCGCCACCCAGGTCGCTGAGTTAATTGAACTGATTAAAAACCCGCAGAATGAAAACCCGCAGGAGTTAATGGATTTACTGGTGCATCGTGTGCCGCCGGGGGTTGATCAGGCCGCCTATGTAAAGGCCGCTTTCCTGTCAGCGGTTGCCAAAGGTGAAGTCAGTAGTGAGCTGGTTTCCCGTGAGTATGCCACAGAGCTGCTGGGTACCATGCTGGGGGGTTACAATGTTCAGCCATTAATAGATTGTCTGGATGATGAGGCCACCGCTACCACGGCGGTTAAAGCCCTGTCCCGTACACTGCTGATTTACGATGCCTTTCATGATGTGGCAGAAAAAGCCAAAACTAATGATTATGCAAAACAGGTGGTTCAGTCATGGGCCGATGCTGAGTGGTTTACCAGCAAGCCCAAAATGCCGGAAGAAATCACCGTGACAGTTTATAAAGTACCCGGTGAAACCAACACAGATGACCTGTCACCTGCCACAGAAGCCTGGAGTCGTCCGGATATTCCGCTGCACGCAAAATCCATGCTGGTTTCGAAAATGCCCGAAGAAAATGGCATGGGACCATTACAGATCATTGAAAACCTTAAACAGAAAGGTCATCCCATTGCCTATGTGGGTGATGTGGTGGGCACAGGCTCATCCCGCAAATCAGCGATAAATTCAGTGCTCTGGCACATGGGAGAAGACATTCCCTTTGTGCCCAACAAACATGAGGGTGGGGTGGTGCTGGGGGGCAAAATAGCGCCTATTTTCTTTAATACCGCAGAAGATTCCGGTGCCCTGCCCATAGAATGTGATGTAGAAAAAATGCAGACCGGCGATGTGATTCGTATTCGTCCCTATGACGGTGTGATACGGGCAGAAGATGGCAGTGAAGTGTGTAAATTTGATTTGCGCCCGTCAACCATGCCAGATGAAGTCAGAGCCAATGGTCGCATCCCCCTGATTATTGGCAGAGGTTTAACCACACGGGCGCGGGAACATTTAGGGCTGGAAGCCTCTGAGGTGTTTTTACGTCCGGTTAACCCGAAAGATACCGGCAAAGGCTTCACCCATGCACAGAAAATGGTGGGGCGCGCCTGTGGTGTTGAGGGCATTCGCCCCGGTACCTATTGCGAACCTAAAATGACCACCGTCGGCTCACAGGATACCACCGGAGCCATGACCCGTGATGAGTTAAAAGAACTGGCCTGTTTAGGGTTTTCCGCAGATCTGGTGATGCAGTCGTTCTGTCACACTGCCGCCTATCCAAAGCCGGTGGACATCGATTTACAACACAGTCTGCCCGATTTTATGCAGACCCGCTCAGGAGTGTCATTGCGCCCCGGTGATGGTGTCATTCACTCCTGGCTAAACCGCATGATTTTGCCGGATACCGTGGGCACCGGTGGTGACTCCCATACCCGCTTTCCAATGGGCATCAGTTTTCCGGCGGGCTCGGGGCTGGTGGCCTTTGGTGCGGCGCTGGGTGTTATGCCACTGGATATGCCGGAATCGGTTCTGGTGCGCTTTAAAGGTGAAATGCAAGCTGGTGTTACCCTGCGTGATCTGGTCAATGCCATTCCCTATGTGGCGATTCAGAAAGGTCTGTTAACCGTTGAGAAAAAAGGCAAGAAAAACGTTTTTAATGGTCGAGTGCTGGAAATTGAAGGCCTGCCGGACCTGAAAGTGGAGCAGGCATTTGAACTGTCCGATGCTTCGGCAGAACGCTCAGCCAATGGCTGTTCTGTGCGTCTGAACAAGGAGCCGATTATTGAGTACCTGACATCCAATGTCACCCTGCTTAAATGGATGATTGCCAATGGCTATGAAGATCAGCGAACGTTACAGCGTCGCATTAATGCCATGCAAGCCTGGTTGGCTGATCCACAGCTGATTGAAGCGGATGCCGATGCAGAATATGCCGAGATTATTGAAATCGATTTAAATGAAATTAAAGAGCCGATTCTGGCCTGCCCGAATGACCCGGACGATGTGAAACTGCTTTCAGATGTGGCGGGCACTAAAATTGATGAAGTCTTTATTGGCTCCTGCATGACCAATATTGGTCACTACCGGGCCGCAGGTAAAGTGCTGGATGGCACGCAGAATATCCCCACCCGCATGTGGATTGCACCGCCGACAAAAATGGATGAACGTCAGTTAACCGAAGAAGGCTACTACAGCATATTCGGCAGGGCCGGTGCCCGTACCGAAATGCCGGGTTGTTCATTATGCATGGGTAACCAGGCGCGGGTGGCCGATGGGGCGACCGTTATGTCCACCTCAACCCGTAACTTCCCGAATCGTCTGGGGACCGGTGCCAATGTGTATCTGGCTTCAGCCGAGTTAAGTGCAGTGGCGGGCATACTGGGGTATATCCCTACGGCTTCAGAATATCTGGAAAAAGTTCAGCACCTGGAGCCCATGGCAGATGATATTTATCGTTACCTTAACTTCCATGAAATTGCAGAATATAAAAACGTGGCAGATAAAGTCATTGCGGTTTCAGTTGAGTAGATAAACGTTTGAAAACCCTGTTATTTGTCGCACTCGGTGGCGCACTGGGTGCCGTGCTCCGCTACTCGATATCCGCCGGTATATACCACTGGTTTGGTCGTAGCTTTCCCTATGGCACACTCGCAGTTAATGTGTTGGGTTCGCTGGCGATTGGTTTACTGTCTATTTTGCTGGTTGAGAAATACAATGTGCCACAGGACATTAAGCTGGGGCTGGTGGTGGGGGTGTTAGGTGCGTTAACCACCTTCTCGACTTTCTCATGGGACACCGTTGATTTACTGCAACAGGGGTTAATTCAGCGGGCGCTCTTAAATATTTTACTGAATGTTTTTGTGTGCATTGCGGCGGTCTGGGTGGGAACGGTGTGGGCGAAGACCATGGTATAAGCGCAGAACGAAAATTAAAAAATCCCTGGGGTCAATTCTGGGGCATAACAAATAACAAAGAATTAGAGATATGTTAGATCAGAAATTATTAAGAGCCGATATCGATAACGTTGCGAAACAGTTAGCAAAGCACGGTTATCAACTGGATGTTGGTGCATTCAACCAGCTTGAATCAAAACGCAAAGCGTTGTCAGTAAAAACCCAGGAATTGCAGAACGAGCGCAATACAAAATCCAAAGGTATCGGCAAAGCCAAAGCCCAGGGTGAAGACATAAAACCTCTGTTAGCAGAAGTTGAGAACCTCGGTGGTGAACTGGAATCACAGAAAAAACAGCTCGATGAAATACAGGCAAAAATTCACAGCCTGATGATGGGAATGCCCAATATACTGGACGAATCTGTACCAGAAGGTAAAACAGAAGACGATAATATTGAAATCAGAAAATGGGGTGAGCCAACCGTACTTGATTTTGAACCTAAAGATCATGTGGAGTTGGGTGCGCCCAATGACTGGCTGGATTTTGAAACCGCAGCCAAAATAACCGGTTCACGTTTTGTGGTGATGCACGGTGATATGGCACGCATGCACCGGGCTTTAATTCAGTTTATGCTCGACCTACATACCCGCGAGCATGGTTATCAGGAAGTGTATGTGCCTTTTATTGTGAATGCAGAAAGCTTAAAGGGCACCGGCCAGCTGCCTAAATTCGAAGAAGACCTGTTTGCCCTAAATGCTGAAAGCGACTATTACCTGATTCCCACAGCAGAAGTGCCGGTGACAAATATTGCGCGCAATGCAATTATCGAAGCTGCAGACATGCCGGTTAAAATGACCACCCATACACCCTGTTTCAGATCAGAAGCCGGATCTTATGGGCGTGATACCCGGGGCATGATACGCCAGCATCAGTTTGAAAAAGTAGAAATGGTGATGATGGTGAAGCCGGAAGAGTCCTGGGCGGCACTGGAAGAGCTCACCTCACATGCCGAGGCGGTATTACAGAAACTGCAACTGCCCTATAAAGTATTAACACTGTGCGCAGGGGATACCGGCTTTTCATCTGCAAAAACCTATGACCTTGAAGTCTGGTTACCGGGGCAGCAGGCATACCGTGAAATATCATCCTGCAGTAATTTACAGGATTTTCAAGCGCGGCGCATGAGTGCCCGCTGGCGAAATCCTGAAACCGGTAAACCGGAGTTAATACACACACTTAATGGTTCAGGCCTGGCAATAGGGCGTACACTGGTGGCAGTGCTGGAAAACTATCAGCAGGCTGATGGCAGTATTCGGGTGCCAGATGTATTACAGCCATACATGGGGGGCGTTAAAATTTTAACCCCCTGATGCAGGTCAGAGGAATGTATGCACATTGATTGTCCGGGAATAATGCACAATGGGTAAAACATTGCTATATTTTTATTGTCCATAGGTAAATGTGAGCATACATGGTAAATCCAAAAAAAGGTCGCTGGTATATAAAGCTGGGTGATAGCATTCAGGGGCCATTCCCCAATAAACTCATTGGGCGTTATCTCATACTGGGGCGCATCACGCAGGACATGCTGGTGAGTCAGGACAAAAAAAGCTGGGCCCCAATCAAAAGCTACCCGGCAATGGTACCAGAAGTTGTAAAAGAAGCGGGTACAGCTCAGGGTGATCGTGCGCTCATGCTGGCGCGTATCCGTGAAGATGAACGCAGTGCCAACACAGAAGGCAACGGTGAAGATGGGGCTGCGGATGAACGTCGCGACGAAGAAGAACAAATCATGCAGCTGCATCGTCAAATGCGTGATGATGTATTAAATCACTACAACACAAAGCCAGGCAAAAAAACGGTTTACTACAGTATTGCCGGGGTGCTGCTTCTAACCCTGACGGGCTTTTTTCTAAGCACCCAGAATAGTGAAGATATTGCACAAGCGCAATGCAGCTCTGAAGCACATGCCGGCATAAACTGGTCCGGCTGTAATAAACAGGGGGAAGTGTTGCGCAACTACGATCTCAAAGGTGTAAACTTTCGTAGCGCCATGCTGCAGACAGCAGATCTCTCGGCTGCAGATATGCAAAAAGCCGACCTGGCATATGCTAACCTCTCACAGTCAATACTGCTTTACGCGCAACTTCAGCAAAGCAATATGAAGGGCGCTAATCTGCGTCAGGCAAATTTACAGGGGGCAAACCTGACAGCTGCAAATTTATCCTATGCGGAATTAGCAGGCGCTCAGTTACAGGGGGCTATATTAAAACAGGCCATATTTGATCATGCCATCTGGGTGAATGGCGAAACCTGTTTACCGGGTTCGGTGGGTGCCTGCCTGTTAGCGGTAGAGTCACCATAAATTTTTAGAGATAACCCGGCGCAGATATTTCCCGGATTGCGTTGTACCTCATGCGGAAAATATAGATAACCTTACTTTGTTGTCGAATAGACGCCACTTTTATCGCAATATAAATATCGAGTGTATTTTTGTTTTTGTAAAAGGCGAAATCCGTGGTGTAGCACTATTACCGAACGGGTGAGCTATACTCACTGTCAATAAAATCTATTTTTTATTGTACCCATAAACGGGCCTGCAACTCATCTCGCAAACGTTGCAATGCCAGCTTTTCTGACGCATCATAATTACTTAAACCCAATGTCCAGAGGTATTGCTTGAATGCATTTTCGTCTGCTTGTCCGCTCATACCAAAATCAATCACCCATTGATCAACCCTGGCTTCTGACACATCATACTGCCAGGCAAAATCAATCAGCTTAATGCGCGCACGCTGTGTATCCCAGGCATTAAATACAGCACTAATAAAATCTGCCTGTAGCTGTTCGCTGCTACCATTAACAGAGCTGGAGGCGTAGCCACACTCCTGCAGGAGAATGGGTTTATTAGAAATGGCATTAACCATTAGATTAAAATCACTGGCAACCACCGAAACCGCCTGCATGGTAAAGTCTGCATTCAGCGGGTAGTAGGTAATAGCTGCACTATCCAGCGTCGGCAGTAAATTATTATAAAGCGCCAGTCTGCCGGGGTTTTTCAGTGTTGAAAACTGAATAATACTGCTCACTTCTATACCGCTTCCCCAGAGGCTTTCAATTTTAGTTTTAGCGGCATTGAAAAAAATTTGCCATTGTGCCCATTTTGTCACATCGCTGCCCAGATTGGCATCAATTTCATTGCCCACATGAATCCACTTTAGCTTGCCGCTGGCATTGAGTGTTGGCAAACGTGCATGCAGATTGGTCAGAAAATTATCAAAGGCGGTGATAACGCTCGGGTCATTAAACGGCAGACCGGCAAGATCAGATGGGAGCCGGGGGCCGGGAGTGTCTAATGGGCGTAATACCAGAGTAAGGTCGGCGTTTTGCAGAGAATAAAACGTGTCTATAATGTCCGGCAGCGTATTGTCATAATTACCTTCAGAGGGTTCAAGCAATGCCCAGTCCAGAGAGACGCTGACTTCTCGCACACCCATTGTGACAGCCTGATTATACGCACTTGCATAGGTAGCAGAGGGGACTGATTTTACATCCATGCCCAAAATACGCACACCCTGAGCAGGCACCTGTGTTGAAAGGTTACTTGAGCTGTCACTGCCACAGGCAGATAAAAAAAGTAATAGAAAACTTAAAATAGAAAACTTAATAGCGGCTACCTTTACTGTCTTGCTCATGCTTTATTATAGCATCATAATGCTCTACCACCGGGAAGGGATCATAAAAATGGTGCAGGAGTGACTTCCATTTTTCATATTCAGCAGATTTCCTGAAACCCTCCGTATGGTCGTCAATTGTTTCCCAGTTAACGAGTAAAATATACCGGTTCGGCTTCTCATGGCAACGTTGTAACTGATGTGAGATATACCCCGGCATTGCTATAATGATATTCTGTGCTGCACAAAAGGCGGCTTCAAATTCACTTTCCTTTGATCGTTTTACATCCAGTATTGCGACTTCAAGTATCATTTTTCGCTTTTAATGCTCCTGTTTATTGTGAAATTTTAATCATGCTATGTTTTGCTTGAACTTGGAAAAGCCATAAACGAACAGAATGAAAAGGATAGACGTTATTCAAGGGTAACCAGCCCCATATAGAATTTACGTAGATTCCTGACGCTCCCCTTTCCATTCGTATAAAATGTTTAGCTTTTTAGATTAAAGCGCCTTAAAGAAAACATGGCTAATATTCCACTAATGAAAAGCCAGGCGGCGGCCGGTACAGGAACGGCTGAAACATTAAACTGGCTTTTTATCGCACTGTCAAAAGTCCTGTCAATATAGAAGTCAGCGGTAATAGAATAAATTCCAGCGTTTAGCAGCCCCAGGTCAACGTTATAGGTAAATGGGGCCAGAACCTGGATTACCGGGCCGGTAGGAGAGTTGATTTGAAAAGAGATATTAATTAAATTACCGGATATATTGAGTAAAGGCGTGTTATCAAGCGTAAACCCGGGCGTTATAAATACACCACTTATCTGTGCCGATAAAAAGTCACTGGCGGTGGGGGGTGTTGGAGAAATAAAAATATCAGATGGTAATACCGATACTGCACTAACAGATAGAGATGAGAATAAAAGTACAGTTGCTATCAGATGTCGAATTATTTTTTTCATACCGCTCTCCCTGATAATGGTTTTATATTTGAACCGCTTTAGATCGTGTCTTGATCACGAGATAGCCTATACCCTTCTTAATTAAAAATCTACAGAAATATTCAGCAGATTGGCGCTGTTCAAAAAACAATATATCCTCATAAGTTGCTGAATTATATGCGATTAGTGAGTGCGTGAAGCAGAACTTCATGGTATGCGTTCCCACGCAGAGCGTGGGAACGAGGTTGTGCAGAGTGGTGGGGAGGCGCTGGAGGTTTGTGTATTCTAATGAGAATAAAATAAGTTTTATTTTTAGTGTAATATTATAACGGTATCTATTATCAAATTTTATACAAAGGCAAAAGTATGATTATAAGCAATATGGAAATAATCCCGGGAAAAAAGATTAAAGAACACTTCGGACTGGTTCAGGGCAGCACCGTCAGAACCAAGCATGTTGGTCGTGATTTAATGGCGAGTTTTAAGAATATATTCGGCGGTGAGCTGCGCGGTTATACTGAACTATTACATGAAGCGCGAGAAGAGGCGGTTAACCGCATGACCCAGCAGGCTGAAGCCATCGGTGCCAATGCGGTGCTGAATGTGCGTTTTTCTACCTCATCTGTCGCTCAGGGCGCGGCGGAACTGTTTGCCTACGGAACCGCTGTTATACTGGAGTAATATATGTTCGATCTCATTGTATTAGCCTCATTGCTGGCGATTGGCTATTTTTTTGGTCAGTATTATGAAAAAAAACATTACAAGTCGATTATTTCAAGGGAAAGAAAATACCGTAATATTATTGCTGTGTGCAGCCGTATTCCCCCGGTCTCTGAAACGCCGGATGCCTCTATTCTGGTCACCGGCAGCGTGGTGATATCCGTTGATTATTTTAAACGTTTTCTGGCTTCGCTGCGCACCCTGATTGGCGGGCGGGTGGTGTCCTATGAAAGCTTACTCGACCGTGCCCGGCGTGAAGCTATTTTGCGTATGAAAGAAAAGGCCAGCACACTGGGGGCAGATAAAGTGTTTAATATTAAACTGGAAACCGCCTCTATATCAAAAAATGCCAGGGGCGGCGTTGGCTCAATAGAAGTACTGGCCTATGGAACTGCGCTGGTTCCCGTTAGAACATCGACGGCCATCTAACAGGGAGCAGGCACTGAAATATCATAACCCGGAAATACCCGAGGGAATAAACACAACAGAAACACACCCGTTAAAAGAGTTCGGTTTTTTAATATCGGTTGTTATCGGGGGGGGTATTCTACTGACGCTGGTACTGGCTTTTGCCGTCGATCTGGCGGCCGGCTATATTCCGTTTGAATTTGAAGCCGCCCTCTCTGAATCGGTCGTGAAAAATATCGACAAAAAACCAGATGAAGTTGATCAATACCTGCAGTCTCTGGCGGATAAACTGGCATTAAAAATGGATTTGTCCGAAGGTATGAACATTCATGTTCACTATGTTAATGAAGATGTCGTCAATGCCATGGCAACGCTGGGTGGGCATGTGATGGTGTATCGGGGGTTGCTGGAAAAGTTGCCGAATGAAAATGCACTGGTGATGTTGCTGGGCCATGAAATCGGTCATGTGAAGTTACGCCACCCGGTAAAGGCATTGGGTAAAGGCGTTGTGCTGGGTTTATTAATGAGTGTTATTCTGGGTGAGTCATCAGATTCAGTCGCCAATGCCATTTCAGACACCACGATGCTGACCATGCTGAGTTTTAGTCGTGATCAGGAAGAGTCGTCAGATGAAGAAGGCATAAAAACCGTCAATGCCTATTATGGCCACGTTCAGGGAGCCACGGGGTTATTTGAAATATTACAGAAAGCAAGTGAAGACTCAATGGTCGATATGCCGCAGTTTTTAAACTCACATCCCGATACAGAAAATCGTATTAATTACCTGAATAAACAGGCCAGCACACAGCACTGGAAGCTAAAAGGCCCGCTCCGGCCAATACCGGATAATATTTTGAAAAAACTAAAAGCCGATAAACAGCAGGAAAGTGAAGTCGTTAAAGATTAAGTCCGTTTTATACGTTTTTATTCTTAATGCACGGTTGTACATACAGCCAGGCAAGTCAAGGGCTTACGCAGACTTTTACGATTCAACTGATTTTTCCAGGTTTAATAACGGTAATTGGATCAGTAAATAATTTTGAGTTTGGAATAAGCACCTTGTTTCCTTCAGAATCAAGTTCGGTATATCGCAGGTCAATCGCAATTACAGTGCCTTCATATCCCAGTATTTTTATACGGTTGCCCATTTCAAATGGCCGGTATAAAAGTATAAGCACACCGGACAGCAGATTAGAAATAGTATCTTTCAGGGCGAAACCCAGAGCAAAGCCGGTTAAGCCAAGCCCGGCGACCAGTGCCGATACATTAATACCGATTGTACCGAGTGCTGTAATCAGTCCCAGTACAACAAGTGAAACACTGCTTGTACGAGCAAACAGTGAGGTGAGGTTACTATCAAAGTGTAAGCGTTCAGCGGTTTTGAGTATCAGGCTCTTCAGTATTTTTGCGACGATAAAAAATATAAGAAAAACCACAATGACACCAATAATTTTAGGTATCCAGAGTGATGATTGTTCAAAAAGTGTTTGCCACAAATTTTCCATAGAGGTGAACTCTCAGTTTATTGTTTACTTGAGAAGGGGCTTTAGCCCGAGCGTCATAATTCCCGGATTGCGCCCATGCAGGTCATGAGTAATAATCTCCTGGCTGCTTGTCTGTTTTGAATTATTACATAAACCATGAAACATGCGGGTTTAAAAACAGCAGAACAATATCCAGGTATGACCAGCAGCGGCAATAAGCTGCCGCCATAATTCCGACATTTCCCTTTTTGCCGTCTCGAATCGTCAGTGTTTTTGCATGCAAAATGGCTTCTAATGTCGAATCTATGATCGTAACTTATTGAAAATAGAGGTAAAAAATCAAAAACATTTGATTTGGCACGATTGTCGCATTGTTTGTGCTTAAGTATTAATCAGGAAACCGTCCAATGCAGAGTCAAACATCTACACAGGAAATGATCAAAGATCTTAAAGAAGTAAAAAATGTATTCAGTAATTGTGAGAAGCCGGCTGAGCAGAGTTTTGATCATAAACATGTGTCTAATGATCGACTGGAACTGGCAATGTCCTTACAGATGTCACTGGACATTGAAGAGGTCATAAGCACATTTATGGAATATATTCACTCATATTTTCTGTTTGATGGCTTTAGCTATGCTTGTGAGGCCTCTAACACAGAAATTATTTATGCACGTCAGCAGGGGCACAGCTGTTTGTATAACCTGAAAATTGAAGATGCGCACCTGGGCACCTTAAAGCTGTTTCGTGGACGTAAATTTACCCATTCAGAGCTGGAGCAGCTGGAAAATTTACTGACGATTTTAATTTACCCGCTGCGCAACGCCATACAGTTTGAAAAAGCCAGTAAGCTGGCGCACTGCGATGCCCTGACCGGTGCAAAAAATCGCACTACATTTGATGAATCGCTGTCCCGGGAAATTAACCTGGCACAACGTCATGGACAGGGGTTTACCATGCTGGTGATCGATATTGACCACTTTAAACGCATTAATGATAATTTTGGCCACAGCTCAGGGGATGAAGTGCTGAAATCAATTGCAGAGACACTGCAGGACAGTATCCGTGCCACAGATATGCTGTTTCGTTATGGGGGAGAAGAGTTCGTGATTTTATTAAGTAACTCAGATTGCCATAAGTCCTGCTATATTGCCGACCGTATACTGGCTTCGGTGCGTGACATTAATATAAAGTTACGTGGCGAGAAACTCAAACTGTCAGTGAGCATTGGTCTGGCCTGCTTAGATGTGCAGGATACCGCACAAACCTTATTCGACCGTGCGGATGCTGCGATGTACGAAGCTAAAAATGAAGGCCGGGACCAGATAAAAGTTGCTTGATATCATTATGGCCGGGTTTTAAAATCCGTCCGTAATGAACCTTATTTTATTAACCCACAGCCGTGAAATACAAAAGCCCAGTAATACCGGCAAGCTGGTTCAGGCCGTCATTACACAATGCAAAACCATTATCTGGCAGCGCACACAGGCAGATGAAAGCCTGTTGCAGTTAATACAGGCCGGCAATACCGCATTGATTTACCCTGCAGAAGACACCCCATGTGAAGCCGCCGAGTTACACCACTTCGAGCACTTTATTATAATTGACAGCACCTGGCAGGAAGCCCGAAAAATTTATAACCGCAGCCCCTATCTGCAAAAACTCCCACGCATTCAACTATTCTCTAAACCCTCAGTTTACAACTTAAGGCGCAATCAAATTACAGGTGGTTTATGCACCGCAGAGTGCGCCATTGAATTATTACATGCAGCTCAGAATTCTGCCCAGGCCAGTGAGCTTGAGCGGGCGTTTCACGCTTTTTTGACTCGGTGATTGATTTTAAAAATTAAATTGCGCATTATTCGTTAATGACTAATACCACAGCACCCATCACTATACCCTGTGCCATAAAAGAGGCGCTTCCCCTCAACATATACAGTGTAGAGGCGGTGCGCAAACTCGACTCAATCGCCATTAATGAGTTTTCCATTCCCGGTTACGAGCTCATGAAGCGGGCGGGCAAAGCCTTTTTTAACTACCTGCAAAACACCAGCCCACTGGCCCGACGTATACTGGTCTGCTGTGGTGCGGGAAATAATGCCGGTGACGGTTATGTCATCGCAACACTGGCCATGAAGGCAGGGCTCGATGTAAACGTTATCAGCCTGGTTGATACCGCTAAACTGCAGGGCGATGCCAGAACCGCCTGGCAGGACTGGCGCTCACTCGGGCACCAGCTGGCTGACTGCTCCACAGCATTAGTTGAGCAGGCTGATGTGGTCGTTGATGCTCTACTGGGCACCGGTTTACAGCGGGATGTTGAAGGTGAGTGGGCAGAGTTAATTAATGACATCAACCGCTGTGCAAAGCAGGTTATTTCGGTCGATATACCCTCAGGCCTGTGTGGCGATACCGGCAGAGTACAGGGCGTGGCGGTGTGCGCTACTGCCACAGTCACCTTTATCGGTGTTAAAAAAGGCCTGCTGACCAATCAGGGCGTGGATTATTGCGGTGAGCTGCAGTTTGATAATCTGGACATTCCGCAACAGGTGTATGAACGCCAGCAGGCGCAGGTAAAACGCTTAAGCTGGGCCGCGTTGTGTCATCAGATTAAGCCACGAAAAGCCAGCTCATATAAACATAAACACGGCCACCTGCTGGTGCTGGGGGGCGATAAAGGCATGCCCGGCGCGGCACGGCTGGCGGCAGAGGCCGCATTGCGGGCCGGAGCGGGTCTGGTCACGGTGGTGAGCCATGCAGAGCATGCTGAAATACTGCTGGCGGGTTGCCCGGAAATCATGATTCACCCAACAGAAGATGGCCGTGTACCGGCAGAGTTGCTGGCCCATGCCCGTGCCATTATTGTGGGGCCGGGGCTGGGCAAAAGCCTGTGGTCGCAAAATATATTTGCAGCGGCTGTATCCTCCGAAGCCCCTAAAGTGATCGATGCCGGAGCATTGCGCCTGTTAAGTGAGGGCGATTATGGCATAAAAGCCGATACTGAGCTGGAAAACTGGGTGCTGACACCCCATGCCGGCGAAGCTGCCGCACTGCTGGGTGAAACCGCAGAGTGCATTCAGGACTCACGCTTCGCCAGTGCCGAGTTATTGCAACATAAATACGCCGGCCATATTGTGCTTAAAGGGGCGGGTAGCCTGCTGCAGTCACCGGATCAGCTGCCCCGGCTCTGCCCTTATGGCAACCCCGGCATGGCCGTTGCCGGTATGGGCGATGTGCTCAGTGGTGTGATCGGTGCCCTGCTGGCCCAGGGCTATAAAGCATCATTGGCCTGCCAGCTCGGGGTTTGCATTCACAGTCTGGCGGGAGACATGGCCGCGGAGCAGGGGCAAATCGGCATGTTGGCCAGTGATCTGTATATCGGCATTCGAAAACTAATGAATGCAGAACATAAAACACAACTGTAAACGCTTTACAGGTCAGAGCGTTGACTTATTGTTCCTCAGCTTCTCTGTTGCCCAGGAGATAAAATCCTGCTTTACCTGCAGCAGAGCTGCTCTTATATGGGTTCCCAGGCAGAGCCCGGGAACCAGAACTTCTTTAAATTAAGTGTTACTAGAGTCCGTTGTCAGCAAATTAAGCGATAACTGCCCTGACACATGGGGAGGAGGGGGCACAGGAGGCATTGATTAAGTTGATTCTTTAGACCCTCCTCATACCCAAAAAATCTCGCTCCTCCTCAAGGCCTGGTTCCCCATTGCTCTCGTCTCCACTGCCTCGTCTCCATTGCCCTCGGCTCCCATTGCTCTCGTTCCCAGGCTCTGCCTGGGAACGCATACCATAAAGCTCCGCTTTACACACTGTACACCAAGCAAAAAAACAGTTTTTAGGCCGTATAGATAAAAGCAGGATTCCCTATGCCCTTAGAATTCTCTATAATCGCGGAAATTTCTAAAACCACCAGCCGCACCCATGTCAGAACGCTCTATTTTCCTAAAAGATGAACAGGCCCAGCTCGATCTGGCCGCTGTGATTGCCTCCCATACTCCACCGGGCAGTATTATCTTTCTACAGGGTGATCTGGGGGCGGGCAAAACCACCCTGGCACGGGGGTTTCTACAGGCCCTGGGGCATCGGGGCAATGTAAAAAGCCCCACCTATACCCTGGTTGAGCCCTATCTTATTAACCAGCAACAGGTTTATCACTTCGATTTATACCGTCTGGGCTCCCCGGATGAGCTGGAATATGCCGGTGGGCGGGATTATTTTGATAATGAATCCATCAGCCTGATTGAATGGCCGGAAAAGGCTGCAGGCTATTTGCCCGTTGCAGACATAAGCTGTTGTTTAAGTTATCAAAAACAGTCTGGTGCTCAGGGCGTTATTCAGGGCAGGCAATGTGTCATTTCATCAAAAACACAGAAAGGCCAGCATATAATTCAGCTGATATCTCATCAATTAGATTAGCTATATCGTCTATCTTATTAAAATTATTGATAAAATTTCAAATTCATACTTGCATTTCATGGAGAATTTGCCACACTATACTTAACTGGAAGCCCTGTTTCTCTAGCGGGCCTTCAAAAACAAATGATAAACGAAACGGTTCCCCCATGGTTTGAGGTTTGAGATGGAAAAGCAGCGACGTCAATTTTTAACGCAGTTAAGTAGCCAGCTGGTAGGCCTTGGTTCACTTGCGGCTGCACCCGTTATAGTTCAGGCGGCTAAATCCGCGCAGAATGCACAAACCA
>UOFI01000148.1_pt1 | contig 33540 bp, 24 predicted proteins | sample 1988361 | NCBI WGS metagenome assembly UOFI01 (sample SAMEA4712194, study PRJEB27164) | hydrothermal vent metagenome | biome: marine basaltic hydrothermal vent biome; feature: marine hydrothermal vent; material: mineral | place: Pacific Ocean | collected 2011-06-14/2011-07-23 | depth 1689 m
TAACATAATCTGGTTCCTGTTCGGTGTTTGTCGAACAGGAACGAAAGACGAAAGACGAAAGACGAAAGACGAAAGACGAAAGACGAAAGACGAAAGACGAAAGACGAAAGACGAAAGACGAAAGACGAAAGACGAAAGACGAAAGACGAAAGACGAAAGACGAAAGACTATTTCCTGCCAATCTTATTTTCTTTACCCGCAATCAGGTTCTGTATATTGCTGCGGTGTCGCCAGATAAGCAGTGCAGCCATGATTGTTACACTGGCGGTTATCATGTTCGACTGGGTGATATACCAGGCCAGAGCAGGTGCGCTGCTGGCGGCGACCAGGGCAGACAGAGATGAATAGCGCAGGGTAAACGCCATGGCTAGCCAGATACCAATGGTGGCAAGCCCCAGTTGCCAGTGAATGCCCATGAGTACTCCAATGATAGTAGCAACACCTTTGCCGCCTTGAAACCCATAATAAAGCGGGTATAAGTGCCCAAGAAAGGCCGCCAGGCCGGCTGCAGCAATAATGTTTTCTGGCATATCCGTGATGACGGCAATCAATACTGGAATCAGGCCTTTTATCATATCGCCCAGAAGCGTGATAATAGCGGCTTTTTTACCGCCTTCACGTAACACATTGGTGGCCCCGGGGTTATTTGAGCCCACCGTGCGCGGGTCAGCAATTCCCATTAGCTTGCAGGTGATAATGGCGGTGGAAACAGAGCCAAGTAAATAGCTGAACAGGGCAAAGGCAATAATCAGTATAATGGGCTGAGAAAAGAGGTCCACAAAGGTGTCCAGTCAGGTGATTAATTTAGCAGGCAATTTAGCACGAATGCGCTTTATGGTGAAATGCTGTGGGCGCTAATCTTAAAAGCAGGGTCAGTTGTCTATTGGTACATGGCTGGGGAATGAATCATTCTATCTGGCAGCCTTTACAGAATAAGCTTCCTGACTGGGTTGATTGTCGGGCGGTGGATTTGCCAGGGCATGGTTTGAGAGCCGGTGAGTCATTTGTCGACTTGCACAGTCTGTGTCAGGATCTGCTGGCTCAATGTCGGGCATTTAAAAAAGAAGGGCAGCCATTAGTGCTGGTGGGCTGGTCACTGGGGGCTTTGCCCTGCCTGCAACTGGCGATTGATCAGCTTGCGCAAATCGACGGTTTATTGCTGGTGAGTAGTAGCCCCTGCTTTGTTAGCAGGCCCGGCTGGAGTGCAGGAGTTGAAGAGGCAATATTTGATCAGTTTTCCGAATCTCTTAAAAGTGATTTTTCAGGTACAATTCGACGCTTTCTGTCTTTACAGGTAAAGGGGTCTGAGTCTGCACGGGGTATTTTGCGCAGCTTAAGGGAAAAGGTGTTGCAGCAACCGAAGCCGAATCAGGTGAGCCTGGATGCGGGGCTGGAAATTCTTAAGCGGGTGGATTTAAGCACGCAGTTGCAGAAAATTAATGCGCCGGTGAGCTGGGCGCTGGGCGCTCAGGATGGATTGGTTAAGATTACGCTGGCCGATGAGCTGAAAACCCTGATGCCGCTGGCAGATGTGAGGCAGTATAGTAAGGCAGCACATGCGGTTTTTTTATCACACACAGATGCATTTGCTCAGCAGCTTATTAAATTTTTAATTATGGTTTCAAATGAAAGATAAACAGGTTTCAGATAAACATCGGATACAGAAACATTTTGATGCAAAGGCGATTCAGTATGAGTCATCAGCCGTTTTACAGCGACAGGTATGTGAAGAGCTGCTGCAGCGGCTGGACCTGACCCGCCTGCAACCCACCGTTATTTTAGATGCAGGTTGTGGAACCGGTCAGGGTACGCAGGGATTGATGCAAAAATATAAAAAAGCAAAAGTATTGTCTCTGGATTTGTCGCCGGAAATGCTCAGGCAAACAAAGGCTAAGGGAGGTTGGCTGCGCAAGCCGCAATTAATCTGTGCCGATGCAGAAGACATTCCACTGGACGATGAGTCTGTTGATCTGGTTTTTTCAAATTTAATGTTGCAGTGGTGCGATTATAAAAAAGTGTTCGCTGAATTTAAGCGGGTGCTAAAAACCGATGGTCTGCTAATGTTTTCAAGCTTCGGGCCAGATACATTAAATGAGTTAAGACGTAGTTGGGCACAGGTCGATAACTATGCGCACGTGAATGACTTTGTAGATATGCATGATCTGGGAGATGAGTTGATTTTTGCGGGTTTGGCAGAACCTGTGATGGATATGGATATGATTACCTTAACCTATGAAAAAGCTATTTCGGTAATGATCGATTTAAAAGCGATTGGTGCCAATACAATTTTAAAAAAGCAGGGGCAGCAAACGGCTCAGAATGCAGCCGATCATAGCCTGGATGGGCAGGGGCTGGTGACCCCCTCAAAATTGAAATGTGTTATCGAATATTATGAACAATACAGAAAGGACGGTGTTATTCCAGCCAGTTATGAAGTGGTATATGGCCATGCCTGGAAAACGAAACAACGGGTTACAAAAATTGCCCAGAGTGAATTTTCAGTTTCACTGGATCAGATAAAATAGTTATAGCTGAAAAGTAAATAAATTGAAATAAGGAGCAATAGAACTATTCCTCTGATTTTTCCAGACTCAGTACCTGCTCCAGTGTATGCCTCATAATTGTGAGATTAAAGCTCTTATCAAGTGCGCCATTGAAGCCGTATTTGTGCGGGCGAAGCATCTCAGGGCCCTCACTGTAGCCACTGCAAATGAGTATTTTCGCCTGCGGGTTCAGCGCCCGTATCCTGTTCGCTATTTCCTGGCCATCAAGCCCACCGGGAAGAATAAGGTCGATAATAACAATATCAACCGATTCGTTGTTCTGTAATGACTGTTGGTAAATGTTAATCGCATCGTTGGCATTTCGTGAAGTAATGGTTTTGCAGCCGAGCCGCCCAAGTTTGATTAGAAAAAGCTCAAGCACCTCTTCATCATCATCGATTACCAGTATGCGACAGTCTTTGAGCTGGTTGCTGCTATCCTGGGTGTTGTCAATATAGTTGTCGTCTGTATTGCTGTCCAGGACCAGCCGAATTCTTTTTGCAAGGTCAGCTTTGCGATAGGGTTTGCTGAGAATGTTGCTGGCAAAGTGAGTCAGGCCTGAGTTAGTAATTGTTTTTGATGTGAAGCCTGATGTTAACAGTACTTTAATGTTCTCGCATAATTCAGTGGCCTGCTGCGCCAGCTCATAACCATTAATACCGCCGGGCATAACGATATCGCTGAATAGCAGGTGGATGTTTTTTTCTGCCGCCAGAATAAGGATTGCCTGTCGGGCGTTTTCTGCTGTATAAATGTGATACCCCAGATCACTCAGGTATTGATCGGCCAGTTGTAATAAATCTGCCTCATCATCGACAATAAGAATGCTTTCAGTGCCTGTCGGCAAGTTGGTGTCATCATTATGAGGGTTGACTTCAGTGTTTGTTACTGACCGGGCCCTGGGTAGATAGAGACGGATGCTGGTGCCAATATCGGGTTCCGAGTAAATTTTTATGTAGCCATCGTTACGCTCCATAAAGCCGTAGACCATGGACATACCCAGCCCCGTTCCTTTGCCTTCAGGTTTGGTGGTGTAAAAAGGCTCAAAAACATGTTCCAGTGTTGCTGCGTTCATTCCTGTGCCATTATCACTGACCAGTATCTGTATATAATCGCCTGTTTTTGCATCAGGGTTGAGAGCGGTGTAGTCTTTATCCAGATGTTTGTTGGCGGTTTCTATTATGAGCTTTCCGCCGTTGGGCATGGCATCACGAGCGTTTAATGTCAGGTTAAGAATGGCATCCTGAAATTCACCCAGAGTGGTTTCTGTCAGCCACAGATCATCGGCTAACGAGTATTCTATATCGACTTCCGGTGTGATTGAACGTGCAATCATGGCATCCATATCTTTAAGTGCGGCATTGAGCGATATAAGGGTTTTGTCGCTCGACTGCCTGCGGGCAAAGGTGAGCAACTGTCGGGTCAAATCAACACATCGTGATGTGGCTTTTGTTGCGTTACAAATCCATTTTTGTGGTTTTTCATCATTGCTGTAATGCTCTTTAAGAAAATCAAGGTAACCGAGTGTTATACCCAGCTGGTTATTAAAGTCGTGTGCAATGCCACCAGACAGTTGACCTATCGCTTCCATTTTCTGTGAGCGACGCAGGGCTTCTTCCATATTAAAGCGTTCGGTTATATCCTGGATGGTGCCTACTGAGCGAATGGCATTATTGCGGTCATCGAAAAACGTTTCACTGCGTTCAATAATATGCTTAATTTTTTCATCGTCCATGCGCAAACGGTACTCGATACTATAGGCCTTGTTATTGTGAATGGATTTTTTATGTACAGCGTTGACTTTTTTCCGGTCATCTACATGGACTCTTTCTATAAAGCGTTTGTAGGAAGGCTTCGGGTGGTCAGTGGCAAGGTCTAAAATACGATAAATTTCATCTGACCATTCAAGTTTGTGGTGGATTAAGTCATGCTCCCAATGGCCGATATGAGCCATGCGTTGAGCATCGTTCATATGCTGTCGGCTTTCTCGTAAAGCTTCTCCTGCAAGTTTAATTTGCGTAATGTCGGTACTGATCGCCACATATTGATAGGGTGTATTGTCTTCGTTCATAAACGGGACGATGGTGGTTTCTATCCAGTAGGCATCATTGTCTTTAGTATTGTTCTGTATCTGGCCATGCCAGACATTGCCGCGTGATATGGTCCGCCATATATTTTCAAAAAACGCGGGCGGATGGCTACTGGACCTGGAAATATGATGGCTCTGACCAATCAGTTCACTGGCTTTGCGCGCATTTATTTTACAGAAAGCTTCGTTGGCATAAGTGATAATGCCTTTACTGTCAGTAATGCTGACAATGGCATGTTGATCCATCGCAAATTTCTGATAATTCAGATCAGCAATGGTGTGACGTAATGTGTATGCGGTTTGTCTGAGTTTAAGCAAAATGAATGCAATGTAGGTGAGCAGCAACACTGAAAAAGCATAGAGCGCCAGACGGTAGTCGTTTGCTCGTTGTATTAATCTATTATGAGCCTCTATATAAACTTTGAGTAATTTTTCAATTTGTTGTGTGGAGGGTAGTTTAAGCAGTTGTGGTATGAAGGTGTCAATCTGGTGCTTTTGATTCATTGCTATTTTTATATGTGCAAGCAAAATAGACAGTTCTTTCTGTCGCTCGGGGAACTGTGATTCAAAGCTAAATGTCAGTGAGTCGGCGGCGTTGCTGGACTGTTTTTTTATGCTTCTTTCGCTGGTCAGATTATAAATCAGAGTATTATGCAGCAGTTCGTTCAGTTCATGCTTTACGGGTGCAGCTGCTATTGTGTTAGGTAGTTTTTTGATAAGTTGAGAGGTAATTACAGGCAGATAGCGTAAAGAGTTTATTAATAAGGCATTACTGGATTTAAAGCGTTCAAGCAGTTCGCTTTTCTGTGAAACAACCAGAGAAACAACCTCCAGTTGCTGTTTTATTTCTGTGGTGTTGTCAGCGGGCAGCTGAATTAACAGGACTGCAATATTAGACTGCAGCTGGTTCAGTGACTTTATGTCTTCTACGACAGGGTCGTAATGGGGGAGCAGGCCCTGGTGTATTTCCAGTATGTGCTGGTTTAAAGTGGCATCCACGCGCATAAGCTGGTTGATCTGGTTGAATATCTTCTTATGTCTTTGAGTGTCGACTGTCTTTGTCATGATAAAGAGAAAAGACAGCAGAAGGAGCGCGCTTATTCCCAGTAAAATATATTTTATACGGTTTGAACTCATTGTTTCGACTGTTCTGCCTCTTCTGGGTTCATAACTTTGTCAGGCAGGGCACCTAATGGCTGCCCCGCGTACTCCCCTGGAAGTGTTTTTATAAAGGCCGCTATGAGGCTAATATCGTGATCAGAAATATTGCGTCCGAGTTGGTGTTTAGCCATGATTTTAATGGCTTCCTGCAGTGTGTTGACCGAACCATCGTGGAAGTAGGGTGCAGTATATGCCGCAAGGCGCAGACTGGGAACACGAAATACGTTGTGATCCCGTTTGTCGCCAGTGACATTGAAGCGGCCCTGATCTGCTGTAGTCGGGTTGCCGCGTTCGGCGATGTAGTTGGCAAACACCCCCAGTTTCATAAATAAATTCCCACCGACGTTACGCCCCTGGTGACAGGCGACACAACCATAAGATTTAAATAGTTTGTAACCGGCCTTTTCTTTTTTAGTTATCGCCTTGATATCCCCCAGTAGGTAACGGTCAAAACGGGAGTTGAGAGTGACCAGGCTGCGCTCAAAAGTGACAATAGCATCCCGTATATTGCCTGCGCTAATGCCATTGGTGTAAATTTTTCTGAAGTCGTTGATGTAGCTCGTGTCCTGCTTCAGTTTTTTTACAATCTGTGCCCAGCTGGTTGCGAACTCTCTGTGTCCATTAACAACAAAATTAACCTGTTCCTGCAGATTGCTGGCTCTGCCATCCCAGAACTGACGGTGGTTGAATGTGCTGTTGAATACAGTAGGGGTGTTGACGGGAAGCTCGATATTATCTCTGCCAGTCGAGCGCGCGCAGTGACTTGCTCCATTGAACTTAAGATTGTGACAGGTGGCGCAGGACATTTTGCTGTCACGGCTCAGGCGTGGTTCGTGAAACAGTTTTTTACCCAAAGCTATTTTGTCGTGGTTCAGGTTTTTGGTGGGTTGCAGAGGTTGTATGGGCTCATGGGAAAGATCGGGCTTTTCCGTTGTATCGTTGGCATTGATGTGCAGGGGTAACAGCAGCAAGGTGGTTATAAATAAGCGTTTCATAATGTGTTCAGTCATTTCTGATCTGATGTCACTCCCTGTGTATACTTAATAAGACGGTGTCTTTCTATCTTAGCCTTTAGTATGTTACTTGTGTGTAATATTTGCTACATAAATTTAATTATCTATGGGGTTATAACAAAAAAAGACGCTCAAAGAGCGTCTTTTTTGTTGGCGTTGAGTTGAAGCCGAGCCGAGGCAGCACAAAAGCGCTGATATTTTTCAGGCTTCTAATGTGCCGCGAATTTTTTTCATGGCATTTTTTTCCAGCTGTCGAATGCGCTCGGCTGAAACCCCGTATTTTGCGGCAAGTTCGTGTAACGTGGCCTTGCTTTCCTCATTCATCCAGCGGGACATGAGAATATCACGGCTGCGTTCATCCAGTGTTTTCATGGATTCGCTCAGTGCCTGTGTACGCTGTGCCTGCCAGTCATCCGATTCCAGCAGTTGAGCCGGATCATGAGTCGGGCTGGCAAGGTATGTAGAGGGGGCAACCATCGCATCATCGTCGTCATCTGATGTGGCATCAAATGCCATATCGTAATTGCTCAGGCGCGATTCCATTTCCAGCACGGTTTCCGGTTTAACCCCCAGATCTCTGGCGACGCCTTCAACTTCTTCCTGGCTGAACCAGCCCAGGCGCTTTTTGGCGCTGCGCAGGTTGAAAAACAGTTTTCGTTGTGCTTTGGTGGTGGCGACTTTCACGATGCGCCAGTTTTTCAACACATATTCGTGAATTTCGGCGCGAATCCAGTGTACAGCGAAGGACACCAGACGAACGTTGTAGTCGAGGTTGAAGCGTTTTACAGCTTTCATCAGGCCAACATTGCCCTCCTGAATGAGGTCCGCCAGAGGCAGGCCATAACCCTGGTAGCCCCGTGCAATGCGAATGACAAATCGAAGGTGCGATACAATCAGCTTCTGCGCTGCTTCCAGATCACCGTTCTCCATCAGGCGGCGACCATACTCACGCTCTTCCTCATCGGTCAGCATAGGCATAAGCTGGGCGTTCTGAATATATTGGTCCAGACTCCCGCTTGCCAGGGGCAAATGATTTGATGCAAGAACCAGTTCTTTTGACATATCAGCTCTACTCCAGAATTTTTAACATATTTTAGCACTCTTTTTTTAAGAGTGCTAATTCATACATAAGTTCCATCTAATATAGGTGAATTAGCCGTTCATTTTAAGTTGATTTGTCGATTGATGAATTTGCAGGTACTGTTGGCGTAGCATGAGCAGGTTATTCAGTCTTGCGACTAACATGGACTCTCTAACGGGCTTCTCAATGATGTCATTGGCGCCGGAGGAAAATATACGATTAGGGCCATCTGGGTCGGTATCGTAATTACTGGACGTGGTGACCAGTATAGGCAGCTGTTCATAGCCCAGTCCCAGTCCGTGTCTGATTTCACGAATCAGGTCGCTGCCGGTCATATGGCCTTCTAGCTGGATATCGGTCAGTAGTAAGTCAAATGGCTGGCTGTTTTCGCGGGTGAATGAATGTTGCAGGTGTTGCAGGGCCTGTTCCGCATCTTTGGCGTGCAGGTAACGGTAATCGTGTTTCTCAAGCAGGTTTTTGGTGGCAAGTGCAACCGTTGCACTGTCTTCAACATAAAGTAGATTGCCGCTGATAGTGGCTATGGGCGGGTTGGTGTTGAGAAATGAGTTGATGTAATTGACCAGCTTTTGCTGCCCCAGCTTTTTGTCAAAGTAGCCATTAACGAGGTCACAGATCATCTGCTCTTCAAAAATGCCCATTTTCTCACCAGAAAGGATGATTAGGGGGGTGCTTTTGACAAACAGCTCAATACGGATGGTATTTACCAGTGTGTGGCAATCAATGTCGGGTAAGTTGCGTGATGTGGTAATGAGCGCATACTTATTTCGTCGCAGCAGGTGAAAGGCTTCAGCAGCATTCATTGCGGCATCCACTTTTACATTCGGAATATTCTCACATATTAATTTGCTGATGATCGCCAGGCTGGTACCTGAATGGTCTATGAGTAAAACACGCTGCTCTTCTTTTGACATAAATTAAAATCTTTTGTAATGACCTGGTTCAGGAGCCTCATTGGAATGCGGGAGTTTACATGAATTTGGCCTGAAACCTTTCCTGACTTAACATCATAAGCTTATTTATGGGGTGTTTCAGTCAACTGGTCCAGAATTTTTATCTCCCTGTCTGAATATAGCAGTTGATTAGCCCGAATATTGCATGTGCGTATATTTGTGCCTGTTTTTTACGTGGCTAAACCCCGTGAGTTAAACCTAGAAAAATCAGTTGAATTGCAAAAGTCTGCGCAAGCCCTTGACTTGCCTGGCTATATGAAAAAAACGCTCATCACCCATAAGGTGAATACGCTTTTTTTCATTACGCCATCCAAATCAATTGCTTACACATCTTTTTTGCGCCCAACTGATTTTTCTAGGTTAGACTGAATGAAAAGTGAGAAAAACAGGCAGCAATATTAAACACATCTAACATAGTGGCATAAAAATCGTGGCATAAAAACCGGATAAGCCGATTCTAAGAGTCATAATTTTTTAAAAAATATGTATGCATTTGGCGGATTAGTCATAAGCATCCTTAATTTGTACCACAGATACGGTGATATTATCTTTTGCCGTATTACTGAGGGCGTGCTCCAGTAAGCTTTTTGTTATGTTGGCACAGTCGTTTCCCTGGCTCATTAACTGCCTCATGGTTTCATGGCTGACTTCACGATACAGGCCGTCACTGCAGAGAAGAAAGCGGTCATTTTCCTGCATTTCCTCTATTTTAACATCAATTTCCAGCTCATCTTCGCCGCCGATGGCGCGAGTTAATGCATTGGCGATATTGCTGTTGTGCGCCTCTTGCGGGCTCATCACGCCTTCGTCGATGTATTTTTCGACCATACTGTGGTCTTTGGTGAGCTGTTCAAGCTTATCATTACGTAAACGGTAAATGCGGCTGTCACCCACCCACAGGCAGGCGCACTGGCTGCCGTAGGCCAGTAATATGACGACGGTGCTGCCAATAGTGGCATTGTTGTACTGTTGGGCGGCCATGAGTCTCAGGTTCTGGTTAACGTCAATTAATGTGTGTTGAGCCTCGGCAATAAAGCTGTTCAGGTCATGTGGTTCGTTCATTTGTTTGAAAAAATCAATAATCGTGCGGCTGGCGACATCACCGGCTTCGTGCCCACCCATGCCATCGGCAATGACCCACAGTCCAAGTTCCGGGAGATCCAGGCAGGCGTCCTGATTGACCGATCTGACTTTACCTGTATGGGTGACAGCCGCAGAACTCCAGACTAGAAAAGAGCGGCTATTCATTGGTCTGTCTGAGTTGAGGTTGACCTGCTGGGGAGAGATACCTGTTGCCATGGCTTTCACGATTACACAGATGAGTGGAGCAGAGGGCAGGGTATAAAATTGCGCTCGGCATCGTTTTTTTCACAGAAGCCAGGGTATTTAATTGGGTCATAATTAAAGCCTTTTGGGGCAGCGAAACTTGGCCAGCTCGCGGTTTGTAAACGGGTTTGTGATGCTGCTGGCCTGAATTTGATAACGTGCCTTGAGGCCTGCGGTGCTAAAGGTTACCTGTATCTGGTCTGCACTGCGTGTCCTGCCAATGGTCGAACTATCGAGCAGTTTAAACCAGGCCCAGGGGCCGTCTTTTACAATACTGAATCGGCCCGCACCAAAACGCTCAAAGATCAGGCGAACCCGATTGTTGTCATCAATACCGGGCCATTCAAGTTTTGTGGTGCGCTGTGGGCCATGTTGATATGAAAGTTGTTGACCGTTTAATTCTAAAAAAAATCGCTTAACGCCGGCATCAAGATAAATGGGTTTTAAACGAAACCTTACCGCCGGTAATTGCCCTCCGTCCTGGAAATACATTTTGCGGATACGAGCGGCCCGTTGAATTTGCAGCATGGCTTCAGCAGACAGGCCCAGGCTGCGTCCATCCACCGAGCGCTGACGCCAGCGCCTGGTATCAACAAACGCGGTGAGATAGGTGTTGATAAAATTATCGATGCTGCCGGATGCGCCAAAAAAACGCCCGAAATCGACCAGTGCTGTTTGCTGACGGCCTTTTTTATAGACCGGGTAACGGTTTTCCAGGCTGGTTTGATATTCGCGTAATACACTGGATCGCCAGACGGTATTGATATAAGCACGAGCGCTGCCGAGCACCGCGCCCCAGCTTTGAGTTGCCGCGGACTCTACAATTCTGGCCAGCGGTGAGGGCAGGCGACGAGCGCTGCTGCGCAGCTTGCGAATAGCATCTTTATTGTTTTGAGTCATGCGGGCTACAGCGGCTTCAAAGGCTGCAGTTGTCTGATCTGAGGCTTCAGAAATATCGGTGATATAAGCGTACAGGTCCTGCAGCTGTTGATGGAGGTCTTGCAGATCAGATGGCTGATCATCTTCGCTCTGGAGCAGCTTGTGCAGTGGTAAAAATGCCTGCTCTACCGGATTGTTTGGCTCGGTCAGCTTTTTCCCCAGATCAAAACGGTCTAATAACCCCTTGAGCTGTGCTCGTTGCAGAATGGTCTGCTCGGCAATCGCTCTTACAAATGCCTCCAGGGGGGATTCGCGAGCAGAGAGCACGTTAAGGGTGTTAACGGCACCATTAATATTGCGGATTTTGTTGAGTTCGATGGTGGCCAGAAAGTTATTCCATTGATCGACATAGTCGTCAAAGTAACGTGCCCTTACATCACGTAGCAGACGCTCAGGGTCGGCTCTTTCCAGCTCTTCGCGGTTCTGTTCGCAGATGGTCCGGTTTTCAGCAATGGTTAATTTGGTGGTTCGTTCACCTTCTTTGTTGAGCACGGTGTGGTAGCCATCATAGGTATAAAACCCCGGTATTTCTGTGTCGGAAGAAATGGAACCGGCAGAAATGGGGCCAGCAGGCATAGAAGCTGAGGTATCTGCTCCAGTTGCGCTTTCGGTGCTGCTGGTGAGGATTTTTTTGATCTGCCTGCCCACCTGTTTATCCATCTGTTTGCTCAGGCGAGCCAGGTTATACACCCTGATATCTGCATCGGCCTGCTGCTTTAATCGCGCATAAATTTGTCGGGTCAGGGGGATCTGGCAGACAATGCGTTGTGTCCGGTCCATAAGCCGTTGATCGAGTGTTTGCGGCGTCAGTTCCGTTTTCAGCAGTTCATCCAGGTGTGCAGTGAGGCGGGCCTGTTTATTCGGTTGATCTGCCAGCTGTTGTTGCCAGCTGCTGGTGACCCAGGGGCGGAAGGTTCTGGCATCCAGTGTCTCGGGGTTTCCCAGCATCAGGTACACACTCAGTAGCCTGCGCAGCTCTTCCGGTTCCTGGCTGGTGTCCCGCATCTTGTATTCCAGGCTCTGTTTTATATAGGGTAACAAGAGTTGCTGCTGGGTGCGATGATAGGCATTTTCAGCGGCATTTCCCAGTTTGTAGTTCTGGTATGACCCCATGCCCATTTGCCAGCCCGATGTGTCCTGCTCTGTTTCATAAATCCGGCTGATGTCTTTTGCCGCCTGAAGCGTATTGATGATCTCGTCGATGCGAGGTTGTGGTTGCAGATTATTTTTGGCCTTATTGTAGTTCTCTATTTTGTTTTCCAGCTTGTTAATTTTTAATTCGCTGCGGGTAAAGCTGGCGGACCAGATCAGAATCATTACCAGAGTAATACCTATCGTGCCGGCGTAGGCCGCACGTTCTAACCACAGGCGCTGTTTTTCATAACGGACATTAGATCCCGCCATTTCTGACTCTTTAAATAGAATGTCCTTAAAGATACGGGTAATAAAGTAATTGCGAGACTGCCCCTGATAGGAGGGCAGTGCCTGTAAGTTGAGTCCGAGTGAGCCCGCCAGAGATCCCATGACTCGATCTATCGGGCTACCCTGCTGTGTGCCGCTGGTGAAGTACACACCGCGTAATAGTGGGCGTTGTTCATAACGGCTGGGAGAAAAGATTTTTTGCAGGAAGTCTTCCAGCAGAGGTTTAATGCCGGCTATTTGCTGGGGGAAACCATTTATCAGGCTGCGCCGTGCCAGGTCCCGTTCCTGATACATGCGCCATAACTGGCGGGAGTTAAGTGATTTTACCAGTGCATCGAACTCTCCGCTAAAGAGTTGTAGCACATCGGCAGGTTGCTGCGGGGTATCCTGTGGAAATGTGATGCCCCATACCTGAGCTCGCTGCTCTTTTCCCAGGTCATCGTAAAACTCCATAAAGCCGGCCACAAGATCCAGCTTGGTCAGAAGAAAGTAGATGGGCACACGAATACCCAGGTGAGTATAAACTTCCTGAATTCGTTGACGGATCGTGTGTGCGTGAAGGTCTCTTTCCTGTTGCGTTTTTGTTAAAATATCTTCGGCACTAATGGCGACGATAATGCCATTCAGGGGGCGGCGGGGGCGTTGTTTCTGTAGCAGCTCCAGAAAGCCCAGCCAGGCACCACTGTCGGCTTCAGCATTGCTGTCCTGAGTGGTATAGCGCCCGGCGGTGTCGAGTAATACCGCTTCATTGGTAAACCACCAGTCGCAGTTGCGAGTCCCCCCGACACCACTGATTTTTTTGTCTACTTTATATTCATCAAGGGGAAATTCCAGCCCGGAATTCTCCAGCAGGGTGGTTTTTCCGCACCCTGGAGGGCCAATAATAATGTACCAGGGCAGCTCATACAGATATTGTTTGCCAAATAAACGGCCCTGCAGGCTGGTGTGCTTCAAATGTTTCAAAGCTTCCTCGAAACGTTCTCGAAGCAGAGCGACCTCTTCTGCCGAGACATCCGGGGCTGTTTCTGAGGGGGCTGGCGGCGCTGAGATAAGGTTGTCTATCATCTCAGAGTTTGCCTGGGTGGCTTTAAAACGCAGCCGGAAATTATTGAGTCCCCAGACAACGATAACAGCTAAAAGCGCTAACAGCCGGTTAAAAGGCGAGCCAAGGGGCCTGCTGTCGCCAATGCCCAGATAGGGGCCACCGAACCATATTAAGATGATAAGGGCCGTGATACCAATGGCGCTGATAAACCATTTCTGGGTCAGAATTTGAATCAGTCGTTTCATCTTGTCAGGCTTTCCTTTTCATTTATGGGCACTCAGCCCGAATACTTCATCGGGACGCTCAAAAAATTAAACGATTGCTATTTAAAATAAAGTGTTACGGCATTTTTTAAGTGATTTACAAAAATGCAGTTTGTGTTTTTTTGCGCAGGCTATGACGCCAGATAGACTGCAATACTCAAAAACCCATGAAATATTCGGGCTAGTTATCAACCGGTATATCTAATGATGCGGGTTGGCTAATTGTTTCAAGTGCGTTGTAGACGGGTTCTACCGTTTCATTCAGCACCAGTGTAAAACCGAGGAATATCGCCAGTAATAATGCACCGGCAACCGCCCCTACAACCCACAAGGGAACAAAATTGCGCAGTGAGGTGTTTTGCCCCGACGGGCTCTGCCAGTGCGGAGAAAGCTCCTGGGGGAATTCTCCACGGCGCTGGCGAATGTGCTCAAATACAATATTTCTCAGTTCTTCGAGTTTTTCGTGGCCTCTGTCCATTACGGCATAACGGCCTTTAAAGCCCAGGCTAATGCAGATAAACATCAGTTCCAGCAGATCAAGGTCCGCGTTCGGATCTTTTAACAGACGGTCGAGAATAACGAAAAAAGTTTCGCCTCCGCTGGTTTCATTGTGCAGGGTGCTGAGTAAACTCTGGCTGTTCCAGGAGCTGTCGCTGCCCCATATAGTATTGAGCACGGCCTCGTCAATAAAGGCGCACAGTGCATATCGGGCTGTGTAAGATACATTGGGGTCTGTCGCCACCAGTCGGGCCTTGTTTTCATAGGCTTTAATTTCTGCTAAAACCTGGTTGCGCAAGCCCTCTATATCGTGATGTGTGGACATGGTGAGTAATCGGGCAGGCAATGCTATCAGCATGGCGGCGGCACTCACCAGCGGGTTTATGCCTGAAGGCGTGAATTCCTGCTGGGTAGAATAGCCATAGTCTGGCGCGTATTGTGGCGGCGGCGGTGATGATGGTTGTGATGGTCGGGGCACCGCCGGCTCCATTGGCGCGGGCCCGCGACCGCTTGGCTTTGGAATAAAGATGGTTCTTTCATTATCATCAGGGTATTCGTTATCACTGGCCACGGTATTTATCCTTTTATGCTCCAGAACTCTAGTACTAATCCGGGGAAATCGCCTGATACATGCAGTGCAAAGGCGCTGGACTGTTCCAGACTTTCCCAGTGTCGATTGTTTTGGTCCAGCTCGAAATAAGTATAGCCGGCATGGTAAGGAATCTGACGTGGGGCAACAGGTAATAGTCGAAGACCAATGCCCGGCAGGCCGGAATTAACCATTTGACGTATGTGCTCCACCGGGCCAATTTTTATCTGCGATGGAAACGTGCTCTGCAATGTTTCCTGGGGGACATCGGCCTTAACGGCAAGCACAAACTGGGCATCCTGTATAAGGTTTTTGTCGGCGACTGTGGCTACGCGGACACCGTATTTACGCTCTTCCAGCGGAATTGAGATGGCGCTTTGTTCCAGTACCATACTGAGTGAGCGTCGCAGTTCTTTCATTACAGGCGAGAAGGTGTTTTCCAGGTCATCATGCCGGTAAGCAGGAAAGGCGGGTGGACACTTGTTTTGCGCAGTGAATGTGGCCAGTTCGCCGGCAATCTGTAATGCGTTGCGGTAATACGCTTCAGGATGAAGGCCGGGCAAATTGGCGAGGTGTGTAACCAGGGGCAATGATCGGTTAACCAGTTGCAACATCAGAAAATCAGCAATTTCAGCAACTCCGCCTCGCCCGGCTTCGGTGACCCGGCCGCTCAGTGCTTCGCTTCGGTGCTCCAGTAACCCCTGTAACTCGCTAATAAAGCCCTTAAGTTGCGGGTTGGCTGAGCAGCTCAGGCAGGTCGGCAAAAAAGCCTTATCCAGAACAGCGCCTTTATCCGGGCGCGACTCCTGAACACGTGCCAGTGCGAGACAGGTAAAATTATTTCGGTCCTCGTGATCAAGTAATAAGCGTAAACGCAGATTACCAATCTGCAGCGTGGCGCTGCTTTCGTGTCCGACAACATTATCACGCACTTCTATTTCCTGCGGGTCAAATCGGGCCAGTGATTGCGGGCTATTACTGCTGTCGGTTTCAATTGCGCCACGATGACTTAATGGCAGTCCCAGATAAATCGTTTCGTTAAACAACTCTTCCGGGATGGTGAGTGGCGGCGGTGGCGGTGTATCATCGGGGACATTAAAAGGAGTGCCGTCTGAAAGAATTCCTTTGCAGGCCGTTACCGACAGTTTACCCAGTGCGAGCTGATTTTTGTCGATTTCAAGCTCAGTAAAACCCCAGCTATGCGTTTGCATACTCGAGCAGCGAGTGTCCAGTAAATGTTCGAGGTAGCGATCATGTTGCTGGAGGTGGTGGGGACGCAGGAACAAGCCCTGCGACCAGATAACTTTATTACGCCATGGCATAAAACTGTCTCATTTAACGTTTATTAATGGTAACGCTGTGTTTGTTAACTCTGACCACGAAAGTGTTTTTGCTGTTTAATTCGAGTGGCAGACTTACTCGCCAACGCGCCTGATCAATATCGCGAAAAGCAGCAATGACGGCAAAATAGCGGGCTTTATCATTAGGGGTGCGGGTTACTTCACGCCCCTGGCCGGGAGAAAGCTCGAACTCTTCCCGTGAAAGTAGATCTGCCCCTAATGTGGCTTCTTCCTCATCATAAAGTTTAAAAAAATCAGCATCGTTAAAAGCGGTAATTGATTGCAACTCATAAATGCGTATTACCAGCGGAGATGGTCGGTTATTGACGTCCGGGTTAATATCAAATGAGGCTAATATCTGTGAGTTAATTCGGGTAGGAAATATTGACCATGATGAGTTGGAGCATGCCGTTAAAAATGTACACATGCACATGTAGCTTATAAGGTGTAATAAGCGAATTATATTTTTGGGCATAGTCATTTCCTAATCCTTTGTCTGTATGCTATTACATGAAACTGATGGGGTTTCACGGTTATTTAATATGCGTTATTCTTTCATAAATTATTTTTCTGTCTGCTGCTCTTTAGTCTCTGTATTTGTTGCTCATAAGCAATTGCGAACTCACTGCCAAGCGCGTGCAGAAAGTCATTTTCTGCATCTGCCGCCGCTTCATTATAACGTGTTTTAAACAGCTCCCAGTATTTTGCATTTTTAAGCATGGGTAATAGATTATCAACAGCCGATACATGTTGTAAATCTTTTTCCAGTGTTTCAGGGTCAAAAAGCGTAATCAATGAGCTCAGTGCCGCGCGCAAACCGGACAGCAGGGCCATCTGGTGTGCCTGCAAATCATCGGTTGCCTCCTGAATTGCCTTTAAGGGGGGCAGGTAACCTTTTTCCGGAGGGAACAGCAGTTTAGTAAGGGCATCGTCTACATCAATAGAAAACTTTACCGGATTATTTTCAGAGGGTTGAAGTGTGGTCATGCCCAGGCGAAACTCGCCTTTGAGGCTGGTGCGGGTAATTAATATCTGCCTGAATCCCTGGGTTACTTCGCGTAACAACTGCCCCGCAGAATGCATAAAGCGAATGACCTCATCGTCTTCAAGTTTGACCTGCGTGAGGCCCGTACCTGAAAGAAAAGCATCCACCACCTGTTGATTAAGCGGTGATGACCCCATTGGCTTCTCGGCTGTTTTTAATTCGGCTTTTAGAGCGGGTTTATTAGAAAACTCTGCCGGCTGAGCCGCTATGGGTTCAGCAGCAATGGGTTCAGGAATAATGGGTTCAGGAATAATGGGCTCAGAAGTAACTGGCTCAGCAATAATGGGTTGAGGAATAATGGACCCAGAAGTAACCGGCTCAGGAATAATGGGTTCAGGGTCAACAGGCCCAGGTTTGGCTTTGTGCATTAACCCGGTCAGTGCATCCCAGTCTTCACGGATGGCTTCCGGCGGTTGAAAGTAGCTTTGTTCAGCGGCCTGAGCCTGACCTGCCGTGGGTGCTATAGGTGCGGGTGCGGCAGGTGAACCGGCTTCAGGGTAAGGGGCTTTTATCAGTTCAGGTTTTTTTTCTTCGGCTACAGGGTGAAGCGGTGGTTGCCACATGGCCTCATCGGGCATTGATATAATAGCGGGTTTTTCCTGAGTGTTGATGGCCGGCGTGTCAATGGCGGGCAGGCTAATTGATATCGCGCAATCATATTTGCCAATGCTTAATACATCGTCGTTATGCAGAGCTACTCTTTTTCCTTGTCCGACAGGTTCTACCCCATGATTAACATAAGTGCCATTGGTGCTGTTATCAGTGAGATAGTAGGTGTCATTCTCAAACTGAATGGTGGCGTGTCGGTGGGAAACAATACGTTCCACATCCGGCAGGGTCAGGTCATTGTTGGCCGCCCGTCCAATGCTGCAGTCGGTGCTATTTACAGTTACTGATAATTCAGCAGCGGGTGCATTGTTTTTATAGGATGTTACATGTAGGGTTAAAGCCATGTTTTAAATCCCGGATCAGAAAAATTGCCAATCATTTTTTTATGGTTTTAATTTCAGGGGCGCTCTGATCAAATCTAATTATTTTATGCTGGATCAAATGGCCTGATTTTCAGGCAGAGTTAAAATCAGAGTATCCCGATAATTTATCTGGCCATGTCGCTGTTATCAGGTAGTTAAATAATAAAATAACTATACCATACAATCCATTTTATCCGTCAGTTAAAAATACCGGGTGGTGGCCGGTGAAAACAAATTATCTGAAATGAGTTATCAAGCTTCAAGAATAGGTCAGAGTCGATCAGTAAGCAAGCCTCTATTTTAAATACCGGCTAATACAGATCAACCCGAATATTCCATATTTTTTGAGCGGACCCATGAAATATTCAGGTTAAGCCCTCAAAAATTCATTTTCAAATACCCGGCAGCATTGATTAGAAATACTGATAAATGTAAATAATGATGCATCAGTCAGGCAAACCTGAGTTAGTTATTTAAAAAGTTATAAATTATTAATATAAAGCATGTTAATAAGCTTTATAAAATAGATTGATAAATAGAATAAAATTCGCCTAAATAACCCCGCATTATTTTAAATTTATGTTTTATATATTGGATATTATGGGTTACATTGATCTATACTAAATGACAAATATTTAAGTTGTAAATATAATGTAACTTATATTAAGTGATATTAGATGTCACAGGTTTCAAATATATCTTAAAATATATAGTAAACTAATCTGGATTTCCTGGGTTATATGGACGGTTTTAAAGGGAAAAATGACAATGAGTCAAATTGATGTTGATAGCTTGCTGAAGGAGATGTCAGCCGAGGCCCCATGCGGGGAGGATCTGGAGTATGATCCTGAATTCGGAGAAATGGAGAGAGCGGCCCAGGTTAAATCTGAGCAACAAATAGGTGACACCGTTATTCCTGCTCAGGAGGTGGACTGGCCTGACATTAAAAAAAGAACAACCGAGCTTTTTAGCCGTACTAAAGACCTTCGTGTCGCCATTTTTCTAACACAGTCGCTTTTACATACTGAAGGCTTTTCCGGTTTAAGGGATGGTCTGGCTTTAATTCAGGGGTTGCTTGAGCAATACTGGGAGGCAGTGCATCCGCAGCTGGACCCGGACGATAATAACAACCCAACGTTACGCGTTAATATTCTGAGTTCTTTATGTGCCCCTGATTCAATGCTCCACAGCATACGCGAAGCGATATTGCTTAATTCAAAAGTGTTTGGCCGACTCAGCTTACGTGATATTTTAATATCATCAGGTAAGTTATCACTGCCTTCCAGCTCCAGTGAGAAGCCCGTAGAATCGTCAACAATTGATGCCGCTTTTATGGATGCGCAACTGGATGAGTTGCAAAGTACTGCAGAGGCAATTCACCAGTCAATAGAGAGTGCAAAAACTATTGAGTCTTTATTAATGGACAAGGTCGGCGTGGAACAGATGGCGGATTTTAGTGCGCTACCGAACTTGTTAAAAGAGGCGCAGCATATTATGTCTGAACATTTAGTCAGTCGGGGCGTGGGTGAGCCGGGTGCGGGTGAAACTGAAGTGACAGCAGATGGTTCAGATGCACCTGCAAACGATGCGGCTGGAGCCTCTACTTCTCAAGCCGTATCCCAGTCGGTAAGCGGGCAGATAAACACTCGAGAAGACGTTATCAGGGTATTAGACATGGCGTGTGATTACTTTAAACGGCATGAGCCATCCAGTCCTGTGCCACTGCTGCTGCAGCGTGCCAAACGTCTGGTAGCAAAAGACTTTCTGGAAATATTGCGTGATCTGACACCTGCGGGTGTTACCCAGGCAGAGGATATTTGTGGGGTCATTGATCAGAAGTAGTTCCAGATTGAGTAACGATGTAGGTGTATGAAAAATGAAAGGAGTGGAGTGCGCAACTTTTTTTCCAGATGCATCAGTTGAGCGCTTAAAAGTGTGGCCCGGAGGGTTGATTTTGAGTGTGGCATTGTTTACCTGACAGGTGAAATAACAATCTGTATAAGCGAATGGTTTTCAATAAATTTGCGGTTATTTCAAGTGTTTGACGGATGTTTTCAGGTTTATGCGGTAAGTCATGCGCTTAACTTCTCTCGGCTTTGTTAACGAAACTAAGGAGGTGCCCTGTGGCAAAAGCGAGTAGTCAAAAATTTATTGCACGAAATCGTGCACCACGAGTGCAGATTGAATATGATTTAGAAGTTTATGGTGCAGAAAAGAAGATTCAGCTGCCTTTCGTGATGGGCGTGATGTCAGACCTTTCCGGAAAACAGGACCCGGACAATCCACTGCCACCCATTGCGGATCGAAAATATCTCGAAATTGACGTGGATAATTTTGATGACCGGATGAAAGCAATGAAGCCTCGTGCCGGTTTTCAGGTTCCTAATACGCTAACAGGTGAAGGGAATATCAGTGTTGATATAACCTTTGAAAGCATGGATGACTTTTCTCCCGCAGCGATTGCTCGCAAAGTTGATGTGCTGAATAAATTATTGCAGGCTCGCACGCAGCTTTCTAATCTTGTTACTTATATGGATGGTAAAACCGGTGCGGAGGAGTTAATTTCCAAAGCGATTAGTGACCCAGCATTATTAGAGGCACTGGTATCCTCGCCAAACCCGGATGCTGAAAAAGCATCTGATACACCTGCGGAAGAGGGGAAATAAGTCATGGCTGAAACTGAAACAGAAGCACAGGTCGAGCCTGAAGCCGAGACACTCGAGGCGAGCGATTTTAGCATGTTGCTTGATCAGGAGTTTAAACCAAAATCCGATCGCTCTAAAAAAGCAGTTGAAGAAGCCGTTAGAACGCTGGCCGAGCAGGCGTTGCAATATACCAGTCTGATATCATCGGATGTAATGGAATCGATCGAGTCAATGATTGCTGAAATTGATAAACAGCTCAGTGATCAGGTTAATCTCATTATGCATAATGAAGAATTTCAGAAACTGGAAGGTGCCTGGCGCGGACTGCATCATCTTGTGAATAATACCGAAACGGATGAGATGCTGAAGATTCGTGTGTTAAATATTTCGAAAAAAGACCTGCATAAAAATCTGAAAAGCTTTAAGGGCACCGCCTGGGATCAAAGCCCGATCTTTAAAAAATTATATGAAGAAGAATACGGCCAGTTTGGTGGTGAACCTTATGGCTGTCTGGTCGGGGATTATTATTTTGATCACAGCCCGCCGGATGTTGAATTACTTGGACAGATTGCGCAAATCTCAGCTGCCGCCCATGCGCCCTTTATTGCCGCGGCGGCACCTACCTTAATGCAGATGGACACCTGGCAGGAGCTGAGTAACCCGCGGGACTTAACCAAAATATTTACAACACCGGAATATGCGGCATGGCGATCATTGCGGGAGTCTGATGATGCGCGATATATCGGTCTGGCCATGCCTCGTTTTCTTGCCCGGCTACCCTATGGTGCCAAGACAGATCCGGTTGAAGAGTTTAACTTTGAGGAAGATACAGAATCAGCTGACAGCAGTAAGTACACCTGGGCCAACTCGGCCTATGCCATGGCCACTAATATTAATAAATCATTTAAAATGTATGGCTGGTGTACGCGTATTCGAGGCATTGAGTCCGGTGGCCTGGTTGAAGAGCTGCCAACCCATACTTTTCCCACGGATGACGGTGGCGTTGACATGAAATGCCCAACAGAAATTGCGATCAGTGACCGGCGTGAGGCGGAGCTGGCCAAGAATGGATTTATGCCATTAATTCACCGCAAAAATTCAGATTATGCCGCTTTTATCGGTGCGCAATCATTACAGAACCCGGCGGAATACGATGACCCTGATGCGACGGCAAATGCGAATTTATCGGCGCGCTTGCCCTATATGTTCGCGACCTGCCGGTTTGCGCATTATCTGAAATGTATCGTGCGCGACAAGATTGGTTCATTCAAGGAAAGGGCGGATATGCAGCGCTGGTTACAGGACTGGATTATGAATTACGTCGATGGTGACCCGCAACATTCCAGTGAGGAAGTTAAAGCGCGCAAACCACTGGCGGCAGCCGAGGTTATTGTAGAGGAGGTTGAAGGTAACCCGGGTTACTATTCATCGAAATTTTTTCTACGACCCCATTATCAACTGGAGGGGCTGACTGTGTCCCTGAGGCTGGTGTCTAAATTACCATCGGTTAAGGGAGGGTAAAACAGTATTTCCCAGGTATTTTACAGGTTCCTTTTTAATAAGGAACATACTGGTAGGCCTGTACGGGTTTTGGGAAAACTGAACAATGGCAAATATTTTCTGTACCAGCAGGGGCTTCAGGTTTAATTTCTTCAGGCTTAACCTGAAGGCCCTTAATATTTAAGCCTCGTGAAAATCAGCTTCTATTTTTACGAGGCCAGAGATAGTTATAGACATCAGAGTGTTCTGATGGAGTGCGTTATCAGGCTATAGCTGTGTCTGAAAAGTCGCTGAGGGTCAAATGATTGTCAGCAATGTATGAGTGGTTAACAACAAACTATGTAGAAATAAGGAGATTACCATGGCTGTAGATATGTTTATTAAAATTGACGATATTGAAGGTGAGTCTGCGGATGATGTGCATGCAGGCGAGATAGATATTATCGCCTGGAGCTGGGGTTTATCCCAGTCGGGTACAACGCATATGGGTACCGGTGGTGGTGCGGGCAAAGTCAATGTGCAGGACCTGTCGTTTACGCATTATGTAGATAAAGCCTCTTCCAACCTGATTAAAATGTGTTGCAGTGGCAAGCACTTTGAAGAGGCTACCCTGGTGGTTCGTAAGGCAGGTGAAGTGCCGCTGGAATATATGATTATTACCATGAAGGGTGGGCTGATTTCATCGGTGTCTACAGGTGGCTCGGGTGGAGAGGACCGCCTGACTGAAAATGTAACCCTGAACTTTTCCGAATTCAAGAGCGAGTATGTTCCGCAGAAAGCGGATGGTTCCGGTGATGCGTCAATTATTGTGGGCTGGAATATCGCGAATAATGTGGATGCGTCTTAACGTCATTGTTTTAGCACAGGTAAATTAATGAGTCCCTGGTCGTTTTGTAGGGGCTTATACCAGCTTAAAGCAGAGTAAAATGCCGTTGTGTATTCACAGTATGGCAAAGGGGATGTTATGGATGCGCAAAAGAGTCTGTCCGGGGGTGATTTTCAAGAAACATTGTTTCAGTTACAGGCAGAGATCCGCCGTGATCCTTCCAATGTTAAAAATCGGGTGTTTTTATTCCAGCTGCTTGCGGTTCTCGGGCAGTGGGATCGTGCATTAACGCAACTCAGCGTTATCGGTGAGATGGATGACAGTGCGCTTGCAATGGTGCAGATGTATCGTGAGGCAATACTCTGTGAAGGAATGAGAGTGGAGGTTTTTGCCGGTAAGCGTTCGCCTGTTGTATTTGGTAAGCCAGAGCAATGGCTTGCACTCTTGCTTGAGGCGCTGCGCTTAAGTGCTGAAGGTGAATACGCTCAGTCACAGGATATTCGTGATCAGGCTTTTGACATGGCACCACTCACCTCCGGCGTTATCGTTGATCCGGATGAGCAAAAATTCAACTGGATTGCCGATGCAGATCCTCGAATGGGGCCCGTGCTTGAGGCCATCATCAATGGTCTTTATTACTGGGTGCCATTTCATCGCATACGCACAATAAAAATCGAAGCACCGCAAGATATGCGGGATATGGTGTGGATGCCGGCCTACTTTACCTGGGCCAATGGGGGTGAAACCGTTGGTTTAATTCCCGTGCGATACCCCGGTTCCGAAACCAGCGATGATCAACAGATTCTCAGCGCCCATAAAACCATCTGGCAGGAATTTGATAATGGCCTTTATCAGGGGATGGGGCAACGCATGCTTGCCACGGATGTGGGTGAATACTCCTTAATGGATTTGCGCCGGATTGATTTAGATACGCAGGACGAAGACGCTCAGACGGCACCGCCAGCAGAAACAGACTCAATACCGCAAGACGGAGTCAATAACTAATGGCCGAGCTTAAAAAACACCTGCACATGCAACCCTCCCTGCTTGACCGGTTAACCGATGATGAGCCGGAGAAAAAAACCGAAGCCAGAGACCGGCGCGGGTTATCCCAGGCAAAACTGCGCCAGTCGGTATTGCGTGATTTGAACTGGCTGTTTAATTCCAGCAATCTCGTCACCGTGCAGGACCTTGATGATTACCCGGAGGTGGTTAACTCGGTTCTTAATTATGGCATGCCGGATTTTACCGGACATACCATTTCAGGTGTGGACGTGCCTGAAATTGAACGACTCCTGAAGCAGGCGATCTGTGATTTTGAGCCCCGCATTCTTCGCCGTACGATCAGAGTGCGTCTAAATGTGGATGAACAAAAAATGAGTCATAACGCGATGACATTTGATATTGAAGGTGAGTTGTGGGCTGATCCGGTACCACTGCATGTTTATCTGAAAACGGAGCTCGACCTGGAAGCCGGTGATGTGAAGGTTCTCGATTACTCCGGGGCGGCATAATGAACCCAAAGCTGCTCAAATATTACAACTCTGAGCTGCACTACATGCGAGAAATGGGCGGTGATTTTGCCAAACGCTACCCCAAAATAGCCGGCAGATTAGGGCTCGACGGGTTTGAGTGTGCCGATCCCTATGTGGAGCGTTTACTGGAAGGCTTCAGCTTTCTCTCTGCTCGAATTCAATATAAACTCGATGCGGAATTTCCGACCTTCACCCAGCATCTGCTGGAAATGGTTTATCCACACTATTTAGCCCCCACCCCGTCCATGACCGTCGTACAGTTTCAACCGGACTTAACCGAAGGTGCTCTGGCGGAAGGTTTTATCGTGCCAAGGCAGAGTGCTTTACGAAGTTTACTCGCAAAAGGTGAGCAAACGCCCTGTGAATTTCGCACCTCTCAAAATGTGACCTTATGGCCATTAGAAATAACGCAGGCGGAGTACATTACCCACAGCGTTTCTCTGCCAAAAATAAACAACCCGCATTTGCCTGTGCCTAAGGCCGCCTTTCGTTTGAAGTTGCGCACCACGGCCGGACTGAATTTTAATAACCTCTCGCTTGAACACCTTCCTGTGTACCTGTGTGGCAGCGATGAGCTGCCCATGCAGGTGTATGAGCAAATACTCGGCAATAGCGTAGCGATGGTCGTGCGCTCTGTTTCAGATACCGAACCCTGGCAAAAAGTGATTGATCGACGCCACATCCAGCGTATAGGTTTTAATGAAAATGAAGCAATGCTGCCCTATGGTGCTCAGTCGTTTAGTGGTTACCGTTTGTTGCATGAGTACTTTGCATTTCCCAGTGGTTATCTGTTTGTTAATTTATCCGGTCTGGGGGAGGCGGTACAAAACAACACGCATAGCGAGCTGGAAATATTTATTTTACTGGATCAGATTAATCCGGTGCTGGAGCACAAAATTGATGCCTCAGCTTTTGCCCTGTTTTGCACAACCGCAATTAACCTGTTTCCCAAGCGGGCAGATCGTATTCACCTCAATACCAAAGAAAACGAATATCACGTTGTTCCCGATCTGACCCGGCCAATGGACTTTGAAGTCTATCAGGTGAGTGGTGTGCTGGGACATGGCACGGGTGAACACCGGCAGCAGGCATTTCAGCCATTTTATTCCTCAGATGAAACAAGCTTTCGTAATGAGAGCAGCGCCTATTTCACGGTGCGCAGAGAAGCGCGTCTGTTGTCAACACGCCAGCAACGTTATGGGCCACGTTCAAATTATGTAGGCAGTGAGGCGTTTGTTGCCCTGGTTGACTCTGCTGAAGCCCCTTATTCCACCGACCTGCGTCAACTTGCGGTGACAACCCTGTGCACGAATCGAGACTTGCCATTGCATATGCCGATAGGGGTTGGCAAGACTGATTTCACCCTGGAGTCCGGCGCCCCGGTGGACTCAGTTCGTTGCATTGTAGGGCCGAGCAAACCCAAACCTTCCTATGCAGAGGGTGACACGGCCTGGCGATTAATCAGTCATTTATCACTGAATTATCTTTCAATCGTAGATTCAGATGAACATAAAGGGGCATCAGCATTACGTGAGCTGCTCAGATTATACGGTTATATCACCGAGGCGCATATCGAAAAACAGATCGAAGGTGTTCAGTCGGTTACTGCCGTACCCATTACCTGTCGTATGCCCATAGAAGGGCCAATTACATTTGGCCGGGGGCTTGAAGTGACCGTCACGATGGATGAAACCGCCTTTGAAGGCACAGGGTGCTTTTTGCTCGGTGCCATCCTGGAAGATTTTTTTGCAAAATACGTATCAATCAACTCATTTACTCAAACAGTGATCAAGACCGATAAACGAGGGGAGATAATGCGATGGCCAGTGAGAATCGGCCGGCGTCTGACGCTGTAAAACCGGTGGCAAAAAAGCCGGAACTTTTGCGTCAGCAGCGCAGGCAACTGCAGCAGCAGTTACAGGAGAAGCCCTATACATTTGGTTTCTATCAGACACTGCGGCGCTTTGAATGCCTTTACCTGCAAAAGCCTCGTATCGGTGAGGCATTGCGACCTGTCGATGATGCATTGCGCCTGTCACAGGAGCCGTCTCTGGCTTTTGCTCCAGCGGCACTGGCCTCCTTTACAGCAGAAGGTGAGGGGCAGGCATCTCGACTGGCGGTTCACTTTTTTGGACTGTTCGGGCCTAACGGGCCGTTGCCGTTACATCTCACTGAATACGCGCGTGATCGCTTACGCAATGCGGATGATCCCACCTTCAGTGAGTTTCTGGATGTTTTTCATCACCGCATGCTGTCACTTTTTTATCGCAGCTGGGCGAGCGCACAACCAACCGTTAACTTCGACCGCCCGCAGGAAGACCGGTTTAGTGTATATACCGGCGCACTGTTTGGTCTGGGTATGCCGTCACTGCGCAATCGTGATGAAATGCCTGATTTTGCAAAACTGCATTTTGCCGGGCGGCTGTCTGCTCAGGCGCACAATGGCGAAGGGCTGGTGGCCATGATCCGACATTTTTTTAAAGTGCCTGCGGTGCTCGAGCAGTTTGTTGGTGAATGGATGAAGCTGCCCGATAGCTGCTGGTGCCGGCTTGGTGAGGCGGCAGAGGCCGCGACACTGGGTGTGAATATCGCAATAGGTGATTGTGTCTGGCAATGTCAGCAGAAATTTAGAATTATTCTTGGCCCGTTAAACTTTACGGAATATGAGCAGATGTTACCCGGAAAAGACAGCAGCAAACGCCTACGTGCGCTGGTGCGCAATTACATTGGCGACAGCATGAACTGGGATATTAAGCTTGTGCTGAAAAAAGAAAAAGTGCCCTGTATTACACTCGGGCAGGGTGATTTACTTGGCCTGAATGCCTGGCTGGGAGACCGCCCCGACGATGATGATGCAGATGATCTGCTACTGGAGCCGATGAGAGATATGGCATAAGCCTGAATGCTTTGCGTAAATGTATGAAATATTCTGCTGTTAATAGAACAGCATAATTAACAGGGAGATAATCAATGTCTGAGATTAATCGTGTTTCTTTATTTGGTAAGCTCAACGAGTTAGCCTATAAGGCAATTGAAAGTGCCACCGTATTCTGCAAAATGCGCGGAAACCCCTATGTTGAACTGGTTCATTGGCTGAATCAGATACTGCAATTGCAGGACTCTGATCTGCATCACATCATTAAACAGTTCAATCTGGAACCATCGCGGCTGGCCAAAGACTTTATCGCTGCACTGGATAAGCTGCCGCGAGGCTCCACCTCTATTTCTGATCTTTCCTCTCATGTTGAAGAAGCAGTGGAGCGTGGCTGGGTTTATAGTACGCTGATGTTTGGTGATTCACAGGTGCGCAGTGGCTACCTGGTTATTGGTATTCTGAAAACACCGGGCTTGCGCAATGCGCTGATAGCCATCTCCAAAGAATTCGAAAAGGTTAATATCGATACTCTAACCGAGCGCTTTGACGAGGTTGTCAGTGGCTCCCCGGAAGACAGCATGCACTCCACCGATGGTTTTCAGGTGGGTGGTGGGGCCTCACCCGGTGAGGCCAGTGGTGCCATACCACCGGCGCAAATGGGTAAACAGGAGGCATTGCAGCAGTTCTCGGTAGATTTAACCGAAAAAGCACGTAAGGGTGAGCTCGACCCTATTGTTGGGCGTGACAATGAAATTCGCCAGATCGTCGATATTTTAATGCGGCGCAGGCAGAATAATCCGATACTCACTGGCGAAGCAGGGGTGGGGAAAACCGCCGTGGTTGAAGGTTTCGCTCTGCGCATTGCCTCCGGTGATGTACCACCAACGCTAAAGGACGTTACTCTGCGCACCCTGGATGTTGGTCTGCTACAGGCCGGTGCCAGCATGAAAGGCGAGTTCGAGCAGCGTCTGCGTCAGGTTATCGAAGAAGTGCAGTCTTCACCTAAACCCATTATTCTGTTTATTGACGAGGCGCATACCCTAATTGGTGCCGGCGGGGCCGCCGGTACCGGTGATGCAGCCAACCTGCTTAAACCTGCACTGGCGCGTGGCACCCTGCGCACCATTGCCGCCACCACCTGGGGCGAATACAAAAAATATTTTGAAAAAGACCCTGCACTAACGCGGCGCTTTCAGGTCGTGCAGGTTGATGAGCCCGGCGAAGAAAAAGCCATACTGATGATGCGTGGCATGGCCTCAACCATGGAAAATCACCACCGTGTGCAGGTGCTGGATGAGGCTCTGGAAGCCTCGGTTCGTTTGTCTCATCGCTACATTCCGGCGCGCCAGTTACCGGATAAATCCGTCAGCCTGCTGGATACCGCCTGCGCCCGTGTTGCAGTGAGCCAGCATGCCGTCCCCGCCGAAGTGGATGATTCGCGGCGTCGAATTGAGGCGCTGCAAACCGAACATGAGATAATTGATCGCGAAAAAGCGGTGGGAGTAGATACCCGCACGCGAGAAGCATCGGTTAATCAAAAGCTGGAAGAAGAACATAAACAGCTCGATGTGTTAGATCAGCGCTGGAACTCAGAAAAAGAACTGGTGCAGCAGATTCTCGATATCCGCAGTCAGCTGCGCGGCCAGGTGGGTAAGGTAGAAGGCACCGAGAGTGAGCTGGAAAAAGCCGCCGATACAGCGGCTGAATCCGTATCGGTAGACACAGGTTCAACGACTGAGGAACCCATTAAGCCGGCAGAAGAGTTAACCCCTGCACAACGCGAAGAAAAGCTGCAAATACTTCGAGACCTGCAGCAACAGCTTGCCACACTGCAGGGTGAAACACCGTTAATTTTACCCAGTGTCGATGCACAGGCTATTGCTTCAGTTGTTGCAGACTGGACCGGTATTCCTGTTGGTCGCATGGTTAAAAACGAGGCCGAAGCGGTGCTCAAACTGGGCGATACCCTGAATGAACGGGTTATTGGTCAACGCCACGCACTGGATATTATTGCCCGCCGCATTCAGACCTCCAGAGCCCGTCTCGATAACCCCAATAAACCCATCGGTGTATTCATGTTGTGCGGCCCCTCGGGTGTGGGCAAAACCGAAACCGGGCTGGCGCTGGCTGAGTCGCTCTACGGTGGTGAGCAAAACGTCATCACCATTAATATGAGCGAATTTCAGGAAGCCCACACGGTTTCTACACTCAAGGGTGCTCCCCCCGGTTATGTGGGGTATGGTGAGGGCGGCATACTCACAGAAGCGGTGCGGCGCAAACCCTATAGCGTGGTGTTGCTGGATGAAGTAGAAAAAGCGCACCCCGATGTACATGAAATCTTTTTCCAGATCTTCGACAAAGGCTGGATGGAAGATGCGGAAGGTCGCTACATCGATTTTAAAAACACCCTTATTTTGCTCACCTCCAATGTCGGCACCGAGCTCATTATGAACATGTGCAAAGACCCGGAGTTAATGCCCGAACCGGAAGGCATTAGCGTGGCCCTGCGTGAGCCATTATTAAAAGTATTCCCCGCCGCCTTACTGGGGCGGCTGGTGGTTATTCCATACTACCCACTCGGTGATGAAGTGATGCACCGGATAATAAAACTACAGCTGGGGCGTATCGAAAAACGCATTGCCGAGAACCACAGCATCCCCTTTACCTACGATGATGAAGTGATAAAAGTAATCGCCAGCCGTTGTGGTGAAGTGGAAAGTGGCGCACGTGTGGTGGATGCAATTTTAACCAATACCGTATTGCCGAAAATCAGTCAGGAATTTCTCACCAGAATGATGCAGGGGGAAAAGATTGAACGGGTGCAGGTGAGCATTGAGGGTGGTGAGTTTAAGTATGGGTTTGAGTAGTGGTTTATTATTTGTGAGGCTTGATGGATTTCAACAGAGTCTGATCCTATTGATTATAAATGTATAGACAGAAAGAGGTGTCTCATGAAATCAACAGTCTTAACTTTCGGAACGTCACGTAATGCTCGTTTATGGAGCGATGAACTCGCTGTGTTGGGGGGTAAATAAGGGTATCTCGATTATGCAAGATGAGCCAAAACTACAAAGCATGGTTGATTTTTTCCATACTCAGTCCAATTGGGTTTACTTTTCGGGGCATCACATTTCTGGTCACCTGTTCAATCACTATCCTCAAACTGCGACCGCCGGTGCTCGTTTTTTTTCTGATAGTGTTAAAATTTATACACCTGACGGTAGACAAACGCTTAATAAGAACCAGGGTTTCATGATGCATACTGCTAATCCACAGGTTCTTTTCTGGGGAGGGTGCAATGTTTGCGAAAATCCGCAAACTGTACAGGTAATACGCAACCTGTTTAATTTTCCCTTGATTTTAGGATATTCGGGATCTAGTGGGTGGAAATTAACTCATAAGATATTCACTGGCCGCCACATTGGACCCGACGGAAAACGAGTTCCTCATTTGCGTGGTGATACCGACTTTTTTTATGAATTGTCTAAGGGATCTGTTGATGACCTGGTGCATGTGCGGAATTCCTGGTTGCGCACTGCGAGGCTCAACTTTCGGGGAAATATGCGCCAAATGTATCGTGCCATTGATCCCAGCGGACAGGAATGGCTACCAGGTGCCGATAAAAAAGAGGAAGGTCGGTGTTTTTCAAGAGGGTGTAAATAATTCTGTGCAACTGCCATTTTTAAATGTAGTCAGTTAATCGCTCTTCCAAATCAGAAAATCAGAAAATCAGAAAGATTTCATGGAGTCTGACCACTTGATTTACTGTCCATCAAAATCATCAGTTCGACTCACTGGTTACTTGTGATTTTGGCTACATGGGAATTTGAATTTTGTGGTTTCGGCTTGCTGCCGAGTCACTTTCTTTTCTACAGCCAAAAGAAAGTAACCAAAGAAAGGCCGCCCCGACACACAAGCTTTTATTTTAAACAGCAAAAATAAAAGTGCCTTCTTCACTCCCGATTTATCTGGCCGCTGCGGGACTCACGAATTAAAAAGCGAATTCGCTCAAACATCCTCGCGGAAGGCCCCAGATAAATCACTCGTTCATCAGCTTGTGTGAGGGGGGAGAAAAGTCAAAAGCATTAAAGAAAAAGCAGATCACGAATCAAGGGGTCAGACTCGTTGATATTTTGTTTTTACTATGATAGTTTGCAGATTCATCTGCTAGATACAGGATTAAATCATGGCGCGTCTCCCTCGTTTTGTTTTGCCAGGCCAACCTCAACATGTCATTCAGCGAGGTAATAATCGTCAGGACATTTTTCGAAAATCTGACGATTATCAGTTCTACCTGGAAAAACTAACCGATGCAGCCAAAAAACATCAATGTGATATTCATGCATATGTATTAATGACAAACCATGTACACCTGGTTGTTACGCCTCATACAGAAGACGGCATCAGCAAAATGATGCAAATGTTGGGGCGTTATTATGTTCAGTACTTTAACCGTTGTTATCAACGAACCGGCACGCTATGGGAAGGACGTTATAAAGCAACACTGATTGATACAGAGCAGTATTTGTTAACCTGTATGCGCTATGTAGAGCTTAATCCAGTGAGAGCAACAGGCCTGGCAAAACACCCTTCAGACTATCCATGGTCGAGTTATGCATGTAATGCTTTAGGCGAGTACAACGAACTTGTCACAGCACAGCGAGAGTATAAAAAGCTGGGTAAAACCAGTGAATTACGTCAATCAGCCTATCGTCAATTATTTCGAGCAAAAATACCTGAGTCGGCATTGGTGTTTATTCGAGAGTCGACTAATAAAGCGTGGGTATTGGGCAGTGATCGATTTAAAAAAAGAATAGAAAAAAAGTTGAATCGTTCGGTCATATCTAATGGGCATGGTGGGGATCGTAAGTCAGAAAATTATCTCAAACAACGTTGCCCGTAGAATTTCATGGAGTCTGACCCCTTGATTTTTTTTAAGTAAGTGCCATACGAGTCTGATGCCTTGATTTCCTGCGATACACCTAATAAAGATACACCGCGCCGGATTGAGCTGCTGAGTTATCGCTCTGATCCCCATTGATTCCGCTGGCATTGCTGCCCTCACCATAAGCCCCTACCGCCAGGGTATTACCATCGGCGCTCAGGCTTAGGGCAGAGCCGAACCAGTCACTGGCCTCCGTATTACTGGCCTTAATATAGGCCTGCTGGCTCCAGCTGTTACCACTGCGGCTATAGAGATATACCGCACCGGAAGCAACTACTGAGTTGTCGTTCTGGTCCCCATCAATTCCGCTGGCATTGCTGGCCTCGCGTTCTGCCCCTACCGCCAGAGTATTGCCATCGGCACTCAGGCTTAGGGCAATGCCAAAGTAGTCATTGGCCTCGGTATTACTGGCCTTAATATAGGCCTGCTGATTCCAGCTACTGCCACTGCGGATAAAGAGATATACCGCGCCGGAAGAGTTTGCTGAGTTATCCGTCTGATCCCCATTGATTCCGCTGGCATTGCTGTCCTCTCTATATACACCTACCCCCAGGGTATTGCCATCGGCACTCAGGCTTAGGGCCGTGCCGAAGTTGTCATTGGCCTCGGTATTACTGGCCTTAATATAGGCTTGCTGGCTCCAGCTGCTGCCATTGCGGCTATAGAGATATACCGCGCCGGAAGCACTTGCTGAGTTATCCGTCTGATTCCCATTGATTCCGCTGGCATTGCTGTCCTCTCTATATGCCCCTACCGCCAGCGTATTACCATCGGCACTCAGGCTTACGGCGCTACTGAAGCGATCAATAGCCTCCGTATTACTGGCCTTAATATAGGCTTGCTGGCTCCAGCTGCTGCCGCTGCGGCTATAGAGATATACCGCGCCGGAAGAACCTGCTGAGTTATTGTTCTGATCCC